>Ga0247840_10000115_pt1 | contig 157934 bp, 124 predicted proteins | sample LaCruzMarch2015__FD_192404 | JGI IMG/M metagenome (GOLD analysis project Ga0247840, IMG submission 192404) | Freshwater microbial communities from meromictic Lake La Cruz, Castile-La Mancha, Spain - LaCruzMarch2015_17m | ecosystem: Environmental > Aquatic > Freshwater > Lake | place: Spain... | reverse complement strand
CTAACATTTAAGTGCCTTTAAATCAGACACTAAGGTACATAAAAAACGGTAAAATACAAGCTTTTATCTTGTATTTTACCGTTTTAAGGCTAATTATTATGTCGAGGGGACTTTTTCAGTGCCCTCCTTGCCGGGCGGCCTTTTTTTTTTACCTTTGCAGCCCTCAAAATTATGGTAATGGAACATCTTTCAGATCAGGAAATATTTCGCAGAAATGCAGTACAGGAACTCCTCAAACTGGGCATAGACCCTTTTCCTGCTGCTACTTATCCCATCACAACAAACACGGCGGAGATCCTTGAGAAGTTTCCTGCTGACAATGCCGCTTTCCAGGAAATCAGCATTGCCGGAAGGATCATGGGCCGCCGCATCATGGGTGCTGCCTCTTTTACAGAGTTACAGGATGAAAAAGGCAGAATCCAGCTTTATTTTAAACGGGATGACGTCTGTCCTACCGAGGATAAGTCCTTGTATAACAATGTCTTTAAAAAGCTCCTCGACATCGGCGATATCATCGGTGTGAAGGGATATGTCTTCGTAACCCAAATGGGAGAAATCACTGTTCACGTGAAAGAATTTACACTGCTGTGTAAGTCCTTAAAACCCCTTCCCGTGGTTAAAGAAACGGAAGATGCTGTCTTTGATGCCTTTACTGACCCGGAGCTCAGATACCGCCAGCGTTATGTCGACCTCATCGTCAATCCTCATGTGCGTGATATCTTCATCAAACGCTCTGCCCTGGTGAGTTCTATGCGCCAATTCCTCACGACCCGTGGCTATCTGGAAGTAGAAACCCCCATCCTGCAACCCTTGTATGGAGGTGCTGCTGCCAGGCCATTTAAGACACACCACAACAGCCTGGACATGACGCTCTACTTGCGGATCGCAAATGAGCTATATCTGAAACGCCTGATTGTCGGAGGCTATGATGGCGTCTTTGAATTCTCCAAGGACTTCAGAAATGAAGGCATGGATCGTTTCCACAATCCGGAATTCACCCAGATGGAGTTGTATGTAGCCTATAAAGATTATGAATGGATGATGGAAATGGTGGAGGAAATGGTTGAAAAAATCGTCCTCGACCTGCATGGGAAAACCACTGTCACCGTTGGAGAACATGAGATTGACTTCCAAAGACCCTGGAAACGCTTCAGCATGTTCGAGGCAATTCAGCATTTCACCGGAACCGACATCAGCCAGATGGATGAAAATCAATTGGTTGAACTCGCTAAAAAACACGGCATCGATGTAGATGCTTCAATGGGAAAAGGGAAACTGATCGACGAGATCTTTGGAGAAACCTGCGAAGCCAAGCTCATACAGCCTACCTTTATCACAGATTACCCGGTTGAGATGTCGCCCCTGGCGAAAAAACACCGTTCCAAGCCGGGTTTAGTAGAGCGTTTTGAAGCCATCTGTAATGGCAAAGAGATCTGCAATGCCTTTTCAGAACTCAACGACCCCATCGACCAGCGCAAACGTTTTGAAGATCAGCTGGAACTGGGTCGCCGAGGTGACCAGGAATCCATGGTGCTGGATGAAGACTTCCTGCGTGCCCTGGAATATGGGATGCCGCCAACAGCAGGTTTGGGTATCGGCATTGATCGTCTCAGCATGATCATGACCAATTCTCCCTCCATCCAGGAAGTCCTGTTTTTCCCACAGATGAGACCAGAAGTTGCAGACAATCAAGTCACTGCTTCATCTTCCGGGTTTGAAGGAACAAATGTACCCGAAGCCTGGGCAGGACTGCTGATCAAACTCGGCATCGTCAACACCGACCAGCTCAAAGCTGCCAATGTCAACAAGCTCTTCAACGACCTCAATGGCCTGCGCAAGAAGATGAAACTTGACATCCCTGCATTGCAGCTTGAGGAGCTCAAAAGCTGGGGTTGAGAAGACCCGGTGGTTTTGGAAGGAATGGCTGAAAAGCCTTGCTTTATCGGGGCGCTGTTACTGATGGCTGTGCGAGCTTTAATCCCACCCGCCTGACCACCAACAAAAACGCCAGCCCGAACAAAAAGAAGATAATTACTGACAAGACTGAGGCCCGCATACTCCCGCTGATAGCCTCCATGATCCCGAAACTGAAAGTACCTGCTACTGTCGCCAGCTTTTCTACAACATCAAAAAAGCTGAAGAAAGAAGTGTGGTCATGCGTCTCAGGCAGCATCTTCGACCAGGTGGAGCGGCCCAGCGCCTGTGATCCTCCCATCACGAAACCTACAAAGATGGCCACTGTAATAAAGCCGCGTGCATCTGTTATCAGGTAAGCACCATAACAGATAATCACCCAGGCCGCAACTGCGATGATGAGGGAATTGATGTTGCCGATTTTCTTGGAAATACGGGCAAAGGACCAGGCCCCGGCAACCCCGAGCAGCTGAATACACAAGATAGTGCCAATCAGCACCGATTCTCCCAGCTTGAGCTCTTTTTCTCCATAGGTGGCAGCCATGAACATCACTGTCAGGATGCCACTGGTGATGAAGAAATAAGCAGCCAGGTATAAAGTCATCATTTTTGACTTTTTCACAAATTGCCATACCGTTCTTAATTCCTGGTAGCCTTTGAGGAGGACATTGCCTCCCGACCGCTGACCATAGGTATATTTTGGCAGGACACCAAAGGTCCATTGTGCAAATCCGACCCACCACACAAAGACCGTAAAAAATGCGAGGCGTGCAGGGAAAGAAGAATCTGTGATGCCAAACCAAGTGGGCTTGAGAATGATGATAAGGTTGATAATCAACAAAGTCACTCCCCCAAGGTATCCCATAGAATACCCCCTGGCGCTGATTTTGTCCTGCTCAGCCGGTGCCGCAATGACAGGCAAAAAAGAATTATAAAAGACGAGACTACCACCATAACCCACCCAGGCAAAAAAGAATGACAAGATCCCCAGCTCTATGGTGTTCTTGTTGAAGAAAAACAGGGTTCCACAACTGATACCGCCAATCCAGGTAAATACCTGCATAAAAATCTTCCTGCGACCCGTATAATCCGCTATAGAAGAAAACAAGGGTGTTAGCATCGCCAGCAGGAGATAAGCAGCCGCAATCCCCCAGGAATACAACACTGTATTGATGATAGGATATCCGAAGAAATCCACCACATCAGTGCCTCCTGCACGTGTTACCTTACTGTAGTAAACCGGGAAGATGGCAGAGGCAATGGTCAGCTGATACACAGAATTGGCCCAGTCGTACATCACCCAGCCCCTGATCACTTTGGGGTCTCCCATCCTGATCCGGGACTCTCCTGTTGGATTGTTCATGTTATGTCTGTTGGCTTAGCAAAATGGATTAATCAAATCGTATGCGGTAAGAGGCCCCGATGGTAAGAAATTGCTGGTCTTTCATGGGTGCCAGGGCAGGGTCAATCACAGTTTTTTCCTTAAACTTATCATATTCTTCAAAATAGCGGAAAAGGGTTTGTCCGAATCCTGCATACAGCATAATGTTCTTTCCAGGATAGTAATTTAACAGCAAATATAACTGACTGTCACCCAGGTCAGGATCCCCGTCAAGAACATAAGAATCGCCCTGGTTCCCTGTTGTACGGAAGGAAGGATTGGCATTGCGGTAGGAAAGTGTAGTTCTGAATTTGGGATGAAGTTTGTATTCAATGTTCATCCCGGCAGGAAGGATACCAAAGATGTTTAAGCGGTCATTCACTTTCCAGTCAATGCCCAATAAAGTCATATAGTAATTTCCATAAAACTCCCTGTTATAATACCCCCCGAATTTGAATTTCAGTGTCGGCTTTGGCTCCCAGATAAACAAAACAGCACCTCCCATCTGAAGGTCTGAACTGAGGGGGGATTTAAAATCTGCATTGATCTTTGGAACAGCCATCAAAAGGCAGCGCCATTTGGGATTGTTCAACCCAAAATTATAAATGAAACGTAAGCCTGTGGAATACAAATCCGACTGATAACTTATTGAATCAGAGCGATAATCAATAAAATGGTGCAAGTGGTCGAAGCCAAATAGCAGGACGTTCCCGGATTTAAATTTCACCGGATATGCCAGGCTTGCCTTAAAAGTCGAGGTAGCGGCTGAAGCAGCAGGGTCATTTTTAAAATGCTCTCTTGTAAAAGCCTGGTATTGAACATCCACAATGTCAATGAAGGGTTGAGCAATGGCAATAGAAGTGAACAATAACAACAAGGGTAAAACTCGCAATCCTTTGCTCATATCCTGAATTTTGGGTGTGATTTGTCCTTGATCACGATTACTGTAAAATCACTTTTTTGCTGATGGCAGCGCTTTGCCCCTTCAGTAAGACAAAATATACACCCGGGCCGTGTTTACTGATATCCAGTTGCTGATGGCATCTTCCATTGACGGCCACATTTTCATCCGAATAAATACATTCTCCAACAGCATTCACAATCCTTACACTGATATTGTCAGAATCTCTGCTGAACATCTCAATGGTAAATATTCCATCACTCGGGTTCGGATAAATCTCAGCCTGCAATGCTTCTTCTCCCAAATTGAATTGAACTTCAGGATAATAAAACGTTTGCGGGGAATAGGGCATGGCTTGCTCATTGGCAAGCTCTGTTCCGGCAAGGCTTTGCAGCAGGAGGGGAGCAGGATTTCCTTTGATGGGGCGGAAAGAGAAATAAAGAACAGCCTCATCTTCATTTACCTTCAAGGGCTGCAGGCTATACCAGGAAAGCCGTATCAGGCCGTGCTGTGCTGTATATTCCGGCTGTTGCTCCCCGGCCGAAGGAATAGTGATCCCAAGCAATTCATAATCATCAGAAGGATAGGATATTACCATTGAAATTGCCCCCAACTCAAGTTTGCTGGTTGCGATTAATGGAATGCGAATCAATTCACTTAATTGTTGAGCCAGCCCTCCACGAGCTTGCAGTTCAAGTCCGGGCTGCAGCTTAGCAAAAGGAGTATAGGAACCGTTCACATCGCCGGTACACAAGGCCCTTATCCCCTGGATTACATTGCTGTTTCCGGTGAAGGTGATGAGTGGTTTCTCAAAAGTCCAATCCCCTGCCACAAAGGAAGAAATGGCTGCAGCAAATCGTTTTGAAATCAACAAGGCATCCAGTGCATTGACAGAAGGACTATTGTCGACATTGGCTGCTTTCAGCTTTAGTCCACTGAGAAATGAGATCGCCACAAAGTGTTTTACTACCAACAAAGCATCGCTGGAGTTGCTACCACCCCAGTATTTTTGTGTGGCTGCCTCCAGGGTATAATTCCCGGGGAGGACGTTGCTAAAAAGAAAATCTCCGGCTGCGTTGGTGGAGATGGACTGAATGATCGTATTCCCTGACTTCAAAGAAACGGTCACACTGTCCAATACTGTACCTGAAGCATTTAAATAGCTGACTGAGCCGGAAATCTGTGAATAGCCATGTGTTACATGAACAGAATCAACTGTGGTGCAGCCTGCCGCATTGGTGACAGTCACGACATAGTTACCACTGGCATTCACTGTGACAAGCTGACTGGATTCACCGGTATTCCAGGCATAGGTCGTATAGCCATTCCCGGCGTCCAACAACAGGTTATCTGAAAGGGGGATTGTGGTATCATTCCCAAGATTCACCAGTGGGTAAGGCAAAACACTGAAGGAAATGGCATTTGAAGTTGCGGGATTGTTGGAACTGCAAACCATGTTGGACGTCAGCACACACGCCACCAGGTCACCATTAGCAGGTGTATAAGAATAGGCTGGATTGTTAGTTCCAACATTGACATTGTTGACTTTCCATTGATAAACAGGTGCAGATCCTCCATTTGTAATCGCGGCAGTGAGGCTTACAGCGCTTCCTGTACACAGGATTGTTGAGGGCGTAGTTACAGCAATTGCAGCGGCGGAGTTCGGGATAACTGTCATGGCCACGACATTTGAATTGGCGGGGTTCCCACTGACACAAGCGGCATTGGAATTCAGGACACATTTTATCTGGTCGCCATTGAGTGGAACATACGTAAATCCGGATCCATTAATGCCCATGTTGATGTTGTTGACTTTCCACTGGTATAAGGGAGCCCCACCACCATTGACAGCTGTGGCAATGAAAGTGGCTGCTGTGCCCTGGCACAAGCTCGTAGCTGAAGTGCTGACATTCACAGAAACCGGGAGGAGCGGGTTCACAGCCATAGTCACCGTGTTGGATGTTGCAGGACTCCCGATGGCACAAGCCTCAGAGGAAGTCAGTATACATTTTACCTGTTCTCCATTTGTGGGGGTATAGGTAAACAGGGGGCTGTTTGTGCCGGCATTGACATTGTTGACTTTCCACTGGTACAGTGGACTGGGACCACCATTGACCGGTGTTGCGGTGAAGCCAATCTGCGTTCCGGCACAAAATGCTGCTGGATTTGGGGGGCTTATACTGAGGCTGGCACTCAGGCTAGGTGCTACAACGATAAACGCAGATTTCGACATGGTGTTGGTGCTGCCGACTTTGGTGACAGTAAGGGTGATTGTTTTTGAACCGGCAGTGAGGTATTGATGGCTGGGATTTTGAAGTGTGGAGGTTTGCCCATCACCAAAGGTCCATGCCCAGGAAGTCGGGCTCCCTGTGGAAAGGTCTGTAAAGTTCACTGTCCCATTCTGGCATATCGCAGTCGTATTGGCTGTAAAATTCGCCACCACCCCTCCACTGGCAGTCAGGTTGATGTCGTCGAGGTATAAATTATTTCCATAGCCGTTGATGGCAATGATTTTCACAACAATGGTCTGGCCGACATACGCGCTTAAATCGATGGAGTCTGTCCGCCAATCGCTGGCAGAAGTAGGCACAAAGGCGCCAACATCATCAGGACCTGTTGCAAGCTCAGAATAGGTTTTGGAATAGGGAATAGCAGCCAATGTCTGACCACAATTGTTGTAGATCGCCACCTTCAGTGTGTCATGATAACTATTGTCGTAGGCACGGTAGGCAAGTTTGAATTTGAGTTTTACAGTGCCACTGCCGGGCAGTGTGATCCCGGGAGATACCAATTCATCAACTGCCCCTGTGCTTTCATAATTATAGAAATTCATCCAGAGGCTTTTCGTACTGAGCCCGTTACCTGCTGCTGCAGACTCATAAGCCCAGGTGGTTTGCGCATCAGCATTCGTAACTGTCCATGCTTTTGTGGCGAAACTGCCGCTTTCAAAATTGTCTGTAAAAGGTGTAATGGTGGGATTGGTAATGTGGATGTAGTTGTTCTTGGTGTTGGTATTGCTTCCGGATGCCGTGGTAATGCTCAGTGTCACAGTAAAGTCGCCAGCCCCGGTAAACTGTACCTGGGGATTTTGAGAGGAGGAATTAGTCCCATTCATATAAATGACAGTATTCGGGCTAAAAGTCCAGGTTCTGGAGAGAATTGTCCCCCCTGAATTATCAACAAAATTTATTGTCTGGAATGGACAGGTATTAAGGATGTTGGCAGAGAAATTTGCGATTGGAGTCATCCCCACCTGGAAGGAAATTGTATTCCCTGCAGCCCCGATGTTGTAAATGTTGATGTGAGCATTGGAGTCGTTGGACAAAAAACAATGCGGGTTGGTGGTGTCATTAAAGGCCGTGCGCCCGGCTCCACTACTAAAAAAACCCTGGTTAATCGAGCCATTGTTTGTTGATGTCCCCCCCGGCCTGTAGGCATAGACTTCGTCTGGTGGCCCACCGGCATTGCCATTGCCTGCAGCAGTATTGATGCGGTATACGACCAGTCCTGAGCCAGGCAAAGAACTTTCAAAAGTGCCGGCATCTTTTCTGTATTCCACAACAAAATATTCTGTTGCCGAAGCAGTGGTGGCAATTTTATAGGCATTTCCGCTGGAGGAAGTGAGTGGATTCAAAGTGTAAGTGCCTGCCCCGGTAATGCTGGGGATAGAAGCAATCCATCCGCCATATTTGAATTTCATGAAAGCAGACATGTGCTGGGGTGGATTCTGATTGGCATCCATAATGTCCCAAACTCCGACAGGGCTGATTCCATTTCCTGTATAATGATAGAGATCCGGTGCCCCAAAAGTATGAAACATCTCATGCGCAAGCACACCCACACCTGAACCGGGCAGAAAATCCTCCAGCTGCAGGTTGTAGTCGTAGGCATGCTTCCCGTTAATAGAAACTGTCGGGGATGTATACAGCGACCAGCGGTGTGGCCAAAGCAAAGAAGACCAGGCTGTAGTTCCCCCGCGAATAATGAAACAGATGTTGTCTATGTCCCCGTCATTGTTATAATCCAGGTTGAGGCCGGCTGGCACCTGGGCGGAGATTGCCGTTACAGCTGCCCTGAGCAAGGTATGTTCCCTGTCGGAACGCTGATTTGATTTGTATCCTGTTGGATTGGTCAGGGTATCCCAGGGCATGAAATAGGCCCTGTTGTGCGTATCCTGGTAGGAAAGTACCAGCGTTCCCGATGGTGTCGGGTAAAAGGTCGTCGGAATTGAAATGTTGTTGTAAGAAGCTTCTTTGTAATAGTTGTACATGGAATTGGCTCCTGCTGCGCTGGCATTGAACATGCTGTCATAATAAGCAATATTCGAAGGAAAGGCGGTCTGGTCGGCAAAACGAATGAAAACGGCCAGGTTGTTCACTGTCCCGGAATTCAATGTGATGGTCTGATTCTGGAGCTTCGAAGCAGGTGTATCTTTCCAGAAGTCTTCCCTTAACTGCTTCCATTTCCCCGGCGAAATGTTAAGCCCGGGCTTCAGGCCCATCGTCCTGGGATCTCCCTGCCCCACAACGATGGTACCTGGCATCAGGACATCATTTTCCAGGATGGCATACACATAGTACCCGAGTTTATCTCTGACAATGGTGAAATCATTGGCGTCATGCAAACGCTGGTAATATTCATCCCCTGTCAGGAACAAGGCCAATTCTGTTCCATTTGGCTGATTGACAGTTACATGAATGTTCTTCAGATAAGCTGAGAAGGCCGGCTGAATGGCAAAATACAGGAACAAACCAAAGAATATCGAAAGGAGGGGATATCGTATTTTCATGGGGAGCTATTTATAATCAATCTTAAATGGAGGCCCAAAGTTCGGAAATTTAATGTGTTACTTCATTTCCTGGTGAAAATAATTAAAATATGAGATACGAGCATGAAACAAGATTGACTTTGGTTCATGGGCAAAGGCAGGCTTTCTATTGAGAGATACCCCTGATTGGGTGATTAATATTTTTATCACAATGAATGCCTTATATTTTTGTTTCGGAATCTGATAAAAATTTGGAATTGCTTAGTGTTGACATACCTCAACGAAGCTCGAACCAAAGCATGATTTATATCATAATCCATTGATTATTAGATATTATGCGACAATATTTGCTACTTATTCTGTTTGTACACCAAGGCTGGCCTACACAATCTGTCATGAAGCTAGAACAATCATTATATGTCCTTAAACTAACCCAATTATGAAAGTTGCAATTCTGGCCGGAGGATTCGGCACGCGTCTCAGTGAGGAAACAGCCTCAATTCCAAAACCCATGGTGCAAATTGGCGGACGGCCGATTTTATGGCATATCATGAAGAACTATTCGCATTTTGGCTTCAATGACTTTGTCATCCTGGCCGGTTATAAGCATTATATCATCAAAGAATATTTCGCCAATTATTTTTTGCATCAGTCGGATGTCACTTTCAACATCGCAGAAAACTCCATGGAGATCATCAACTCCCAAAGTGAACCCTGGAAGGTAACGATTCTCGATACCGGCCTCAACACCTATACGGGTGGGCGTATCAAACGGGCTGAGAAATACCTTCGTGATGCGCCTTTCTTTCTGACTTATGGAGATGGTGTTGCCAATATCGACATGCACAGCCTGATGCGCTTTCATCAAAGCCATGGCAAAGCCCTGACGATGACTGCGGTGCAGCCGGAAGGTCGTTTTGGGGCGATGAACCTGGCAGAAGAAAACGACAAAGTCGAGTATTTCATGGAAAAACCCAAGGGTGATGGCTCCTGGATCAATGGCGGCTTCTTTGTCTGCGAGCCCAAAATCTTTGACTATATCGAAGAAGGAGATGCCACCATCTGGGAACGTTCACCCCTGGAGCGACTGGCCCGGGAAGGAGAACTGTTTGCCTACAAGCACCTTGATTTCTGGAAACCCATGGATACCCTCCGTGACAAAATGCAACTGGAAGAAATGCTTGAAAAATCTGAAGCCCCATGGAAACTATGGAAATAAAGAAGCTCTTCGGCGGAATCTATGCCGGGAAAAAAGTCGTCGTTACCGGCCATACCGGCTTCAAAGGCTCATGGCTCGTGTACTGGCTTGAACGGATGGGTGCTGAAGTATACGGCATCGCCCTGGACCCGCCAACAGAACCCAATCACATTTCTTTGCTCGGATTAAAACTCCGTTCTTTCATTCAGGATATCAATGAGAAGGAAAAACTTGCCGGCATTCTGAAAGAAATCAATCCGGATCTTGTCTTTCACCTTGCAGCACAACCCCTCGTCAGACTTTCCTATGACCAACCCACTGAAACCCTGATGACCAATGTCATGGGAACGGTTCATGTGCTGGAGGCTTGTCGCAATCTGGACAAGCTCAAAGCCATCGTCATCATCACCAGCGATAAATGTTATGACAACAAAGAATGGCTATGGGGGTACCGGGAAGATGAGGCTATGGGTGGAAAAGACCCCTATAGTGCTTCGAAGGCCTGTGCCGAAATATTGACGGCATCCTATCGACATTCCTTTTTTAATCCTGATAAGTATGGTGATACACACCAGGTGCTGATTGCTTCCGGGCGGGCAGGAAATGTCATCGGTGGCGGTGATTGGGCCATGGACCGCATTGTTACCGACATGGTAAAAGCGGCTTCCACAGAAGGCACTATCTTCCTGCGCTATCCCAAGGCAACACGGCCATGGCAGCATGTCCTCGAACCATTGAGTGGATACCTGATGCTGGGATGGCGTTTGCTGGAAGGCAAGAAAGAATTTTCCGGAGGGTGGAATTTCGGCCCGGATGCTGATCACAATGTCTCTGTCCTTGAACTCGTCAGGGAAGCTGCTGCAGCCTGGCCCAGCCTGCATTTCGATTTCGAAAAGAAGCCCCAACCCCATGAAGCCGGATTCCTGATGCTGGATAGCACCAAGGCCAAAAAACTCCTGGAATGGGCACCTGTCTGGTCGTTCAGCGATACCGTAAAAAACACCATCCAATGGTACCAGGCTTTTTATGCCGGTGAAAAACTACAAACCGCTGCCAACCTCGAAAACTATATTTTAGACGCACAGAAAAATTCTATCCCATGGACCCGCTGAAAATCTCATTGCCATACCAAAGGGTGCTAATCAGCGGCGGAGGTGGTTACCTTGGCTCAAAACTGGCGGAACACCTTGCTGCTACTCAAGCAGAAGTATACCTTCTCGACCTTCATTTCAATGAGATTGCCACAAATCTGGCCGCTGAAAACTCCGCTATTAAGCTAATACAGACCGACCTCACAGACAAGAAACAACTTGAAAAGGCTTGTCATCAATTGAATCCCGAACTGATCTTTCATTTTGCTGCCGCCATCGACAGATCCCGTGACTTTGGCATCTATGAAAAACTCAGCAACATCAACGTAATGGGTACGCTAAACCTCCTGGAAGTAGTAAAGGACGTGCCGTACAAAGGTTTTTTCTTTGCCGGAACCAGCGAGATCTATGGCGTAAAGAACCCCCTTCCCTTCCATGAGGAAATGCTAACAGAAGCGGCATCGCCCTATTCTCTTACCAAACTACAGGCAGAAGCGCTCATACAGACCTATTCAGCCATTCACAACAAACCCTGGACCATCTTCCGGATATTTAATTTCTATGGCCCGGGTATGCCTGAGAATACATTCATTCCCCAACTCATGAAAGCATGCATCACACAGCAAGCCTTTCACATGAGCATGGGCGCACAAAAACGGGATTATCTCCACGTAAATGAAGTGGTTTCCTGTATCACAAGCCTTGCCGCCAATGAAAAATCCAACAAGGAAATCATCAACATCTGCAGTGGCAATTCTTATAGTATGCAGGAAATTGCAAGCTATTACCAAAAGCTATCTGAGAACAAACTCACTATAATTAATGATTTGCCATATAGGGACAATGAATTGTGGGACAATACAGGTTCAAATAAAAAAATGCTGGCCATAATTCCTGACTTCAGTCCGCTTTCTTTGTTTGATGGACTAATGAACCCATATGAAAAGCAATAAAACTAATTTCCGGATTGTCGCTTTATTGATCTCAAAGAAAAAAAGTTTATAAAAAGCACAATACCTATAAATTTTAAGAATGATATTATCTGATAAATATAATTTTAACTCATTTATTTTTGTGACGATATTTCACAGGGGTATCTCTTTCCTATTCACCTTTCTTTTTGCCTTTAACTCGTTCACGATTTCGGCCCAATCCTACCAGGATTCTTTGCAAGCTGCAGTAAAATTAAGGGAAGCCGGGAAAATGAAAGAGGCCATCGGCATGCTGTCATTAATTCATAAGGCACATCCGAATGACCTCAACACGACCTGGTATTATGCCCAGTCCTCTTTCCTGGCAGGAGAAAACGAACTTTCCTTTTCGCTCTATGAAGCAGCCATCAGAATTCAACCCAACAACATCGCCATTCAGCTCGATTACGGAAAAACCCTGGCCAATTCTGCTGAACTCGACAAAGCAGAATGGATGCTGAACAACATTCTGGAAAAGGACAAAAACAATGCTGAAGCCTGGCTATACCTGGGTCGGGTGTATTACTGGCAGGGCAGGTACAAAGAAGCTGAAAAATTACTCAACAACCTTGTCAGGAATACTAACTCGAAATCAGAAGCCAGGAAATTGCTGGCCCAGTTGCACAGCGACATCGCGCCATGGCTGCAATTCCAGACTTCTCTGGCCCACGATGATCAGCCCCTTAATATCCTGACCACAGGAGAAAAAGGCGGCTGGTATGTGTCTTCCCTGCTGAACCTTGACTTTGAAATGCAATTTCCATTGGTAAGGACAAGTAAAAATGACAACTACCTCTTCCAGGGATTCAAAGCCGGGAACAAATTCCAGTTCAGGAAGGCTTCCACCAACCTTTACCTGGCAGCCGGGATCTTCAACAATTCTAAAGCAGGAAAGCTGTTTATGACCGGAGATCTGCGAATAGAAAAATCACTTTCGAAAAAATTAGTATTTACTGCTGAAGCCCAAAGGAAGCCTTACTATTTCACCCGGGGAAGCCTCGATACTGCCCTCATGGAAAACCATTTTTCAGCCAGCCTGGCCTGGAATAAGCCTGAGCGCTGGAATGGGAAACTGAATTTCGAACATGGCATTTTTACTTCCGACGATGAAAGTGTATCGGCCTTTAGTGGATGGATCTTCGCACCGCAAATAAAATGGGGCAAATGGGATCTACATTTCGGCTATGGCTACAACTACAGCAATGCCACTGTGAATCACTACGAATCCTCAAAATCAATTGAGAGTATTGTAAATTCAGGCAATACAACGGCTGCTGTTGAGGGTGTTTACAACCCTTATTTCACGCCAAAAGAACAACAGATTCATTCAGTCCTGGCAAGTCTGAATGCACAGATTTCAAAATCCCTGCGCCTAAAGGTCAATGGCAATGTTGGCTTCTATGCCACGACACTCTATCCATACCTCTATCTGCAACAGGATCTCGATGGCAATTACCAGATGGTGCGTGGGTTTGAATCTACCCGCTTTATCCCATACGAAATGAAGGCCAGCCTGGATTGGAAACTAAGCCCTTCTCTGTTGTTTGTTACTGAGTTGAATTATTTTCATACGATTTATTATTCCGGAGAGATGATCAGGCTCAGCCTGAAAAAAACTTTTTAATGAACGACCGCAAAGACATATGGCAAACACGCAAAGCTGCGACAGTCCGCAAGCGGGATAAGTTCATTCTGCTGATGCTGATCCTGGCCGGGGTGATGAGTATCCTCATTTTCGCAGACTGGTGGTTTAAGCCTGTCCACATTGAAAGCCTGACCTTTTTCATCATTTTCAGCCTCATTTTCTGGTATGGTGTCATTCGCATCATCCTGATCTGGATCAATTACCTCAACATCAAAAACCCTGAATCTGTCGTACCGCCGGCGGGCCTTACCGTTGCCATCTTCACAACCTGTACTGATGGCGAGCCATTGAGTATGTTTGAAAAGACCCTGGCTGCCTGCAACAAAGTGCGCTATCCGCACCAGACCTATTTGCTTACCGACTCAAAAGACCCCGCCATCAGGGAGCTGGCGGCACGACATAAGGTCAATTTCCTGGATCTGGGTCCCACACCGGGAGCCAAAGCCGGAAAAATCAACAAAGCGCTATCGCTCACCACTGAGGATTTCATCCTGATTCTCGACCCGGACCACATTCCCTTTTCTAACTTCCTGGATGAAACTTTGGGGTATTTCCAGGACGAGAGTATCGGATTTGTGCAAGTAAGCCAGGCTTATTACAATCAATATCAGTCATTTACCGCCAAAGGCGCGGCAGAGCAAACCTATACTTTCTATGGTCCGACCCAGATGGGCCTCAATGGCCTGGGCTGTGCTGTAGCCATCGGAGCCAACTGTACGTTCCGCAGGAAAGCCCTGGAAAGCATCGGTGGTCATGCCGTCAGCCTTGCTGAAGATCTTTTGACTTCTATTCGCTTGCATGCAGCCGGATGGAAATCAGTCTACAATCCTGTCATTGTAAGCCGTGGACTGGTACCAGAAGACTTTGGCTCATTCTGCAAACAACAGTTGAAATGGTCGAGGGGTGTCTTTGAAGTGTTGTTTGTCGAGATGCCCAAGCTTTTCAAACATCTCAGTGGCTGGCAAAAGCTTTCGTATATGGCCATTGGGACCTATTACCTGGTGGGAGGAACGACCTTCTTCTTTACCATCATTCCTTTCCTCTTTTTCTTTGCCGGAATCATGCCGGCCAGTATGTCATTTGTTGATTTTCTGATCAATGGCTCCTTGATTGCTGTCATCTCACTCGGTATCTACCTCTATGTGCAGCGTTGGATGGTCGATCCCTACTCTGAGCGCGGATTTCACTGGCGGGCGATGATCCTGAAATTCGCCTCATGGCCTGTCTACCTGCTTGGTTTTCTGCTTGCCCTGGTCGATGTTGAAATTCCCTACATCCCGACAGCCAAGAAAGCCATCACCGGATATTTCACACCATTTGCACGCCCTCTTTTGTTCCATATCTATCTCTTCATCATCACCATCATCGTGGTTTTTGTCAGGCGAAGGTATTTCACTGCCGAGGGGGATTTGGTGATGTCGGCCGAAAAAACCTGGGGGATGGTGGCTTTCGCTGCTTTGGCGGTGCTGATGTCGCTGGGTGGTGTCCTTGCTGCATTGGAAGCCAGGAATCTCAAAGTAGAAGATCCCTGGGAAAAAATTGATGTTAACGCTTTAAAATAAGTACAGATGGTAAGTAGAACCCGAAGAATGTTGTTTACCCTGCTGGCCCTGGGCGCAGGCATTGCCATCGTATTGCTGTTGACCTACCTTGGGAAACAATCCCGTGGCCCGCTGGCCAATTTGCTCGACAAGGCAGGCTCTGTTGTTGCCAAGGTCGAAAACAACCTCATCATCGAGCAGAGAGGCGACAACAGGAAAAGTAAACTCCCCTGGCTTAAACCCTATACTAGTAATATCGAAAATCTGAAACACCCGAAGGTAATCTTACTCGGAGCCTATGACAATCTTTCTGTTGCGTCCTTTTCCAGTATGATCGACCTGGAAGACTCACTTAAGACGACTTTTCCGCTGATGCACATCTACACAGCCTGGGGAGGTCAGCCTTCACAGGAATTCCCGCACCAGCAGGTACAGGCCATCGTCGACCTGGGTTCAGTGCCTGTGATCACCTGGGAACCCTGGCTTACTGACTTCGATGCAGAACATTATCCCGGGCTTCGCAAGCCAGAATTGCGCGACAAGGGTGGCCTTGCCGACATCGCCAAAGGCTTGTATGACACCTATATCAAAGCCTGGGCCAAAGAAGCAGGCCAGGCCAACACGCCCATCTTTCTCAGGGTAGGCCATGAAATGAACGACCCATACCGCTATCCCTGGGGACCGCAGAACAATTCAGCCAAAGACTTCGTTGCCGCCTGGCGCCATATCCACAATATCTTTGCCGCAGCAGGTGCTACCAACATCATCTGGATCTGGTCACCCCACCCATCTTATGGCTGGTTCGACGCTTTTTACCCTGGCGACAAATACGTAGACTATGTTGGCATCAACATCCTGAACTATGGGACAGTAGCGCTTTGGTCCAAATGGTGGAGCTTTCAGGAGATGTTCGGGACACATTACCCCGAATTGTCTGCATTCAAAAAGCCTATGATGATCACCGAATTTGGCAGTCTGGCCATCGGGGGCGACAGGAGCCAATGGATAGCAGATGCCCTCAGCAGCTTACCCAAAGACTATCCGGCTGTGAAGTCCGTACTTTTCTTTCATTTTTCCTCCGACCAGACCACCACACAGCAAGCAGTCGACTGGACTTTCAAAAATGACCCTAAAGTGCTCAGAACCATCATCCGGACCATCAATCTCTGGCCGGATTCGGTCAAGCCTGCCATGACTGCGAATCCATTCTCCGGCAGGGCATTCTGAGCAGGGGGACTGACACGGACTGCACCATGAGCTCGTTCTAAATAATGTGGCTTTCATTCGCGATTAGATTCGCCGGAGTACTGCCGAAAAGGATCTGGATTTTTCTGTACCTTTGCACCCCTGATAAAACAAGCCGCAAAGCACGAAATCCCTATGTCCGACGCATACTCCCTGAAGCACTTAAGAGAACTCGAATCAGAGGCGATCTTCGTCATCCGCGAAGTCGCTGCCCAATTCGAACGCCCTGTGCTCCTCTTCTCCGGCGGGAAGGACTCCATTGTCCTTACCCACCTCTCCAGGAAGGCCTTCTGGCCTGCCCGGCTTCCTTTTCCGCTATTGCACATCGACACCGGCCACAACTTCCAGGAAACCCTTGACTACCGTGATGAACTGGTTCGAAAAATAGGAGCCGAACTCATCGTGGGTTCTGTACAGGAAGCCATCGACAGTGGCCGCTCTGTCGAAGAAAAAGGCTTCGATGCCAGCCGTAACATCCTTCAAACAAATACCTTACTCGACACCCTGGAGAAACATAAGTTTAATGCAGCCATGGGTGGTGCCCGCCGCGACGAAGAAAAAGCACGTGCCAAAGAACGCTTCTTCTCCCACCGTGACGAATTCGGTCAGTGGGACCCCAAAAACCAAAGACCTGAGCTCTGGAACATCTTCAATGGCAGAAAACACATCGGAGAACACTTCCGCGTTTTCCCCATCAGCAACTGGACTGAGATGGATGTCTGGCAGTATATCTTCCTTGAAAACATTCCCTTACCCAGCCTGTATTTCACCCATACCCGTGAAGTCTTCTTCCGTGATGGGGTGTGGCTGGCAACGGCACCCTTTATGATGCAAAGACCCAACGAGAAATCGGAAGTACGCCAGGTACGCTGCCGCACCATTGGCGACATTTCCTGCACAGGACTGTCTTTGTCAACGGCCAACAGCCTGGAAGACATCATACAGGAAACTGCAGCTACCCGCGTCACTGAACGTGGATCACGCGCTGACGACAAACGTTCGGAAGCGGCCATGGAAGACAGGAAAAAGGAGGGCTATTTCTGATGACAAAAGACAACACAAGCCCGATGGAGGAATTCAGCACAAAAGGATACCTCGACATGGAACTCTTACGCTTTACTACCGCCGGCAGCGTCGACGATGGCAAAAGCACACTGATCGGGAGATTCCTGTATGATAGCAAGTCGATTTTTGAAGACCAGCTCGAAGCAGTCCGCAGAGCCAGTGTGCAACGTGGCAGTGAACACATTAACCTCGCCCTGCTCACCGATGGCCTGCGTGCCGAACGCGAACAAGGCATCACCATCGACGTGGCCTACAGATACTTCGCCACACCCAAAAGGAAATTCATCATTGCCGATACCCCGGGTCATATTCAGTATACCCGCAACATGGTCACCGGCGCTTCTACAGCCAATGTCGCCCTCATCCTCATCGACGCACGCATCGGTGTCATTGAACAAACCTACCGTCATTCTTATATCGCCTCCCTCCTTGGGATTCCGCATGTCATCGTTTGCATCAACAAGATGGACCTCGTCGACTTCAGTGAGGACGTCTTCAACGACATCAAAGCAAATTATCTTGCATTCGACAACAAGCTCACAATCAAAGACATTCGCTTTGTTCCGATCAGCGCTTTACTCGGCGACAATGTGGTTGAGCCTTCCGCCAATATGGACTGGTACCAGGGCGGAACCCTGCGTTACCTCCTCGAAAATATCGAAATTGCCCACGACCAGGACCTGGAGGATGCACGCTTTCCTGTGCAGTATGTCATCAGGCCTATCTCCAACGAATTCCACGACTACCGCGGCTATGCCGGCAGGGTAGCCGGGGGCATTTTCAAAAAAGGAGATGAGGTTGTGGTGCTGCCTTCCGGCAAGACCTCAAAAATTCAAGGAATCGATATTGCTGATACCGAAATGGAAGCGGCTTTCCCACCCATGTCTGTCACCCTCCGCCTGGAAGACGACATCGACATCAGCCGTGGTGACATGATCGTAAAACCCGGCAACTTACCCATCATCAGCCAGGATATCGAACTCATGCTCTGCTGGATGCATGAAAAGCCCTTACAACCCAATGGGAAGTATATCCTCAAACATACCACCAGCGAAGTGAAGGCGATTATCAAAGAAGTCAGGTATAAAGTCAATGTCAACAACCTCGAAGAAATTCATGATGACTTGCGCATTGGCCTGAACGACATCGCCTGTGTCACAATCCGCACCACGAAAGCACTCATCTTCGATGCCTATCGGCGAAACCGCAATACCGGCAGCCTGATTCTCATCGATGAAGCCACCAATGAAACTGTTGGCGCAGGCATGATTTTATAGACTCCCTCAAACTACAAAATACAGACAGCATGTACGGAAAATTCAAAGACTACCTCAACAAAGAACTGGGCCGCATCAAAAGCGAAGGCCTTTACAAAGAAGAAAGAGTACTTGTTACCCCACAAGGGGTTCATATCAAGACAGACAACGGACTGGATGTCCTGAACTTCTGTGCCAACAATTACCTTGGTCTGTGCAATGACCCCCGTGTGATGGCCGGCTCCAACATGGCTTTCTTCCGCTGGGGCTTTGGTATGGCATCGGTGCGTTTTATCTGCGGCACGCAACAGGTTCACAAAGACCTGGAGAAAAAACTCAGCGAGTTCCTCGGCATGGAAGACACCATTCTTTTCAGCTCTGCCTTCGACGCCAATGGCGGGGTTTTCGAGCCCTTGTTTGATGAGTATTCTGCCATTATCTCTGATGAATTGAACCATGCTTCCATCATCGATGGTGTTCGTGTGTGCAAAGCCCAGCGCTACCGCTACAAGAACAACAACATGGATGACCTTGAGGAAAAACTCAAACAGGCACACAATGCCTTGTTTAAGATTATCGTCACTGATGGTGTTTTCTCCATGGATGGGACCATTGCCCAGGTCGACAAGATCTGTGACCTTGCCGACAAGTACGATGCCCTCGTTATGATTGATGACAGCCATGCGACAGGTTTTGTTGGCCCCAATGGCCGCGGAACCCATGAGTACCGCAATTGTATGGACCGTGTCGATATCATCTCCACAACCTTCGGCAAGGCCCTTGGCGGGGCTTCCGGCGGCTGTATCTCTGCACGCAGTGAGATCGTGGAATTCCTCAGACAACGTTCCCGTCCATACCTGTTCTCCAATTCCCTGGCTCCTGCCATCGCCGGAGCAACACTGGAAGTACTCAACCTCCTCAGTGGCAGTCATGACCTGATCGACAAAATCAACGAAAACACCAAGCTCTTCCGCTCCGGCATGGAAGCTGCAGGTTTCCGCATCTCCCCGGGAACACACCCCATCACCCCTGTGCTTTTTGGACATCTTCAGGATGATGCCAAAATCGCCCAGGCATTTGCAAAAGAGCTTTTAACTGAAGGCATTTATGTCATTGGGTTTTCCTATCCTGTAGTACCCAAAGGTCAGGCCCGTATCCGTGTACAGCTCAGCGCTGCCCATTCAACCGAAAACATCGAATTCGCCATTAAAAAGTTCACCAAAGTCGGGAAGAAACTAGGTGCGATTTAAGAAATGAGGTAATTCTTTTAGTTTGGCGGAAGATAGGAAGCATTGACATCGCCGCTGCATACACCCTGGATGATGATGTCGAGTTGCCCTGTTTGTGGTATACTCAACTGAGGGGTTTCGAAAACCCAGTCACCAATGGAGAAACTACTGATAAGACCAACAAAACGTTTGGCAATAAGCTGGGCATCAATGGCATTGATGCTCGCTGAGCCGTCGACATTACCCGCTTTGAGCAGAAGTCCCTGTAAGACGTTTAGTCCAACGAAATGCTTCAGTATCAGCAATGCATCTGTCGAGTTGATGCCTCCCCACGGACTTGTTGAACTCACTTTAATCGTATAAACACCGGCAGGCATGTTGGTAAACAGGTAATACCCGGTGCTGTCACTCAGGCAGCTAGCCACTACGGTGGTGCCTTGTTGTAGTTTAACAGTACAGTTCGACAGGGGAGTAGGGTGAGCAGAATTTCCATAAACCAGGTGACCGCTGACATTTTCACTAACCACTGGATAAAAGGATTCAATGGCGCCCATATCCGGGATTCCCTGGGCAATTCTGGGATTGTCGTTCAGATCGAGGAGTGGCAGCGAAAGTCCGGTGGTATCGGGATCCGCAGTATTAATACATGGGGATAAAGGGCTAAGGCTGTAGTCGCCCAAGGCTGCATCCAGAAACAGGGGATCACTGCTGATGTTGGCAGTTCCTGTCCAGCCACCCGCTATGTCGCTGTAACTAATCACAGTATTGCCAGTGGTATCAGGAAGCAGGCCGGGAATGTTATTCCAGACAATACTGTTTTTGATGATCCTGGAGGAATTCAGCCCGGCTACAGGCCCGCCGGCAGCTCCAAAATTGTCTGCCAATGTGCAATTGTAAACTTCCAGCAAGGCGGAATCTACCTGTAAAGTACCTGCAAGCGTGGGAACAGAACCGGGAATGATGTTGTTGCCCGATAGCAGGGTGTTGATGAGCCTGAGACTTGTCTGTTTTGAAGCAGCAATTGAACTGCCATCACCGGAAGCATTGCCATTCACCATACAATTCTGCAGCTGTAGTACAGCGCTGTCATTCAATACAATGGCGCTGCCTTTTCCCATGGCATTGTTTCCAAAGAAAGTCGATTTCTCCAGGCTGGAATTCGTAGACCCTGACAGTTGAAGGCCACCGGCATTGCCGTTGCTTGCGACATTATCCCCAAAACTAAGTCCTTGCATTTGCAGATTGCAATGCTCTGCCAGACAAGCCCCGGCCGTTAGGGCAGTATTGCCATAAAACGAGCTTTCTTTTATGCCCAGCAACGGGATTGCCAAGGCAGCGAATGCACCTCCCTGACTTGCTGCAGTGTTGTACAAAAAAATGCTGTTACTGATTGAGAAATCAGGAGAAGAGCAGGCATAAACAGCTCCGCCGCTATGCGCATTGTTGAAGGAAAACCCGCAATTTGTGATGCGCAATCCCGGACTTGCCTTGCTGAATACTGCACCCCCGGAAAACAAGGCTGTATTGTTATCAAAAAGGAGGTTTTCAAGCAGGATAGAGTCACTGTTTTCAATCAAGATAGCCCCACCTGCAGGGGCAGTCCCCCCGGAAAGACTCATGTTGCTCAGGCCTGCGTTTTTATCCCTGGAAAACCTGAAAAAACCCGATTCAGCAGGCCCGGAAATCATTGCCATCATAGAATTATCACCGGCAACACTGATATGACTTCGCATATTCAGCGGAAATGCCTGTCCTGAGCCTTGTCCTGAATAATCTCCCTGCCCCAGGTGGATGACCCTCGGATGGAGGCTGTCTGCCTGTATGCGCTGCAAAGCAGCCAGGATGGTCTGCAAGGGAGTTGCAAAAGAGAGTCCTGAATTCTCATCAGATCCATCCGGAGAGACATACAGATCCTCACTCTGTTGCTGTATTTTGGCATGGCTTATCACCAGATCAAATTGTGCAATAGGGGCAGCAAAATGCGCTTCAGGCTGGGCTACTGTAAAAGTATCTATGCTGATATGCCGTGTCTGTAGGGGTTCATCAAATGCATAGAGGTCAGTGCCTGCAGCAGCGGCATAATTGTTATAAAGATAGATACCGGAATTTGTGTCAAAAACTGGTGATGCCCCATGGCTGAAGGCAATACCGCCCCCAAAATCAGCTGCAACATTCCCCACCAGGTACAAACCTTGTATGTAAGGGTCTGATTGGTCGAGAAAGATGCCACCCCCGAGCCTGGCGTGGTTGTTGCGGATGTCGTTGGCCAGGAGCAAAGGATTCGCCCCATTCAGGCATGCGATACCACCACCACCGGCCATTGCACGATTGTGACTGATCTGGCAGCTTTCGATACGGAGATGCGAAAAATTATCCAGGAAAATGCCGCCACCCATGGTATCAGTGGCAAATTTGCTGGCATAGGAAACGATGCAATGCAACAAAAGACTACTGTCGGTCGCAGCAGGGGATACAGCGCTGAATTTCAGTCCTCCCCATGGCAAAAGGGTATCGTTGGCAGAGAACACAATTGGACTGAGTGTAGTGCCCTGAGCGAGTATCCGTCCATACACAGTAAGGCCATAATTACCTTCAAAAAGAATGCTTACACCTGCCTCAATCAGCAAAGTAGAATCTGCAGGTACTGTCAACTCGCCCTGGCAGATATATGGACTATTCTCCGGTGATAATACCCCCCCGATATCCCCCCCGCTGAGAATCGTCTGGGCAGTAAGATTTTGCAGCCCAGGCAGAAGCATCAGCATACATAAGAATGACAAACGTATGAACAGTATTCTCATTTTTATGACGCTAAATTCTGCAATACCTTTTTTGTAAACCTATTTCTATTTTTCCTGCTGGGCTTTTTTCTCATTCAGCTTTTTCCCATTCGAGAAGGTGACGACATAAACAAGCTTGCCTGTTTTATCAAAATAGGACCATTTCCCTTCCTTGGCTTTGTTTTTATAACTTCCTACAACAGAAATAGTTCCATTGGGATGATAGCTGACGCACTTCCCTTCAGGGTTACCTTTCGACAGGCTTTGTTCTTGTATTTTAACTCCCCTGGCATCGAAAAACACCCAGTAACCATCCTTTTCGTCCTTGACGTAAGAACCTGATTCCTGCATGATTCCTGTATTGTAATACTCGACCCAATGGCCGGATTTTGAACCTTCTTTATAATATCCTTCAGATTGTTGCTGGGCATTGATGTACCAGTATTGATAACGTCCGTCTTTCAGGTCGTTTTTATACCAGGTATCATATTTCTGTTGTCCGTTGGTGTAGTTCCCTATCCAATGTCCGTCCATTTTGCCGGCTTTGAATGTCCCTTTGTCTTTGATGATCCCATCTTCGAACCAACTGGTCCATTCGCCTTCTTCCTTGTCCAGGAGGAAATCTCCTTCTCTTTGTTTTTTCCCGTTTTCGAACCAGCTGATCCAGTGTCCCGACCTTTTCCCTTTTAAGAAATTGCCTTCTCTCCACTTTTCTCCGGTGGTATAATAATAAGTCCAACTTCCGTCCTGTTCTCCGGCAAGAAAACTGCCTTTGCTGCCCAGTTTGCCGTTGTCATGATAAAACATCCAGATACTATCCTGCAAGTCATCCAGGAGTTTCCCTTCCATTTCTTTCATGCCATTTTTGCGGGTCCAATGGGTATAGCCGTTGAGTTTGTCGTTTTTGTAGGTAGCGATGCGTTCAGGGCTACCATCATCAAACCAGGTCGTTGTAGGTCCTTCCTTTGAGCCCTGAACATAGCTTAGCGCTTCTTTTTTCTGCCCGTTTTCGTGGTAAAAAACCCAGGGACCTTCTCTTTTACCGTTTTTAACCTTGCCTTCTTGCTGGACCTTGCCATTTTCAAACCAAAAGGTCTGGTTTCCATTGTCAACAAAGACTGTACTGGAAGGCTTGCCATCTTCATACCAATATTTCCATTCAGCTATTTTATTCCCTGCCAGGTAATCACCCTCGGCAAATTTCTGTCCATTGGCATGCCAGTATACCCAATGACCTGTCTCCAGGCTGTCTTTGAGAAGGCCTTCGGCCTTTTTCTGTCCCTTTTCCCAATACAATGTCTTGTTCAGCTGAGAAAAAGCAGGCTGAAAAGACAGGCTGCTGAGGAAAAAACAGAGAAAAATGAGTTGCTTGGTTTTCATTTATTTCTTTCCGTTGTATAGATGACTAATTGTTCAAGGGCAATCCTGGCAGGGCTTTCAGGAAACTCATGGAGGATGCTGATGGCTTTGTCGCGATATTCAATCATTTTCTCTTTGGCATACGCGATTCCGCCACTGTTGTTGACCCTAAGGATCACTTCATTCACTTTTTCCGGATTCTGACTATGTCTTTTCACCAGGTTGATAATCTTTCTTTTCTCGAAAAAGTCAACATGCTGCAGCAGGTAGATCAGCGGCAGGGTCATCTTCTTCTCTTTGATGTCGATGCCCCTGGGCTTTCCAATGGCTTGCCCGTCACCGTAGTCGAAGAGGTCGTCACGAATCTGGAAGGCAATCCCGGCAGCTTCGCCGAATTGATACATTTTGTCAACCCATTCGGATCCTATGCCCGTGGATTGGGCACCAATGGCAGTACAGGAGGCGATGAGTGAAGCTGTTTTCTTACGGATTATTTCAAAATAAACCTCCTCTTTGATGTCCAGGAAACGTGCCTTTTCAATTTGCAGCAGTTCCCCTTCGCTCATCTGTCGGGTGGCCGTTGAGACAATTTTTAAAAGTGCAAAATCATCGTGATCGATGGCAAGTAACAAACCCTTGGCGAGGAGGTAATCCCCGATCAGGACAGAAATTTTGTTTTTCCACAGGGCATTTAAGGAGAAAAAGCCACGTCTTTCATGGGAATCATCGACCACGTCGTCATGAATCAGTGTGGCAGTATGCAGCAATTCGATGAGGATGGCAGCACGATACGAAGACTCTTTTACGCCTCCGCACATTTCAGCAGTCAGGAAGACAAAGAGGGGTCTCATTTGCTTTCCTTTTCGCTTCAGGACATAACGCATGATGATGTCGAGCAGGGAAACTTTGCTTTGCAGGGCTTCACGGAATTTACCCTCAAAGGCATCCATATGCACACTGACCGGTTGTTGGATTTTATCTAGCATGGGAAACAGCCTCAGTGGTTGATTTTCGTTAATTCACTGGCATCGAAGATCCTTCCGACCGGGTACACATCTTTGCGATTGTCCCAATAAGGCGTCTGCCGGTAAAACCAGTTGAGTATTTCAAAAGGATGGGTGGCAAATTCCGGCTCAGCCTTTTTTTTGAGTTCCAGCGTCTTCAGCAGGGTACTGTCTTTTTTTATCATTTCTCTGGCCATGGGTTCCATGACATAAGACTCGGCATACTCCTTTTGTTCAAAGATCGCATTAAAATACCCCCACCAAAGCAAGGAAGAAGGAGCTTTGGGCTCCAGAATTTGCGCAATTAGCCTGGCAGTAGGCTGATTGGTAGCAACAACAACAGAACCGGCAGGGTAGGAGACCTCCTGTCGGAAAGTCTCGATATCGACATCTACAGTTTGCCGGCCCTCATAAGGAGTGCCCCGGAATTTATAGGTTTTGAACCTGTAACAGTCGGTATTGAATTTCGTTTCACGTGTAAGGACCTGCATCTGAATACCATGCAACCTGAGTTTCTCAATCACAATCTTCCATTCTGCAGGGACGACATAAGCCTCTGGAAGCATGACCTGTGATTTGGGTTTTAAGGTATTAAAGAAGGGAATTGTAAAATTCTTCGGCGTTTTGGAATAGGTAAACCAATCCCCGCCTGAAAGATCGCTTTTCACTACTGAATACTCCACTCCGAGGAAATTCAGCAGGCTGCTGTCTTTGGCCGATGTCTCGAATTGCAGACTAAACGCTTGTTTTCTGAAGGCTGCAGAAGCCGTTTGAGCATCTGCGGCCAAAACGAGTTTGTGAAGGTTTTTATACTCCTTATTCAGCACATTCATGGTGCTTTTCAGCATTTCATAGGTCGCAGTAACCCTGGTTTTGTAGTCTTTGAGCATGTGGGTCTCGAGCAAGATGGCCGGGCGGTTCCTGGCAGCACAATAACCCTGTGAGAACATCGGCGGAGAAGCCCAGGTCTCCATGCCGCTGCGTGGATCATGCCAATTCCTGAAATCTACATAGGGGACAATGGGGATTCCGGCGTTCTTCATCTGCAATTCAACAGCTTGCAGATATTTGTCTTTTTGCCATAGTGTCAATACCGGATCCATATCACCATAAATTTCCATGCCATACGTCAGGGCATATTGGTAATCAGCACCATCTGTAACATGACAATCCACGAAAAAGTCAGGCATCCAGGTATTGAACAACTCCACCCAGGACTGAATCTCAGGGGATTCGGCTTTGAGATAATCGCGGTTAAGGTTTAAGTTCTGTGCATTGGTACGCCATCCCATTTCCGTTGGGCCATTTTGGTTGATCCTGTTGTTGGCTCCAAAACGTTCATGCCCGTCGACATTGAGGATGGGAATGAAAAGCAAGGTCACATGATCCAGTAAGTCGGTATTTTTATTTAGCAGAACCAGGTCACGGATGAGGGTCAATCCTGCATCCTTACCGTCCGGCTCACCGGCATGAATACAAGCTTGAACAAGCAATACTGCGTTTTCAGATTTTCTTATTGCAGCGACATCAAAATTCCCGTTTTTATCGACAATCAGCAAAGGCAATTCCCTGCCCTGGGGGCTCACCCCAAAACTGGTATAATGCACCATAGGGGAGGCCTCTGCCAGTTGTTTGCAAAACCTTATGGTTTTGTCGTAACGTGGCGTTTCGGTAAAGCCAGACTTCTCATAATGGGTGTACAATGGGGTTTTTTCTGCCTGCTGGGCCTGGAGGAAGAAAGGTATAAAAAGCAGGAGAAAGATATTTTTCAAGGGCTTCATCATCATAAAAACGCCAAATTTAAGCATTCAAGGGCTTATTTATCCCCAAAAGAAATGTCCATTTTTCGCGCTTTTTTTATAAGTGAATGATCCTCAGGGACCAGGCGTAATTTATCCCCCACTTCTTTCAAGGGGACATCAACAATTTTGTTATCAATGGTGGCTACCATGACTCCGAATTTCTCCTGGGCAATAAACTCCACTGCTGAGGCGCCATAGCGGGTGGCGAGGATACGATCCATGGGAGATGGACTTCCGCCCCGCTGCACATAACCCAGGATAGTTTCGCGGGTTTCCAGGCCGGTCCGGGTCTTGATAATCTCTGCAATGTGACTGGCTGCTGTTGATTTGGCCGGTTTTAAGATCCCTTCTGCAACCACGACAATAGAATACGGTTTTTTCTTATTCGCCCGCTCTTCGATATAATCGGCAATGATTTTCTCTTCGTATGGAATCTCGGGTAACAGGATAAGGTCACCTCCGCCAGCCACACCGGAATACAAGGCCAGCCATCCGGCATGATGGCCCATCACTTCAATAACCATTATACGTTTGTGAGAATTCGCTGTAGAATGCAGTCTGTCAATAGATTCTGTTGCTATCCATAGCGCAGAATCGAAACCGAAGGTAACATCGGTTCCCCAGACATCATTGTCGATGGTTTTGGGGATTCCGACCACATTCAGTCCTTCTGCGGCCAGCAAGGCAGCAGTACGTTGTGTCCCATTTCCTCCGATACAAACGAGGGCATGCAATCCCAGTTCTTCGTAATGCTTTTTGATGAGTTTGGGTTTGTCGACTTTCAGGTTACTCCCTTCTTTTTTCTTGAAAGGTTTTTCCCTGGAAGTGCCTAGGATAGTACCACCATGTGTCAGGATCCCGCTGAGGTCACCTTCATTCATAGAATAATACTCTTTGTTGATCAGGCCCAAAAAACCTGAAGAAATCCCAATAACTTCCATTCCATATTCCAGGATGGCAGTTTTTCCGACCCCACGGATGGCTGCATTGATACCGGGGCAGTCGCCTCCGGCGGTGAGAATACCAATGCGCATCCCCTTTTTACGAGAACTCATAAGATGGCTTTTTAAAGCCTAAAGGTAGACAAAATCCTACAATTTCCGCTTGATTTCTGTTTCCTCGTAACCTTCAATGATGTCGCCCACTTTGATGTCGTGGAAATTCTCGATACTCAAACCGCAATCCTGTCCGACGTAAACCTCCTTGGCGTCGTCTTTGAAACGCTTCAGAGAGCTGAGGGTGCCGCTGTGAACAACGATACCATCGCGGATGACCCGGATTTTGGTATTTCTGAAGATCTTACCGTCGAGGACCATACAACCGGCCACTGTACCGAATTTGGATATTTTGAAGATCTCGCGAATTTCAACATTGCTGGTGATTTTCTCTTCAATCTCAGGAGCAAGCATACCTTCGATGGCCGACTTGATCTCGTTGATGGCGGTATAGATGATAGAATAGGTACGGATGTCGATTTGTTCCTTTTCTGCAAGTTTCCTTGCGTTCAGGGATGGTCTGACCTGGAATGCCACGATGATGGCATTGGATGCAGAAGCCAGCAAGACATCGGATTCGGTAACAGGACCCACGGATTTGTGGATGACGTTGACCTGAACCTCGCGGCTGGAGAGTTTCAGCAATGAATCGGACAAGGCTTCCACAGATCCATCGACATCCCCTTTGACGATAATGTTGAGTTCTTTGAAGTCACCAATGGCGATACGACGACCGATTTCATCCAGTGTGATGTGTTTCTGAGTCCTGATACCTTGCTCACGTTGAAGCTGTTGGCGTTTTGTTGCCAGGTTCTTGGCTTCTTTTTCATCAGCCATAACATTGAAGGTATCACCTGCCTGAGGTGCACCTTGCAGACCGAGCATCAGCACAGGCGTTGAGGGTCCTGCCGTTTTGAGTGATGTATTTCTTTCGTTGTACATGGCCTTGACCCTGCCAAAGACAGAACCTGCAATGACAACATCACCAACGCTCAGGGTACCATTTTGCACCAGCAGTTTTGCAACATAACCTCTTCCTTTGTCGAGGGAGGATTCAATGATGGTGCCATAAGCACGGCGGTTTGGATTGGCTTTTAACTCCAGCAATTCTGCTTCGAGCAATACCTTTTCCAGCAGAAGTTCAATATTGATACCTGCCTTGGCTGAGATTTCCTGGGCCTGATACTTTCCACCCCATTCTTCAACAAGAATGTTCATCTGTGAAAGCTGTTCCCTGATTCTCTCAGTATTGGCATTGAATTTATCGATTTTGTTGATGGCAAAAACCATAGGCACACCGGCTGCCTGGGCATGGTTGATGGCTTCAATGGTTTGCGGCATGACAGCATCATCCGCAGCAATAATAATGATGGCAACGTCAGTGATTTTCGCACCACGGGCACGCATCGCGGTAAATGCCTCGTGACCCGGGGTATCGAGGAAGGTGATCTTGCGGCCATCTTCCAGGGCAACTTCATAAGCCCCGATGTGCTGGGTAATACCACCGGCTTCTCCGGCAATGACATTGGTTTTGCGGATGTGGTCGAGTAACATCGTTTTACCGTGGTCAACGTGACCCATGACGGTAATGATGGGTGCTCTGCTTTCCAAATCAGCTTCTGCATCGAGGTCTTCAAGATCCTGAATGGCTTCCTGGACTTCTACACCGACGAACTCTACTTTATAGCCGAATTCATCTGCCACAAGCAGAATGGTTTCAGCATCCAGACGCTGGTTAATAGAAACCATGAGTCCGAGCGACATACAGGTTGAGATAACGTCAGTAACTTTTACCCCCATCATCACTGCAAGGTCATTGGCAGTAACGAATTCTGTGGCTTTGATCACTTTCTTATCCTCGTTGAGCTTGATTTGCTCTTCCTGCATCTGCTGGCTGACGAGTTCACGTTTTGCTTTACGGTATTTGGAGGTCTTGGATTTCCCTGATCCTCCCATCCTGGCAAGCGTTTCCTTAATCTGGCGTTCGATATCTTCCGTACTGACTTCCGTTTTGGGGGCTTCCCCGCGGAAAGTAGTTGTCGGTTTGGCTCCTCTTCCCCTTGGGCTTTCTTCTCTTGGTTTTCCGGCTTCCGGCTCGACAGGGGTGAGTTGTTTTTTAATTCTCTTACGTTTCTTCTTTTTGTCTTTGAGTTTGTCTTCAGAAGAAGAAGCAACAGGTTCTTTCTTTTTGTCTGAGGCTTTACGTTCAACAGGCAGGTCGATCTTTCCGACGATCTTCACCCCTTCCAGCACGATCCGTTCGCGTTTCATGAAGTTAAGCTCTTGAGCAGGCACCACTGCGGCTTCTGCAGGTGGAGGAACGACAAGCGCTGATTCCGGTGCGACAGGCACTTCTGCCACTACGACAGAGGGTGTTTCAGCCACTTCTGCCGTTTTTTCGGCAGGGGCTGCTGTCTCTTCTGTTTTCTTAGGCTTTCCTTTTTCAGCTGTGGCCTTTTTGGAAGCTTTGGGCTTTTTGTCGAATTGACCCAGGTCGATCATCCCGAGGACCTTTAGTCCAGGTTCTGCCTGTACATCCGGCGTCTGTTCTGGCTCTGGTTCCGGAACTACCGCTGCGACAGGAACTTGCGCTTCAACTTCGACAGCAACAGGAGGTTCGGGGGCTGGGGCTGGGGCCGGTGTTGGTTCCACGACCGGGGCAATGACTTCAGCCACTACTTCAACTTTCTCAACAACCACAGGTTCAACAATGGCAACCGGAGCTTCAACGATGACGGGTTCAGAAACCGGAGTTTCCTCTACGATCGGAGCTTCTGCCTTTTCTTTGGCTTTTTCTTCTTTGGCTTTGGGCTTGTCGGTTTTGCCACCTTTGAAGGCAGCATTACCCAGGCCTACAGAACTGCCTTTGATGTAAAGTTCCGGCTCATATTCCTGATCCGGTTCTTTGCGTGTGACATGCTTATCCTCAATAGACAAAGCTTGCTTCGGAACTGCATCCAGTCCGATTTTCTGAGCTTCCTCCTTGACCTTTTTGTCACCTTGAAATTCTTTGGTCAATAGGCTCATCATCTCCTCGGTAAGCTTACTGTTGGGGTTATTCTCTATCGAATGTCCCTTCTTGTGAAGGTAATCCACAATAGAATGTATCCCTACATTGAGCTCCCTGGCAGCTTTGCTGAGTCGCATGAGTTTACTGGCTTCTTCCATATCAGGTTTTTGCCTTTGCCTTTAAAAATGCCCTATTCAGGCTACAAAGTTATAATTAATATTATTCAAATTCAGATTTAAGAATACGGACAACCTCTTGAATCGTTTCCTCTTCCAGGTCGGTACGTTTTACCAGCTCTTCAATGCTGAGTGTTAAAACGCTTTTGGCCGTATCACAACCTATATTTTTAAATTCATTGATAATCCATTCGTCAATTTCGTCTGAGAACTCGATCAGGTCGACATCCTCATTGTCAATGTCTGTATCACGATAAACATCGATTTCATAACCGGTGAGTTTACCGGCAAGTTTGATGTTATAACCACCTTTACCAATGGCAAGTGATACCTGATCCGGTTTCATATAAACTTCGGCTTTTTTCGTTTCATCATCAATGACGATAGAGCTGAGTTTTGCAGGACTTAAAGCACGTTGAATGTAAAGTGAGGCATTCGTCGTATAGTTGATTACGTCGATGTTCTCATTTTTCAATTCCCTTACGATGCCATGAATCCTGGAACCTTTCATACCCACACAGGCGCCAACAGGATCGATGCGGTCATCATACGATTCAACAGCCACTTTTGCACGTTCGCCGGGAACCCTGACAATGTTGCGGATGGTGATAAGGCCATCAAAAACTTCAGGAACCTCTTGTTCAAACAAACGCTCAAGGAAGGCTGGTGATGTACGTGAAAGAATGATATAGGGTGTACTGTTCTTCATTTCTACCCGGGAAACAACGGCACGTAATGTGTCGCCCTTGCGGTAAAAATCAGAAGGAATCTGCTCTGATTTCGGAAGAATCAACTCAATCCCTTCATCATCGAGGATGAGAATTTCTTTTTTCCATACCTGGTAGACTTCACCTGAGATGATTTCACCAATTTTGTCTTTGTATTTTTTGTAGACATTGTCCTTCTCATATTCCTGCACCTTAGAAATCAGGTTCTGGCGGATGGAGAGAATCTCACGACGTCCAAAGTCCAGCATCTTAATTTCTTCAGAGACTTCTTCCCCGACTTCAAAGTCAGGTTCAATTTTTACGGCTTCAGAATACGCAATCTGAAGGTTTTCGTCTTCAATCTGCCCATCTTCAACAATTTCACGGTTTCTCCAGATCTCGAGATCCCCCTTGTCAATATTCACAATGATGTCGAAGTTATCGGCTGCGCCATATTTCTTCGTCAGCATATGCCTGAAAACATCTTCCAGGATTCGCATCAGGGTTTCCCTTTCGATATTCTTGAATTCTTTGAATTCAGCAAAAGTTTCGACCAGATTAATGTGTTCCATATTCATGTAATTGAAAGATTTGTCCTTCTATTTAAAGCTTATCATTACTTTAGTTCCTTTGATATCATTGAAATTGATCATAACAGGGCCATATTCCTGCCCGGCTAATTTCTTTTTCGGTGAGGGGATCTCTATTTCAATGCTATCTTCAGTGACCCGGCTGAGCTTCCCCACTTTGATCTCGCCGTCCTTCAGTGTAACTTCGACAGTCCTGCCGACATTCCTCGGATACTGACGCAACAACTTCAGCGGCTGGTCAATGCCTGCCGTGGAAACTGAAAGCTCAAAATCTTCTACTTCGCGGTCAAGGCTGCCCTCGATAAAACGGCTCAGATTGATACAATCCTCAATCATTACACCTTTTTCACCATCAATAAATACATTGATGATGTTCCCTGTTCTGACACGAACATCAACAAGAAAAACTTCCTTGTCGAGGAAGTAATCTGCTGTCATGTTCTTGATCTGATCTGCTGTGATCATGATTAATTTTTGTTCAAAAAAGAAGGGGACAAAGTCCCCTCAAAATGTCTTTCCCCGAATGTTTGCAGAAAGATCCCCGGATATCCTGCATTAATTTCGCTGCAAAGGTAATAAATAATTTAAATTGTACAACATTATTTCACTTTCTTGCTATTTTTACAGCGAAATTGCAAAGAATTTCTCCCGGAATTGGCCGGATGCAATTTCTTTTAATCCCCTGACAATGAAAAAACTCCTGTATACCTTGCTGCTTTCCCTGCTAATCACGCCTTTCATCAATGGTTGTTATTATGATAATGAGGAGTATTTATACCCCAAACTGAGTTGTGATACCACCAACGTCACTTTCATTGCCACGGTTAACCCCATTATTCAGTCGAATTGTGCCAGTTGTCACAGCGGCGCCGGCGCCATGGGAAATATCCGCCTCGATTCTTATACCGAAATCAGCACCTATGTAGCCAATGGAAGGCTAATGGGCTCAATTGAACAACGCAGTGGATACCGTGCAATGCCTGACGGCTTGCCAAAACTCGATGACTGTTCCATCGCCAAAATCCGGGTATGGATTAATGCCGGCTACCCAAATAACTGATCATTTCTTGATAAACTTCTGCCTGTAAATCTTACCGGCTATGCCCGTACTCAGGAAATAAACACCTGCTGGCAGAACTGTAATGTCAAGATCTATACGAACTCCTTCTTCTGACCAGGATTTCAGAATCCTTCCTAAACAATCGGTCAATACAAATTCATGCCGGACATGCGGCTGATCCATTAGCGTAATCCCAATTGCTGTTGTCGCGGGATTTGGAAATAACTGAATGAAGGGCCGTGTGGAAATTTCATCGATACCCTCCTGAATGCCCCCCACTTTTAATAGGCAGGAAGCTGATGGATCAACAACAATGCCTGTCACATCATGACCAAAAGGCAAAACAAAATACTGCATCAACTGATCCTGGTAAACCCTGATGGTGGTATCGCCACCGGTATACAGGATCTTAAACTCCATGCTCATTTTAAAAAGACCGGTCACTGCTGAAGATGGGCTCTGGGAAGAACGCAGATAAAGGCTGTCACCTGCCTTCAGGTAATTGACATAAAAGGTGGGATAACCCTCACCAAAATACCATTGGTTAAAATAATCCTCAAGATTTTTTCCCGACAAGCTTTCTGCAACTGCTTTGAAATCAGTACCTCTGGCTGTACCATTGCCGTATTGCTGCACAAAGTTCTGCATAATGTGGAAAAAAAGGCTGTCATCCTGCAACTCATACCGCAACATATGAAGAATCGCAGCCCCTTTGTTGTAAGAAAGCCTTCCATCGAAAATGCGTCCAATGCTGTTAACCTCTGCATCAGGGATATAAATACTTCCTCCCGGCCCGGATAGTGTGACATTGTGGATTCCTTGCATAAAAGCATCTGCACTTGCCTGATTTTCTGTGTATTGCCTGGCCAGATAGGTGCCATAGGTAGCGAATCCCTCATTGATCCAGATGTCATTCCAGGTGGCACAAGTCACAAAATCACCGAACCACTGATGTGCCAATTCATGTGAGATCAGGTCAGGATTGAAATCCCCGGTTGTCGTCATGGTTTGATGCTCCATAGCCCCACCGAGATAGGCCATGCTGTGCCCATATTTCTCCTTATAAAAAGGATAAAGCCCGAAAAGTTTTGAAAACAACACAATGTATGCCGGCGTTTGGTCGATGCTGGCTTTATACTGGGCAAGACAGCCCGGCACATCAAATAAATAATTCTGAATGAGGATGGAATCGTTCAATCCCTCAGGCTTTGCATAAAGACGATAGTCTGCATAAGGTCCCACTGCAACAGAAACAAGGTAATAGTCAATGGGATAGTGTGATTTCCAGTCATATCGCACTTTGTTGCCCGGCAAAGGAACAACAGCCTGTAACAAGCCATTGGAACCTACCATGTTGATGTCATCCGTAGTAACCGAGACAGCAACAGAATCTATTTTATCAAGCAAATCCTGTTTGCATGGCCACCATTCTTTGGCCAGCCAGGGTTGGGAGAGTGACCAGGTCACATGGCTTTGCCAGAGTGAATAATACCCGGTACTAAGTCCTGTGAAGAAACCTGTAAAGGGCGGAGTGCCATGGTAAGTAATGTCAAGCGAAAAATTGCTGCCACTCGTCAGGCCCGGGTTCATGAATATAAAAACTGTATCGCCAATCCTTGCAAAATTTTGCGGATTGCCGTTTACACTCAGGCTGTCAATTAGCTGTTGAGTAACAAGCTCCAGGGCAATCGTATCAAGCGTGCCCGTTGTTACCAGGGCATTCATCCGAATCCTTCCTTCCACATAAGTTGTGTCGTTGCGAAGAAAAAGATCAAGTTTGCAGTATTTTACATCATACGCCGCATACAGTCCGTCCAGACTTGAATGCATGGCCCGGGTGTAAGCTTGCCTTGAAGCCTGCTCCTGTGTATTGATGTTCTTATAAAAGGAAGTCTGCCCGAAACTAGTCGCTGACCACAGCAAAAACAACAAGACAACACAGTGCCCGGGTATGTGGGTATGGCTTGAGAACATAGGTTAAAATAAGGCTAGTTTATCTATCTTTGCAAAGTTACAAAATAAGCCCGGCATCACATCGTTTACACGCTGAACCTGAACAAAGACAAGGCAAAGGTGTTCATTGATGTACGCTTTGAGAAAGAAACCTGCATGATTACCGACAACTATACAATCCTGATCCGCAAGCTGGATGAGTTTATTCGTAAATACTACAGAAATAAACTCTTACGGGGAACTATCATACTTATTGGGGTATTCCTTGGAACTTATCTCCTCGCAGCAGGAATCGAGTATTTCAGTCGGCTTGAACCCAGGGCGAGGACCATTCTCTTCTATGCTTATATTCTGACAAACAGTGCTTTGCTGATTTGGCTCGTGCTGATGCCCTTGTTCCAGCTCTACCGCATCGGGAAGATCATTTCACATGAACAAGCTGCCACCATAATAGGAAAGTACTTTACTGATGTGCAGGATCGCTTGCTGAACACCCTTCAGTTGCACAGGCTCAGAGATTATGACCCTACCCATGGGGAACTGATACAGGCCAGCATCGACCAAAAGATCACCGAACTGAAACCTGTTCCCTTTCATCGGGCCATCGACCTGAGGAAAAACAGCCGTTACCTGCCCTATGCCTTGCCTCCGCTTCTGGTCATCCTCATTCTCCTGCTTGCGGCACCTTCGTTTATCACAGAACCTACTACCCGCCTGATCAATCATTCGGTATATTACGAGAAACCAGCACCTTACCGAATTGAGATCCTGAACAAATCACTCCAGGCAGTGCAACAAGGTGAATTTCAACTTGATATCAAAGTTTCAGGCAACGAAGTACCCCAGGCATTGTACATTGAATATGGGAATGCCCAATACAAACTGAGCAAAGAAAGCAACGTCCTTTATCATTACCACTTCAACAACCTTCAGAATAACATTAATTTCCAGCTAACGGCTGATGATTTCCGTACAAAAGAATATGAATTGGTCGTTTTACCCAGGCCCATCGTCCTCAACTTTGAAGTCGAACTTACCTATCCCTATTATACCCACAAGCCCAACGAAGTGCTTGAAAATACGGGCGACCTCATCGTTCCTTACGGCACAATAATCCAATGGAAATTCTATACACGGGATACCAAGGAATTGGTCCTTCGCTTCAAAAATAAAGTTCAGAAACTCGAACAAAAAGGAAGCAATACTTTCTCCTATGCCGGCAGCTTCCTGGAAGGTCAAACCTATTCAATTACCACCTACAACGAGTATCTGAAGAACCAGGACTCTCTGGCATACGCAATCAACATCATACCAGATGTTTACCCACTTATCTCGGTAGAAGAGTACAAAGACTCTATTTACGATAAAAGATTATATTTCAAGGGAATGATAAAAGATGACTACGGCTTCAGTAAGCTCACTTTTAACTACCGTGTATTAAAAGGTGGTGATTCTGTTGAGAATCCTTCACCCGTCATTTTCGACACCCTTGGCATTAACAACAGCATTACCCAGCAACAGTATTTCCATTTCTTCGACCTCTCACAACTTGCCATTTCTCCCGGCGATGGCCTCGAATATTATTTTGAAGTTTGGGACAATGATGGCGTCAGCGGGAATAAATCAACCCGAACCCAAAAGATGTTTTACAAATCCCCTACACTGCAGGAACTCAGCGAGAAACGCGACAAAGCCGGCAAGCAGCTGAAGGATGAAATGGATCAAACCATCAAAGATGCACAGAAGCTCAAAAAAATGGTAGAGGAACTCCAGCAAAAACTGGTTGATAAAAAGGAATTGGGCTGGCAGGAGAAGAAACAGGTGGAGGATATGTTAAAACTACAGCAAGACCTCCAACAAAAGGTGGAAAACCTGGAAAAGGAAAACAAAAACAACAGCCTTCGCGAGCAACAATATAAAACTGAGGATGAACGTATCCTCGACAAACAGAAACAACTGGAAGAACTCTTCAAAGAAGTGATGTCGGATGAGATGAAGAAATCCATGGAGGAACTTCAGAAGCTGATGGACAAACTCGACAAGAACAAACTGTCTGAGATGCTCGACAAAATCCAGTTGAATAGCGAAGACCTTGAAAAACAACTAGATAGAAACCTCGAGATCTACAAACAGCTGGAATTCGAAAAGAAAATGGGTGAAACCAAGGAGAAACTTGATTCCTTGCAAAAGGAACAGGAGAAACTTGCTGAGGAGTCTGAAAAGAAGGATGCTGACACCAAAGACCTGGAGAAGAAACAGGATGAGCTGAACAAGCAATTTGATAAGATCTCAGAAGACATGAAGGATCTTCAGGAAAAGAACAAAGCCCTGGAAGAACCCAAAAGCCTTGAAAACACGGAAGAACAGCAGAAAGACATCAAGAACGACATGAAAAACAGTTCTGAAAGTCTGCAGAATAAGAAAGGCAAAAAAGCAGCCCAATCCCAAAAGAGTGCAGCCCAGAAAATGAAGGAAATGGGCAAAAAGATGGAACAGGCCATGCAACAAATGGAAGGTCAGGACATGGAACAGGACATTAAATCCCTGCGACAGATCCTCGAGAACCTGATCCAGGTTTCATATGACCAGGAACGGCTGATGCTGGGGGTTGGCAAAGTGAAGACTTATGATCCGCTCTTCGTCAAAATGATACAGGATCAGAAAAACCTGAAAGATGACCTTCAGATGATTGAAGACTCCCTGTTTGCCCTGAGCAAACGCCAGGCCGCCTTAAAATCCATCATTAACAGGGAGATTTCGGAAATCAACCAAAATGTTGAAAAAAGCCTCGAGGAGATGACCGAAAGACGCAGCGCCAGTGCAAGTGGAAAACAACAATTGGTGATGACCGGTGTAAACAACCTTGCACTTTTGTTACAGGAAGCCAAAGACCAGATGCAGCAACAGATGCAGAATGCCAAAGGGGGCGGAAAATCAGGTTGTGGCAAAGGCAAAAAAGGGGAAGGAAGCCCTTCGATGAAAGCCATGCAGGAAGAACTGAACAAACGCATGGAAGAAGCCAAGAAGCAAATGGAAAAAGGACCCGGAAAACCCGGACCGGGACAACCTTCTCAAAGTGAACAATTCGCCAGGATGGCTGCACAGCAGCAGGCCATTCGTCAGCAACTACAGCAGCTTCGTGATGAAATGGCCAAAGAAGGGAAAGGAGAAACCGGCGGAATGAACAAAGCTTTACAGGATATGGAACAAACTGAAACCGATCTCGTAAACAAACGTATCACACAACAAACCATCATGCGGCAAAAGGAGATCCTGACCCGCCTGCTGGAGTCAGAAAAAGCCCAGCGGGAAAGGGAAAAAGAAGAACGCAGGGAGTCGACTGAAGCAAAAAATCAAAACTATAGTAACCCTAAAGACTTTTTTGAGTATAATAAGGTAAGGACCCGTGAAACGGAGTTACTCAAAACGGTGCCACCTACCTTAAATTCTTTTTATAAAAATAAGGTAAGTGTGTACTTTTACAATTTTGAAGAATAGATGATATGATAGCTAACACACAGGAACTGGTAATCGGTTCACAACTGGAAAACCTCAATCAGGTTGTCGCATTGGTAGAGGAGATTTGTGATCAGTACAACATCAACAACACCTATTTCGGGAACATCCTGGTTGCCGTTACTGAAGCTACCCGCAATGCCATCATTCATGGCAACAAGAGTGATGGCACTAAATCTGTTCGCATTCGTTTTGAATCAGGGCCAACAGGCCTGAAGTTCTCTATTCAGGATGAAGGTCCCGGTTTTGATTATCATACTGTCCCTGACCCTACAGAAAGCACTGAAGAAGAAGCGAAGACTACCCCAAGGGGCTTATACCTGATCCGCAGCCTGGCTGACGAAATCGTATTCAAAGAGAACGGAAGCCTGCTTCAGTTCGGCTTTCACATCACAAGCATCAACTATCAGCTCAGCGCAGAACGCTCCAAAATGCTGCATGCTTATTACCATCCCGAAGAAAAACGGGTGGAGAAAAGTCAGGATTAAATTTAACTATCCGCATGAAGCCCGCTGCTATCCACATTTACAGTGAAGGCGTTTCCCTGAATCTAACAGGCAGACGATTGCTGAAACAGTGGATTGCAGACATGGCCCTTACAGAAGGCTCTTTCATTGACGCTGTGAATTTCATTTTCTGTAACGATGCCTTTTTGTTGAGTATGAACAATACTTATCTCAGGCACGACACCCTCACCGACGTTATTACTTTTGATTATTCTGAGCATCCTGACAAAAGCAAAGGAATTTCAGGAGAAATCTACATTAGCCTCGAACGTGTCAGGGAAAACGCCAAGGATTTTAAGGTTAGTGTGCGGGAAGAAACCTGCCGTGTCATGGCGCATGGTGTCCTGCATTTGCTGGGTTATGGCGACAAGAATGCAGCCCAGAAGAAGGCAATGAGGCAGAAGGAAGATTTGTACCTATCTTTGCTGCGCACTTCCGGGAATTTATAGGTTCTTCACAGGGCTACCGGATTGCCTTAATTCAGAATATTATTTATTAATACAAATCAATTCATGTTCAGGGAATACGATGTCATCGTTGTTGGTGGTGGGCATGCCGGTTGTGAAGCTGCAGCTGCTGCAGCCAACCTGGGTTCAAGTGTTTTGTTGATTACGATGAACATGATGAACATGGCTCAGATGTCGTGCAACCCATCCATGGGTGGTATCGCAAAAGGCCAGATTGTGCGGGAAATTGATGCTTTGGGAGGTTATTCCGGTATCGTTTCTGATTACAGTATGATACAATTCCGCATGCTGAATCTCTCGAAAGGGCCCGCCATGTGGAGTCCGAGGGCCCAGAATGACCGCATGTTGTTTTCCATAAAATGGAGAGATCTACTGGAGGCTACACCCAATCTGGATTTCTGGCAGGACAGGGTTGTCGGGATTACGACCAAGGACAAGCACATTACGGGTGTAATCACGGGCATGGGCAAAGAGATTCGGGCCAAATCAGTAGTGCTCACCAATGGCACCTTTCTAAATGGCATCATTCACATTGGAGAAAAGAATTTCAGTGGAGGCCGAATTGGTGAATCCGCATCTACGGGATTGACACAATGCCTGCTGGATTTGGGTTTCGAATCAGACCGCATGAAGACAGGCACACCGGTGCGTGTTGATGGGCGATCCATTGATTTCTCCCGTTTGGAAGAACAGCCGGGGGATGAGCATCCGGGAAAATTTTCATATACCAATACCCCGCCTCTGACCAAACAAAGAAGTTGTTATCTGGCCTATACCAATCCGGAAGTGCATGCCATGTTGCGTACAGGTTTTGAGTTTTCGCCTATGTTCAGCGGGCGGATACAGGGGATAGGCCCACGTTATTGTCCTTCGATTGAAGACAAGATCGATCGTTTTGCAGGCAAAGACAGGCACCAGCTTTTTGTTGAACCAGAGGGCTGGAGTACAGTAGAATATTACATCAATGGTTTTTCCTCTTCCCTGCCTGATGATGTTCAGTTTAAGGCTTTGCGCCTGATAGAGGGTTTCGAGGAAGCCCGCATTTTCAGGCCGGGTTATGCCATAGAATATGACTATTTTCCACCGGTTCAGCTGAATTATAACCTGGAGACCCGTTTGATTGAAGGCTTGTTTTTCGCAGGCCAGATCAATGGAACTACGGGCTATGAAGAGGCGGCAGGCCAGGGCATCATGGCTGGGATCAACGCCCATCTGAAGGTAAAAGGAGAAGATCCTTTTGTGCTGGGCCGTTCAGAGGCTTATATCGGTGTACTGATCGACGACCTGATTACCAAAGGTGTTGATGAGCCTTACCGTATGTTTACTTCGCGGGCAGAATACCGGCTTTTGTTGAGACAGGACAATGCCGACATCCGATTAACTGCCAGATCGCACAAACTGGGTCTTGCTTCTGATGAACGCATGGCCCGGGTTGAAGAGAAACTGGAAAGGATCAGAATTGCCATGGCCTATATGAAAAAAGAAAGCATAGAACCTGCTGAGGCCAATCCAATGCTTAGCGCACTTGGCACAAGCAGTATCACCCAGAAAAGCAAGCTTGCCAACCTCATTCAAAGGCCTCAGGTCGGCATCCGTGATATCCTTGCGACATTGCCTTCTTTCGGGGTATTCTTCAGCGAGATTCTTTTAAGCGATTCTGAGAGCCTTGAGGAAGCAGAAATTCTGATAAAATATGAGGGCTATCTGGAGAAAGAACAGGAAATCGCAAACAAGCTTTCCCGTTTTGAAAACCTGGGTATCCCTGCCGATTTCGATTACCAGCAACTAAGCTCGATTTCTTTTGAAGCCCGGGAGAAACTCAGCAAAATGAGACCTAACACCCTGGGGCAGGCTTCACGCATCAGCGGTGTTACACCTGCAGACATCTCGATTCTGATTGTCTACTTTGGCAGATGACAAATGTTTCACGTGGAACAGTACCTATAAAAACTTATAAATCAATGGAATATATCAAAGAATGCCCGATTTGCGGAAGTAGTGAAAAGCAAATATTCATGAATCTGAAGGATTATTTCCTCAGTGGAAAAGACTTTTCAATTGAAGAGTGTAAACAATGTACCTTCCGGTTTACAAATCCACGACCCGGTCCTGACGAACTTCCCTCCTACTATGAATCAAAAGATTACATTTCTCACTCCAACGAGAAAAAAGGACTGCTCAGTTTCGTCTACCAGCAAGCCAGGAAATACTCTTTGGCACAAAAATACAAACTCATACAGCACTTCCCTCCCAATAGCAAAATCCTTGACTATGGCTGCGGGACCGGCGATTTTTTAAACTATTGTAAAACCCACAACTGGAATACAAGCGGCATAGAACCCAATCCGGGCGCCAGGCAACAAGCTGTTGACAACTATAAACTTCAGGTTGAAGAAGAAGCCTTTGTCAACAATTTAGTTCCTGCCTCCTATGATGTCATAACACTATGGCATGTCCTCGAACATGTGCCCCTGCTGCAAGAACGCATCAAAGCCCTCACCAATGCCCTGAAACCGGGTGGCCTCCTCATCATCGCATTACCCAATTGCGATTCCTGGGATGCACAATATTATAAGAATTTCTGGGCAGCTTATGACGTACCCAGGCATTTGTATCATTTTAATCCAACAACACTCAAACGCCTCCTCCGCGACTTGCCCCTTCAGTTCCTTACCCAACACCCCATGAAACTCGATGCCTTTTACATCAGCTTGCTGAGTGAAAAATATAAAACCGGAAACCAAAGCTTTCCTGTCGCATTTTTAAAAGGCTGGAAATCCAATGCTGCTGCCTCCGCGGGCCGGGGCGACTACTCCAGCCTCATTTATGTATTAAAACGAAATTAGGCCATTTTCCTCGCATTAAAACGCCGATATGCCTTTTTGGATGCTGACCTATGACTACTTCAAAAAAGTCCGCCAAAACGCCTTATTTTTGGTCCGATTTATGTTACTGAATTCCTGATGATTACACTATAATTATTAGCATGTTCCTGAAAAACAAAGCCTTACGCTACCTGATTCTCTCGCTTGCCTTGCTGGGCGCGGCTTTGCTGCTTTCATGGTATGAATTTACACCCCTACCCCCAAAAAAGGTCGCACACCAACTCGAAAAAACACTCCAGGAAAAAGAAAAGGAATTGTCCTCCCAATTAAACACTTTTCCTTTCTCAAAAGATTCCTGCAACAATGCGATCAACCTCATCAAAAAGACAAAAGATCTTTTTGAGAAAAAAGCCTGCATCTTCCTCCTCTACCAAAAAGACTCCCTCATCTTCTGGTCGGAAAATGCGGCTCCCTTTCCACTGCAACACGACAGCACTGAACTATGCTCTCCCTTGCTTGAACTTGCCAACGGCTGGTACCTCATCAAAACACGAAGCCGGGGAGATTTTTCATGGACCGTGCTTTACCTCGTCCATTCAAAATATCCCTACGAAAACGATTATCTCGTCAATGGCTTTAACAAGGATCTGGGTGTAAAAGGAAACTTTGAAATCTCTAAGCAAGCCAATGGCGTTCCGGTCAACAATGCCAGCGGGGAAACTCTTTTTTACATCCATCCTTCAAAAACTCAAGTTCATAGCGAAGGTGCCGGAATCCTATTGCTGATCCTCTACCTGGCTTCCTTTCTGTTTTTAAGCCTCGCACTATACGTCTACCTCGGAAAATTGGCAGTCTTTCGCAATCGCAAAACCTTCTTCCTGCTACTCTTTTCCTTTGGCTTTATCCTCGCCAGAATTCTGCTTTTCTATTTCCGCATTCCGTATGATCTCTATGACACACCCCTGTTCGGGCCGATTTTTTATGCCAGCTCCGCTGCGTTGCCTTCGCTGGGCGACTTGCTCATCAACTCATTTTGCTTTCTATTCCTCAGCTTTCTGGTCTTTCGTGCCAAATCACATTTGAACAAGGCCCGGAATGCCAATACCGCATTTCTTCTTTCTGCCTGCTTTCATGCTATCGTGTTGTTTTTGCTTTACCTCTATATCCACCTCTACGCCGGACTAATCCTGAATTCAAACATTCCGCTCGATCTTTCCAATCCGGTGTCTTTTAACCTGAACACCCTCTATGCCATTTGTATTACTGCAGCCGTGTTCCTGGGGATTTTTCTGCTCTCCTTGGCCCTGCTGTTTGTTGTTGTTAACCGCTCTTTACCCATCATCGCCAGCATCCTGCCTGCTGCCATTTCCTGGATTGTCTTTGTCCTGATCCTATTTTTTACAGAAGCCAATGTGCTGCTGCTAACGCTGTTCTCAATATTCTTTCTGGTCACACTGCATCTCATCTTAAGAAGGGACAAATCCTATTTTACCCTCCCTGCTTTGTTTTCTTACCTGCTGCTGTTTACAATATTCTCTTCGGCCATTCTGATCAGCTCACTGAACACACGCGAGCGCTCCCAACGCCGGCTCATGGCCCAGAATCTCTCTGTCGAAAGAGATCCCATTGCTGAATACCTCATCCAGGAACAGTATAAACTAATGCTCAAAGATGAAGTGTTGAAAAAGGATTTTTTGTCGGCCATCTTCAGCGATTTCAGAGAGATGAAGGCCATTGAATTTTTCCGTACAAAATATTTCCAGGACTATTGGTCTAAGTATAACCTGACTTTCACTCTCTGCCACCCCGGAAGAATGCTGAATGTTGTTGTTCCTAACAATGCTGTTGTTGATTGTGGCAACTTCTTCCAGGAAACCATCAGAACCTTTGGGAAACCGAGTTCTACTCAGTTGTTGTCCTACCTCGATTATGGCAACGAATCCATCAATTACCTGGCTGCATTGCCATTTACTTTAAGTACCGGCGACTATACCGTCAACATCATTGTTTATATCGACATCGTCTCTAAAACGATTCCCAAGGGGCTTGGATATCCTGAACTTTTGATGAGCAAAAACACGGGTTTCGGACCTGACCTAAACCAATATTCTTACGCCATATATGACAAACAATCCCTGCTCAGAAGCAACGGCAAATTTGCCTATAGCCTGAAATCCTATCTGCCATCACCCACCATCGACCATTTTCTGTATTATCACAATGCAGGCTTTAACCACCTGGCATACCAGACTGACAAGGACAAAACCATTATCATCAGCCAGCAGGACAAAAGCTGGCGTGACCTGCTCACACCCTTTTCCTATCTGTTGCTGTTTTATGCAGTCTTTCTGCTGATCGTGCTCGCCTTGACGGGCTATGTCAGCCTGCCCCGCTTTTCTCAGATGAATTTCAGCAGCAGGTTACAGGTGTATATGATTTCCCTGATACTTTCCGCCTTTATCATTACCGGGTTTGTAACTTTTCGCTACATCAACAGCCTGTATTCAACAAAAAACGTACAGAATTTAAGAGAAAAAACCCATTCCGTGCTGAGTGAACTACAACAAAAACTGGTGCTGAATGGCCCCCTTTCCACGGCCATTGGCAACGACTTGTATTTCCTGTTAAACAAATTCTCCCTCATCTTTTTTACTGACATCAACCTTTACGACTTACATGGAAATCTGATGGCTTCATCACGCCCCCAGATTTTTGAAGAGGGATTGCTTTCTACGAAGATGGACAACCTGGCCTTTTATGAGCTGAATACAAACAAAAAGTCGATGTTTGTGCAGGAGGAAAAAATCGGGAACTATCAGTTTTTGTCGGCCTATATGCCCTTGCGGAATGGACAGGACGAACTCATTGGTTACCTGGATCTTCCCTATTTCGCAAAACAAGGTGAGATCAGAAACGAGCTTTCCACCTTTTTTGTGGCCTTTCTGAACATCTACGTCATCTTAATTGTGCTGGCTGTAGTAATTGCCTTGTTCATTGCCACCTATATTACCCGTCCCCTTCGGGTGATCCGCGAAAAGATGAGCATGGTGAAGCTTGGCAAATCCAATGAAAAGCTGGGTTGGATCCGCAAAGATGAAATTGGGTTGCTGGTGGAAGAATACAACAACATGATCGACAAACTGGCGCAAAGTGCAGCACAGCTTGCACAATCTGAACGCGAAAGTGCCTGGCGCGAGATGGCCCGTCAGGTTGCACATGAAATAAAAAACCCCCTCACCCCGATGAAGCTTAGTGTACAATTGCTGCAAAGGGCCTGGGATGAAAAAGAAACGGATTGGGATCAGCGATTAAAACGCTTTAGCAACAGCCTCATCGAACAAATCGACACACTTTCGGCGATTGCTTCCGAATTCTCTGATTTTGCACAGATGCCACAGTCGCGGCTGGAAGTGCTGAAACTCGAAGAAATCGTGCAGAATGCCTTCGATCTCTTCCACAACCAGGAAATTTTTGAAGCCCGCTTTGTCATGGCGCAACATGCTCCCTATATGATCAGAGCCGACAAAAAACAATTGCACAGGGTCTTCAGCAATTTGTTCCGGAATTCCATACAAGCATTCCCGCTGGGTCACAAAGGCATTATCACCATTGCGCTTCACAAAGATCATCACCAGATCCGTCTTGACTTTACCGACAATGGAAGCGGAATACCTGCAGATCAGCAAAAGCGTATCTTTTCGCCCAATTTCACAACCAAATCCGGTGGCATGGGGCTAGGTCTTCCCATGGTAAAAAACATCATCCAGGAATGTGGAGGGGAAATCAGTTTCCGTTCTGAAGAAAATTTCGGAACCACTTTTACTCTGGTGTTTCCTATTGCAGATTAATAAGTAAGATAAAAATGGCGGGGAACACCGCTTACTTCAGGTTGAACAAAAATATCTACTTTTGACCCTTAAAACACGCCCTTGAAGCCAATCCGCCGCCTAGCCGGACAAACCGTAATTTATGGTCTCAGCAGTATACTGGGACGTTTGCTGAACTGGCTCCTTGTACCCTTGCATGTCAGGATTTTTGCACCTGCTGCTTATGGTGTTGTGACTGAAATGTATACGTATGTCGCTTTACTTTTTGTGATACTCACGTATGGCATGGAGACGGCATTTTTCCGTTATGCACGGGACGAAGATGAAAACAAGGTGTATAGCACTGCCCTGATCTCTCTGGTAATCAGCTCTGTAGCCTTTGTCATCCTGAGTTTCATTTTTGGCGGTTATGTTGCCTCCTGGCTACAATATGCTGATCACAAAGAGTATATTATTTGGTTTGCAATCATCATCGCACTGGATGCGATAACAGCCATCCCATTTGCCAGATTACGACAACAGAACAGAGGATTGCGTTTTGCCTCTTTGAAAATATTTAACATTGGGGTCAATGTATTGCTAAATGTCATCTTCCTGCTTGTCTTCCCCTGGATACTAAAAAATTATCCTGGTACATACCTGGCGGGGCTAGTGGACTTGGTTTACCGACCCGAAATAGGCGTAGGTTATATCTTTATTGCCAATCTTGTTGCGACAGTAGCCACCTTGCTGATAATGCTGCCGATGATCCTGAAGATTCGCTGGGAGTTTGACAAAGCACTTTGGTCGCGCATGCTGCAATATGCCTGGCCTTTGCTGATCATGGGCCTGGCAGGCACCATCAATGAATCTTTCGACCGCCTTCTGCTAAAATTCATGCTTCCCAAAAATACGGCAATGGCCCAATTGGGCATCTATGGTGCCTGTTACAAAATTCCTGTAGTGATGACATTGTTTGTCCAAACCTACCGATTTGCAGCCGAGCCCTTCTTTTTTGCAGAATCCAAAGAAAAAGACGCAACCCTCACCTATGCGCGCGTCATGAATTTGTTTGTAATCGTATGTGCCTTGATTTTTCTAGGGACCATGGCCTTTATCGATGTATTCCGGCTTTATGTCAGTCCCGATTATTATGAAGGCTTGAAAGTGGTCCCTGTTTTGCTGATGGCGAACTTTTTTCTGGGCGTATTCTACAACCTGAGTGTATGGTACAAGCTTACCAACAAAACCATTTATGGCGCATACATTTCCATTGGGGGAGCAGCCGTCAGCCTGGCTCTCAATTTCAGTCTTATCCCATTTTTTGGTTATATGGGTTCTGCCTGGACGCATTTTATTGTCTATTTCCTGATGATGGCAGTATCATGGCATTATGGGCAGAAATACTATCCCATTCCCTATGATCTGAAAAAATTCTTCGCTTATATGGGCTATGCCCTTGTGTTGTATGCCATACATGCGATGATTCCCTTCCCGAACGAAATGCTGAAATTTGTTGTAGGAACCGGCCTGCTTGCCTTGTTTGTTATCCCCGTCATTCGAATCGAGAAGCTACACCTATTGCTAAAACGGCAATAGTTTTCTTACAATACCAGGGGAAGCCGGCAACAATACCACCTACAAAATTTCGTTACCTTTGCGCGCCTAAAAAACCCGCATGAAGATCAAGATTGTCAATACTTCGCCACACCCTTTGCCTGCCTATGAAACGGTGCATTCAGCCGGAATGGACCTGCGTGCTATGCTAACTGAGCCGGTCGTCATGAAACCCCTTGGCAGGGCCATCATTCCAACCGGCTTGTTTACCGAACTACCCGAAGGTTATGAAGCCCAGGTCAGACCCAGAAGTGGACTGGCTGCAAAATGGGGTATAACGGTGCTAAATACACCCGGCACCATCGATGCAGATTACAGGGGCGAGATAAAAGTCATCCTGGTTAACCTAAGTGAGGAAGCATTTACCATTCAGGATGGCGACCGCATTGCCCAGATGATTATAGCCCGTCACGAAAAAGCGGAATGGCAACAGGTCAGCGAACTGCAGGAGACTTCCCGTGGTGCAGGAGGATTCGGACATACCGGCAAATCCTGATCTCTTTTAAACGAAATCTATGAACAAAAATACAAGGATTACCCCTCCCCTGCTGCTACTTGTCTTCCTGGCAGTATTGCAACTCCAGTCCTGCAAATCCACAAAAACTGCCGGCAACACAGGCAACGACAAACAGGCCGAAGCCTATGCCAGGGAAAGGAAAATGCACGAAACCTTTATCGATGCGAACAGGGCCAAAGTTTTGGGCGATTCAGACAAAGCTGTCTTGCTACTCCAGCAATGCCTCGAAATAGACCCTAAAAACGCTGCCATCTATTTTGAACTTGCCAGCATCTACCAGGATCAGGCACATTACCGCGAAGCCATTGGCATGGCACAAAAAGCAGTGCAGCTTAACCCTACCAATGTATGGTACCTTTCAATGTATGCGCAAATGCTGCAAGGAAGCCGTCAATACGACAAGGCATCAGAAATCTGCAACAAATTGATAAAAATGGATCCCCTGAACCCCGATTATTGGGGTGCATTGGCAGAAAACCAGCTCTATGCAGGCCATTTTGCGGAAGCCATCAAAGCCTATGACAGATTGGAAGAACTCATAGGTGTCAGCGATGAACTCAGCATTCAGAAACAGAAAATCTATCTGGAAATGAAAAAACCGGAGAAAGCTGTGGCTGAAATAGAAAAGCTCATTGCAAGAGATCCTCACGAAACGAAATATTATACCCTGCTGGCCGAGACTTACCTTACTGCCGGCAAAAAAGAGGAGGCACTGAAGTCCTACGAAAGAGCCCAGGCAGAAAACCCCGGCGACCCCTATTTACAGGTCTCTTTATCAGATTATTACAGAAAACTGGGAGACAAGGAAAAATCAGACGAAATGCTGCGCAAGGTTTTTGCAAATCCTGAAATGGACATCGATACCAAAATCCAGGTTTTACTGACATTTTATAGTTACAGCGAAAAAGATGCTGATGCAAAAGTACAATCCTACCAGCTGATCAACGAACTCAAAACCCTGTATCCCAATGATCCCAAAGTAAATTCTATTGAGGGAGACTTCCTGGTCCGGGATGAGAAATTTGCTGAAGCCAGAACAGCCTACCGCAAGGTAATTGCTGTCGACAGCAGCCGGTTTGCCGTTTGGGAAGGCTTGCTACGCATTGAAGCCCAGCTGGAAGACAATGCTGCAATGGCTTCAGAAGCCAGCCGCGCCGCTGAACTTTTCCCTGAACAACCGGCACCATTTTTCTTTGCCGGAATTGCCTATTACCAACTGAAAGACTATAAAAAATCCATCTCCAATTTTAAAAGTGCTGAAATTCTCATCGTCGACAATGACGCCTTGTTGCGTGACTTATACTCTTTTCTCGGTGATGCCTATAACCAGGTAAAAGACAACAAGGCCAGCGACGAAGCCTACGACAAATCCCTGAAAATAGACCCCAAAAATGTCTATGTGCTGAACAACTATAGCTATTATCTTTCCATGCGTGGTGAAAATCTGGAGAAAGCAGCAAAAATGGCCCTCCTGGCAAACGAATTAAGTCCTGATAACGCTTCCTACCTCGACACCTACGCCTGGGTTCTCTACCGCCAAAACAAATACCAGGAAGCCGAAGAATGGATCATTAAAGCGATTGCGAAAGGTGCTGACAGCAATGCCGTCATTCTGGAGCATTATGGCGATATTCTCTTTAAAAAAGGAGATCAGGTAAAAGCGATGGAATATTGGCAAAAAGCACTCAAAGCAGGTAAAGGATCTGAATTTCTTGAAAAGAAAGTGAATGAAAAACGTCTCATTGAATAAAACAACTGCCTGGTATTTAATGGCTTTCAGCATTTTGCTGGTTTTCGCTTCTGCCTGCAGTCCGGCAAGGAAAATTATCAAACAACCCCTGAAAGAACAAGGCACAGACTATATCTTCGGCTTGCTGAAAAAAAACGAATTGAAGTTTGATTGGCTCTCTGTGAAGTTCTCCGCAAAAATGGAGGTCGAAAAAAAAGAAACTTCGATTAATGGGCAGCTCAGGATACACCGCGACAGCGCCATCTGGATCTCTTTTACTGCACTCGGTCTGGAGGCTGCACGCATCCTGATAACCCAGGATTCTGTGAAGTTTCTGAACCGCATCGACAACACTTTTCTCACAACAGACTACAGTTTCATCAACGACAATCTGAATTCCGGTTTCGACTTCGACATGCTGCAATCCCTCCTCATTGGCAACGACCTTTCTTACTATGAAAATGACAAGTTCAAAGGGAATATTGATGAAATGAAATATCGCTTAAATACTGTGGGCCGTCACAAACTGAAGAAATTTGTCAGAAACTCTGCCGATGAAAAGAAAATCCTGGTACAAAATCTCTGGATTGAGCCTGAAAGCGGTAAAATTACACAGGTACACATGAAAGAACTTGGCAAAGACAACAAAAAACTTGAAGCCAGGTATGATGTTTTTGAAGACGTTAACGGACAAAAATTCCCTACTTCCCTGGAAGTCAGCATCAAGGCTGAAAAAGACATCCGTATCACTCTTAACTTTGGCAAACCAAAACTGGACGAAGCTTTGCTGATGCCATTTTCTATTCCCGGAAAATACCATAGGATTGAACAGAAAAAGTAATTTTGAGGCCAGTGATGACAATTACCTTGAAAAGAGCAAAACGATATAAGTTGTGGAAAGCGGCAGGCACATCCCTGTTGATTCTCCTCTGCTATGTCTTGCTGCTTCCTCAGGGATATTCCCAGGCCAACCAGCGTACCAAGCTCGAAAAGAGTAAAAAAGACCTGGAAAATGAAATCAATTACACCAACAAACTGCTCACCGAGACGAAAAAGAACCGACAACTTTCACTGAACAAAGTTGTCATCTTAAGTTCTCAGATTCAAAAAAGAGAAAAACTGATCAATACCATCAGCACAGAAGTTGATGATATCCATGGCGAAATATCAGGAAATCAGGAAAATCTGGACCGGCTGAAAAAAGAACTGGGCAGGCTGAAAAAGGAATATGCAAGCATGGTTTACCAGGCCTACAAAAACAGCAATGCATACAACCGCCTGATGTTCATCTTTGCAGCGAAAGATTTTAACCAGGCTTACCAGCGCCTGAAGTATTTTCAACAGTTTAGTGAATACCGTAAGATTCAGATTACGATGATTATCGGTACTCAGCAGAAAATAAACAGCAAGATCGGAGAGCTCACGACGCAGAAAAACGAAAAACTGACACTCCTGGAATCCAAAGAAAAAGAAAAAGAAAAGCTGACCCGTGAGAAAAATGAAAAGAGTCAGACAGTAGCCCAATTAAAGCAGAAAGAAAAACAACTGAAGAAACAGCTGAAAGAAAAAGAACAGGCACTCAACAAACTGCAAAATGCCATAGAATCACTGATTGCTGAAGAAATCAGGAAATCTGCGCCAAAACCTGCTGCACCAAAGTCAAAAACCGACAAAGCCCCTGCGGCACCTGCAAGCTATACCATGACGCCGGAAGAAAAAGAACTTTCTTCTTCTTTTGCAGCCAACAAAGGCAAACTCCCCTGGCCGACAGAGAAAGGAATCATCTCCAGCACTTTCGGAGAGCACGAACATCCTGTCCTCAAAGGCATTAAAACTAAAAATAACGGCATCAACATACTCACAAATGCCGGTTCAGCCGTACGTTCGGTTTTCGGCGGAACGGTATCTGCTGTGATGTCAATTCCCAACCTGAACAAAGTTGTCATTATCCGTCACGGTGACTTCCTCAGCGTTTATTCCAACCTGGAATCGGTGAATGTCAGAGTTGGTGACAAAATCAAAACAAAGCAAACCATCGGACTAATACATACCGATCCTGAAGAATCGAAAACTGAACTCCATTTTGAGATCTGGCAGTCGAAAAAGCTGATGGATCCTTCACTCTGGCTATCCCGCTAACACTATCCCATGATTGACCACAAAGAAGCTCAAAATCACTTTCCCATTCATCCGCTGTTGAAAAAACGCTGGAGCCCTCGTACCTTTTCGGATGCTGCCATTGAGCCTGAGAAAATCCGCTCTCTGTTCGAGGCCGCGCGCTGGAGCCCTTCCGCAGCAAACCAGCAGCCATGGCGCTTTATCGTCGGATTGAAAGGGGATGCTTGCTGGCAAAATATCTTTGGCACACTTGAAAAATACAACAAAGTATGGGCCGACAAACCCTACCTCCTGGGCATGAGCATAGGCAAGACCCATTTTCCTGATGACAAAGGGCCAAACCCCTATCATGCCTATGACACAGGACAAAGCCTTGCTCACCTGAGTTTCCAGGCAACGCAAGAAGGCCTTTATGTTCACCAAATGGCCGGCTTCGACAAGGAGATGGCACGTGAAATCTTTGAAATTCCGGAGGATTTTGCTCCGCTTACTGTATTCGCAATCGGATATCTGGGTAAAATTGAAGAGCTGGATGAATTCAATCAGAAAAGAGAGATGGCACCCAGAGAGAGAATGGAGTTTGGAGACTGGGTTTTCTCAGGAAAATTTGGCCAAGAATCCGGACTGTTTTAACAATATCATTTCATGACAACAAAAAAAATACTGCAAAGAATTGCCTTGATATTAACGCCTGTGATGATCCTTTCCTGTGGCAACAACAAGCCAAAGCAGGCTGCAACCACGCCGGAACAAGAAACACAAGCCCTTGTTGCACCTGATTTTAACAGCGATTCTGCCTACCATTTCGTCGACAAACAAGTCAGCTTTGGACCCAGGGTCCCAAACACGGAAGCCCACAGCAAATGCGCTGCCTGGCTCACTGCCAAACTGAAATCCTACAACTGGGAGGTCATCGTACAAAAAGCCAAGGTCAGGACTTTCGACAACAAGACGCTCAATGCACAAAACATCATAGGTTCCCTGAATCCGGCTTCCGCCGACCGTATCCTGTTGTGTGCGCATTGGGATTCCCGGCCTTTTGCTGATGAAGACCCGGATCCGGCCAACCACAACAAACCAGTTCCTGCCGCCAACGACGGAGCCAGCGGGGTAGGTGTGCTCCTGGAAATTGCACGCCAGCTTGCCCTCAAAAACCCTGGCATCGGTGTCGACATCATCTTCCTGGATGCCGAAGATTATGGACAACCTTCGAGTACAGGTGCACAGAATGAAGACAGCTGGTGCCTTGGCACCCAATATTGGGCAAAAAACCCCCATAAGGATGGCTACAAGGCCCGTTTCGGGATTTTACTTGATATGGTAGGGGCGCAGGGTGCAACCTTCATGAAGGAAGAATATTCAGTGATGTACGCGCCTGATGTAGTGACCAATGTTTGGTCAAAAGCAGCTCAGCTCGGTTTTTCTCAGTTTTTTATTGAAGACAATGGCGGTGCTGTCACTGATGATCACCTGGTTATCAATAAAATTATGGGTATTCCTACCATCGACATCATCCACATGGATCAGACGGGCCGTCATAGCTTCTTCGAATATTGGCATACGCTCAAGGACGACATGAGCAACATTGATCCCAAAACGCTTGAAGCCGTGGGTAAGACGGTGCTGGCTGTAGTAAACGGGAGCAAAAACAGCTAAAATAAACGGGGAATCGTCCCTTTAACAAGTCACTTCCCGAATCGAAAATCAGGTGCTTAACCTCTAGAGCAGCTCATTCGCAAGGTTTGCCAATTCCGATCGTTCACCCTTTTCAAGCCGTATGTGCGCATAAATGGGGTGAAACTTAATTTTATCGATGAGATAACTCAGTCCATTACTTTGAGAATCAAGGTAGGGTGTGTCTATCTGGTAAATATCCCCGGTAAAGATGATTTTTGTGTTTTCACCGGCCCGGCTGATGATGGTCTTAACTTCGTGCGGCGTGAGGTTCTGTGCCTCATCCACTATAAAGAATACATTTGAGATGCTTCTGCCACGGATGTAGGCCAGGGGCTGAATGACCAGCTTTTCATGTTCCACAGCATCGTTGATGTTCTTGTACTCTTTGTCCTTTTCTGAATAAAGACTCTGGATGAACTTCAGGTTATCCCAGAGCGGTTGCATATAGGGGTCGAGCTTTGATTTGATATCACCTGGTAAGAATCCGATGTCTTTGTTGCTGAGTGGCACAATGGGGCGAGCCAGGAAGATCTGTTTGTAATTTCTGCGCTGCTCCAGGGCACCGGCTAAAGCGAGGAGGGTCTTTCCGGTACCTGCGACCCCTTGCAAAGTCACGAGTTTCACTTCCGGGTTCATGATGGCGTGAAGGGCAAAAACCTGTTCTGCATTGCGTGGTGCAATCCGGAATGCATCACGCTTGTCGAGCCTTTCTATGAGCTCAGTGATGGGGTTGTAAAAAGTCAGGACAGAGGACTTGGTATTTTTCAGGATATAATACTGATTGGGGATCGGACTCTTGAGTCCCAGCTCAGCAGGAGAGCAACTTCCATCAATATACATCTGCTCAATAAAGGCTTTGGGTAGTCCCTCGATCAGGGTTTTTCCGGTATACAAGCCTTCCAGGTCTTTGATTTTCCCTGTTTCAAAGTCCTCTGCGGGGATGTTCAGGGCTTTGGCTTTCAGCCGGAGGTTGATGTCTTTGGTGACCAGCACCACTTTGCGGTCAGGGTGCTCTTTTGTGAGCACCAGCGCGGCATTGAGGATCCTGTGATCAGGTTTGTTTTCACCAAAAACGACCTGCGCATCCAGTTCGCTTTTTTCGTTCATGATCACCTTGAACTTCCCCGTAGCAGGTGCCCCAATCGGAGTCCATTTCTGCAGGGTAAAGCGGGGTGAGATCTTATCCATGATGCGGATGAACTCCCTTGCTTCGAAATTCTTGATGTCGTTGCCCTTTTTGAAGTTATCCAACTCCTCCAGAACAGTAATCGGGATGGCTACATCATTGTCCTGAAAACTCCTGAGTGCGTTGTGGTTATAGAGGATAACAGAGGTGTCGAGAACGAAGATTTTCTTCTGTGTTTTCTTTTTTATCATTGCCTGACCTTAGATTACAAACCTACTACATTATAGGACAAAAAGCGGGCTGAGCTGTCCTTAGTTCTCAACCGATATCTGTCAATAACAACGCCGGTAGCCGAAAATTGTTGATCTTTGAGGGAAATATTTAATTATGAACAGGCTTTTCCTTCTGGATGCCATGGCGCTGATTTACAGGGCCTATTTTGCACTCAACAAAAACCCGAGAATCAATTCCAAGGGGCTCAACACCTCGGCTATCCTCGGATTTGCCAATACCCTTTATGACCTCATCCGTACTGAAAAACCCACGCACATCGGGGTTGCCTTCGACACCATGGCACCTACTGCCCGCCACCTCGAATACACTGAATACAAAGCCAACCGGGAGAGCATGCCGGAAGATCTGGCCAAATCCATCCCCTACATCAAAAGATTGATCGAAGCTTTCAACATCCCCATCCTTTATGTTGATGGCTATGAAGCTGATGACGTCATTGGAACCCTTTCACAAAAGGCTTATGCCGAAGGTTTTGTTACTTTTATGATGACACCTGACAAGGATTTCGGGCAGTTGGTGAACGATCGTACGTTTATGTACAAACCCGCCAGAATGGGTGATAAACCTGAGATTCTCGGAGTAGCAGAAGTATGCGCCAAGTTCAACATCAAACGGCCCGAACAGGTCATCGACCTGCTTGGACTCATGGGTGATGCTGCCGACAACATCCCGGGCATCCCGGGTGTGGGCCAGGTCACTGCGGTGAAACTCCTGGCTGAGTTCGACAACATGGAAAATCTTCTCGACAATGCCCATACCATCAAAAATGAGAAGCTGAAGGAAAAGGTCATCGCCGGAACAGAAAAAGCCATCATGTCGAAAATGCTGGCCACAATCACCCTGGATGTCCCAATCGAACTCGAAGTACATAGCCTTCACATGGGAGAACCCGACCGCAAAGCCTTACGGGAACTGCTGGATGAACTGGAATTCAGAACCTTTGCCAAACGTGTATTCACCGACCTTTCACTCAAAGACACTGAAAAGCAAAGACAAAGCCTCGGTGGACTCTTCGGCGAACTTCCCTTTGAAGAAGGAGGAAATGCACCTTCAACGATGACGAGCATACAACATGCAAATCACAATTACATCCTGGTCAATGAAGGCAACAACAAAGCCATCCTGCTGGAAAAACTAAAACAATGCAAGTCGTTTTGCTTTGACACAGAAACCACAGGCCTGGATGTTAACAATTGCGAATTGGTTGGCGTCTCCTTTGCCTTTGAACCCGGGGAAGCCTATTTCCTGAGAGTCCCTGATAATTATGAAGAAGCGGTGGCTGTATTGCAGGACTATAAAACCTTTTTTGAGGATAAAAAAACAGAGAAAATCGGTCAGAATCTGAAATTCGACATCGCCGTCTTGCATTGGTATGAAATCGAAGTGAATGGCCCACTTTTCGACACCATGCTGGCCCATTATCTCATACAGCCTGACATGCGCCATAACATGGATTTTCTGTCTGAAACATACCTTGGCTACAAACCTGTCAGCATCGAACAACTAATTGGCAAAAAAGGCAAAGGACAGGGCAATATGAGCAGGGTCGACATCCAGTTGCTGAAAGACTATGCTGCCGAAGATGCCGACATTACCCTGCAGCTTTCTCAGAAATTCAGGCCCATGCTCGTCGAAACAGACACCCTGCACCTCTTTGATGAGATCGAAGTGCCTCTCATCCCTGTCCTGGCTGAGATGGAAGCTGAAGGAATCCGCATCGACAAGAAAATTCTGGATGAATATTCCATTCAACTCAAGAAAGAGATCACTGTTTTGGAATCTGAAATCCTGGAACTGGCAGGAATGCCTTTTAACATAGCATCTCCGAAACAATTGGGGGAAGTACTCTTCGACCACCTCAACATCGTGGAGAAAGCCAAGCAGACCAGCAAAACCGGGCAATATTCAACGGGAGAAGATGTCTTGATCAAACTGGTCAACAAACACCCCATCATTCAAAAGATCCTGGACTACCGCTCCCTGAGCAAATTGCGTTCGACCTATGTTGAACCCTTGCCGGGGATGATCAACCCCCGTACCGGTAGGGTCCACACCAGCTTCAACCAGGCCGTTGCAGCAACAGGCAGACTCAGCTCCAACAACCCCAATTTGCAGAATATCCCTATTCGTACTGAGCGGGGCCGGGAGATCCGGAAAGCCTTTGTGCCGCGCAATGAGGACTTTTTATTGCTGAGCGCCGACTATTCCCAGATCGAGTTGCGCATCATCGCAGCTTTGAGCCATGACGAAGGGATGATAGAAGCCTTCCGCATGGGGTATGACATCCATGCAGCCACAGCAGCCAAAGTGAATGACGTTTCCCTGGAAGAAGTCACCAAAGAGATGCGCAGAACTGCCAAATCAGTGAACTTCGGCATCATCTATGGGATTTCAGCATTCGGTTTAAGCGAAAACCTTGGTATCGCCCGAAAAGATGCTGCTGAACTGATCAGCCAGTACTTTAAAGAATACCCGGGGATCAAGAAGTTCATGGAAGATTCCGTTGCCCTTGCCAGGGAAAAAGGATATGTGGAGACCATCATGAAAAGACGGCGGTATTTGCGTGATATCAACTCCAGTAACGCAGTTGTAAGGGGATTTGCCGAACGCAATGCCATCAATGCCCCCATCCAGGGTTCTGCTGCAGATATGATAAAAATCGCCATGATAAAAATCCACCAGGCCATCAAAGATGAAAATCTTAAATCCAGGATGTTGTTACAAGTCCATGATGAGTTGGTTTTCGATGTGCACAAAGATGAAATTGAGATCCTGACAGCGCTGGTTACCCGGCTTATGCAGACCGCAATCCCACTCGCAGTCCCTGTAGAAGTTGAAACGGGAACCGGAATAAACTGGCTGGCAGCACATTAAGCCTTTCTAATTCCTGGTAACTTTTTTGTAAAGCCCAAACATCGCCATCACATCATTGACGAAATTAAAGGGTTCTTCTCCCCTGCAATAACCATAAAAGGCAAGGCGGTCCTGGTAATACCTGGGCTCTGCTTTGCGCAAAAGGAAAGAATCGACAGCACCTGTCCACACTGTTTTGTCCTTTTTGTATTTCTCGGCCAGGCGGCGGGCATCCAGCACATGTCCGATGCCAACATTGTAGGATGCCAGTACGAATTTCTGCCGTTCCACTTTATCCGGGATTTTGTCCATAAACTGCCGCTCAATGCTGCCCAGGTATTTCACACCGGCTTCGATTTGCCTGTCAGGCGATGAGAGGGAGTCGATCCCATACATCTCGGCGGTTTCAGGCATCAGCTGCATCAAACCTACAGCCCCGGACCATGCCTGTGCATCTGAATGAAATTTGGACTCATAATAGATCACAGAAGCAATCAGGCGCCAGTCCCAATCAATGAGCTTGCTGTGTTTCCGGATACTTTCGTCATAGGGAGAAATTTTGCCTTTCTTTAAATTCCAGGCTTCTCCCGACTCAAAATGAACAACCCTGGGTGTTATATAATACTTTTCGTAAAGACTCAGGTAATGCAGGGTCTTTTTGTACTTCTTTAACCATTTGTTGAAATCATTGAGCAGGCCAGCTGAGGTTTTGGTGACCGTATATACCAGGTTTTGTTCAGCGCCGAGGGCTGTTTTGATGTCGATGTTCGGATAGTACTTCTGATTTGCCTGTGCCACCAGGTCATAGGTTACGGTATAGGGCAGTTTTCCCTGTGCCACTGCAGCGATGAGTTGGTCTGTATGGTATTCGGGATGTTCAATGACGTGGATGGAATCTTTAGCCTCAAAAGACAAAAAAGTCATAAATTTTACCAGGGGAATCCCTTTCTGGAGATAGATGGATTTCCCATTTAAGGCTTTGGTGTTTCTTATCAGGGATTTTTCGAGCCTGTCAGAGCCAAATGCCGACCATCCTTCAGGCTTCCTTTGAACCAGTACCGGTTTTGCCTTCAGAATAGGCTCAGTGAAGGCAAATTGCCTATCCTTTTCCAGATCAACCGGTAAATACAAACACAGCATATCCGTGTTTCCCCGGGCCAATTGGGCATAGGAGGTATCCAGGCTGGTGGCAACATCCATCTCCAGGCTAACACCCAGGTGATCTGCATAATCCTTCATCACTTCATAGGTAAAGCCCATGGGTGTGCCACGGTAAATGAAATAGGAAGTGGAATTGTAGGTGGCAACGGCACGCAACTTCCCGCTTTTGCGGATCTGTTCCAGGCCGTAGACCTGGGGTTTTTTCTGCACAGTCATCGCCTCATTCCGCTGACAGGAAAGCGGAACGAAAAGTATCGCAGGGATGATTCCCGTAAGAAACCAACGAATTCTGTATTTGCGGAAAAGTCTGATCAATGCCGTATTTCTACCTTAATGTTTACAGAAATACGCAGAAATCAATTAAAAGGTTTCAATTAAATGGTTGATTGTCTAAGGATAAGAGAAATACCGCAAGCTGTTCCGGGTTACAATTGTAATGAGAAAATGGGCTTGTTGGGTTAATTCGTTTTTTTATACCGCCAGACCGCCATCGTGAATACCGTGATGCCGATGATCATGAGTGCAACAAGTTCTCTGAGGATATCCATAAATCCGGAACCCTTCAGCAAGATCATCCGCATGATGCGGATAAAATAAGCAATGGGGTTAATTCTGTTCAATTCCTGGGCCCAAACCGGCATGTTCTCAACAGCAGTAAACAAGCCGCTCATCAGGATGAAAATAATCATGAAAAAGAAAGAAATGAACATGGCCTGTTGTTGGGTATCTGACAAGGAAGAAAGCAAAAGCCCCATGCCCAAAATCACGAAAACATAAATGATGGCCGACATAAAAACAAGCCACAGACTACCCACCATGGGAATGCCAAACACCAGCTTCCCGACAGTCAGGCCAAATGCCAGCTCAAACAAGGCAATGATAAGGAATGGCAGGAGTTTGCCGATGATAAATTGTGTTTTCCGGATGGGGGTAACATTGATTTGTTCTATGGTCCCGATTTCCTTCTCTCTGACGATGTTCATACCAGAAAGAATGAGGCTTACCACTGTCACCAGGATGACGAGTATCCCGGGAACCATAAAGGCTTTGTAGTTCAGCTCAGGGTTATACCAAAAAGAATAAGGGACAAGGATTTCTTTGGCTGTGACTGCAATTTTTCCGCCGGGATTCTTCATAATCAGGCTGCGGTTAAATTGTTGAATTGCGGCTTGGGTGTAGGCATTTGTCAGCCCTGCAGTGGTTCCGTTGATGGCGTTTACGACCAGCTGTATCTGCAGGCTTTCTCCTTTCACCAGGTCCTTCTCAAGTCCGCCCGGAAGCTGCAGTATGGCATCTGCTTTCCCCTGCTGCATCGCCTCCTCCGCCTCTGCCATCGAGGCAGAATACGCTTTTATTTTGAAAAACGGAGAGCCGGAAAAATGAGAGACAAGCTCACGGGATACGACAGTCCTGTCAAGATCGACAATGTATAGTGCCGTATTTTTAAGCTCATAGGTGGCTGCATTGACAATAATGATCAGCTGAATGATCGGCATGATAAAAATGATGGGCAGCATCGCTTTGTTGCGAAAAATCTGCTTGAATTCCTTTTGTAAGATGTATCCTATTGTTCTCATCTTACGCTAGTCTTATTTTGAATTTTTTCACGCTGATACTGATAAAAATAACGGTCATTGCCACCAGGACAAGGGTTTCTTTCCAGATATAGGCAAAGCCATTGCCTTTCAGCATGATTTCCTTGAGGATGGCAATAAACCAACGCGGGGGCATGATCTGGCAGAGTCCCTGTAAGGGCAAAGGCATATTCTCGATCGGGTAAATAAAGCCGGAGAGGAGGATCGTGGGCAACATCAATCCCACCAGTGAAATCATCATGGCCACTTGTTGCGTTTTTACCAGGGTTGAGATCAGGATGCCCAGGGAGAGAGAAACCATGATGTATAAAGTACATTCCAGCATCAGAAGCGCGATGCTGCCCATGACAGGCACGCCGAACACCAGTTTTGCCACCAGCAGGATGAGGATGGCATTGATGATAGAAAGCAGGACATAAGGCAGGACTTTGCCAAGTATGATCTGAAACGGTCTTAGGGGAGAGACCAGCAAGACTTCCATGGTCCCCATTTCTTTTTCGCGGGTGATGGAAATTGAAGTCATCAGTGCAGAAATCAGGATCAGCAACATGGCCATGATTCCGGGCACGAACATAAATACCCCTTTCAGTCCGGGGTTGTAGGCCATCCGGACCTCCGTTGTGATGCCGGGCGATACTCCCCCTGCGGCATTTTCAAGCCTGACAAAATCAAAAATGATCCCCTGTGTGTAATTTACCAGCAAATTCGCCGTATTAGGCTCTGAGGCGTCCGCAATCAGCTGCACCGAGGCCTTGCCTTCCTTTACAAACTTTTGTCCGAAATTCGGCTCAAAAACAAGGACCATCCTGACATTGCCTTCCCTGAATACAGCATCAATGTCGCTGGCAGCGGAAAGATACCGGTCAAGCTGAAAATATCCGGTGGAAATGATCTTGTTTGTTAGTTTTTCTGAGGTCTGGTCATGCGAAAGATCGAGAATGGCAATTTTGGCGTCCTTGATTTCGTTGGTGATGGCAAAGCCAAAGAGGAGCATCTGAATAACCGGGATGCCGAACAGTATGGCAAGGGTCCGCGGATCACGCAGAATATGGAAAACTTCTTTGTTGATAAATCCCAATAAGCGCTTCATGCAGTTTCTTTGTTACGGGCCAGTTTCAGAAAGACATCATTCATGCTATCTGCATTATATTGCTTTTTCAGTGCTGATGGATGGTCAAGGGCAACGATACGGCCTTCTGTCATAATGGTGGCCCGATCGCAATATTCTGCTTCATCCATGTAGTGGGTAGTCACAAAGACGGTGATGCCACCCCTGGCAGCTTCGTGGATCAACTCCCAGAACTGCCGGCGGGTGATGGGGTCAACACCCCCTGTAGGCTCATCAAGAAAAACGATGCGGGGCTTGTGCAGGATGGCTACGGAAAAGGCAAGCTTTTGGCGCCATCCCAAAGGCAGACTGCCTATCATGGTATCACGCTTTTCCCATAACTGAAGTTTTTCGAGCAGGGTGCGGGTACTTTCTTTGATGACAGCTGAACTGAGTCCGTAAATTCCACCATAGAAACGGATGTTCTCACGAATGCTGAGGTCTTCATACAAGGAAAACTTCTGGCTCATATACCCGATTTCTTTCTTGATTTTATCTGCTTCTTTATAAACATCATAGCCGGCAACACTCACCAGCCCGGAGGTGGGAGACGATAGGCCGCACAAAATGCGGATTGCAGTGGTTTTCCCTGCACCATTTGCTCCCAGAAATCCAAAGATCTCGCCTTCATAGACATCGAAATTCAGGTGGTCATTCGCAACAAAATTGCCAAAACGCTTCACCAGATCCTTAACTTCTATGACTTTTTTTGCTTCGCTCATACTTTTTCTGTCTGGCCCATCAGGGAAATGAAACAATCTTCGACGCCGGGCTCTACTTCCGAAATCAGGAGGGCTGTGTTTCCTGCCGCCCTGAGATTTTCGGAGAGAATGGCAGGATTTTCAGGCAGATCACTTTGTGTAAAATGTACCTTTTGTCCAAAAAGATAGGCATTTTCAACACTAGGCAAAAGCCGCAGGTCATGCAGAAGTTTGTAATTATCTCCGGCACTGGCGGCCCATAACTTTCCTTTAAACAGACCCGGAATAGCGGCAGGCACATCCATGGCCATTATCCGTCCCTGTTGCACCAGTGCTACGCGGTCACAAAGACTTGCCTCATCCATATAAGGCGTAGAAACCAGTATCGTAATCCCTTCTTTTTGAAGGCGTTTCAGCATTTCCCAGAATTCACTGCGGGAGATGGCATCAACACCGGTTGTGGGTTCGTCGAGGATGAGGATTTCCGGTTTGTGGATGAGCGCACAGCTCAGGGCCAGCTTTTGTTTCATCCCTCCGGATAACTTGCCAGCCAGGCGGTTGCTGAAAGGCTCCAGCTGGGAATAGATCTCTTTGATCAGGTAATAATTCTCAGCGATGCTGACATTGAAGATCTGTGCATAGAATTTCAGGTTTTGCGCCACGGTGAGGTCCTGGTATAAGGAAAACCTGCCCGGCATATAGCCCAGGATGTGACGGATTTTGCGGTAATCAGCTACGACATCGAAGCCATTCAGGCTGGCAACGCCCTCGCTTGGCAAAAGCAAAGTCGACAAAATACGGAACAAGGTGGTTTTTCCGGCACCATCTGGTCCCAGAAAGCCCATCAACTCGCTCTTTCCTATCTCAAAACTCACAGACGACAAGGCCTGGGTCTCTTTGAAGGATTTTGCGATCCCTTTTGCTTTTACGATGATGTCATTCATGCCTTTATTCTTTGAAATTCACTTCACCGGGCATGTTGATCTTCAGGCTGCCATCATTGGCCACCCTTACCTTTACTGCATAAACCATGTTTACCCTTTCTTCTTTGGTCTGTATAATTTTGGGGGTAAACTCCGCAGAAGGAGAGATCCAGGACACCTCACCCGGCATCGTCGTATTTTGCTTTTTGTCTTTGTCGATCAGGACTTCCACTGTTTGTCCGATTTTCACTTTACTTAACTGTGCCCCACTGATGTAAACACGCAAGTACATGGTATTCAAGTCGGCCAGCTTATACAAAGGCTTGCCGGGGGAAGCCAGTTCCCCTGCTTCTGCATACCGGTTAAGGATGGTACCGGCACCCGGACTGATAATCCAGCAACGGTCGAGCGACACAGCCAGCAGTTCTGCTTGCTTATCGAGGTTCTGAATCTCGCCATTGAGACCCAGCTCCTGAACACGGGTGGTCTGGAGCTGCTTGTCAATAACCCTCAGGTTACCCTCCATGTCGTCGATTTGTTTGCGGGTTGCAGCTTTCTCACTAAAAAGCCGTTCAAGGCGTTTTTGCTCAATGACCAGGTTGGCCTTTTGCTGTTCCTGAACATCCATTTGTGCCCGAAATCCGGATTGCCTGGACAACAATGCAATTCTTTGCGCCAGCAGACCTTCCCGTTTCAGGAAAAAATCAGTGGTGTCGATCAAGCCAAGGGTATCTCCGGTTTTGACAATTTGCCCTTCCTCGCATTGAAAAACAAGGATTTTACCCTGGGCTTCTGCAGAACAGGTGATCTCTGTCGACTCAAAATTCCCATAAGCATCAGAAATTCCCTTCTTTCCTGAACATGACTGAAGCACAAGGGCAATGACAAAGGCCAAGGGCAGCGTATTTAAATAATTCATCTTCATATTTATAAACTGTTACTGAATGTCTAATCCCAGTGTTGTCAGGAGATCTACCCTGGCTTTTACTTCCTGAAGGCGGTGTGTTTCCATGCTTAACCTGGCCTGAATTTCCTGGTTCAATTCGATCAGGTAATCTGTAGAAGTCATGACTCCATTATCGAACTGCGCAGCTGCTGAATGAGAGATCCGTTCCCGCAATTTGATGATTTCATTGTCTTTGACCATAATATCCCTGAATTTCTGAACCTCTGCCCATTGTTTCATTGCCCCGATTTTAGTGCTTAAATCGAAGGTCGCGGCCTGGCTATGCACGAGTTCCTGCTGAAAGCTCAGAATGTGTTTTTCTTTGCCAGCCTGCCCCCAGTCCCAAAGGTTCCAGCTTAACTTAGCACCCAGCATATAATACGTATCAAAACCCTCATTGAACATATTATAACCAGGTTTCCCATAACCGGCTTCACCGAAGGCCGAAATCCGTGGAATATTGCGGGTATTGGCCAGTGTTTTGGCTGCCTCCAGCTGACTTTGCTGTAAATCAAAACCCAACAATTCAGGACGCATACTCTTGCTACCCGCAGTCCGCGAAATGTCAGCCTTAGGTAATGCGAGCTTACTACTCAGACTAAGATTCTGGCCTGTCCAGAGACTGAGCAGGTCCAGGGCACTTTGCCGGTCGTCATCCATTTCCATGATCTTCTGCTCCATCTTAATCAATTCGGCCCTGATTACATCAGCCAGGCTCTCCAGCAATACGCCATTGGAAACCCCGGCCTCGGCCGTTACCAGCCGCAGGGCTAAGTCCTCATGAAACTTATCCAGGATTTTGCGGTTCTCATCAAAAAAGACAAGTGCAAAAAAGAGCTGATTGATCTTTTCCTTGATTTGATACAGCTGAATTTCAACGTTTTGCTGCTCACTTCCAAGCTTAGCCGCTTCGAGGGCCTTTTGTGAACGCACCACCTTGCCATCGAAAAGGACTTGGGAGATATTCAGGTTTATTTTCTCAATGTCTTTGTCAATAACAGGAGGCTGGAAAAACGGGTTGCTGATGCCCAGCTCCGTAACATCACTTTGGTAAGAGGCCTGGGCGTTGATGTCAACCTTGGGCAGCCAGGTATCCTTAATCTGCCCGATCCTGATCTCGCTGGCATTGGCAAGGAACTCTTTTTGCTGTAAAAGCGGGTAATTGGCCCTTGCCATTTGCTGTAACCACGGCAAGGCTAAAGAATCCGGAGCTTGTGCTGACACACTCAGGCTAAGGCAGAACAACAAAGAAATTATCCAGGTCTTCATACAACAATATCTAAATTTCATTAATTTGATTATCAGGTCTTAAGGCGGCAATAACAAATCTTTTCACCTCCTGCTTTCTCTCCTGCAGAAAAGCATCATAGGCTATGCTTTCGTTGCCAAAAATGATGCTCTTGAGAATAGGTCGTCCGGCAAAAGGAAATACACAAAGGGCAATGATGCTCACAAAGAGATGTTTACCTTCAATAGCCCTGATATTCCCCCTGGCAACCTCCTCAGCCACCTGCCTTTCGAAAACGTCAAAACGCAATCCTTTTGAGGAAATCAGGTCGATCATCCGCTCTGGCTTATTGTTGATTTCAGCTATGACAAAACCGGGGAGAAAGAGGTTATTTAAGAGGATGTCGATATATTTATCAATAAATGCATCAATTTTTTCGAAAAGCGGTGCTTCAGAGGTCATCATTTCAGCTGCACTACCTGCAAACTTTGAAAAGGCTTCCTGGAAAATAATCTCGAAGAGTTTCTCCTTGCTGCGAAAATAATAATGCAGCAATGCCTTGTTGATTCCGGCCTCATCCGCAATGTCCTGCATCCTGGCACCTTGCAGCCCATGGGCCGAGAAAACCTTGCGGGCTGCAGTCAGGATGGCATCTTCGGTTGATTGTATTTCAGACATTTAAAAAATATTTAACCGGTTGGTTTAACCCGGCGGTCAAAAGTACAACAAAAAATAATGCCTTGTCAAGTCATTTTCAAAAAAAATGGAAATACTACCCCTTGAAAAAGGTTTGTGATCTATTTCGCAAGGCTTTTCAGCCTGGCTCAATTTAACTAGCCTTCGAGTGAAATTTTAATTTTCTGACCGGGTTTCAAGCCTTTGTCATTCTGAATGTTGTTCAGTTTTTTAATTTCCTGAACGGAGGCACCTTTATACTGGCTTGCGATTCTCCAGAGTGTATCACCCTGGCGAATGGTATGATAAACGACTTTGTCGGTATTCAATACCGGAGATTCTTTCCCCGAACCAATTCCACGGCCGGCATTCTTGGCCATCATGCTGTTATAATAGGCAGTATAATTGAACGTATCAACAGGAACAGTAGGCACATTGGGAGAAATCAGCTTGGCAGTAGATTTCACCTTATCGCTATCGTTTTTATCAATAGTCTGATTTTTCTCCGCTTTTGATTTTGGCACATTCACATAGACATAAAGCTCTTGCCGGGGCTTCACCGAATTCGATTTGAGGCGGTTCCACTGCTTGATATCAGAAGAACGAACATTGTATTTCTTGGCAATAGAGGCCATCGTTTCACCTTTTTTCACCACATGCAGCATACTTTTCTCCTGCGACTCCCTGACCTGCACGAACATTTTCTCTCTGTCCTGCATTTTGGAGGTTTTATAGCAATAGAGCGCAGTTTCATTGTTGATAAAATCAGCCACATTGGCTCTGGGCAAGCGCATATAGTAGACCTTATCATCAGAGGAGGGGATAATGTCTTTGGTATAGGCCGGGTTCAGGAAACGAATGTTGTCGATCGGAATCCCGAACATTTCGGAGATCTGCTCGAAAGTCAACATTTGTTTTACGCAAACAGAATCAATTTCTGTAGCAGTGATGCCAGGATATACAGGGAAAAGGTTGTATTCAGCAGCATGTGTCAAAACATAGCTGGCTGCAATAAAGGCAGGCACATAATCTCTTGTTTCACGGGGCAAATAACGTTGCACCACCCAGTAGTCCATCACACCACCGGCTCTGCGGATGGCTTTGTTCACATTTCCTGCTCCGGCATTGTAAGCAGCCAGTACGAGTGCCCAGTCATGGTAAATGCAATATAAATCCTGCATATGTTGACAAGCAGCGATGGTAGCTTTGTAAGGATCGTTTCTGTCGTCGACCAGGGTAGTGACTTTGAGGTCGTACATTTTCCCGGTATTGTACATGAATTGCCATAAGCCTTTCGCACCTACGGGGGACCTTGCGATGGGGTTGAGTGCAGATTCGATAACGGCAAGATATTTCAGTTCAAGTGGCATACCATGCCTGTCGAGTTGCTCTTCAAAAAGTGGGAAATAGATTTTTGCCATCCCGAGGATGCGCTCACTAAGTCCACGTTTTTTATAGGCATAAAGGTCTATGTATTGTTTAACCTGGGGGTTATAGACATAACCAAAAGTAGAGCCTTTGTCCATTTTGCGGATCCGGGCTTCAATTACAGAATCTGAGAACAAAGGAATGTATCCCTCGGAGTAGTGGTAAACGTTCAAGGGGCCGCGATCGGCACCATAATCGGGAAATCCAGTGAAAGTATAACGTGCCAGACTATCGAGCATAGCAACGATGGGACTGTCTTTCACAATCTCAGTTGCAACAACACTTTTAGTCGTGTCTGTGGTGTACTTATTGGAACTCGCAAAAGAACTGCTGAAGACAAGCAGCCCTGTAAGGCTTAACCCGAGTCTTACCCATACCGGTTTGAGGATTCGCATTATTTTATGGCTTTTGTTTGGCTTAATTGGCTGTTTGGTTTATTACAAAACTCAAGTTTACAAAAATAAAGTATAAAACAAGGTATTTTTTAACAATTTTTAATGTTTTCAACAATCGCTTGTTAACTAAGCAACCGATAAGTTACATTACAAAACTATAGAAATACGCTGCCTTACACAGAAAAACAAATAATCAAAACATCCCTGTTTGAATTTCAGAGAGGTGTATTCACGTTAAGGAAATCCCGGCTACCTATTTTTTTTCCTCAGGTTGATCAGGACGCTTATCTTTTTCAGTTGTCGGAGGCGTGCTCATGGCATCCTTAAATTCCTTAATCCCTTGTCCAAGGCCTTTGGCCAGCTCAGGAATTTTCTTCCCACCGAATAGCAGGAGGACGACGATAATGATCAGAATGATCTGCCAGGGTCCAACGACGCCTATGATTATACTTGACATTTTGTTTTGGTTTTAAAACGCAAAGATACAAAGAAATAATAGTTCCGCCCGATTTTGCTATTCCTCCTCGATTTCGGGAACGATCTTGACGCCGTCAAAGCGGGTTTCCAGGCCGTTTTTAAAAGAAATAATCAGGAAAATGGAACCGTCCTCATTGTATTTCACCCAATCACCCTGCTTCTGACCCATGACATATACGCCCTCATCTTTTTTATTTCCATTGTCCCAGTAGTAGACATGCCTTCCATCCGGTAAATCTTCTACATAACGACCCGAAAACTGGGTCTTGCCATTGCTGTAGTAGTACTTCCATTCACCATCATGCAGGCCGTTCACATAGCTTCCTTCTTCTTTGAAGTCGCCATATTCATAAACCCACCGACCCTGCTCTGCTCCATCAACATACTCACCCTTTGCCACAACTTTCCCATCTTCAGCATATTCTGTCATCAGCCCGTCTTCCTTACCTTCAGCATAACTCATCTCCTTGCGTAACTCACCTTCCTCGAAATACCATTTCCAATCCCCGTCAGGACGTCCTTTGCTGTCGAAAAGCCCATACTCCTCAATTTTTCCGTTGGGATGATAGAATTTCCATTCGCCAACACGTTTTCCGTCTTTGTATTTACCTTCAGCCCTCAACTTACCGTTTTCATAAAACTCTTTCCAGGCACCTTGACGATAGCCTGTCACATCCGTAATTCCTTCTCCTACCATCACACCCCTGGCATACACCGATCCTTTTTCAAGTTTACCATCGGCCGAAAATTCTCTTCTGATCCCATCCGGAACATTGTTTTTGTATTGCGCAATGATCTTTACTTTTCCGCTGGGATAATAGTCAGCCCTTTCATCAATTTTTGCAACTTCTTCTGCTTCAGGGATCAGGCTATCATTTTCATATTTGAACATCTTGAATAATTTGCCATCACTCATGTATTCTTTAAAAATTCCATTGCGCTTATCACTGCGATATACACCTTCTGAACGTATGTTGCCATTCTCCCAGAAATCCTTCCAGATACCCTGCTTTTTCCCCTCTTTGTCTTTTCGGTTAATATTTTCTCTTGAAACAATGAATCCTTTGCGGTACTCCTGCAGGCTTATGATCCGGCCTTCTTTGTCATATTCCTTGGCAATGCCATTTTCCTGACCTGCTACAAAAGGGATGCTTTTCTGTACTTTTCCATCCGGAAAATAGAATGTCGTCAGGCCTTGTTTCACATCGTTGACAAAATTCTCAGTAAAGAACTCCCCCTCCCTGTAATTCTTACGCAAACCATTTTTCTTACTGAGTCTGTAACTGATTTCCAGTGTTATCTTTCCCTCTTCATTGTAGAATTTCCAGATGCTGTCCAACTCAAAATTCTTACGATTCCCTTCTGATTTTAGTTTTCCGTTTTCATAATACGTTCTCCAATATCCATCAGGTTTTCCATCCCTGAGGTTTCCTTCACTGGAAATGGCTCCGTTCGGATAAAAGTATTTCTGGGTATTGCTGCTATCAGGACTTCCCTGCGCAAAGACAGCAAAGGTCAGAAGAATGAAAACCCAAAGAAAAACAAGCTTTTTAATCATATCATCGAACCAGGTTATGTTTGTTTGAAATCATCAACATACGTTCAATCGGAAGCAAGGCCTTGTTGATTACCTCCTCAGAAAGAATAATTTCAGGCTTTTCTGATTTCAGACAAAGGTAGAGTTTCTGGAGGGTATTCAGTTTCATATACGGACAATCATTGCAGGAACATGTTTCATCCGTGGGGACGATAAGAAACTCCTTTTCAGGACTTAGTTTCTTCATTTGGTGGAGGATTCCTGTTTCTGTTGCCACGATGAACTTCATTTTAGCTGAAGTCTTTGAATAATCGAGCAAAGCTGTTGTTGATCCAACAAAATCAGCCAATGCCAGGATAGGACCTTTGCATTCGGGATGCGCAATGAGTGCAGCTTCAGGATTGTCGCGTTTGAGTTTGATCACACTTTCGGTGGTGAGTATGTCATGCACCTCGCAACTTCCGTTCCACAATACCATTTCCCTTCCGGTGATGTTGTTAACATAGGCACCCAGGTTTCTATCCGGGGCGAAGATAAGCTTTTGCTCTTTGGCAAAAGACTCGACAATTGCCACAGCATTGCTGGAGGTACAGATGACGTCCGACAATGTCTTAATACCAGCCGAGCAGTTGATGTAAGAAACTACTTTGTGCTCAGGATACTTTGAAATAAAACTTTTGAATTCATCAGGCGGACAAGAATCGGCCAATGAACATCCTGCATCCAGATCAGGCAAGAGAACTTTCCTGCCGGGATTGAGAATTTTTGCTGTTTCAGCCATAAAATGAACACCGGCAAAGACGATAATGTCTGCTTTGGTATCTTTGGCTTGCTGTGCCAGGCCGAGACTGTCACCCACATAATCTGCAATATCCTGAATTTCAGGTATTTGATAATAATGCGCCAAAAGGATCGCATTTTTTTCTTTTTTTAGTGCCTGGAATCTGCGGAGGATTTCTTCATCCGAAAGCAAGGCATGGGATTTATCAACCATCAATCTATACTATTATTATTCTTTATTTAATCTTAAAAGAATATGGTAATGTATTAGTCATGTTCATAGTGATGATAACTTCTTTGAGAAAATTATCATCTGCCATTCACGCGTTGTTAACGGACTTATCATCGCATTTGTTTTTGATGATGAGGGTTTTAAAATTATTTCAACAGGACGTTAATGAAATAAAAATGACAAACTTTTTTTAAACGACTGTTCATAAAGTGAGCATAAAAGACCCATAAAAAAGGCTTTATTAACCTCTGAGGCTGTCGGTCCGACTTCTTAACAATCACCTGAACAAAGGTACTGACTTATTAACATTATTTACTGTATAAGCCCAAAGAATTGTTTATCAGCCATTTAAAAAATGAAGCATTTATATGGATTTCATAAGAAGCTAGAAATGAAATGTTTTCGGCGGGCTTAAAAAAATCTTTACCTTTGTTTGAAACGAACTTGTTAACACGCATGGAAAAGGGAATTGTTTTTGCTATAGGAAGTGATCACGCAGGATTTCAGCTGAAGGAAGCGATGAAGGTAATCATTAAATCACATGGGTTTGATTTTTATGACTTTGGTGCTTTTACAGAGAATAGTGTTGATTATCCTGATTTTGCTGTGCCTTTGTGTCAATCTATTGAGAAGGGCTCGGATATATATGGTATTCTTATTTGCGGAACAGGGAACGGGATGGCGATGACAGCCAATAAATTTCCGGGTATCCGTGCTGCCTTGTGCTGGAAGCCAGAGATTGCAGCGCTGGCCAGACAGCATAATGATGCCAATGTATTGGTTTTGCCGGCGCGTCATCTGACTATCCTTGAGGCTGAACAGATATTTCAGGCTTTTGCAGAAAACGATTTCGAAGGAGGTCGGCATGTTGGCAGGGTTGTGAAGATGAGCCATGCTGCTCAGAAATAGGTAAATAACTTAAAATCAAAGGGATGTCGGAGTTGATGCATAAATTTTTGCAGGATGCAGAGGAGAAGGCTTTTGATCGTGACCACAGAAGGAAGATAAAATTCAACATGGCCAGGTATGACTTGGCTGTGTCTGAGGGATTGGAAAGACATTATGAAGACCTCGAGCTGGCCAGAGAACGGGCTGCTTTTATCAAACATAAATCAATCAATGAGTTAGATAAATACCTCATTGAATTTGAAGCAAATTTTTCCAGTCGTGGTGGTAAAGTGATTTGGGCTCAGGATGACAAGGAGGCTGTAAAAGAGATTTACAAGATTCTGAAGAAGCATGATACCAAATCAGTGGTCAAGATGAAATCCATGACCAGCGAGGAACTTGAACTCAATGCTTTCCTGAAAAAACATAAAATAGAAGCCATAGAAACCGACCTGGGCGAATACATTGTTCAGCTGGCGGGTGAAAAGCCATACCATATCCTAACGCCGGCCATGCACAAATCGAAGGAGGATGTGGCTGAATTGTTTAATGCGAAATTTGACCAGCCCATTGACAGCAGTCCGGAGCAGATAACACTGTTTGTCAGGCAGTTGTTACGAGAGAAATTTGTCAACGCGGAAGCCGGTATCTCCGGTGCCAACTTTTTGATTGCTGATACAGGTGCTGTAGCCCTCACCGAAAATGAAGGCAATGGATTGATGTCCTTTACTTTTCCCAAAGTTCATATCGTCGTGGCCGGCATAGAAAAAATCATCCCTTCGCTGAAGGATCTGGATTTGTTCTGGCCATTGGTAGCTACTTTGGGCACAGGGCAATCCATCACAGTATATAACTCCATTGTTACAGGCCCCAGGCAGGAGGGAGAAATTGATGGTCCTGATGAGATGTATGTGATCTTACTGGACAATGGCAGAACCAATGTCCTTGAGCAAACAGAACAGCGCAGGGCTTTGTCCTGTATCCATTGCGGCGCCTGTTTAAATGCCTGCCCGGTTTACCGTAACATCGGCGGACATACTTACAACACGCCTTATAGTGGCCCTATAGGTTCTGTGATAACTCCATGGATGTTCGGACTTAAAGAATACAAGCATCTTAGTTTCGCTTCTTCACTATGTGGAAAGTGTTCGGATGTATGCCCGGTGAAGATTAACTTGCATGAGCTTTTGCTAGCCAATCGCCGTGATGCTGTCAGGAAAGGTTATAATACCGGCACAGAAAAGCTGATGATGTTTGGCTGGAAGCGTGTGATGACAAGACGCTGGATGATGGATTACGGCAAAGCCAAAGTCAGGAACTATGCCCTCCGCAAATTGTTTGGAAAGAGTTGGGGTCCGCGCCGCGAACTACCCCTCATCCCTGAAAAGAACTTCAAGCAGTTATGGCAGGAAAGACGGGGTATTGGAACCCGGCACTGATCAATAAGGCTTTAAGATTTCTATGACGGAACGGAGATAGTCGCCGCCAAATAAGTTCACATGCACCATCAGGGGATAGAGGTTGTGCAGATCCAGACGTTTTTCCCATCCTTTCTCAAGCGGATATTCTTCCTGGTAGGCGGCATAAAAGGCCGGATCAAAGCCTCCGAACAATTTCGTCATGGCCAGTTCTGTTTCACGGTGACCAAAATACACTGCAGGATCTATGAGTGCTACATGACTGCTTTCATCGATGAGAAAATTGCCATTCCAGAGATCACCATGAAGGAAGGCAGGTTTTTCGGTGGGGATTAAGTCCGAAAAAGCATTGTAGAAAGCCTCGAATTTACGTTGATGATTGATTTCCAGCTTGCCCGTGTCTCTGGCTATACGCACCATAGGCTCGAGCCGTCGTGTAATGAAAAAATCATGGAAATGTGGCATTCCGGTATTGTCCTGTTGCAAAGAGCCAATGTAATTGTGGTGGTCAAGACCAAATTCCGGTGCTGTCGTTTTGTGCATCAGCGCCAGGGACTGCCCGAATTTGTGGAAGAAATCCATGGATGGCCTTCCGGGCACAAGGTATTCCATCAACAAAAAATTATAAGAGCCGGCAGCACCCTGTAACAATACCTCCGGAATTTTTAGTGAGGATGCGGCCCTGAGCAATTGCAGTCCTTTGGCTTCCGCAACGAACATATCCGGATAACGATCAGCATTGTTATACTTCAGGAAGAAGGATCCTGCGCTTGTCACCAGACGATGGGCTGCATTGATGGAGCCACCGGAAAGTGGAGCCATGGAATGAAAAGAAAGCCCCTGTCCGAAATGAGACCGCAATGCATCCTGAATTTCGGTGGGTATCGTAGTTCTATCCATTCCTGTTCATTTTTTACCAAAGATATTGTTTTTCCACAAAAATTACTACATTTGCGCCCTCAAAGTTCGGGGCGTTAGCTCAGTTGGCTAGAGCGTTAGACTGGCAGTCTAAAGGTCAGGGGTTCGACTCCCCTACGCTCCACAACCCGAATGCGGGGTAATAAAAACGACTGAAAGCCAGGATGTTACACGACATTCTGGCTTTTTTCGGTTCCACATTTCTTAAAGATACAATTATGCAGGCTATCCTAATTGCAGGTATTACCATAGTTCATTTGGCATTGGCGGCTTATAGTGTTGCTATTTTTACACAATCAAAACGCAAGACCATCAGCAAGTTTGTGCTTGGTTTTCTGAGTGTAGGGGTGTTGTTCGACATTACGGCAACCATTTGTATGGTGATAGGGTCGAAGGAAGGAGCCCTTACTTTGCATGGATTCATCGGGTATTCTTCGCTGTTAGGGATGTTGATCGATACGCTGCTTTCCTATCGTTTTGTTGCAAAAAATGGACTTGGGGCCAGCACCACCCCTGCTTTCAACAAATGGTCAAAATTTGCATACTTCTATTGGGTTGCCGCTTATATCACTGGGGCTATTTTGGTGATGGTCAGGTAATTGCCACATTTGATGCAGGCCATCAGGGATTTCATCCCCAATACAAAAATGAGTTTTATCTGAAATACATCAGTAAGGCGTTTGATTTTTGAAAGAAATCAGACTTCGGACTTGACAGACTTTTTGTATTCTCTCCATTTTTCCACGACAGCAGTCATATCGTTGGGCAGGCCGGAGTCGAAATGAATGGGTTTGTTGGTGATGGGATGGATGAATCCCAGCGAGCGTGCATGCAGTGACTGCCTGGGTATAAGTGCGAAGCAATTCATCACAAAGGCTTTGTATTTGGAAAAAATCGTTCCCTTGATGATTCTGTCGCCTCCATACAATTCGTCATTAAACAGCGGATGGCCGATGTATTTCATGTGGGCACGAATCTGGTGGGTGCGTCCTGTTTCCAGCCTGCATTCCACGAGGGTGACATAGCCGAAGCGTTCCAGCACTTTATAATGCGTAATCGCATGTTTCCCGTGGTCTCCTTCAGGGAAAACGTCTTGCTGAATCCGGTCTTTCAGATGGCGGCCGATGTGTCCCGTGATTGTCCCTTCGTCTTCTTTGAAATCTCCCCATACTAGGGCTTCATAGCGGCGTTGAATGGTGTGGTCGAAGAATTGTTTGGCGAGCTTGTATTGGGCAATTTCTGTCTTGGCAATCAACATAATGCCGGTAGTGTCTTTGTCGATGCGGTGGACCAGGAGCGGGAAAAGATAGGGTTCCCGGATTTCTCCGTAAGTCTGCATGGTATTGTGCCAGGTCAGGGCATTGACCAGGGTTCCGTCGAAATTGCCATGCCCGGGGTGTACCACCAGTCCGGCCTGCTTGTTGATCAGGATAATGTCCTCATCTTCAAAGATGATGTTGAGGGGGATATTTTCGGGCAGGATTTCTGCATCTCTGGGAGGGAAAGCCAGAAGAATGGTAATGAGGTCGTTGGGTTTTATCCTGTAATTGGATTTGACAGTTTTGCCGTTGACATAAATTGTTCCTGCTTCTGCAGCATTCTGGATGCGGTTCCTGCTGACATTCTCAATACGTGCGGTAAGGAATTTGTCGATTCTTATCAGGGTCTGCCCTTTGTCCACCTGGATTCGGAAATGTTCATACAAATCCTTGCCTTCAGGATTCTCTTCCTCGAGTTCGATCATCATGCGTTATTTGGAAATGATCAGTTTTCCCTGGAAATTCAGGTAGCCGTCAGTGGTGTTAAGCCTCAGGATGTAGATGCCTTTGGGCAGATAGCTCAGGTCATATTGTGATCGCCAGGGTAAGGTGTTGATTCTGGATCCGGTGATAGTGAATACGCTGAGTTCAAATTCCTGTGAAATTCCGGCCGGTTCTGAAGGCACTTCCGGCAACTCCAGTCTGAAAATACCATTCCCGGGATTGGGAGAAATCCAAAGTCTTGCACCCTCTGTCTTTATCGTCTTGCCACCACCGGGGATTTCTCCACCCAACATCGGGCGAATCATCAGGGCTCCGGTGTATTCTGTCTTCTGCCAGCTGCCATCGATGCTGAAAAAGATGTTATCACTGGCATCAGAATTGGCATCCCAGCCAACATTGAGGTTGTCGTCAGAGAGCTGAACCCAGCCGATATAAAAGGTAAGGTTGCTGGCGTCAAGGACGATGGGTGCGTCGGCATCAAAGAGATAGTTGGCAAAATGATTCAGGCTGTCGGTATACAGAGGTTTGTAGAGTTTTGCATTCTTATAGATGACTTTACCGGGTTTCCCGGCCTGGTCGGCCCAAACTGTCAGGTCGAAATTCCGTTGATTTGCGCCGTCGATAACGCGGTTGAAGAACATTTGGGCACCTCTGAGGGTATCGGGGGTGTTCAGCTGGAAACGATAAGCCAGCATGGCTCCTTTGGGACTGAGTCCATAACCGGCTTCAGCAGAGCCATCGTCATAGGCATAATAGTTGAAGAAATTCTGGGTGAAACGGACAGTATCGTTTTGTTTGTTATACTCTTGCGAAGCGCCCAGTCTTTCAATGGTATGGGTGATGGTATAGGATGTGCTGTCGGCAACGCTAAGCGGGAAGTTCCAGTTGGCGAAATCGGGCCAGCGATGTGGATTGTGGGTTTGGTAGCCGTTGGTAGCAAAGGGATTCAGGGGATAGTTGCCGCCATCGTAAGCACGCACTACCGCGCCAGAGGCATCTTTCACATTGAAACGGTAATAACAGTTCAGGATTTCATCGCCGATGTTGCTGATCAGCATTTCAACAGAGTCGCACATTTCCTTGTTCGGATCTGCCACAAACTGCTCATAGGGCATGGCATTGTAGTTTTTCAGAAAGGAGGGGGCAGGCAGGACAAAGCTCATGTCGCTGAACAAGGTATCGTAGATAGAGCGGGCCGCATCGAAATACACCATGTCGAGATTCCACTGATCACAGTTGCTTCTCCAGCTAGGGATGTTGCTGGAGGCGAGGCTGGCGTAGTTAAAGAAGCGAAACCTGAAATTGTTTTTAAACCACTTGGGGTCTTTTACAGGAATCATTACCAGGCGATTCCAGCGGAGGTTATTGGCTTTGGCAAAAGTGTCGAGGGGCATTCCTGAGGCACTCCAGACATGTTGCCAGGTGTCATAAAATGTTGTGTCGTGCGGATTCACATTGGTGTCGATGGTATAGCTGGAGTGGTAGGTATCCAAAAATTCCAGCACCAGGGAGTCGCGGGAATTCGGGAAGTTGCCATAGCCCTGGGGTTGGTAATAGAAGCTCATGTAGAGCGAATCAGCAGGGGTAAACGACGTCAAGTCAACAAATTGGGAGGTGAGGAAGTCGGCCAGAAAGGGAAAAGTGCTGGCCAGGGGGTATAGTGATCCTGAGTCAGAAAGTGCATCAAAGGTAGCAACGCCTTGTGTGACAGGGAATTTCGGATAGGTATTGTTGACCAGGACATTGTTGTCGAGCCAGCGTTTTGTCTCAGGATATGGCCCCGGATTGGAGAAATCGTCGAGGAAGGGTAGTCCCAAAGCCGACTGTATCTCCTGGCCAGCTTTTGGAGTTTTGGCTTTCCTTGAGGCAGCTTCTGCCCGGAGCCAGGGGTTTTCCTGAATTCCGGAAAGATATTCCTGTGCATCAAGAAACAAAGGGATACACAGGGAAAGTAAGATAAAGAGAAGCGTTTTTTTCATTCTTTTCAATCAATGTTATTCACCATCAGGGCCACCACCCAGGCTATCCTGTCTGTAGTTGCGCATAAAGGTGTCGAAGTCAAATTTCTTATCAGATTTATACCAAAGGTCTATGGTTTCGCCACTTTTGTGAAATCCTTCAGAGAGGAAAGAGGGGCTTTGCCTGTAAACGCGGGCAGTCAGCGTATCTTTTCCATCTTCGTAGGTTTCCCTGCCAACGACAAAAAACGCTGAATTGATTGCGTTTATTGCTTCGCTGCGTTTCATCCCGAGCAGGAGCGGGATAACACTGGTTTCGGCGCCACCGCCTTTGCCCAGTTGCAGGTCTATTCTCTCTCCTTTTTCAATCCAGGATCCGGGTGCGATCTCGCGACCTTTGTGGCGCTGTCTGAGGACTGCATTCTTTGCGATGTCGGGAACATATTCCATGTTTCCGGGTTTCAGGCCGTAAGTTTCGAGTACTGCCATTGCCTGGCGGAAGGTGAGGTCGCGCAGGTCAGGCATACTGACTTGTTCGGGCTTTGAAGCCACAAGAGTCAGGTAAATGGCCCGCACAGGTTTTACTTTGGAATTGGGTGGAGGCTCCTGGAAGGCAATGCTTCCCTTTTTTTTGGTGATGTCATAAACAGAATCAATCACCTCGAAAGTAAAATCCTCCATATCGCTGCGTGCTTCCAGTTCTGGTATGGTAAGGCCAACAAAACTGGGTACTAGCACTTCCCGGCCATGGTGGGTAACAATACGCAACAGCCAGCCTGTAAGGAACAAGAGGACTACTGTCACTAGGACCGCCACTGCTCCATGCCTGAAGTACTTATTCTGAAGGATGTCTTTTTTCATGTAAGATAATGGAAAACCTGCTTCCAAATAACCTGCAAAGATAGGAAATCTCCTTAACTTTGCCTCAAACTTTATTGTATGAAGAAGACAGTTGCAGTAGTGGCAGGGGGTGATAGCGGTGAATTTGAAGTTTCACTGAAAAGTGCTGAGATGGTTTTAAACCAGCTCGACAAGAAAAAATATGAATGTTATCTGGTCGTTATTCAGGGAAATGATTGGCGGGTCTGTGAAGAAGAACGTGACTATAAAATTAATCGTAACGACTTCAGTTTTAAGATAAAAGGCAAGAAAGTGCGTTTCGACATCGCTTTTGTTGCTATTCATGGGAGTCCGGGCGAGGATGGTAAGCTGCAAGGTTATTTTGATCTTATCGGCATGCCATATACTTGTTGCAATACCCTGGTTTCTGCCTTGACTTTCAACAAATACCTGACAAAGCAAGTAGTGGGGTCTTTCGGGATGCCCATGGCGAATGCCAGTCTTCTGAGGGTAGGCGACAGCTTCAATGTGGATATGTTATGCCGGGAATTGAAGCTTCCCTTGTTTGTGAAACCCAACAACAACGGCTCCAGTGTAGGGGTCTCGAAAGTGAAAAAGCTTGAGGACCTGATCCCTGCCATTGTTGAAGCCTTTCAGCATGATACTGAAGTATTGGTTGAGGCCTTTATGCCAGGGCGGGAAATGGCATGTGGCGTATTCCGGGATAAGGACAAACTGGTAGCCTTGCCTTTGTGTGAGATCGTCAGCAAAAAAGAATTCTTCGACTATGAAGCCAAATACACACCCGGCCTGGCTGAGGAGATTGTCCCGGCTCCTGTGACCATCGCTGAGGAAATCGACTGTACCGAAAAGTCACTTTTCCTCTATGACAAATTGGGTTGTAAGGGTGTTGTTCGTTTCGACTACATACTAAACGATGGTGTTTTTCAGTTTCTTGAAGTCAACACCATCCCCGGGATGGGCAAGGCCTCTATCGTGCCCAAAATGCTGAAGGAACACGGCTGGAAAGCCGGAAAGCTGTTTGGAAAGATGATTGAAAATGCATTTGAAAGCCTGTAGCAAAAAGTCCTTCAGAGAATCGGATTGCGTAAGACCACTGTTTTTTTGCCTGTAAATACAGGCCATTGTTATTTAAACACAATTATGAACACAACGATAAAAACAATTACCGTTTTTTTTGCCATCATATTCCTGGTTTCCTGTGCGAAGGTGCCATTGACGGGACGCAAACAGATGAAGTTACTTCCCAACAGCGAAGTCATGGCCTTAAGCCTGACGAGTTATAAGGACTTTCTTGCAAAAAATCCACCCATGCCGGCTTCCGATGTCTTTACGCAAAAAGTGAAGTCTGTAGGTCAGAAAATCAGTATCTCTGTCGAGAAATTTATGAAACAAAAAGGCTACGCAGACCGTGTGGCCGGTTATAAATGGGAATTCAATGCGGTGAACAGCAAGGAAGTCAATGCCTGGTGTATGCCTGGTGGCAAAGTGGTAGCCTATTCAGGGATCTGGCCTGTTGCCAAGGATGATGCCGGCCTTGCCGTTGTGATGTCGCATGAGATTGCACATGCCATTGCAGAACATGGCAATGAGCGTATGAGCCAACAGCTTGCTTTACAAGTGGGTGCAATGGGCCTCGACCTGGCTTTACAGAAACAACCCGAATTGACACGGAATATTTTCCTCTCCTCCTATGGTGTCGGAACGAATTTGGGCGTACTCGCGTATTCCAGGGAACATGAATTGGAGGCAGACAGGCTGGGCTTGATTTTTATGGCCATGGCCGGTTATGACCCCGAACGTGCTTTGACCTTCTGGCAGGATATGAGTAAAGTAGGTGGGGCAAAACCACCTGAGTTTCTGAGTACCCATCCCAGTGATCAGAACCGGATAGCGAAGGTGAAAAAATATTTGCCGGAGGCTAAGAAGTACTACAAGCCTTAAGGTTTAGCTTTAGAAAGCGCGATTTTCCGCTTTCAATAGGGTTCAACAGTGCTAATCTTCTCCTTCGAAGATGAACAAGAAGCCTGACAAGGCTCTGAAAGCTTCTCCCCGGTGACTGATGGCATTTTTTTCTTCCATGTCCATTTCAGCAAAGCTTAATTCAGAATCATCAGGCTGAAAGATGGGGTCATAGCCAAAACCTGTGCCTCCACGTCTTTCATTCAGGATTTTGCCGCTTACTTCTCCTGAAAACAGATATTCATGGTCTTCATAGATCAGGGCGATGACAGTGCGGAATCGGGCGGACCTGTTTTCTTTTCCCTGCATTTCTTCCAGGACTTTGTTGATGTTGTCATCAAAGCTGCATCCCTCACCGGCATAGCGGGCAGCATAAACGCCGGGTCTGCCATCCAGAGCATCGATTTCAAGGCCGGTGTCGTCAGCAAAACAATCCATCCCAAAGCGCTCATAGACAAATCTGGCTTTGGCCAGGGCATTGCCTTCGAGGGTGTCTTCATCTTCAGGTATTTCGCCGGAGAACTTGAGGTCCTTGAGGCTGATAAGGTGGTACTTTTCCATGAAGAGCGGGTCTTCTTCTTCGAAAAGGGATTGTATCTCTGAAAGCTTGTGTGCGTTTTGTGTAGCGAAAACGAGGTCCTTCATGTGTTATAAAATTTGCAAAGGAAAGAATCCCAATCCGATGATCAGCAATACGCAGATTGCCAGGGCGATGGTCGAGCTGAGCGGAAAAGGAATTTGCTTGTCGGTGGGCGATTCGCCAAAGACGTAGCGCAAGACATTGAAATAGTAAAAGATACCCACCAAGGCCAGGACAATTGCAATGATTCCCGGCCAGATAAAGCCAGTGTTGATGACCAGGTAAAACACGAAGTACTTACCAAAGAATCCGGCAAGGGGAGGAATTCCAGCCAGGGAGAGCAGGGCAATGGTCAAGGCAAAGGCCAGAAAGGCATGTTGCTTCCATAGCCCCCTGAATATTTCGACTTGTTCCATTTTTCCACTGGCCATTTTTACTGAGAAAAATACAGAAAAAGCGGTCAGTGTTGCCAGGCTGTAAGTAAAGGAGTAGTACCACAGCGTATTGGCCGACAATTGGTGCATGGGCACCATGGCCAACAGCAGAAAGCCACTGTTGGCAATACTTGAATAGGCCATGAGTCGCTTAAAGCTGATTTGCCAGAGGGCTGAGAAATTGCCAATGATCAAGGTCAGGAATGTGATTGCCCACAACATAATTTGAAGGGAGTGGGAAAAGGCTGAAAATCCATAAGAGATGATGCGAAAGAAGGCGGCAAAGGCGGCCATTTTGACGACAGTGGCCATAAACACAGTTGTCAAAGTAGGAGAGCCTTCATAGACATCCGGGCTCCAGAAATGGAATGGAGCTGCCGCTACTTTAAATGCCATACCTATGAAAATCAGCGATATACCAACAACGAACATCATCGGGAGTTCACCTTGCCGTGTAGTGGCAAATTCCAGGATTTCGGGCAGATAAAAGCTTGCGGTCACACCATAAACCAGGGTAATCCCGAAAAGCAGGAATGCGGAGGCAAAGGATCCCATCACGAAATACTTAAACGAAGCTTCATTGGAGCGCAATGAATGGCGTTTGCTGCCGGAAAGGACATACAAGGGGATCGAAAGCACCTCGATGCCGATGAACAGGACCACCATATTGGTAAAGGAGGTCATAAGGTAGGCTCCGGGAAGTGCCAGTAACATCAGTGCATAATTTTCTGCTACGTTTTTTTCCATGCCTTCGTGGTATTCTATACCCAGGAGGAAAATAAGCATGGTAATCAGAATAATAGCTCCATTAAAGGCGAGGGAATAGTTGTCGAAAACAACCATATTGCTGAAAGCACCAGGGCTCTTTCCCCAATCGGCAATGGTCAGGGCCAGCACAACAGCCAGTCCTGCAATGGCAAAGGGTGCAAGCCATTTTTTTGTATTACCCAGACCCATGAAGAGCAGGACCAATCCCAATAATGTTGTGACTATCAATGCGCTCATCTGTTCTTCTTATTTGGTAATAAAGGCATAGTTTAACAATTCCTGCACAGCATTGTCAGTGAGGTTCAGGATAGGCTGCGGATAAACACCCAAAGCCACGATTAACACAATCAAGGGGATGATCATGATTTTTTCCCTGCTGTTGAGTTCGGAAAATGAGGCAGTAAGTGGGTTGGATTCTCCAAGCATTGCCCGCTGATATGCGTACAGCATATAGACAGCGCCCAGGATCAGGGTCGTTCCTCCCAGTATCGCATACCAGGGCATGCCCGGGAACAAGCCGGTGATCATCAGAAATTCCCCGGGGAAGCCATTGGTGAGTGGGAGTCCGATGGTGCCAAACACACAAATCAACATCAGGCCTGAGAACAGGGGTGCGGCATGCTTGATTCCGCCAAGCTTATCAAGGTTCATGGTATCTGTTCTTTCTTCGATAAGCTGAATAAAATAGAACATGGCAACGATCAGGATTCCATGCGAAAGGCTTTGGAAAAGAACGCCCTGCATGGCAATGCCTGTGCGGGCAAAGATGGCAGCTCCCATAAGACCTGCATGCGCCATGGAAGAATAGGCAATCAGCATTTTCATGTTGTTCTGCCGCAGGGCAATAACAGAAGCATAAATCATCCCTGCCAGTGCCAGGAAGATAATGACCTGGGAGAACTGTTCGGTGTATACAGGCATCACCGGGATAAGCCAGCGGATGATCCCATAAATGCCCATTTTCATCAGCAATCCGGCGAGTAACATACTCCCCTGATAAGGAGCTGTGGTATAGGTTTCGGGTTGCCAGCTATGCCCCGGAAACAAAGGGATTTTGATAAAAAATGCCAGGGCAAGTAAAAAGAACAACCAGACCTCGCCTGGCGATTTAAGACTGAGCGCTGTAAAGGAACTGTAGTCGAAATCATGTGTTGGCGTCTTCCCATAGAGATAGATAAAGACGATCAACATGAACAAACTGCCAAACAGGGTGAAGATGAAAAACTTGAGTGTAACAGGTTGTCTCCTGGGGCCTCCCCAGATAAAAAGGATGAAGAAAACAGGGATCAGGGCGAGCTCCCAGAAAACGTAAAAGACGATGGCATTGAAAGAAGTAAAGACTCCGATCAGGGCGGCCTGAGTGAAAAAAATCAGGGCATAAAGCAGGGCCGGACGTTGTTGTTTCTCAGGATTTCCGGAATAAATAATGAAGGGAATCAAGAGGTTGGTCAGCATCACCATAAGCAGGCTGATGCCATCCATGCCAAAATTCCAGTTTATCCCTAGCTGGACGATCCAGGGAGCTTGAAAAACAAATTGTATGCCGGCCAGGGGATCAAATTGGAAAACGACCACCAGGCTTAGCGCCAGCTGCATTAATGAAAAGGCAACCGAGAGGGATTTGATGACAGCCGGATTCCGGTTCACCAGGATGACAAAGCCCGCCAGTAGGGGAAATGCAATGAGGATCAGGGTCATCATGATTATAAAACGATAAGGTTTAACAGTAGAAAAAGGAGGATGCCGGTAAACATGGCAAACAGATAGAAGCCAATACTCCCGGTTTGAAGCTTACGGATGATATTTCCGGTTTCAAGCACCAGTATGCCTACGCCATTGATGGCAGGATCTATGATGCTCTTTTCAATCTTTTCGAACAGGAAGCCTGAAAGCCATTCGTAGGGCTTGACGAAAAGGAAGTTGTAGATCTCATCCACGTAATACTTGTGATAAATGATTCGCTGCAGCAGGGATTGTCTGATTTCATCGCCTTCAGGTACCAGCTTCCGTTTAATATAGAGCAGGTAGCTGACAAGAATAACCAGACCCAGGAGGAAGAGCGAGGTGGCAATGAGATAGATTTCAGTAGATTCCGCAATGTGGAGCATGTTGGAATGATTCAAAGTGCCGAGGGATGGCCAGAGGTAGAGACTGAGTTTTTCTGCACCACCGAAGAGCTGGGGAACATTCAGGAATCCGCCGAAAAGCGACAATACAGCCAGTATCATCAGAGGCCAGGTCATCACTGCAGGTGATTCATGCATGGGATGTGCAGGGTCCTGATGGCCTCTGTTGTCTCCATGAAAAACAAGGTAAAACAGCCGGAACATATAAAAACATGTCATCAGTGCGCCCAGCAAGGCAAGCATATAAACCCAGGGGTCGTAGATCCAGGCTCTTGTCAGGATTTCATCTTTTGAGAAAAAGCCGGAAAAGGGCGGAATTCCTGAAATCGCAAGGGTTGCGATCAGGAAGGTCCAATAGGTTATGGGCATTGATTTTTTTAATCCACCCATATTACGGATGTCTTGTTCTCCATGCAAGGCATGAATCACACTGCCAGCACCCAGGAACAGCAAGGCTTTGAAGAAGGCGTGGGTGGTAACATGGAATACCGCCCCGGAAAAGGCACCTATGCCCAGCGCCAGGAACATATAACCCAGCTGGCTTACAGTCGAATAGGCGAGTACTTTTTTTATGTCGTTCTGAAACAAGCCGATGGTGGCGGCAAACAAGGCAGTGGCAAGGCCGATAGCAACAATGATCCCCATGGTGATTGGCGACAGTACGAACAGCTGTGAGGACCTGGCAATGAGGTAAATACCAGCAGTCACCATGGTTGCAGCATGAATCAAGGCAGAGACAGGCGTTGGGCCTGCCATGGCATCAGGCAGCCAGGTGTAGAGGGGAATCTGGGCACTTTTCCCAAGCGCTCCGACCAATAACAGTATGGTAATCAGGGTGATAATGGTGCTGCCTTGGGGTATTGTATTCAGGTTGCTGAAGATTTCGAAAAAGCTAAGTGACTGAAAAGTATAAAACAAGAGTATGATGCCCATCAGGAAGCCAAGGTCACCAATTCTGTTCATGATAAAGGCTTTGCGGGCAGCCAGGTTAAAAGCATCGTTGCGGAACCAGAATCCGATCAACAGGTATGAACACAAACCCACACCTTCCCAACCCATGAAAAGAATCACGAAATTGGCACCCATTACGAGCAACAACATGGAAAACATGAAGAGGTTCAGGTAAGAGAAAAAGGGGACTATCCTTTCATCATGTGACATATAGCCAATAGAATAGACATGAATCAGGAAGCCGACACCTGTCACGATCAGCATCATGGTAAGGGATAGCGGATCAATCAGGAATTCGAAGGGAATGAGGAGTCGGCCGACCCTGAGCCAGTCACCGTATGTGACAGTAAGTGAAGGATTAGGACTTGTTTTCTGGGCGAAATACAGCAACACAACAAAGGCGAATGACAGGAGTACTGCCGCACTGGCCAGGATCCCTGCGCTTTTCCCATTAAAGTAGCGTCGTCCAAGGGCAGTGATGAGAAATCCTGCCAAAGGGAAGAAGGGGATCAGCCAGCTGAAATATGCTAAATAGTAAAAATCTACCATTTCAATCGGTTCAACAGGTTAATATCAACAGCATCAACATTTCTGCGAATCATGACCAGAATCGCCAGGCCAACGGCAATTTCAGCGGCAGCGACGACCATGATAAAAAACACCATGATTTGTCCTGAAGGGTCTGAGTGATAAGCAGAAAAGGCTGCAAGTAACAAATTCACAGAATTGAGCATCAACTCTATACACATCAGGATGATGATGGTATTGCGTCTGAATAATACCCCCATCGCACCAATAGAGAAGAGGGTAATGCACATCCACAGGTATTGCTGCAGGGGGATTATTTGAATGGCAGTATTGATTTTATCCATGATTATAATTTTTTCGGGGCATCTCTTTTTGACAATAAAACCGCGCCTACCATGGCAGAAAGGAAGAGTACCGAGGAAACCTCAAAAGGAAGCAGGTAGGTTTGGTACAAGACTTTCCCCAGTGTTTGCACCAGGCCTATATTGGGATCAAAAGGATTTCTTGCAGTGATAAGACTGGCATCTTTCAGCGAGGCCAGCAAGACCAGGAACATCAATCCACCGCTTATGGCAGCCGCAATTTTTGTGAAACTGGTTTTGTGTGGTTCATTGCCGGTATTGAGGTTCATCAGCATGATTACGAAAAGGAAGAGTACCATGATGGCACCCGTGTAAACGATGATGTGTACAATGGCCAGAAACTGCGCATTGAGCAGGATATAATGACCTGCGATGGCAAGGAAGCAGATTACAAGGTAGATTACACTCTTGATGGGGTTTCTGGCAAATACGACCATCAGTGCGCTAAAGATTGCAACGGATGCCAACAGATAAAAGATAAAGCTCATCATATTTTAACGGTTGTGTGCAAAGTTCTTGTTTTTCTTGAATTCCAGGACCCGATCGGTTTGTCTTTTTGAGACATCGATGCGTCCGGCAGGATCTAAAGGCTCTGTGAGCATCTCCTTGTTATAAATGAAAGGATCACGTTCAAAATCGGAAGGTACAAGCCTGTTGGTCAGGAAGATGGCTTCTTTAGGGCAGGCTTCTTCACAATCTCCGCAAAAGATACAGCGTAACATGTTGATGGTATATTCAGCGGCATATTTTTCTTCACGGTATAGTTTCTCTTCTCCTTTTTTGCGTTCTCCGGCAACGATGGTGATGGCTTCTGCAGGGCATGCGACAGCACAGAGTCCACAGGCAGTGCATCTTTCCCGTCCTTCGTCATCGCGTTTTAGTACGTGTAAACCCCGGTAAATCTCACTGAAGGGACGTTTTTCTTCAGGGTATTGTATGGTCGTTTTCCTGGCAAAAAAGTGTTTCAGGGTTATCGCCAGCCCTTTAAAGATAGCAGGAAGATAGATCTTCTCCATCAAGCTCATCTTCTTGTTGCTAACTATCTTGGATCTGTTGGTGAGGGATTGCATGCGCTTGATTAAAACAAAAGGTCTTTGAAAAATATGAATCCTCCGGTGAGCAGGATGTTCAGGATTGCAAGTGGGATGAGGCCTTTCCAGCCGAGGTTCATCAGCTGGTCATAGCGGAAACGGGGAAGCGTCCAGCGTATCCACATAAAGAAGAAAATGATCACAAATATCTTCAGGAAGAGAAAGAATGTGCCCACCAGGGTCAGGGCATCCGGAGAAAGTGGCAGCATATGCACGAAAGGCATTTGGTAACCACCAAAATATAAGGTAGCAATGACAGCAGAGGAGATGAACATATTGATGTATTCGGCAAAGAGGTAAAAACCCAGTTTCATGCTGCTGTATTCTGTATGGAAGCCGCCGATCAGCTCCGTTTCGCATTCAGGAAGGTCGAAGGGTGCACGGTTGGTTTCGGCGAAGGCACAGATCAGGAAGATCAGGAATCCCAAAGGTTGTTTGAAAATATTCCAGTTTCCTCCGGCTTGTTGTTCCACGATTTCGTGGAGGCTGAGTGTTCCTGTTACCAGGATGAGGGCAACGATAGACATTCCCATTGCCAGCTCATAGCTGATCATCTGGGAGGCTGCACGGATAGAACCCAGCAAAGCGTATTTGTTATTGGAAGACCATCCGCCCAGCATAATGCCATAAACACCGATGGAGACCATGGCGAAAATATACAGTATCCCAATGTTCAGGTCTGCGATTTGCAGAGAAAATGTTTCTCCACCCCAGGTAAATTCTCCGCCCCAGGGAATCACTACCCCGGTGAGCAAAGCTGTTGTCATCGCGATGGAAGGTCCCAGGATGAACAAGGTCCTGTTGGCAGAGAGCGGGATAATTTCTTCTTTCATGAACATTTTAATCCCGTCGGCAAGGGGTTGCAACAAGCCTATAGGCCCTGCACGGTTCGGTCCGCGGCGATCCTGCATAAAGGCAGCCACCTTACGCTCAGCATAGGTGGCATACATCGCCACAAGCAAGGTAATCGCGAGAATCGCGAAGAGGAAAAATATCTTATACCCTATCTGCAGGCTTTCCATCGTCTTCGGGGTTTAGCTTGTAAACCGGCTCTTTGGGGGGATCCGGGATTCTTTCATAGTGATTTTGGGAAATGACGGAACTGTGTGCAATCACTCTCGGACCTTCAATGTTCCAGTTTTCTTCATGTTTGTGACCGAAACGACAATCATTGCAGATGAATTCCTCTACTTCCCCATAGATATCTTTACGTCCTGTGACGCGCAGGATGTCAGTTCCCGACATCCAGAGTACGACTTTCCCGCTACATTTGCCGCATTCGCGATGGGCATCGAAAGGATTGGTAAACCAAACACGGCTCCTGAAACGGAAGGTCTTGTCGGTAAGGGCACCAACCGGACAAACATCGATGACATTGCCGGAAAAGTCGTTGTCGATGACATTGTTGATGTATGTCCCGATTTCACTCTGATCACCCCGGAATAAGACACCATGCACCCGTTTGTCTGTGATCTGGTCGGCAAGGTAAACACAGCGGTAACAAAGAATACAGCGGTTCATGTGGAGCTGGATCTTGTCGCCGATGTCGATACGTTCAAAAGTACGGCGTTCTTCCTCATAGCGTTGCTGGACTTCGCCATGAGAAAAGCTTAGGTTTTGCAGGTCACACTCCCCGGCCTGGTCGCAAATGGGACAGTCGAGGGGGTGGTTAATGAGCAGGAATTCTACAATGTGTTTTCTGGCTTCGAGGACTTCCGGGGAGGTGATGTTCTGTACTACCATGCCATCCTGTGCCTGGGTGGAGCAAGAGGCAACCAGTTTGGGCATAGGTCTCGGATCTTTTTCTGAGCTTTTGGCTACTTTTACGAGGCAGGTCCTGCATTTCCCGCCACTGCCGGCCAGTTTGGAATAATAGCACATCGCAGGAGGCACGATGTTGCCGCCGGCTTTACGGGCTGCATTCAGGATTGTAGTCCCGGCTTCAACCTCGATGTCGATGTTGTCTATGGTTATTTTGATAGTGGACATCTTTTTTCAATCACGTGTTGTTCAAATTCCTGCCTGAAATGCCTGATAGAGCTGCGCACCGGCCATGAGGCGGCATCTCCCAGCGGGCAGATGGTGTTGCCTTCAATATTCTTAGCGACATCAGCCAGGAGGTCAATGTCAGACATTTTTCCATGGCCTGCTTCAATGCGGTGGAGGACTTTCTCCATCCAGCCGGTGCCTTCACGGCAGGGGCTGCATTGTCCGCATGACTCATGATGATAAAAACGGGTAAAGTTCCAAAGGTTTTTTACGATGCAGGTGGTTTCATCCATCACGATAAAACCTCCGGAGCCCAACATCGTGCCGGTATCGAAACCGCCCTCGCTCAGGGACTCATAGGTTAACAAGCGGGGCTCTCCACGTGCAGTCTTCAGGATGAGCTCAGCTGGCAGGATTGGTACGCTGGAGCCTCCTGCCACCACGGCTTTCAGCTTGTTGCCATAGCGGATTCCGCCGCAATATTCTTCTGAATAAATAAATTCTTCAACAGGCAGGCCGAGCTCTACTTCGTAAACGCCGGGCTTGTTGATATGGCCGCAGGCAGAGATCAGCTTGGTCCCGGTGCTTTTCCATACGCCGAATTTGGTGTATTCTTCGCCACCATTGTTGATGATCCATGGCACAGCGGCCAGAGTTTCAACGTTGTTGACAACAGTAGGGCAAGCCCATAGACCGGATACCGCAGGGAAAGGAGGTTTGATCCTTGGGTTGCCGCGTTTGCCTTCCAGGGACTCGATGAGGGCCGTTTCTTCGCCACAAATGTAGGCGCCTCCACCGGGTTGACAATAGATATCGAGGGAATAGCCACTCCCTTTGATGTTTTTTCCAAGATAGCCGTTTTGGTAGGCTTCTTCAAGGGCTTTTTCCAGGATTCTCAGGACATAGAAAAGCTCTCCACGGATGTAAATATAGGCTGTTGAGGCGCCCAGCGCATAAGCGGAGAGGATCATGCCTTCGATCAGGAGGTGGGGTTTTTTCTCGGCCAGGTAACGGTCTTTGAAGGTCCCGGGCTCACTCTCATCGAAATTGCAGATGAGGTAGCTGGGTTTGCTGGTGCTGCGGTCGAGAAAGCTCCATTTCATCCCGGTTGGGAAGCCGGCGCCACCACGGCCCCGGAGGCTTGACTTCTTGACTTCTTCCAGCACCTCTTCAGGCTTCATGTCTTTCAGGGCCTTGTCAACGGAGGCATACCCGCCCAAGGCACGGTAAGTGTCGAAAAGCTGGAGGTTAGCTTTGTCTATATTTTCAAGGAGGATCTGCTTGCCCATTGCTTATTTGTAAGGGTTAACTGATGACACCTTTTGTTCCTGGGCAAATGTCTCAAGGAGCTCATCCACCTTTTCTATGCTGAGATTTTCGTGGTAGTCGAGGCCGACCTGGATGACAGGAGCTCCACCGCAAGCTGCCAGGCATTCTACGGTTTTCAGCGTAAACATGCCATCAGCAGTCGTTTCCCCTGCTTTGATGTTGAGTTTTTGCTCGAGGTGATTGATGATGTCTTCGGCACCATTGAGTGCACAAGGACCGGTACGACAAACTTCGAGAACACATTTTCCGACCGGTTTCAGGTTAAACATACTATAAAAAGAAGCCACTTCAAAAACCTCAATGGGCTGAATATCAAGTAAACCTGCAACATATTCCATGACTTCCGGGCTAAGCCAGCCATCAAACTCAGCTTGTGCCATGTGGAGGATAGGAAGCAGCCCCGACTTTTGCTTCCCTTCCGGGTAGCGGGCTTTGATTTTCTCTACCAGCTTGAGGCTTTCTGCGTCAAATTGTATCATTTTTTCCAATGTCAATCGTCTTAATTCAATAATTCAAAATTCTTATGCATCCAATTCTCCGGCAATGACGTTCATGCTGCTCATCGTGAGCACTGCGTCCGACAACATACTCCCTTTGGCCATCTCAGGATAGGCCTGGTAATAAATGAAGCAGGGACGGCGGAAATGCAGGCGGAAGGGCTGACGGCCACCATCGCTGACCAGGTAAAAACCCAGCTCACCATTTGCGCCTTCAACACAATGATATACTTCACCTTTGGGAATCGGAGTCTCGCCCATCACAATCTTGAAATGATAGATCAGGGCTTCCATGCTGTTGTACACTTTTTCTTTAAAAGGCAGGACATAATCGGAATAATCAGCCGTATAGGTCTCTTTGTCAGGCATTTGTTCCAGTTTGTCGATGGCCTGGCGGATGATGCTGAGGCTCTGCCACATTTCCTCCTGTCTTACCATGAAGCGGTCGTAAGTGTCACCGCTACTGCCCAGGGGGATGCTAAACTCAAAATCTTCATAGGAGGAATAGGGATTCATCACCCTGACATCGTAATCGACGCCGGCTGCCCTGAGGTTAGGTCCGGTAAAGCCATAATTCAGCGCTCTTTCAGCAGAAATGGGTCCAACTTTGATGGTTCTGTCCATGAAAATACGGTTTCTCACCAAAAGTCTTTCGAACTCCTTGAGTACCAAAGGGTATTCATCCAGAAATGTTTTTATTTTTGCCCAGGCAATGGGGCTGAAGTTGCGTTCAAAACCCCCGATACGCCCCATGTTGGTGGTCAGGCGGGAACCACAGATTTCTTCATAGATCTCATAAATCTTCTCTCTTTGCTGAAAGAGATAAATGAAACCCGTCAAGGCGCCACTGTCAACCCCGATCACGGAGTTGCAGATGTTGTGATCCCCGATTCTGGCCAGTTCCATGATGATAACCCTCAGGTAGTCAACACGTTTTGGCACTTTAATGCCGAGGAGTTTCTCAACTGTCATATGCCAGCCCATGTTGTTGAGGGGGGCAGAGCAGTAATTCATCCTGTCGGTGATGGGTGTGATCTGGTAAAAGGGACGGCGTTCTGCGAGTTTCTCGAAGGCACGGTGGATGTAGCCAATCGTTTGATAAGCATCCACGACAAATTCTCCATCCATCGTCATGACATTCTGGAAGACCCCGTGGGTGGCAGGATGCGTCGGCCCCAGGTTCAGGGTGTTGTATTCCCTGATAGCTTCTCCTTCTGCATAATCAGCAGGAGTCCAGATGTCCCTTATTTCGTCTTTTTGTTGCATGGTTTATCGTCCAAACATCGCGTCATTCTTATCTTCCCGACTCTGGTCTTCCAGGCGGAAATCCTTGCGCATGGGGAAGCCTTCAAAGTCATCTACATTTAAAATTCTTTTCAGATTGGGATGTCCATCAAACAAGATCCCGAAAAAATCATAGGTTTCTCTTTCCATCCAGTTGGCCGTCATAAAAATATTCGTAGCCGTGGGGAAATGCGGATCATCCAGCGCAGTGGCTGTCTTTAGCCTGATTCTGTAATTGTTGCTGAGGCTGTGGAGATGATAAACCAGGCCTAATTGCAAGGCATCATCAGGGTAATGCATGCCACACAAGGAAGTCAGGAAGGTAAAGCGCAGCTCTTTGTGATCGTACAGGAACTGCAGCATTTCATTGATCTTGTCCTTGCTGACAGTGATGCAGAGCATGTCAAGCAACACTTCATGCTGCAGCACCATGCCCGGGAATTGTCCTTCCAGCAAAGTGATCAGCCTTTGGTCTCTATCTGCGTTAACTTCAAACATTATTCAATGTTATATTTTGCCTGGAGGTGTTCATATTCAGGTGAGTATCTTCTTCTAAGTCCTTCATTGCCGACCAATTCCTGGATTTTCAGAATTCCATCGATAATCTGTTCCGGCCGGGGTGGGCATCCCGGGACATAAACATCCACGGGGATGATGCGGTCAATGCCCTGTAACACGCTATAGGTGTCGAAGATACCTCCACTGGAGGCACAGGCACCTACAGACAAAACCCATTTGGGTTCGGCCATCTGGATATAGACTTCTTTCAATACCGGAGCCATTTTTTTTGCGATCGTTCCCATAACCATGAGCAGGTCGCTCTGGCGTGGCGAGAAACTGAGTCGTTCAGATCCAAAGCGGGCCAGGTCGTAGTGGGCTCCCATGGTGGCCATGAACTCGATTCCACAACAGGAAGTGGCGAATGGCAGCGGCCATAACGAGTTTTTTCGGGCAAGCCCGATGGCCTGCTCAAAAGAGGTGGCAAAGAATCCTGTGCCTATGTGACCGTCAGGGAGTTTATCGAAATTTACCATGGCTTTTCCTTAATTCTTTAGTGTAGGGCTATTTTTCCCAATCCAGTGCACCTTTTAAAATGATATACAGGAAACCCAGCATCAGCAATCCGAGGAAGACGAGCATCTCAAGGAATCCATTGGCCCCCAAGGCTTTGAAGTTGGCTGCCCAGGGATACATAAAAATGACCTCAACGTCGAAAAGGACGAACAGGATGGCGATCAGAAAATACTTGACAGAGAAAGGGCTGCGGGCATTGCCCATGCCTTCGATACCACATTCAAAATTCTCAAGCTTGGCTTTGGAACTGCGCTTGGGTCCAAGGTGGTGTGAGAGTAACATCGTGGAAATGACGAAGCCAAGCACGATGAACGTCTGAATCATAATGGGGATATAGTCCTGGGGCATATTCTGGGTTTGTGAAGCCATTAACAACAAAAAAAAGCTTTTGTTTGGCTAAAGTAAAAAAAATAAGAGGAGAATTGTAAATCTTTTCACAATGAAAGGAATAATGCCTTGATTTTGATTTATATGTGGAAATCTGCATAGGTTGTCAGTTTTTGGTTTTTGCTAAACTGTTCATCTGTGGTATAGTTGTACTTTTGTCCGGCAGTACGTTTAATGGCAATCTATGATGAAGAAAATTCTCACAGCACTTCCCGGAACTTTGTCTTTTTTCCTTGGCCTCCTCTTGGGATTGTATTTTATTGCCATGAATATCACAGGCAAGTCTTTTACCGAATTACCCGGAGATTTGGGGGATAGTCGCTTCACCAATTACCTGCTTGAGCACTCACATCAGTATTTCAAGGGACAAGTGACGAATTTTTGGGATGCAGGATTTATGGTTCCTGAGTCAAATATCGTCACCTATTCTGAGAACATGGTGGGCTCGGCACCCTTTTATTCTATGTTCAGAATTGCCGGATATGACAGAGAAACCTCCTTCCAGGCCTGGTTCCTGGTCATCATCATCCTGAATTATACCTTTTGTTACTTTTTCCTGAAAAAGCTCTTCAAGAATCCTTATGCGGCTGTGCTGGGGGCCATGGTATTTGCCTTTTCAATGGCCTTGCAGTCGCAGATGGGGCATCCTCAGACGTTTCCGCGCTTTTCAATACCCCTGGCCTTCTGGATGGGGATCCTTTTCCTGGAAAAGATGAAACCACTGTACTTCTTTTTGGCCCTGTTTTTTGTGGTTTATACACTCTACTGTTGTATTTACACAGGACTGATGCTAGCTGTTCCTGTGGGGCTCCTCATCATTACCGGCCTGGTTTATCAGTGGAAATTATTGCCTGAAAAATGTAAGAATTATAGGTGGAGCGGGGCGATGGTCTTGTCGATCATCCTCAATATTTTGATTGTATTGCCTTTGATGCTGCCTTATCGTCAGCGTGGCAATGAAGCCGGGTTCAACAATTATGAGGGTATCTTCAGCAATATCCTGACCATCAAATCCTATTTTTTCAGCCAGAGCGGAAGTCTTTTCTGGGATTTTCTAAGGGAGACAGGGATTGAGATCCCGGGATGGTGGGATCACCAGATTTTTGCAGGAGGAGTCGCTACGATTTGCATGTTTTTATTCATGTTGTTTGTCATCCTGAAGCTGATCAACAAAAAGATATTGTCAAAATTACCCCTCGAAAGAACAAGCCTTGTTTTTTTCATTACTGCCCTGCTGTGTTTCTTTTTATTCCTGCGCATCGGGGATTTTTCTTTGTACAAACAAGTGATGAAATTGCCGGGATTTGCCTCCATGCGGGCGATACAGCGCATCATCAACATTGAGTTGATTTTCTTTGCGATCGCAACAGCTTTTGTTTTCAGTATCGTATTGAAAAGGAAAAACTGGCTTGCTGCGCTGCTCTTTGTCATTTTTGCAGGTCTGATTACAGCCGACAATTATTACAAATGGGGAGCACCCTACAACACCACCAAAGAACTGGCGCAAAGCCGGGTGAATAAGCTGCAGGAAAAAATGAAGGACATCCCGGCAGGAGCGCATGTTTCTTATGAGCCGGCTGACTCCACCGACAGGAACATTTATTGCCAGGTCGATGCCATGCTGGCAGCACAGGCCCTGCATCTCAAAACGGTCAATGGTTACACCGGGACCAGCCCGGGAGGTTATGGCCGCTTTTGGGAAGAGCTAAGCAAAGAAGGTCGCGAAGAATGGTTCAAAGCCAAAAATTTCAGGCCCGACACTGTTTATATCATCAACTAACAAAGTCTTGTTGTGCACTTAAACGCAGTCTGAAACGCCCTATACGCTGTTTTCCTTAGCGCAGGGCGCAGCCCCTGCAAACCTCAGCGCTCCCAAAACAATCCTTATTCACTCTTAAACTCCGAAGTAAAGTGAAAATCAATCTTGGGGTAAGCCTCCCTGTTCATCTTCAGGATCCAGTCGTTTTCTGCCATAAACACCGGACGGTCATCTTTGTCGTAGGTGATGGCATGACTCTTATTCGCGATGAATTTCGCAAGCATGACTTTGTCCTTGGAAGTAAACCAGCATGCTTTTGAATAATTGACAGGGTGGAAGGAACAGGCAGCGCCATATTCCTGTAACAACCTGAACTGAATTACTTCAAACTGAAGTTCTCCGACAGTGCCAATGATCTTCACATTGCCTGAATGTTGGATAAAGAGCTGGGCCACACCTTCATCGGTGAGCTGCCTAATGCCTTTGTCGAGTTGTTTTGACTTGAAAGGATCTTTGTTGATCAGCTCCTTGAAGATTTCCGGAGAGAAGCTTGGAATGCCTTTGAAGGTAAGCAGTTCGCCTTCTGTCAGGGTATCGCCGATTTTGAAATTGCCGGTATCATACAAACCAACAACGTCGCCAGGCCAGGCTTCTTCCACAATGTTCTTTTCGTTGGCCATAAAGCTGGCCGGGCGGTTGAAGCGGAGCTTTTTGTCGAGGCGTGTGTGATAATAGAATTTGTTGCGTTCAAACCTGCCGGAGACGATGCGGCAGAAGGCAATCCTGTCGCGGTGATTGGGGTCAAGGTTGGCATGAATCTTAAAGATAAAACCTGAGAAGAAATTCTCGGCAGGCAACACTTCCCTTTTGTCGGTGAAACGCGGCAGGGGAGAAGGTGCGATGCTTACAAATGTCTCGAGTAATTCCTGTACACCAAAGTTGTTGATGGCACTGCCAAAAAAGACAGGCGCGATGTAGGCTTCTCTGTATAATTCCTGATCGAAGGGCTCATACGTACTTTCAATGAGTTCTGCATCTTCCCGCAAAACCCTGGCGGCCGATTCCCCGATACGAATGTCGAGTTCGGGATCGGCAAGGTCTGCTATGGAATAGACATCATCAGAGATTTTCGTTTTGTTGGGAGCAAAGAGTAGAAGTGTCTTTTCCAGGAGATTGTATACCCCCTGAAAGGTGTCGCCGATGCCGATAGGCCAGGTAAGCGGGCGGGTATGTATGCTGAGCTCACGCTCAACTTCTTCCAGAAGGTCATATGGATTTTGGCCTTCACGGTCCATTTTGTTGATGAAGATGATGACAGGAGTATGACGCATCCTGCAGACTTCCATGAGTTTACGGGTCTGTTCCTCAACTCCTTTTACGCAATCAATAACGAGGATAACACTATCCACTGCAGTCAGGGTACGGTAGGTATCTTCTGCAAAGTCCTTGTGACCGGGGGTGTCAAGGATGTTGACCTTATATCCTTTGTATTCAAATCCCATGACAGAAGTAGCGACGGAGATACCACGTTGTTTCTCGATCTCCATAAAGTCGGAAGTAGCCGCCTTCTGAATCTTGTTGTTTTTCACAGCCCCTGCTGACTTGATAGCGCCACCATAGAGGAGGAGTTTCTCTGTCAGGGTTGTTTTCCCGGCATCAGGGTGACTGATAATCCCGAATGTCCTTCTTTTTTTTATTTCTTCCAGTTTCACTGATTATTTTTTGGGGGTGCAAAGGTAGTTATTAATGTTTTGTCAGGCTGTAGCGGTAATTCTTGCTGTAGATAGGGCTTATGATCTGTCCGGAATATTGAGATTCTGAATTATTCAGATTAGATTTGCTGTAAATTCTATGTTATATGAGTAAACTTGACAAGATCCGCGACTTTGACCCGAATGCCATTGGCGATGCCAACAACAACATCTATGGTTTGCCTTTTGATTGTGAGGATGCCAGCATTGTGATCATCCCTGTTCCCTGGGAAGTCACCGTTTCCTATAGTGGAGGCACTGCTGATGGGCCGGAGGCTGTTTTTGAGGCTTCTTATCAGGTCGACTTGTATGATCCCCTCTTGCCAGATGCCTGGAAGCTGGGCTTAGCCATGGATGATGTCAATCTCGAACTCAAAGTCAAAGGCCAGAAACTCAGAAAAAAAGCTGAGCATTACATCGACCTTTACAGCCAGGGAAAACTCCCCCAGAAAAATGCCGGCATGCGCAAGGTCCTGGCTGAACTCAACCAGGCATGCGGAGAAATGAATCAATGGGTGAAGGCCGAGTCTCTGAAATATCTGAACAAAGGGAAAATTGTGGCTTTGCTGGGCGGCGACCACAGTACACCACTGGGCCTGATGCAGGCGCTCTCAGAAAAGCATGCGTCCTTTGGTGTGCTGCACATCGACGCCCATGCCGACCTTCGGGAGGCCTATGAAGGCTTTGAATTTTCCCATGCCTCCATCATGTACAATGCCATCAAAATGCCACAATTGAGTCATTTGGTGCAAGTTGGGATTCGCGATTATTGTGAGGCAGAAGTCAAGCTCATCAATGCCGACAAACGAATCACCACCTTTTTTGACCGCGAAATAAAACATCAGCAATACGAAGGTAAAAGCTGGGCTGCAATCTGTGATGAAATCATTAGCAAATTACCGGAGAAGGTTTATCTCAGCTTAGACATTGACGGACTGGATCCCAAATTGTGCCCCAATACCGGGACACCTGTCCCCGGTGGCCTGGAATATGATGAAGTGGTTTACCTTGTTGAAAAACTTGTAAAAGCAAAGAAGAAAATCATCGGCTTCGACATCAACGAAGTTGCCCCCGGTGATGATGAATGGGATGCCAATGTTGCTGCCAGGCTGTTGTACAGACTTGTCAATCTTTGTGCGATGTCAAATTAAACCGAATCTTGGCAGAAATTGCGTCGCATTTATGCCAAGATTCAGTATGTTTTTTTGAAAACCTGATCATCTTCGGGACAAAACCATATTACATTTGTTTATAGTTGCAAAGGGTCTCAATTATCCGCCTGATTTTTTCACTTAAAAACAGAGATTATGCCTTACGATTTTAGTCTATCCAGTGCTGTACTCCCCAATGGGAGAACGGTACATTATGCCAAACTCAACGGAAGCACAGAGCCCAAGTTTACCATCGGGTATAAAACCATGTATGATGGCAATTTCGGCTTGTATAATACCATCGTCAATAGCGGCCAGACCTACAATCCTGCAGATTTTTCTGCGCAATTTGATTTCTGGGCCTATTTTATCTTCCCTACAGCCAAAGCCGAAAGTCAGGGTTCATACAATTGCCTGAATACGTATGACCGTGCGAAATTCACTTTTAGCTTCATGCAGTATGCAGCCCATGTGCCCAATGGGGATTTCGTGAAATTTCTGAAACGCCTACTGGCTTTACCGGCTGCAGCCAACTATTTCCCCAAGCTGGTCCTGCAAAACTCCAGGATTTATTACAGAAATTCCAATGGCGTCCTAAGCCAGCTTGAAAGTGATACATCCACGCAAGCCCTGATGGATTATTTCAACCCCGGCCTTACAGAAGTAGAAACACAGGAGTTGATTTGTTCTGCCCGTATGGTGCATTGGGCCAGCCACGATCCTGAACACAGAAGAGTGCAGGTTGAAACTGCCATCGATCATTTCAAACACAACATGATCGAATACCACAACAGGTTTAACCTCGAAAATGCACCTGCCAAAGTTTGCCAGATAATCTGCGACATCCGCCACCAGGGAAGGGGCAAAAACGACAGAATTGCCAGTGCTTTGAATACGAATGGGAATTACGAAAAAGCCTTTGTCAATTTGTGCTCTATCGGGGCATCCAATTATCAGACACGCATCACGACGGTTAGAAATACCATCAACAGCCTGCTGAGTTCCGGCGTTTTCAACAAAAAATACAAGAGCTCCAACAATTCGTTTGTGAATATGTAAGGGATTAAAAACCCGCAATGGCGAACACTTTTTTTATCTTTTTCACATTTCCCAACACATTGAAAATTTCAATGTAACAAAGGTAATTTCCATCAGCACAGCGCGTCTGCCGGTCACTGAGGCCGTTCCAGACAAAAAATCCGCCAGTGCCTAAGAGTTCGTTGTTCACAAGTGTCTTGACCTTCATCCCGGCTTCGTTGAAGATTGTAACATTGGCAGTAAAACCGGGATCTGACAATGTATATTTCAGCATGATCATGTCATTCTTTCCATCATTCCCCGGAGAGAAGACTCTTGGCTGAAGGCTAAAGTCAGCCCCCGCATCAGAGATCTCCATGGCCTGGGAGTTTTTATATGCTGGTGTTGCATAACCACAGCCTGCTGATGCCGAATGCCAGCTGGCATTGGACTCACTGTTGGCATCAGGCCTGACCCGTTCAAGGCTAACACCGGCAGTATTGGCCAGCAAAGGGTAATGCATACTTTCATCAAAGTGGACCTTGTCGATGAGGTTCAGTGAGACATCGCTCAGGCCAAGGATGCCGCCTGCATCTGTCAGGGCCGGGAAATACAGGGATTGAAGGATAGCTCCCGGCGACGGAGAAAAGTATTGCTGCTGCACCACTACGGGCTCATCGGTCAGGACTACATATTCTCCAGGGAAAAGGAGCTTGCTTTCTTCGCTTATCCTGCCATACTTGTCCAGTGCCTGCGTAAGGCTGTCATAAGTCCCGATGACCAGGTCTTTCAGGTCAAGGACTTTGTTGCTGAGGTTATACAATTCAGCAAATTCTGCGCCACCCGTTTTCGGATGAAAGAGGATTTCATTGATGACGAGATCACCCCGCAGTGGTTTTTCCGGTAGTGCAAGTTGTAGGCTGTCCTCCACAGAACCCGGATTTCCTGCACAATCCAGAAACTGATGCAGGAAATGAAGGGAATATATTATCCCATGCTTTATGCTATCGGCAAATTCAAGTTCCAATTGCCTGTAATCCGGGGAAAACAAAACTGTATGAACAGGAAATACATTGCCCGGATTCAGGCTGAACATCAGGTTTTGAAGCAATGAGGCAGAGTCCAGCGATTCTGAAAAAACAAGCCTGATATGATAGGGATCAACAGGAAAGGCACGGATTGGCTTAGGGGGTGTAACATCAGGATTTTCGGCATGTATGGAGTTTTCAGCCCCTGGACTTCCGCCCGCAGCAGCCATGCTAACCTGCCAGTTCTCTGCCCCGGCACAGGGATTGAAGGGATCAATTTGTTCCAGTGACCACCCGCCCTCTTGTTTCAGGGGGTTTTGTATCCAATCCGGATGATAAGTTAGCCAGCTGATGCACATAGATTCGGCATTCCTCAAGCTTAGGCTCGCCCCAGTGTTTGAAAGCGAAAATCCATTGATTTCCAGGCATTTTCCATATGCTGAAAGCAGAGAGCAGTTGCTTGTATTGCAGAGCAATAGATAGCCTTTCGATGGGATAATCGTGTCAGGCAATACTGCACTTGAAGAACCCCAGGTATATTGCCATCCTCCCAGGGAAATGGGCTGGTCTGTCCTGTTATACAACTCTGTATATTCCACTGCAGGCAAAGCTTGCGCAGGTTCCGGGTCGGCCATGATTTCATTAAAAACGATGTCGTGTTGCCTTGCTGCATAATAGACAAAACTATATGCCTGATTATAAGCGATGTTCCCGGCGATGTCCTGGATTTCGCTGATATTTAAAGTGTAATGGACTGCTTGTTCCAATGCCTGCTGAAACTGCAGGTGAATCAGGCCCGGCTGCAGGTTATCCGGCAAGGCCAGCATAGCGTTACCAATGCCCTGGTTCAGGTTGTACAGCTGGGGATTTCCGCTTGCTTGTAAATCGATGGGTTCTGAAACAAAAACATCAAGACTGTGGCTGTCTTTGGCGATGACTTTCAGGATTTCAGGCGGGTCATAATCCATGGCAATTTCCCTGATCAGGAAATCGTCGAAATAGAATTTTGTTGCATTGCTGGAAGTAAAACGGCATTGAATGCCAAAATAGGCGGTTTGACTTAGCACATTGTCGGTTCCTTCCGCTTCAAAAGCATATTGAATACCTCCTGTCGGGTCGACAGCAATTGTCCATTTTCCATGGCTGTTGCGGGTGATTTTTACATTGCCGCTAAACCCTGCTGCAATCAGGCCCGGACTTCCTGTGCAAATGCGGAAAGTATCAAGACCGGCCTGTCGGTATAGGGTAATTGCATCATTGGTCCCTGCCTGTCCGAACTGCAGGAAATACCCTTGTAGTGGGCCGTTCAGCGCAGCCTGGTCAGAGATCAGGTACACCCTGGCATAGTTATTGGCCGAAGGACTGAAGGAAAGCTTCATCCAGAACCTCCACTCTGTGCTGTCAATCAAGTGATTGGGAAGACTTAGAAAGCTGGTATCCGTTCCCGAAGAATATAACTGCAGCTGTCCCTCAGCATTGATTTTGTATTGCAGGCTATCGCCCTGCCAGCGCGGGTTCTGGGAGAAATCCCCATCCCCGAAATTGTCAAGAACCTGTGAAATCCCCGGCCCTGAAAAACTCAACATCAACATCACCCACACCAATCCTGCCCTGCATTTGTTCATGTCATCTCTATTCTACAATTTCAAAATCCATTTGTTTTCTCGCCAAATCGATGTTTTTCACTTTTATCATGACGGCATCACCCAGGCGGAATTCCCGGCCACGGCGTTCACCAACGATTTTAAAGTTATCCTCATCGAGGTAATAATAGTCGTCCTGCAGACTCCGCATCGGCACCATGCCTTCTCCTTTGTTGATGTCGAGTTCGACCCAGAATCCCCATTTTCCGACACCAGAGATCAGTCCGCTGAAATCCTGGCCTATCTTATCCAGCATAAATTCAGCCTGTTTGAACTTTACCGAAGCACGTTCTGCATCAGCAGCATTCCGCTCCATTTCTGAGCTGTGCTTGCATTGGTCTTCCAGTTCCTGTTGGTTGACAGAGGGTTTTCCTTGCATATAAGCCTCCAGCAGGCGGTGGACCATCAGGTCAGGATAGCGTCGGATCGGGGATGTAAAATGGGTATAATAGGTAAAGGCCAGTCCGTAATGCCCTATATTTTTTGTCGAATACACAGCTTTTGACATGGTCCGGATTGCGATGGTCTCCACCAGGTTTTCCTCACCTTTCCCGGCAATCTTGTCGAATAACTGGTTCAGAGAGGTAGACAGTGTCTTCCTCGAGCCGGTCTTGACAGCATAGCCGAGTTTTGCAACAAATTCTACAAAAGTGCTGAGTTTGTCGGGATTGGGCTCGTCGTGGATGCGGTAAACAAAGGATTTTGGCTCGACATCACCTTTCTTTTTCCCGATCTTTTCTGCCACTTTCTTGTTGGAAAGCAACATAAAATCCTCGATTAGCCTGTGGGAGTCATTTTGTTCTTTGATGAAGGCCTCAACAGGACGGGAAAACTCATCCAGCCTGAATTTCACCTCACGGGAGCGGAAGTTGATAGAACCCTTTTTAAAACGCTCGGCTCTGAGTTTCTTTGCCAAACCATCCAGGATCAGGATTTCTTCTTTGTAATCGCCCGGATTGCCATCCAGCATGTCCTGGACTTCTTCGTAAGTAAAGCGGCGGTTGGAGAGGATCACAGTCTTTCCAAACCATTCGCTGATTACTTCTGCTTTCTCATTCATCTCAAATACCGTAGAGAAGCACAATTTCTCCTCATCAGCCCTGAGGGAGCAGACCTTATTGCTAAGTTTTTCCGGCAGCATGGGGAAGGTGCGGTCGACCAGGTAGACAGAGGTAGCCCGCTCGTAAGCTTCTTTGTCGATGGCCATGCCGGGTCTGACGAAATGCGAGACATCCGCGATGTGTACCCCCACTTCCCAATTGCCGTTGGGGAGTTTTTTCAGGGATAGTGCATCATCGAAATCCTTGGCATCGATGGGGTCAATGGTGATTGTAAAGATCTCCCTGAAATCTCGTCGTTTGGCATATTCCTCAGCAGGGATGAAGTCTGTAATTTGTTCAGCTTCCTGCTCAGCTGCGCGGGAAAAGCTCAGGGGGAAGTCATAATTGGCCAGGATAGAACTCATCTCAACCTCATGTTCCCCGGGTTTTCCGAGTACTTCCAGCACTTCACCGAAGGGATTCTTGGAGTGTTCGGGCCAGTCGGTCATGAGGGCCAGCACTTTCTCTCCATCTTTGGCGCCTTTGAGGTTGGTCCCGGGGATGATGATGTCGACAGGCATCCTGACGTCGTCGGGGATGAGAAATCCGAATTTCCCGGAGATACTGATAACACCCACGAAGTTTTTATGGGCACGTTCCAGGACTTCCACGATCTGACCTTCAGGTTTACGCCCGCTGCGCTTGGGAAAGAGCATCACCTTGACAGTATCCCCGTTGAGGGCCCTGTTGGTGTTGTTGGCAGCAATGTAGATATCTTCGGTATCATCGTTACTGATGATATAGGCTTTCCCGGTTTCCTTCATATCTACCCTGCCGGTGATGGTATTGTGTTTGAATTTCTCACGGATTTTCGCCGGGTTTAATTTAAATTTCCCTCTTTTTGCTTCGATCAGTTCATCTGTCCTGCACAATTCTTCAAGGATCAGGGAGACCAGCTCACGGCTGGCTTTGTCGCTGATGCCCATTTGCTTTGAAACTTGCTTGAAGTTGAAGCCGGCATAGGGACTTTTTACAAAGACATTCATCACCTGGTTATAGAAAGGATTCTTTCCAAGATTCTTGTTGATGGTGATTTTTTTGGTAGGCATGAGGTTATTTTTATGATTCTAACGAAATTATTCATTTTCTCTTTCCACCCGACACCCCTTTTTTACTATATATGTAAAAGGGCATATCCAGTGGAAACATTTTTGCCGTTTTTTTAATTTTTACTTTTGGCGAACCAAATTTACGATCATGATCACTCCTGCATATTTAAAACGCGGCGACAAGATAGGCATTGTTGCACCCGCCCGGAAAGTAATTCCGGAAGAAATGGCCCTGGCATTCAGTGTTTTCAGGGAGTGGGGGCTGGAAATTGTCGAGGACACTTCCTTGTACGAAGTGCATCATCAATACTCCGGCACAGATGAGCAACGTACAGAAGCCTTGCAGCGTATGCTGGATGACGACAGCATCAAAGCCATACTGTGTGCCCGTGGAGGTTATGGCACGGTTCGCATCATCGATCGCCTCGACTGGCGGAAATTCAGGGAAAATCCCAAATGGGTGGTGGGTTTCAGCGACATCACAGTGCTTCATTCCCACATTCATACCAACCTGGGCATAGAAACCCTGCATGCCATCATGCCCTATAGCTTTTTCCATGAAAAGCTCAGCATGGAGAGTGTGGAAAGTCTGAAAAAGGCCCTTTTCGGAGAAAAACTTGGGTATGAATATGTCAATGACTTTCCTTACAGACCGGGGCATGTCAAGGCTGTCCTGACAGGGGGCAATCTTTCTTTGTTGTATGCCCTGGATGGCACCGCTTCCGACCTCGACACTGAAGGGAAAGTGCTTTTTATCGAAGACCTGGATGAATACCTCTATCATTTTGATCGTATGATGATGAAGTTGAAGCGCTCCGGCAAACTCGAAAGGCTGGCAGGATTGATCGTCGGGGGAATTACGGAAATGCATGACAACAGCATTGCCTTCGGACGATCAGCCTATGAGATCGTGCAGGATGTCGTGGCAGATTATCATTATCCAGTTTGTTTTGGCTTTCCGGCCGGGCACATTGCCGACAACAGGGCATTGATTCTGGGCAGGGAGGTTGAACTTGAAGTAGGAGATCACGTAATGTTGGATTTTAAAGGATAAGGCAATGGCTGAACACATAGAAACAGGAAAGACGGGTGAAGCAAGAGCGGTGGAGTTTCTGAAGCAAAAAGCCTACCAAATCCTTGACACCAACTGGCGACAGGGGAAATATGAAATCGACATCGTGGCGAAAGACAAAGACTGCCTGGTGATCGTGGAGGTGAAGACACGACACAGCAAGTTTGCCGGAGAACCGGAGCTTGCTGTGGACAAGCAGAAGCAGCGCATGCTGATCTTTGCCGCCAATGCCTATATCCGGACAAAAAACATCCTGAGCGAGACCCGCTTTGACATTATTGCTGTGATGATGGATGGAGAAGAGACCCGATTGCATCACATCCCGGATGCCTTTTATCCTACCTTACGATGATTTATGCCTTTCTTGGCTAAATTGTTGTACCTTTGCAGCTTCGCCCAGATAAAAGGGCTTTTTAATGAAAAAACCAACATCTCCAGGCAGGGTTGTGAAATCCGCCGACAAGCCCGCTACTGCTTCACGTGCCAAGAAAAAAGACTCATCAGCAGACACATCCCCTGCTGATAAAAAGCCACGCAAAAGCCCCAAAGCGGCAACCGAATCAAAACCCAAAAAGACTGTTAAGTCAGCAGGTGATGACAAACCCAAGCGCGTCGTGAAGCCCCGCAAAGCAGTATCTGATGCCACTGAAAAAAGTCCCAAGCGGTCTTCTGTGGTCAGTGATGACAAACCCAAGCGCGTCACAAAGCCCCGCAAAACAGCTTCTGAAGCCAAGGTAGAAAGTCCCAAGCGGTCTTCTGTGGTCAGTGATGACAAACCCAAGCGCATCACGAAGCCCCGCAAAACAGCTTCTGAAGCCAAGGTAGAAAGTCCCAAGCGGTCTTCCGTGCTCAGTGATGACAAACCCAAGCGCGTCACGAAGCCCCGCAAAACTGCTTCTGAAGGCCAGGAAGAAAGTCCCAAGAAGTCTTTTAGCGTCAGTGGTGACAGCGACAGCAGACCAAAATTTAGCGTGGCCGGCAGCGATAAGCCCAAGAGATCCTACACCAAAAGTGATGAAGACAAACCCAAAAGGTCTTACACGAAAAGTGATGAGGACAGACCCAAAAGGTCTTTTTCCGGTGGCGATGAAGACAGACCCAAAAGGTCATTCCCAAGAAGTGATGAAGACAGACCCAAACGGTCTTATAATAAAAGTGACGAGGACAGACCCAAACGGTCTTTCCCCAGAAGTGATGATGATGGCGCCAGGAAGTTATTTCCAAGAAGTGATGACGACAGGCCCAAAAGGACTTTTTCCAGAGATGGTGATGACAGACCCAAAAGACCATTCTCCGGAAATGATGATGACAGACCAAAACGTTCCTTCTCCAGGGATGGTGACGACAGGCCAAAAAGGACTTTCTCCAGAGATGGTGACGACAGACCCAAAAGACCATTCTCCGGAAATGATGATGACAGACCAAAACGTTCCTTCTCCAGGGATGGCGACGACAGGCCCAAAAGGACTTTCTCCAGAGATGGTGATGACAGACCCAAAAGACCATTCTCCGGAAATGATGATGACAGACCAAAACGGTCTTTCCCACGTGATGGTGAAGACAGGCCCAAAAGGACTTTCTCCAGAGATGGTGACGACAGACCCAAAAGACCTTTCTCAGGCAATGATGATGACAGACCAAAACGTTCCTTCTCCAGGGATGGCGACGACAGACCCAAAAGGACTTTTTCCAGAGATGGTGATGACAGACCGAAAAGACCTTTCTCAGGAAACGATGAGGACAGGCCCAAACGTTCTTTCCCAAGGGATGGCGAAGACAGACCCAGAAGGACTTTCTCCAGAGATGGAGATGACAGACCCAAAAGACCTTTCTCAGGCAATGATGAGGACAGGCCAAAACGTTCATTCCCAAGGGATGGCGAAGACAGGCCCAAAAGGACTTTCTCCAGAGATGGTGATGACAGACCGAAAAGACCTTTCTCAGGAAACGATGAGGACAGGCCAAAGCGTTCCTTCTCAAGGGATGGCGACGACAGGCCAAAACGTTCTTTCTCCAGAGATGGTGAGGACAGACCCAAAAGACCTTTCTCAGGTAACGATGAGGACAGGCCAAAACGTTCCTTCTCAAGGGATGGCGACGACAGGCCCAAAAGGACTTTTTCCAGAGACGGTGATGACAGACCGAAAAGACCATTCTCAGGAAATGATGAGGACAGGCCAAAACGTTCATTCCCCAGGGATGGCGAAGACAGGCCCAAACGGACATTTTCCAGAGATGGAGATGACCGTCCGAAAAGATCATTTTCAGGAAGTGATGACGATAGACCCAAACGTCCCTACAACAGGGAGGGAGATGACCGGCCACAAAGGTCTTACAACAGAAGTGAGGACGACAGACCAAAGAGATCCTATGATTCCGCAAAACGCTCCTTTGGATCTTCAGAAAAGAAAGCAGCTCCCAAAAAGAGTGAAAGAGAACCGGATGGCCTGATCCGCCTGAACAAATTTATCGCGGATGCCGGTGTTTGCTCACGTCGTGAAGCAGACAGCCTCATCGAAAGCGGTAAAGTGCAGGTCAACGGAAAAGTCATCACAACCCTCGGTACCCGTGTCGCTCCTGATGCCCAGATCCAGATCGGTGGCGAACAGCTGAGCCGTGAGACCTTGCGCTATATCCTCCTCAACAAACCCAAAGGTGTCATCACTACCGTCGAAGATCCTTTTGAGAGAGATACCGTCATGAACCTCGTTGAAAATGCCTGCCGCGAAAGAATCTATCCGGTTGGCCGCCTCGACAGAAACACCACGGGTGTCCTGCTCTTTACCAACGATGGTGACCTGGCAAAGACCCTGACTCATCCCAAGCATGAAATCAGAAAAGTATATCATGTTGTTGTTGATCAGCCCGTTACAGACGATCACTTCAGGCAGATCGAAGAAGGTTTTGAACTGGAAGATGGTTTTATCAAAGTAGATGCCATCGACTTCGCCGGAACCGGAGCTGATCGTGCACAACTCGGTTTGGAGATCCATTCCGGACGTAACCGCATCGTCAGAAGAATTTTCGAACATCTCGGATACAAGATAACACGCTTAGATCGCGTTGTCTTTGCCAGCCTGACAAAAAAGGACCTGCCCAGGGGAAAATGGAGACATTTGCGTTCTGAAGAGGTTAACTTTCTCAAAATGCTGAGCTAGACCGTAAACTTATCCCATGGAGAAAATTGAGAGTAAGAAGCCCCGCCTCTTGCTGAAAATCCTTAAATGGGTTTTCCTGTCGCTTTTCTCCCTCATCATTCTGGCCACAGTGAGCGGCCTGGTGATCATCAATTTCTATGGCGATACCATCAAGGCTGTCTTTGTCAGGGAGCTCAATACGCAACTGCGTTCAGAGGTAAATGTCAGGGACATCAGCTTTACTGTCTTTGAACATTTTCCTTATGCTACTCTAAGGTTTTCCGGGGTTTCTGCCAAAGATGCCACAGACAATAACCGCAAAGACACCCTACTGAAGGCAGACATGCTTTTGCTGAATTTCAATGTTCTTGACCTCTATAACAAGAATTACAAGATCAAAAGAATCGACATCCGCAAGGGAAAGATCCACCTGAAAATCTTCAGAGACCTGAGTGACAATTTCCATTTCTGGAAGGAGAGCACAGGCCCCACCAATGCGAAAATCGATTTCAGACTCGAAAAAGTCAGCCTGGAAAATGTAAAAGTCATCTATGACAATTATGCCAACGGACAAAAGCTCAATGTGCTTGCCCGCGATCTTCAGCTAAAAGGCCGGTTCCGTGATGATCATTATAGCCTGAAGGCAATTGGGCTCATGACAGTTGGGGATTTCCGGCTCACTGAACAGTCCTTTGCCAAAGGCAGGGATGTCACAATCGATGTTGACATGGCAGTCGACAATACCAGGGGAATCTATACTTTTCAAAAAAGCAGGATAGAGCTGGGCGAATTGAGCTTCCTCGTCAAGGGGGCTTTTGTGTATAGTGATGCAGAGAAATCGCTTGATTTCTCTATCATTTCCCAGGAAACGGCTCTGAAATCCATCGTCACCGAACTCCCCGCTGAATGGCAAAAATACTTTGAGCGCTATGAATTCAATGGGAATATAGCAGTTACGCTCAAGGTTAAAGGTCATTTTATGGGCAGCGAGGCACCCCAGGTCAAAGCAGATTTTTCTTTAACAGATGCCACCATCAAACGTAAGGGAGAAGACATTGCACTGGAAAGACTGAACATCAAAGGCGTGTATTTTTACAAGCAACAGGCGGATTCTGCACGCCAAAGCTTTGATATTAAGTCATTCAGTGCCAGCTTAAAAGGAGGTGTCATCGAAGGTTCAGGCAGTGTGGATGGTTTTGTGAAACCCTATATTTTTGCAAGGCTGAAAGCCCGTTTCGACCTGGCCGACCTCCAGGCCTTCCTCTATCCGGAAAACATAGAAAAACTCAGTGGAAAAGCTGAGCTTGAGATGGTTTTCGATGGACAGATGCACAACGAAAACAGTTTCTCGGTGGAGGATTTCTTGTCTTCAGAAGTTGCCGGCATTTTCAAATGCAGTGGGGCTGAGTTAAAACTCAAAGGACAAAAGACAGTATTGGAGGGGACTTCAGGTAGTTTTACTTTTAACAACAATGATGTCAGAGCCGACAATATGCAGGGGAAGATCTCAGGCAATGATTTCAGTCTGAATGGTGCATTTAGCAACCTTCTTCCTTATATTTTCAATAAGAACCAGGTTTTGGGCATCAAGGCTGATCTTACATTTGCCACGCTCGACCTCGCCTCTCTGTTTGAGGAAAGTAGTGGAAAGAGCGATGCTGTCATGCTTCTGAAGTTTCCTGGGATGGTGCAGGGAGATTTGAATGTCAGCGTTCGTAAGCTGCAGTTCGCCCGCTTCAAGGCGACCGATGTCACAGCTTCCTTGCGCTATGGTGCAGAGCGGCTGTTTATCCGTAGCCTCAGCATGAATGCTTTCAATGGTAAAATTTCTGCAGGCGGCTCCCTCGATGCTTCCCGGGCAAAGACAATTTCGTGTTATGCCCGTATGAATTTTGCCAACATCGACATCAGCAAAGCTTTTGATGAGATGGGGAATTTCGGGCAGCAGTTTATCACCAATGAGAACCTCAAAGGACTTGGAACAGGCAATGCTGAAGTGTCATTCCTGATGGCTGATAATTTCGATATCAACCCCGCTTCCATCCTGGCAAGCATCTCTTTGCAACTTAGTCAGGGAGAGCTGAATAACTACAAAACCATCCAGGGATTGGGTAAGTTTATCCGTGTTGATGATTTGTCACACATACGTTTCTCTACTTTGCAGAATGACATCCTCATCAAAGAAGGGAAAATCACCATTCCCCATATGACTGTCAACAGTGATGCCCTCAACTTTACCCTGGCAGGGACACATAGTTTTGACAATGCCATGGATTATAAATTCCAGGTGAAACTGTCTGAGATTTTGTGGAAGAAAGCCCGGACTGCCAGGAAGGAAAACGAAGAATTCGGTATTGTCGAAAATGAGGGCAACAAAGGAGGACGGACAACTTTGTTCATCAGTCTGACCGGCACTGTCGACAAACCCATTTTTAAATATGACATTGGCAGCGTACGCAAAAAGATCAGCAGCAACATCAGCATTGAAAAGAAAGACCTGCGCTCAGCCTTGCAGAATGAGTTCGGGAAAACCAGGGCAGGCCTGGATTCCGTAAGTCTGCAGGAGCGGGATGACATAAAAATGCAGGAAAGCGGAAAATTTCTCTTCGAATGGGAGGGCAAAAGAATGGATAGCATCAAGGTCCTCAAAAAGAAAACAGACAAGAAACCGGCAGCTGAAAACCCAAAATTTAAAGTTGAATGGGATGATGAAGGAGGAAAGAAGTAATTTATTCTCACCTTTACCGTTAGAATACAATTAAAATGGCTTTGAATATCTACAGGCAAAAACGACGTTGGAAATACTACCTGTTTGCCACAGGGGTATTGATCGTTACGCTTTCTTTATGGTATACCAACAACCTGGTTCAGAAAATTGCCACAGAAGAGAGAGCGAAGATCAGGATATGGGCCGATGCCATCCAGCGAAAAGCAAATTTTGTACGTTATACTGAAGAATTCTTTCAGAAAATCAAGTTAGAAGAGCAAAAGCGTGTTCACCAGCTTGCGGTTGCCACCCAAAAACTGGCCACCGCCAATAGCAATGCCGACATCACCTTTTATTCAGAAATCATCCAGGACAACACCACCATACCGGTACTCCTGACAGATGAAGACAACAACATCGTTTCCTCACGAAACCTGAGCAAAGAACAGGAACTTCAGAAAGTGCTGGATGGGGAACTGAAAAAAGAGTTTTCAAGGTATAGCCCCATAAAGATTGAATTTTTTCCGGGAATCAGAACGAACTTTTATTATTCGGATTCAAGGCTTTTTATGGAGTTGCGCCAGGTCCTTGACGACCTCATAAAGACGTTTTTCTCTGAAGTCGTTAAAAACTCCGCTTCGGTTCCTGTTATCATTACCGATAGCAGTAAGCGGATCATCCTTGACTTTGGAAACCTGGATTCACTCAAGATGCAAAGTCCTGATTTTGCACGAAAAACCCTGCTGGAGATGCAGAAAGAAAGTACTCCCATTGAGTTGAGTCTCAAAGATGAAGGAAAAAGATACATTTTCTACAAGAGTTCTTTTTTGCTGACACAACTCCGGTTTTTCCCTTTTTTCCTGCTGGGCGTAATCGCTGTTTTCCTCTTCGTTTCTTACCTGCTTTTCAGCACAGCCAGGAGGTCTGAGCAGAAACAGGTATGGGTTGGGATGGCAAAAGAAACTGCCCATCAGCTGGGAACTCCGATCTCCTCGATCATGGCCTGGGTGGAACTTATGAAGATGCGCGACACTGACCAGGAAACAGTGAAAGAACTCGAAAAAGATGTACACAGGCTAAGTACCATCGCGGAAAGGTTCAGCAAAATAGGTTCTGAGCCCTCCTTAAAACCGGATGACCTTGTCAGAATTGTAACAGAAACCGTAGAATACCTCAAGTTAAGAACCTCACGCAAAGTGGCTTATAAGATTGTCTCTCCCCCGGCAGGGCAAATCATCATCCCCTTAAATGCAGGACTTTTTGAATGGGTGATTGAAAATGTCTGCAAAAACTCAGTTGATGCAATGAGTGGCAATGGCTTTATCAACATTGAAATCCAGGAGACTGACAAATTTGTCACGATTGACATTACAGATAGCGGAAAAGGAATTCCCCGTTCCCAGTTTAAAACAATTTTTAACCCCGGCTTTACCAGCAAAAAGCGTGGCTGGGGACTTGGGCTTACACTGGCCCGCCGTATCATTCATGAATATCACAAAGGCAAAATCTTTGTGAAGTCATCCGGATTGAATGAAGGCACAACAATACGGATTCAATTGGGCAGAATAAGCTAGCATTCAGGCGTTTTCAGAAAAATCAGGATGTGATTTCTGTTAATGCGCACAGTTAATTCTTTCTTTTTTGCCGAAGAGCCGACGCCTTCCCTCGCTGGCATCTTTTTTATGCTTTTTCATTTTTTTGCGGGTCCCCTTCGACTGGTTTTTCATGTGTTGGTTGAGGGCTCTGTCGTATTGATCCTGCACTACTTTCGCTTTTTCATCCTTGCGGGCATCGATTTTTTTCATGCTTTTTTCCATGGATGAAGTACGGCAAGATGCCAGGCTCATGGCGAAAAGCAGGAATAGGATGAAGAAAAATGACTTGTTTTTCATAGCAGATTCGGAGTAACGAAATTACAGAGGATTTGCGTATTTTTTGCCGATTTTTTTAAACAGGACAACAGCGAGATCTGATTGTCGTTACTTACTTAGGAATTATACTGGTTCATTGTAAAAATTTCAGGCAGTTTTACATCTACCGATGCTGAACAGCATTCCGGTTTTCGCAAACCTGCTCATTTGCGGTATAATGCTTAACTTTGCCAGGCTTAATTCATTGCATGAAAAATCTCCGTTTACATCAAATACCGCGAATTTCCCTGGTGACCTTGTGTTTCCTTTTGACAATAGCCGTGATGTCTTCTTTTTCAGGTTGCAAAACGAAAGACAACTATCCACAGATTCCATACGTCCCGGTCAACATCTTCATTGATCCGAGTTCAACAATGTATATCGAATTGAATTCAGTAGGGGGATGGGTCTATCTTTATGCAGATGCACCCAGCCGTGGCATCATCGTGTACCGTTCGTCTGTCGATGAATTCATGGCATATGAGCGGATTTGTCCTTATGATCCTGACCTCACCAATGCCAAAGTTCATGTGGAATCATCAGGTGTTACAGCGGTTGATTCCTTGTGTGGTTCCCGGTTTATCCTCACCGATGGCCAGCCCTTTAAAGGACCTGCCACCTTGCCATTAAAGCAATATCGTACTTCCTACGACGGAAATACCCTTCACATCTTCAACTAAGTCTTCCCGTTTAGTAACGGTAATGCTCCGGTTTGTAAGGACCATTCTTGGAAACTCCGAGATAGGCTGCCTGATCTGTCGTTAACACCGTCAGTTTTACACCCAGTTGTTCGAGGTGGAGGCGGGCAACTTCTTCGTCTAAGGCTTTGGAGAGGCGGTAAACATCGACTTCATAGGTGTTTTTCCAGAGGTCGAGTTGGGCCAGGGTTTGGTTGGTGAAAGAGTTACTCATTACGAATGATGGATGACCTGTAGCACAACCCAGATTCACGAGGCGGCCTTCTGCCAGTAAAAACATGGCATGTCCGTCAGGGAAAATGTATTTGTCGACCTGGGGTTTGATGTTGACAATCTCGATGCCGGCCAGGTTGTTGAGTTTGTCAACCTGGATTTCGTTGTCGAAATGGCCGATGTTACAAACGATGGACTGGTCTTTCATCTGTTTCATGTGCTCCAGGGTGATGACATCTTTGTTGCCGGTGGTGGTTACATAGATGTTTCCTTCATGAAGGGCATCTTCCATGGTACAGACCTGGAAACCTTCCATGGCAGCCTGTAGCGCACAGATGGGGTCAATCTCGGTAATAATAACACGGGCACCATAGGAACGCATGGAATGGGCACAGCCTTTTCCAACGTCACCATAACCGGCTACTACGACGACTTTCCCGGCAATCATCACATCCGTTGCACGTTTGATGCCATCAGCCAGGGATTCACGGCAACCATAGAGGTTGTCGAATTTCGATTTGGTGACACTGTCGTTGACATTGATACAAGGAACCAGGAGTTCGCCTCTTTCCTTCATCTGGTAGAGACGGTGAACACCGGTGGTAGTTTCCTCAGAAACACCTTTCCATTCAGCAACAGCGCGATGCCAGCGTTGGTTATCTTCTACATAAACCTGTTTCAGCTGGTTCATGAAAGCAGTTTCTTCAATATTTCCTGGTGTAACATTCAGCAGATCAGGGTTTTTCTCAGCCTGGAATCCTTTGTGGATCATCAGGGTAGCGTCGCCACCATCATCAACGATGAGTTGAGGTCCTTTGCCATTGGGGAAGCTCAAAGCCTGGAGGGTACACCACCAATATTCGTCGAGGGTCTCGCCTTTCCATGCAAAGACAGGGATTCCGGCAGCAGCAATGGCAGCAGCGGCATGGTCCTGGGTAGAGAAAATGTTGCAACTGGCCCACCTGACATCAGCTCCCAATTCAACCAGCGTTTCGATAAGGACAGCAGTCTGAATCGTCATGTGCAGTGAGCCGGAAATACGGGCACCCTGTAAAGGTTTTTCAGCAGAGAACTTGCGACGGATTGCCATGAGGCCGGGCATCTCCATTTCGGCGATTTCGATCTCTTTTCTTCCGAATTCCGCAAGGGAAATATCTTTTACTTTGTAATCCAAGGCATTGTCTGTCAGCATGTTGCTCATTATGAAAAACTTTAATAGGTTGATTTTTAGGGACTGCAAAGGTAAGAAAATTAAATTCAATTACCTTTGTCTCTTTATAACGTGTATAAATAATTGTATAAGAAGTTGAATTCTAAATCGATATATAAGGAATTAGAGGAAAGGGTTTTGGTCCTCGATGGTGCCATGGGCACCATGATACAGCGTTATCTGCTGGAGGAGAAGGACTTTCGTGCTGACAGGTTTGTGGATTCGAAATGTGATCTTCAGGGCAACAATGACCTGCTCTGCATCACCCGTCCTGATGTCATTGCAGCCATCCACAAGGATTATCTGGAAGCCGGTGCTGACATCCTGGAAACCAATACTTTTAATGCCAACAGGATTTCTCAGGCCGACTATGGGATGGAAGGCCTGGTGCATGAAATCAACCTGAGTGCTGCCCGCATTGCCAAAGCATGTGCAGACGAGTATACCCTGAAGAATCCCCTAAAGCCCCGTTTTGTGGCTGGTGCTGTTGGACCCACCAACAAAACCGCTTCCATGTCGCCGGATGTCAACGATCCTGCATATCGTGCCATTCGTTTTGAGGAACTTTCGGCAGCGTATTATGAACAGATGGAGTCCTTGATGGAAGGTGGTGTCGACATGATTCTCATTGAGACTGTTTTTGACACTTTAAATGCCAAAGCGGCTTTGTTTGCTGCCGAGGAATTGTTCAGCAACAAAGGCAAACGCCTGCCTGTGATGGTGTCAGGAACGATCACTGATGCCAGTGGAAGGACTTTGTCAGGCCAGACCCTGGAAGCTTTTCTGAATTCTGTCAGTCACATCGAATTGCTAACCATTGGCCTGAATTGTGCCCTGGGCGCCAAAGAGCTCCGGCCTTTTGTTGAAGAATTGTCGGAGAAAGCACCCTTCCATGTCAGCATTTATCCCAATGCCGGCCTCCCCAATCAGTTTGGAGGGTATGACGAAACCCCGGAATCGATGGGAGCGCACATCAAGGACTTCCTTGATCACAGCTTTGTCAACATCATCGGGGGCTGTTGCGGGACGACACCGGATCACATCCGGAAATTTGCAGAACTTGCTGCCACAGCAAAAACCAGGGTATTGCCTGAGCTGCATCCCAGGATGCGGATCAGCGGACTGGAGCCGCTTGCAGTCTTTCCCGGCTCCAACTTCATCAATGTGGGAGAAAGGACGAATGTGGCCGGGTCTAAGCGTTTTTCGCGACTGATCTATGAAGGAAATTACGAAGAGGCCTTGAGTGTTGCCCGCCAACAAGTCGAAAACGGGGCCCAGATTATCGACGTGAACATGGATGATGCCATGCTGGATGCAGAAAAGGTGATGCCTCACTTTCTCAACATGCTGGCTTCTGAACCTGACATTGCCCGGGTTCCCATCATGATCGATTCTTCCAAGTGGAGTGTCATTGAGGCTGGTCTGAAGTGCGTTCAGGGGAAAGCCATCGTGAATTCCATCAGCCTCAAAGAAGGTGAAGCTGCATTTATTGAGCATGCACGCCAAGTCAGAAATTATGGCGCAGCACTCATCGTCATGGCCTTCGATGAAGCCGGACAAGCCAGTACTTATGAACGACGCATTGAAATCATTGGGAGAGCCTATCGCATCCTGACAGAAGTCGTTCATTTTCCGCCACAAGACATTATTTTTGACCCCAATATCCTCACCATCGCCACCGGCATGGATGAGCACAACAATTATGCTGTCGACTACATCCGCTGTTGTCGCTGGATTAAAGAAAACCTGCCACATGCCAAAATCAGTGGGGGCATCAGCAACCTCAGTTTTTCTTTCAGGGGGAATGACTATGTCAGGGAGGCCATGCATTCAGCCTTTCTTTACCATGCCATTCAGGCCGGATTAGACATGGGAATCGTCAATGCCGGCCAGTTGCCAGTGTATGATGACATCCCTGCTGAGCTGCTGCAGCTGGTGGAAGATGTCATTCTCAACCGCCACAAAGATGCTACAGAACGTCTGATCTCTTATGCCGAACAGCACAAAGGCAGTGGTGAGAAGAAAGAAGAAGCCATTGACGAATGGCGCAATGCAGCCGTGCAGGAAAGGCTGTCGTATGCATTGATTCGAGGCATCACAGATTTTATTGAAGTCGACCTGGAAGAAGCCCGGCCGCATTACGACCTGACGCTCAGGATCATAGAAGGTCCTTTGATGGATGGCATGAACCGGGTTGGCGACCTTTTCAGTGCCGGCAAGATGTTCCTGCCCCAGGTTGTCAAAAGCGCCAGGGTGATGAAACGGGCTGTAGCCTACCTTACCCCATATCTGGAAGCAGAGAAACTTCAGGGAGAGCGCCAAACTGCCGGGCGGGTCCTGATGGCTACTGTCAAAGGCGATGTTCATGACATTGGGAAGAACATCGTTGGTGTTGTCCTGGCCTGTAACAACTACGAGATCATCGACCTGGGAGTGATGGTATCGGCTGAACGCATCATCAAAGCAGCCATTGAGCATCATGTCGATGTTGTCGGCTTAAGTGGCCTGATCACCCCATCCCTAGATGAGATGGTGCATGTTGCCAAAGAGATGCATCGCAATGGGCTCAGTCAGCCGATTCTGATTGGTGGGGCAACGACTTCCGAAATTCATACAGCAGTGAAAATACAACCTCATTATCCGGGGGGTGTAATCCATGTGAAAGATGCTTCCCGTAGTGTGGGCGTTGTTTCGGCCTTGCTTTCAGCTGAGCAAAAATCCAGCTTTATGGATGTCATCAATAAAAAATATGATGATGTAAGGACCAAGCATGCCGGTGAGCGTTCTTCTGATGAATATGTGACTTTACCCGAAGCCAGGAGAAACCGCCTGAAAATAGATTGGGCAAAGGAGAGCATAAAAAAACCTGCTTTCCTGGGAATAAAGACTTTCGAGAATTATGATCTGGAGACGATCAGTAAATACATCGACTGGACTTTTTTCTTTCATGCCTGGCGTTTGAGCGGGAAATACCCTGCCATCTTCAATGATCCCCTCAAGGGTGAGGAGGCAAAGAAACTTTTTGCCGATGCCCAGCTGATGCTGAAGGAGATCCTCGAGCAGCGGATTTTGCATGCAAAAGGTGTATTTGGCCTGTTTCCTGCCAATTCAGATGGGGATAACATCATCATCTACACTGATGAAGACAAGAAAGAAAAGATGGCAGAATTCTGCTTCCTGCGAAATCAACAAACCCGTGAGCCCGGTGTTGCCAACCTTTGCCTGGCGGATTTTGTAGCTCCTGTGGGGAGCGGAAAAACAGATTACTTCGGGGCTTTTGCCGTTACATCCGGCCTTGGACTTGAGCTTGCTGTGAAGGCTTACGAGGAGAAACTGGATGATTATGGCATTATCATGCTGAAGATCCTGAGTGACAGGCTGGCGGAGGCCTTTGCAGAGCATCTGCACCACAGGATCAGAAAGGAATTCTGGGGATATGCCCCGGAAGAAGACCTTGACCTACCGTCCATACTGCGGGAGGATTATGTGGGTATACGCCCTGCTCCTGGATACCCGGCCTGTCCGGAACATTCTGAAAAGAAAGAACTTTTTGACTGGCTGAGCGTTGAAGAACATACACAGATCATGTTGACAGAGAATTATGCCATGTATCCTGCGGCCTCTGTGAGTGGGTTCTATTTTGCACATCCACAGGCACAGTATTTCAATGTTGGCCGGATCGGAAAAGACCAGGTGAGTGATTACGCCCTCAGGAAAGGCGTTAGCCTGCAACAGGCTGAGAAATGGCTCAGTCCGTATTTAAATTATCCTAATACTGCTGAATGAAAGTTATTGAACACATAGCAAAAGCCAAGGGAACGATTTTCTCTTTTGAGATACTCCCACCGCTGAAGGGTGAACACATTGATTCTATTTATGCCATCATAGATCCGCTTGTACAGTTTAACCCGGCTTTTATCGAAGTTACGTATCACCGTGAAGAGATTGTCGACAAAAAGCGGCCTGATGGCCTGCTTGAGCGTAGAGTTGTGCGAAAAAGACCCGGTACTGTAGGGATTTCTGCAGCGATAAAATACAAATATGGGGTTGACCTCATTCCGCACATCATTTGTGGGGGATTCTCCAGAGAAGAAACAGAAAATGGCCTCATCGACCTTCACTTTCTTGGCATTGACAACCTGCTGGTGATCCGTGGTGACAACCTGAAAAACGAAAAGACCTTCAAACCTGAAAAAGATGGGCATGCCTATGCCGTAGATCTTGTCAGGCAAATCATGGACATGAACAAAGGGATTTACATAGAGGAATCTATCGAAAACCACAGCCCGACTCACTTTTCAGTGGGTGTGGCCGGATATCCTGAGAAACATTATGAGGCACCCAACCTGACCACAGACCTCATGTTTCTGAAAGAGAAAATCGATGCAGGGGCTGAGTATATCGTCACCCAAATGTTTTTTGACAATGCCAAATATTTCGAATTTGTCCGTCTGTGCAGGGAAGAAGGTATAACAGTGCCCATCATCCCTGGCCTGAAACCCTTGACGACAAAAGGCCAGTTGACATCATTACCCGCCACTTTTCACATCGACATCCCTGATGACCTGGTCAAAGCAGTGATGAAATGCAAAGACAACCAGGCTGTCAGACAAGTGGGTGTGGAATGGGCAATCATGCAATCCCGTGAACTGAAGGCACTTGAAGCACCCGTAATCCATTATTTCACGATGGGAAAAGCCGACAATATCAAAAGAATAGTTGAAGCAATTTTTTAATATCAGTTTACTATCCATAATTTTTTAATTAATTTTGATTTTTAGACATTGAAAAAACGGTTTAATGCCGGATATTTGAGATGATTCTAAATGAAACCCTTAAACCACAGCGTATGAAAACCCGGTTTTTAGCAATCAGTTTACTTAGTATTGTGTTTCTTGCTTTCAATTCCTGTACAGAAACCAAATTGTTAACCAAAGACATTTATGTCACCTTGTCCTCAGATTTTGTAGTGAATGAAACTACTGCCACGACATGGAATGACAGCACCTTGTTGGATGCTGCAGCACAGAGCTCTGATTTAGAGACCTATAAGGATGCCATTCAAACAGTAACCCTGGATAAAGTGACCTACCAGGTAATTGCTTTTAATGGTCCTGCCGGACAAATTTTAAACAGTGGGTTTGTCGATGTGGCCGATGCTGCCGGCACTGACCGTAAAAACCTTGCCCAGATGCAGAATGTAAACATCGCAGCTTCCATGGGTTCAGAGCATGAGCTTCCTGTGAATGCCGATGCTGCCACAAAACTGGTTGGTATGATCAAAGACTCTCCACACAAAGCAATGGGCTATACCCATGGTGTTGTTAGTGCAGCCCCTATCGATATGACAGTGAAAGTTAAGTACTTCCTGACAGTCAGGGTAGAGCTCCTCTAAAACATTTTTTGGAAATGCATTGCCGATGAGATTGTCTTTTTGTTCTCATTGAAAGGGCTCTGAATGAAAAATTCAGGGCCTTTTTCATTGTTTTTTATACCTTTGCAAGCTTTTTTAACAGGCAGGAGGCAGAGGTGCTGCCATCCTTAATAATTGTAAAGAGAATTGCATTCATGGAAGAGAAGTACAGAGAGTATAAAAATCTTGATCTTACCGCCATCGGGAAAGAAATAAGGAGTTTCTGGGAAGAACAGGATACGTTTCATAAAAGTCTGGAAATCAGGGAAGGACATCCACCATTTGTTTTCTATGAGGGACCACCTTCTGCCAATGGAATGCCGGGAATTCACCATGTGATGGCCCGGGTTATCAAAGATATTTTTTGTCGTTACAAAACTCAGAAAGGCTTCCTGGTTGACAGAAAGGCCGGTTGGGATACGCATGGCCTGCCCATCGAAATCAATGTTGAAAAGACATTGGGCATCACCAAGGAGGACATCGGAAAGTCAATCAGCGTGGAGGATTACAACAAAGCCTGCCGTACAGAAGTCATGCGTTTCAAAGACGTATGGGATGAGCTGACGAAAGAAATGGGATATTGGGTCGACCTTGAGCATCCTTACATCACTTTCGAAAATAAATACATCGAAAGTGTATGGTATTTGTTATCACGCCTTTATGAAAAAGGTTTATTGTACAAGGGTTTTACCATCCAGCCCTATTCCCCAGCCGCCGGCACCGGCCTCAGCACCCATGAGTTGAACCAACCCGGTTGCTACAGGGATGTCAAAGACAGTACTGTTGTTGCGCAGTTTAAAGTCATTGAAAACGAAGCCTCAGCTTTCCTTTTTAAGGAAAAAGTGCACGAAACATTCATCCTCGCCTGGACGACAACCCCCTGGACCCTCCCTTCCAATACTGCCCTGGCAGTGGGTAAAGACATCACGTATCAATTGGTGAAGACATTTAACCCATATACTTTTCTACCCGTTCAGGTGGTGCTGGCCAAAGCCCTGGCAGGGAATTTCTTCCCTGAGGAAAATGCAGGTCTAAGCCTTGCTGATTATGAAGCAGGACAAAAAAAGATCCCTTTCGAGATTATCGCTGAATTCCAGGGTAGCCAGCTTAACGGAGTACGTTATGAGCAATTGCTTCCGTACGTTCAGCCTGAGGATGGAGATGCTTTTAAAGTGATTATCGGAGACTTTGTCTCTACTGAAGACGGCACCGGGATTGTTCATATTGCGCCCAGTTTTGGCGCTGATGACTTTCGGATGTCGAAACAATATGGTTTGGGCACGCTGACTCTCGTTGACAGACAGGGACGTTTTACACCGAATATGGGAGAATTTGCCGGACGGTATGTGAAGAATGAATACCTGCCTGATTATGACCCCACCAAGCCCCCTGTCAGCCTGGATGTGGACATCATCATCAAACTGAAAACAGAAAACCGGGCCTTTAAATCAGAAAAATACGAACACTCCTATCCGCATTGCTGGAGAACCGACAAGCCCATCCTGTATTATCCCCTGGATTCCTGGTTCGTCAAGACGACAGCCTACAAAGACAGGATGATCGCCCTGAACAAAACCATCAACTGGAAGCCTGAATTTACGGGCTCAGGAAGGTTTGGCAACTGGCTGGAAAACCTCGTCGACTGGAACCTCAGTCGCTCACGTTATTGGGGAGTTCCTTTACCGATCTGGACTTCTGAAGACCGTGAAGAACAGCTTTGCATTGGTTCCGTCGAAGACCTGAAAATCGAAATTGAGAAATCCGTAGCTGCCGGGTACATGGCAAAAAGCCCGCTGGCAAATTTCTCCCCCGGAGATTTCTCATCCCTCAATTATGAGAGTTTTGACCTTCACCGTCCTTATGCCGATGAGATCATCCTGGTGTCTCCCACCGGAAAAAGAATGTTCAGAGAGACAGACCTCATCGATGTCTGGTTTGATTCCGGGGCAGTACCGTATGCCCAATTCCATTACCCTTTCGAAAACAAAGAGAAACTGGACAGTTTCTTCCCGGCCGATTTCATCGCCGAGGGTGTCGACCAAACCCGTGGATGGTTTTATACACTCCATGCCATCGCAACGCTTGTCTTTGACAGTGTTGCTTTCAAGGCCTGTGTTTCCAATGGCTTGGTGCTCGACAAAAAAGGAGACAAGATGTCGAAGAGCAAGCACAATGTTGTGAATCCTTTCGACATCATGAAACAATATGGACCGGATGCCACACGCTGGTATATGGTTACGAATTCCCAACCCTGGGATAACCTGAAATTTGATGCTGAAGGCATCGGAGAGGTACAACGGAAGTTCTTCGGTACCCTCTACAACACCTACGCCTTCTTTGCCATGTATGCCAACATCGATGGCTTTAGTTACAAAGAAGCAGAAATTGACATTGAAAAACGTCCGGAAATCGACCGTTGGATATTGTCTGAATTGAATACCCTCATCCTGACAGTGGATGGCTTTTTGAATGACTATGAGCCGACCAAAGCCGGAAGGGCCATCCAGGATTTCACCTACGAATTCCTGAGCAATTGGTATGTCCGTTTGTCGCGCAGGAGATTCTGGAAAGGTAATTATTCTGAAGACAAAATCTCTGCCTTCCAGACACTCTATACCTGCCTGGAAACCATTGCCAAACTGGCTTCCCCCATTGCACCTTTCTTTATGGAAAAACTCTTCCTCGACCTGAACAGTGTGAGTGGCAGAAATACTGCCGGCTCAGTGCATCTGGCAGATTTCCCGGAAGTGAAAACGGCCCTGATCGACAAAGACCTGGAAGAGAGAATGGAACTCGCACAGCTGTATTCTTCCATGATTCTTTCCTTGCGGAAAAGAACCAACATCAGGGTCCGTCAACCCTTAAACAAGGTGATGATCCCAGTGCCCAACGAACATGTCCGTGCACAGCTTAAAGCCATAGAAAGCCTGATAATCAGCGAGGTAAATGTGAAGGAAGTCGTTTATGTCGGTGCAGAGGCCGGCATCCTGGTGAAAAAAATCAAAGCCAACTTTAAAGAATTGGGCCCCAGGTTCGGAAAGCAAATGAAGACTGTTGCAGCCGCCATCGCAGAATTTGACCAGGCCAGGATACTGGAAGTCGAGCTGACAGGAAAAACCATGCTCGAAATTGAAGGCGCAATGGTTGAAATTCTGGTATCTGATGTTGAGATCATTACAGAAGATATTCCGGGCTGGGTTGTAGCCAACCAGGACACACATACTGTTGCTCTTGACATTACCATCACCCCCTCATTGAAAGAAGAAGGTGTGGCCAGAGAGCTTGTAAACCGTATCCAAAACCTCAGGAAATCAAAGGGTTTTGAGGTTACTGACAAAATCAGGGTTTGGATCGAAAGAAACCCTGAACTTAATGAAGCAGTGACACATTATAATGCCTATATTTGTTCAGAAACTTTGGCCGTTTCTCTTGAACTTTCTGACAAAATTGAAGAAGGCAATAAAGAATCAGTTGAACTGTTTGAAGATGTACTTACATTTGTCAGCATCGAAAAACAGAATTAGTTTTCGGGAAGCATACCCAAAATCACAAACGCTATGAAAAAGCAACAGGAAATGCCAGAAATGCACGAAAAGAACCGCTATTCCGATGAGGAACTCGAGGAATTCAAAGATATTATCCTGAATAAGTTAGACAAGGCTCGCAGGGATCTGAAAATGCTGATGGAAGCCTATTCCAACAGCAATGATCATGACACTACGGATACATCTCCTACGTTCAAAGTGCTGGAGGAAGGATACCAGGTGCTGTCCAAAGAGGAAAACAGCCGCCTGGCAGCGCGTCAGCAGAAGTTTATCATAGCACTTGAGAATGCCCTGATCCGGATCGAAAACAAGAGTTATGGCATCTGCAGGGCCACAGGAAAGCTGATTCCCAAAGAACGCCTGAGGATTGTCCCACATGCTACCCTAAGCATGGATGCAAAGTTGCAACAGTATACCGGTGGCCAGGGTGGTCAGGGCCAGGATGCTGTTTAATTAACTTAGGTCTTAGATTATCCTTAAGTAGTTTTGAGCTTGTTACTAAAACGATCATTATTCACCATTTTCCTGGTCCTTGCTTTAGACCAGGCGCTCAAGTTTTGGGTGAAGACGCATATGTCCCTCGGACAAGAATACCCGATTTTGGGGGATTGGTTTATCATTCACTTCACTGAAAATGAAGGCATGGCTTTCGGAATGGAATTCGGAGGCTCCTATGGAAAACTGATCTTAACTCTCTTCAGACTTGTCGCCGTTTCTGCCATTGCCTGGTATTTGTGGACACTGATTAAGGGCAAAGCCAAGACAGGTCTTGTTATCTGCATTTCCCTGATTTTTGCCGGTGCTATGGGCAATATCATCGACAGTGTTTTTTATGGTCTTATCTTCGGTGACAGTTATTTTACTGTTGCACATTTTATGCCTGCTGATGGCGGTTATGGCACTTTCCTGCATGGCAAGGTTGTCGACATGTTTTATTTCCCCATGTGGTCAGGAATCTATCCTGAATGGATTCCTTTCTGGGGAGGAGAGGACTTTCAGTTCTTCCGTCCTGTCTTTAATACAGCAGATGCTTCTATCTCTGTTGGTGTCATTACCCTGATTATTTTCCAGGGACGTTTGTTCGAAAAGCAAAACCCGCCCGGAGAAGAGGAGGCAAGTGCCAAGGCAGAAGAAACGATGGTGGCTGTGGATGAGACGATTGAACAAGAGCCTGTTGTTTAATCCTCACAAAGGAGCCTTACTTTACTCCCTTTTTTATCCAATACACTTTTACATCATAGCGCCAGATTTTAAACTGCCGCGAAGAATCACTCACTGAGTCCAGGTTTATGCCTTGTTGTGTATAGGCATGATCACTTTCAGCTTCGTTGAATTCTGTGATGATGCACCTTGGATGAAAGGTATTGATGGGATCTTTCCAATTGAAATACTGATTCCAGACCGGGATGGCACGGGCTTCAGAGGCCCAAGTGAGTGAGGGGGCCCAGGATCCCAAAACATAGGCTCCATCCAGGTTTTTGTCTGAGAGATAATGGTTAACAGCTTCCAGGTCGTAGGTCCTGCGGGTATAGGCTTCATAATTAAAGGACATGTTGATCAGGCCCAGGGAAATCGCAAAACAAAAGGCCAGTGCCTTTCCGTATGAATTTTCACGGTATAGCATCATCAAACCCGCTGCCACCAATATCCCCAACGCAAAGAAAAGCGAGAGGAGGTAACGGTTGGGGATGTAAAGCATCGGCAATTTATGCAATTCCAGTAGCGTCCAGGATAAGCCAAAAATAAAGATCAGCTCCAGGCGGATGTCTCGCTTAGACAGGGCTTTCCACAAGGCGAAGCCCGGTAGTGCAAGACAGCTGAGGATAAGCAGGAGTTTGATTTCCTTCGTCCATAAATAATGCTGGATGTTAAAGCGGGTAATTGTCAGTATATCAGGCCAGTTGAGTGGAAACCTCCCGCTGGTCTCATTCAGCATGATGTAATTGTAGAAGTCTTTGTTGACAAAATACCACAAGGCATAGAGCAGGAGAAAAGCCAGCATCAGGCCGATGGAAATACCGAATTGGACAAATAGTTTTTTTGATGACCTGTCTTTCTCTGGAAGTCGCATGATAAGCAAGAGAAAAATCGCCAGGCTGGGTAGGGCCGCCAGGTATAGGTATTGTATTTTGGCAGCATAGGCAAGAAAGATAAACAATTGCGCAAATGCCAGGCTGGTGTTGAAAGACCTGCCAAAGTAGAAACGCTCCTGCCATTGTATCAGGAAAGCGAGACTTGCAAAGGTCAGTGCGATACAAAGCAGCTCCGCCAGGGCATAATGAGAAAACTGAAACAACTGGAACTGGCTCAGTGCTGTAATCCCTAAAAACACCAGAAACATTTGGTTTTCAGGAAATTTCTTAAAGAATAAAAGCAAAGAGAGGGCTAGCGAAACCAACACCAGAAGGCGGGCCACCAGGAGGTGGGTTCCAAAAATGTAAAAGAAAGGCAGCTGCAGGATGCTGAAGAGAGGGCCACGCACAAAAGTGCTGTTTTCGTGGAGGCTGAAGCTGCCTGCATCGACGAGGTTGCGGGATTGGGCCGCATACAGGCCTTCATCTGTCCAGGCACCCCGGGTGTTCAGGTCGACAAGTGTATCAGGATCAGCTGTAAGAAAGGGAAAATGGAAAAGCAGGAACAGGATTAGCAGTACAGGGAAAGCACTTTTCCTCATGCCAGGCCATTTTTGATGAGATAGGCTGCGATTTGACAGGCGTTGGTGGCGGCACCTTTGCGCAGGTTGTCAGATACGACCCAGAGGTTGAGGGTGTTCGGCATTGAAGGGTCTCTGCGAATCCTACCGACGAAGACATCATTCTTTCCCTGGGCATACAAGGGCATGGGGTAGATGAAATGCTCCGGATCGTCTTGCAAGGTAATCCCGGGGGATCCGGCAAGGATAGCTTTCAGTTCATCGAGATCAAAGTCGTTTTCAAATTCCACGTTTACGGATTCAGAATGTCCGCCAAATACAGGCACCCTGACGACAGTAGCAGTGAGTCTGAGCCCGGGTAGCCCAAGGATCTTACGGCTTTCTTCCACGAGTTTCGTTTCTTCAGTGGTGTAGCCGTCCGGCTGAAAACTGCCACCATGTGGGATGAGGTTCAGATCGATAGGGTAAGGATATATCCTGTTGACTTCCCTGCCGGCTCTTTCTTCAGTCAGTTGTTGCATACCCCGGGCTCCGGTACCTGTCACGCTTTGATAGGTGGAGACCACGACACGTTTCAGTCCATATTTAAGATGTAGCGGGTTGAGTGCTACAACAAGCTGAATTGTAGAGCAATTGGGGTTGGCGATGATATAATCTTTGGTGCCGAGGAGGCTGGCGTTGATCTCAGGCACGACCAATGGAATTTCCGGTTCTTGCCGCCAGCAGGAGGAGTTGTCGATTACGCGACTGCCGGCAGCTGCAAAGCGTGGAGCCCATTCACGGGAAACCGCCGAACCTGCAGAAAAAATGGCAATTTCAGGGCCTTGATTCACGGCATCTTCCAGACTGCAAACCTTGACAGTCTTTCCTTTGAACGTCACTTCCTTGCCTACAGATTTTGAGGAGGCTACCGGGATCAGCAGATCCATGGGGAAGTCCATCTCTTCAAGGACAGTAAGCATTGCCTGCCCTACCAGGCCTGTTGCGCCAACGACAGCAATTTTCATGGTATTGTCAATAGGTGCCTGCAAATTGTTTCAGAAACCGCAGGTCATTTTCAAAATAAAGGCGGATGTCTTTGATGAGGTATTTCAGCAGTGTGATGCGTTCTATGCCCATTCCAAAGGCATATCCCGTGTATTCTTCAGGGTCGATGTTGCAATTTTGCAGAACAGCAGGATCTACCATGCCACAGCCGAGGATTTCGACCCAGCCGCTGTATTTGCAGATGTTACAGCCCTTGCCTCCGCATATGTTGCAGGAGATGTCCATCTCTGCTGAAGGTTCGGTAAATGGGAAATAGGAAGGCCGCAGACGGATTTGCGTCTGGGCACCAAAAAGTTCCCGGGCAAAATACAAAAGGTCTTGTTTCAATTCTCTGAAAGAGACATTTTTGTCGACATAAAGACCTTCCACCTGGTGGAAGATGCAATGAGCCCTGGCAGAAATGGCTTCATTTCTGAACACACGGCCGGGGAAAAGAGAACGTATGGGGGGCTGGCCGCTTTCCATGACACGAATCTGGACAGAAGAAGTATGCGTTCTCAGGGCAATGTCGGGATCTTTCTCGATGAAAAAAGTGTCCTGCATGTCGCGTGCAGGATGTTCCGGTGCAAAGTTGAGGGCAGTGAAATTATGCCAGTCATTCTCGATTTCGGGTCCTTCTGCAACATTAAAACCGATCCTGGAAAAGACCTGGATGATCTCGTTTCTGACAATAGAAAGGGGGTGGCGGCTGCCAGTCTCCATGAAATCTGCCGGGAGGCTAAGGTCAATTTTGAGCCCTTCTCCACCGGATTTGCTGTCGATTTCTTCTTTTATCCTGCTGATCTTGTCCTGAAGCTGATTCTTCAGCACATTGAGAATCTGCCCTGTCTCTTTTTTCTCGGCAGGGGCTAATTCTTTAAATTGCTCGAATAAATCATTGAGGATGCCTTTCCGGGCCAGGAATCGGATTCTGAAATTCTCCAGCACCTCATTGTCTTGCGTCTGGAACTGTTCAACTTCATTCAGGTATGTCTGGATCGCTGCTTTCATGCTTAAAAAATTGGGGCTGCCAAAAAATTAATTCTGGCAGCCCTAAGATATTGAATCTGAATAGAATTACTTAATAATCTTGACTGTCATTTTAACTTCTTTCACTGGCTTACTGCCTCCTTCAACCTGAACTGCAGCAATTTTGTCAACGACATCTAAACCGGCAATGACTTCACCAAAGACGGTGTAGGCGCCATCTAGATGAGGAGTTCCGCCCTGGGTTTTGTAGGCCTGACGCATTTCAGGAGTGAATGGTTTGCTCATGCGTTTTTCGAAAGCATCGAGTTGGGTATCATCAAATTTTCTACCCTGAACGATATAAAACTGTGAACCGCTGGAGGCTTTGGCAGGATTGACTTCGTCGCCTGTCCTTGCAGCACACAAGGCACCCTTTTTGTGGAAATATTTTGCAACAAATTCAGCAGGAACAGTATATCCCGGATCATCTTTGCCATTGCTGCCACCACCCTGGATCATAAAATCCTTGATGATACGGTGAAATGGAGAGCCATTATACCAGCCCTGGTTGACGAGTTTGATGAAATTATCGCGATGTTTTGGTGTTTCATTGTATAAAACCAGGGTAATGTCACCAAAATCAGTGTGGATTTGTACTTTTGTACGGCTTTCAGCGGCAGCTTTGGCTTTCTGGGCAGAAACACTCAGGTTTAATCCCAAAAAAACAAGCATGAAAAGTATGAATGCTTTTTTCATAATGATGAAGTTTTTATCTTTGCTTGTGAATGCTTAATTTTGACAAAATTAGCAAATTATAAAATAAGATGAAACAAATCTTCCCGAAAATCCTCAGTACATCCCTTTTCCTTGTGCTTCTAGGCCTTGCTCTTTCTTGCAAGAAACCCAAGCAGGAATATCCCGTTGTGATTACCGTGAAGTATCTCAACGATACTACAAAAGTTGTGCCGGGAGCTACGGTCGTCATTGCTAAAAATGATGTCCAGGTGACAGGCGTTACCGGTAAAGACGGTAAGTTCAGCCATACTTTCAAGCTGGAAGCCATCCTGGATGTGAGGGCTACTCTTGATACCGGTGCAGGTCCGGTGCATTTTTACGGAGAATCTACCATCCGCCTGGTCCAGGAAAAGACTGTCAGCCGCTCTGTTTTTATCGCTCCCTGAGGATATAAAAGACTGCTATGAACATTAGGATAATACGTGAGGAGCTTCGACAGGTTTTCGAAGCCATGAGTGAGCAAATGGAGATCATCCAGGAGCACAAGGAAAAGATCCCACAGATTGAGATCGACCTTTTCATGTCAAATGTCAGGGATCTCTATGAGGCTTGTGTCACGCTTAATAAGCTGAACGCCAAAGCAGATCCATTGACAAACCCTGATGAAGCGGACCTTATCCCCCGTGAAATCAAACCCATACAAAATTCGGAAATCCCAATCCGTGAGACTTTCAAATTCATTAGCCAGGTGGAAGAGGTCCCGGAGCCTATAGTTGAAGAAACTGTTCCGAAAGCAACAGCAGTGCCTTTTGAAGCGCTTGTGCCTGAACCCATTTCGGTTCCTGACATGACAGATACTGTGGAACCTGAAGACTTGTTCCCGGTAGAAGATAGCCATGAACAGCAATACGAACCCCAACCCGAAGACCTGACTTTTACGCCAGTCTCAGCGGAGGCAGAATCCGAAGAAGACCCGGATGATGAATTCGATTCTGAAGAAGATCTGGAACCTATGGTTTTGATTTCCAGGGAGTCAGAGCCAGAGCCTGCCCCGGTGCCCGAACCTGAATCCGTGCCTGAACCTGAGCATGAACCCATTGTCCTCATCTCCAGAGAGCCTGCACCAATACAGGAAGCAGAACCCGAGCCAATTGTGCTCATTACCAGGAAACATGAGCTTGTTGAGCCGGCTGCAAATCCCACGGTACACTCTCCTAACCTGTTTTCTTCAAATGCACCTACCATTGCCGACAGGCTCAAGGAGGATAAAACTACCCTGAACCAAAGACTCCAATCGGAATCACAACATACCTCTGTTGGGGCCAGGCTGCATCAGAACCAGATCCGTGACCTGAAGTCAGCCATCGGAATCAATGAGAAATTCCAGTTCATCAACGACCTCTTTAAAGGTAATATGCAGGATTATACGCTGGCAATGACCCAGTTGAATCAGTTCAGCACCTTTGAGGAAGCACTTGAGTATATCGATATCCTGAAGTTTAAATATACCTGGGATATCAACTCTGATGCACATCATAAACTCATGGACTTCGTCAGACGCAGGTATCTATGATTGCCCGCATTTTTTCTGTTTTCTTTGTCTTACTGTATGTTTCCTTCCCGGCACTAAGTCAGGACCTCGACTATGCCCGTAAAAACCTCGGACAGCTCACTGCTCCTGCTATGTACGGTAGAGGATATGTCAAACAGGGCGACAAAATCGCAGCCAATTATATCGCAGCCGAATTTGAGCGGCTTGGCTTGTTGAAATTCGGGTCAGACTACTTCCAGCAGTATTCTTTCCCCATGAATACATTCCCCGGGAATGCGGAGGTTAAAATTGACGGCAAAGCCCTGGTGGCAGGTGCTGATTTTCTGGTCGCTCCCAGTAGTCGCGGCATGTCGGGGACTTATGGACTGGTATGGATAACGGATACCAACCTCAGCCTGTCTGAGCTTCAACAAAGAGTGAATGCCCTGAAAATGAAGGACAAATTCTTAGTGACAGTCAGGCAGAATGAGCTTGGCCGTGCTGCTGAGCTGGACAATGTCAAAGGGGTAATCCTGCTCAAGGAAAAAGGGCTGACATGGTCCGCTTCTACAGGACATACCACACGTAAGTTCATGGTGATTGAAGTCTTGAAAGAGAAAATAGCCCAGAATGCCCAAATGATCAGCCTGGACATTGAAAATGAGTTTTTTAAGAAATATTCAACACAGAATGTGGTCGCCTGGATCAAGGGCCGTGAGAAGCCAGACTCATTCCTTGTCTTTTCAGGGCATTATGACCACCTGGGGAAAATGGGCCCGGCCCTGTTTCCCGGTGCCAACGACAATGCCAGCGGAACAGCGATGATCCTCGACCTTGCCAGGTATTACTCCCTCCCTGAAAATGCCCCCCGCTATTCTATTGCCTTCATGGCGTTTTCTGGAGAAGAAGCCGGCTTGCTTGGTTCTTCACATTATGTCAGTGATCCACTTTTTCCCCTGAAAAGCATACGTTTCCTCATCAACCTCGACATGGTTGGGACTGGAAGCAAAGGGATTAAAGTTGTGAATGGCGCCAGCTTTGAAAAGGAATTCAACACCCTGTCCGAGATCAACAAGCAAAAAGCCTACCTGGCTGATGTCGGAAAACGTGGCCCATCAGCCCATAGCGACCATCATCCCTTTTTTGAGAAAGGTGTACCCGCCGTTTTTATCTACACCACCGGCGATGAATTCAAAGAATACCACAACATTTACGATGTCCCTGACAAGCTCCCCTTTACCAGATACAACGAGCTTTTTCATCTACTGACAGACTTCGTTAAAACCTTTTAACCATGGCCAGGCTTGTGCTCGTCCCTACACCCATCGGCAACCTGGAAGACATCACCTTCCGGGCAGTAAGGATATTAAAGGAAGCGGATTTCATCCTCGCGGAAGATACCCGCAAAACGGCGATCCTCCTGAAACATTATAGCATAGAAAACAAGCTGACACCTTACCATGCGCACAACGAACACCAGGTGCTGCAGAAATTTGTCGACAGAATCTCGGCTTCTGCTGTCGTTGCCCTGGTTACCGATGCAGGGACACCGGGGATCTCTGATCCGGGTTTCCTGTTGGTGAGGGAATGTCTCCGTTGCGGAATAGAAATTGAATGCTTGCCCGGCCCTACAGCTTTTGTGCCGGCGCTTGTCAACAGTGGCCTGCCATGCGATCGTTTTTTATTCGAGGGCTTTCTCCCTGTCAAAAAAGGCAGACAGACAAGGATGAAGGAGCTCTCTGAACTGGAATCTTCCATCATTCTTTACGAAGCTCCTCACCGTTTACTGAAAACCCTGCAAGAGCTGAGTGTGCATATGGGAATCGACCGCCAGGCCTGTGTCTCCCGCGAACTCACCAAGATGTTCGAAGAGAATGCCAGGGGCACATTAGAAGAATTGATTGCACATTTTAGTACGAAAACCGTGAAAGGAGAAATCGTCCTGATTCTGGCAGGTCGTGCCAAAGCCCGGCGCGAACATCATTCTATCGGAGATAAACCTGAATAAGCCTAATTGACTGTAGGGTTCACCAGAATTTACAAAGAAGCTATTCCATTTCTTCTAGCATCTCCCTTACGATATTCTCTATCCCTGTTGCAACTTGCAGGATGTTTGCTTCAATGTTGTAACAAGGCGTACTGAAAAGCTTGTGATTCGGGTCGCGAATCACTTCTCCATGCGTTGTATTTACATGATCTGCACCCAGTTTTTCCACTTCTGCGGCTGTAGGAGCATCATCGCCAATAGTCACAACGACATCACCCAAAACCTTAGCCAGCAGTACCGGTGAAATACAAAGCGCACCTATGGGTTTGTCACGCTTCATAAAAGCTTTGATAACACCCACAACTTCAGGGTTTACGGTGCAACTGGCACCTGCAAGGGCGAAGGTGCAGAGGTTTTTTGCAGCACCAAAACCGCCAGGGAAAATGAGGGCATCGTAATCCTCAGCCTTTAATTGCGACAAAGGCTGGATGTTTCCTCTGGCAATCCTGGCAGATTCTACCAATACATTTCTTTGTTCAGGCATCTCCTGGCCTGTCATGTGATTGATCACGTGATGTTGCAGAATGTCAGGTGCAAAGATCTGATATTCTGCGCCTTGCTTCATGATCATGTACAAAGTAAGGGTGGCTTCCTGGATCTCGGCTCCGTCATAGACACCGCAACCGGCAAGGACTACTGCAAATTTCTTCATGGCTTCGTATTTTAGATAGCACGAATTTAAAATAAATGGGGAAATTTGTGAAATCTTTTATGCTGAATCCGGGTAAAAAATGTAAAGCACTTTTTACTTAGAAACAGTATTTCCGCGACCAACAGTTTACTGATTTTCAGATACCTGTTCAGCTGTGGTATAGGACATTATATTTCATTGAATTTTACAGCTTTAGATTTCATTTATGAAGAAGTTTTTCTTGTTTTTCCTTGTCGGCTTGTTTCATTTTGCCTTTGTTTCAGCCCAGACAAAAACCCTTAGTTTTGAGGATTTAAGCAACACCAAACTCCAGCCAAAATACCTCCAGAACATTCAGTGGGTAGGCAATACGGAGGCTTTTACCTTTCTGGCGAACAACAAAATGGTGAAGGCCCTGACAACAAAAGACCAGCGCGACACTTTGCTCCGTCTGTCTGACATCAATGAAGCCCTCACAGCCCTGGGCATGGACAAGCTGAAACGATTTCCTGCTGTAAAGTGGAGCAACGCAACACAATTCACGCTTGTTGTGAAAAACAGCCTCCTACGCTACGATATGGAAAAGAAAAAGCTCGAAAAGCTCAACAGCTGGGATGAGAAAGCAGCCAATACCGACATTGATTACACTACACTTGCTGTGGCCTATACGCGCGACAATAACCTTTACCTGGCTGTAAACAGTAAGGAAATTCCCATCACTGCGGAAACGAATCCCGGCATCGTCTACGGCAGTGAACGTGTTCACCGCAATGAATGGGGCATAGAAAAAGGAACATTCTGGTCTCCCAACGGCAATTGCCTTGCATTCTACCGCATGGATGAAACCATGGTGGCAGATTATCCGCTGGTTGACATCGATGCACGCATCGCCCGACTCGACAATACCAAATACCCGATGGCAGGCGAGAAAAGTCATGAAGTCACACTGGGCGTATATGATGTGAAATCCGGGAAGACCATTTACCTGAAAACAGCGGAACCCAAAGAACAATTTCTTACGAACATCAGCTGGGCTCCGGATGAAAAAAGTATTTACATCCAGGTCCTGAATCGTGCACAAAATCACATGAAACTGAACCAGTATGATGCCATTACCGGTGATTTCATCAAGACCCTCCTGGAAGAAAAAAACGATCGTTATGTGGAACCACAGAATCCCCTCTTTTTTCTCACAAAGAGCCAGAATCTCTTCATCTACCAAAGCCAGGTCGATGGCTGGAACCATTTGTATCTCTATGATGTGAACGGAAAAATGATCAAACAACTCACCAAAGGTGCATGGGTCGTCACTGACTTAAAAGGGATAGATGCAGATGAGAAAAATGTGTACTTCATGTCGACCATGGAGAGCCCCTTAGAGACACATTTGTATGCTGTGAACATTGGCAGCGGTAAAATCACGAAAATTACGACTGTCAAGGGAACCCATAGCCTTAGTATCAATCCCGCCATGCGCTGGTTCGTTGATGCCTATGCAAACCGCGACATTGCCTCTGAATATGTAGTCAGCAGCACCCAGGGGAAAGTGTCCTACCTGCTGCAGAAAAACGAAAATCCCCTCAAAGACTTCAAATTGGGCGAATTGAGCATAGCTACCCTCAAGGCAAAAGATGGTACTGATCTGTATTACAGAATGATAAAACCTGTTGATTTTGATCCGGCAAAGAAATATCCTGCACTTGTTTATGTTTATGGTGGACCGCATGCACAAATGGTGACTGAGTCATGGTTGGGTGGAACCAATTTGTATTTCAACCACCTGGCTACATTGGGATACGTCGTATTCACCCTCGACAACAGGGGTTCTGCACGTCGTGGTTTTGCCTTTGAAAGCATCATCCACAGAAACACCGGAAAATATGAGATGGAAGACCAGCTTCAGGGTGTAGAATACCTGAAATCCTTGCCTTATGTTGATGCTTCAAGGCTTGCTGTTGACGGTTGGAGTTATGGAGGCTTTATGACGCTAAGCCTGATGCTCAGGAACCCGGGCCTCTTCAAAGTAGCCACTTGCGGCGGACCTGTGGTCGACTGGAAATTCTATGAGGTGATGTACGGTGAACGTTATATGGATACGCCCCAGGAAAACCCCGAAGGGTATAAAGATGCCGACATGACTACCTATGTCAAAAACCTGAAAGGGAGATTGTTGGTGTTGCAGGGATACCAGGACAATACTGTACTCCCCCAGAACTGCTTATCTTTATTGAAAAAATCAGTCGATGAAAACGTCCTGATCGATTTCTTCGTTTACCCCGGTCATGAACACAATGTGCGGGGCAAAGACAGGCTGCATATGTACAAAAAGCTGGAACAGTATTATAAGGACTATTTATAGTTCTCAGGATGTGAAGCAGGGTTCGGCTGCGTTCCGTTTTGGTTCAGGCAGCATCCTGGTGTAAAGCGCGCACATCAAACTTTCTGGCAGATGAATTGTTTCGTTTTAAATTGAAATGCGATGAAAAAAATAAACATCATACTGACAGGCCTTTTTTTATTGGCTTTAATGCCCGCCTTTGCAGCAAAAGTAAGCCCTGAAAAAGCCAGCCTGCTGGCCCGCAATTTTTATACGGAAAAGAGAATTGCAGCGGAATCCAATGCCGGATTTTCCTTGCGCAGCGAGCGGATTATTCCCATCAACGATCAGGGCACAAGCCTTTTTTATATCGTATGTTTCGATGATGCAGGAGGATTCGTCATGGTGGCCGCAGATGACAGAGTACAGCCTGTGCTTGGCTATTCTTTTAGCGGGAGATATGGCGACAGGGAGCTCCCCCCGGCCCTCACCGACTTACTCGAATTGTATAAAAGCCAGGTGAAACAAGCGATTCAGCAGGCGCAACCAGCCACTGCGGCAGTGAGCCAAGCCTGGAAGCGGTATGCAGGCACAGCCATTTTCGAGCCCATGCCTGAGAAAGCACAGGTTTTGCCCATGCTCAATACGAGCTGGGATCAGGGCTGTTATTACAACGATTCTTGTCCTGAAGACTTCAGCAGCTGGTCATGCAGCCGTGTCCCAACAGGTTGTGTAGCCACCGCCATTGCACAGATTATCAGGTATCACGCCTATCCTGCAACGGGTGCCGGGATGCATACATACAACCATGCTGTTTATGGTGATCAGTCTGCCAATTTCGGGATTACCAATTACAACTATACCTCCATGCCGAATGACCTCAGTGGCCCTGATGCGGATGTCGCTCAGCTTATCTACCATTGTGGTGTTGGAGTTAACATGGGTTATGCTACCTATGAATCCGGTGCTGCTTCTTCTAAAGCGGCCCTGGCCCTCGTTCATTTTTTTCAGTATTCGGATGCCCTTCATCTCATCGAGCGGGTTAATTATAACGATGCCGACTGGAATGCCATCGTTAAAAACGAGATCGACAATGCCCGTCCTGTCTATTATGCAGGTTTCAGCCCCAATGCCGGACATGCCTTTGTCTGCGATGGTTACCAGAGCTCCACGTTTTTCCATTTTAACTGGGGATGGAGCGGGGCTTACAACGGCTATTTCGACCTGAGCAACCTCAACCCGGGTGGCAATACTTTCAATGATCACCAGGAGATCATCATCGGCATAGAACCCGGGACAGCTACTCCCTGTTCAACGAAGGTACTGACAGCCAAAGAAGGGGATATCAACGATGGCTCCTATACCTCCGATTATACAAACAACCAGTCTTGCAACTGGCTGATACAGCCTGCCAACAGCGCGGCATACATCAGCCTGGAGTTTGTCACTTTTAACACCGAAAGTAGCCTTGACCTGGTGAACGTCTATGATGGGATTTCTAATGCAGCTCCTTTGTTGGCAAGCTATTCAGGAAATGCGGTACCGGCCTCCATCAACACAACTGGTGGGGCTTTGTTCCTTGAATTCCTCACCAATGGCAGTGTCACAAAATCAGGTTGGTCAGCCAGGTATGCAACACACTATTGTTACCCTTCCACTACACTGACAGCCACTTCAGGCACATTCAGCGACGGCAGCGGAAATGCAGAATACGACAACCAAACGAATTGTTACTGGTTGATCAGCCCCGGACTTCCGGTACAGATTGCCTTGATATTCAGCAGTTTCGATACTGAATTGGATTTTGATTCTGTCTACGTTTTTGATGGAGAAACACCACAGGCTCCGCTGCTCGGTAGTTTTACAGGAAATACCGTTCCCCCTGTCCTTTATTCCAGTGGAAATAAAATGCTGGTGTATTTCTTTACGGATGCCGGTGTAAAAGCTGCCGGCTGGGAAGCAAGCTATACTACTTCTGTCGGGATTCCCGGTATTGACAATGCTGTCGGATTTTCACTCTATCCCAATCCGGCAAAAAATGAGGTATTGCTGCTGATGCCGGGTAATAAAATGAGTGGGATGAAAATCAGCCTGCAGGATTTTTCTGGCAGAATCGTCAGGAATTTCGAAAGCCCCGGAAATGAAAGTGTGGATCAATTGAGATTGCCGCTTTCAGGGATCGCCCCCGGTATGTATGCTTTGTCAATCGAAAGCCCTAGTGGACGGCTTGTCAAAAAGCTCGTGATAGAGTAAGGACTACCTTATTTCTTTGTTTTTTTTCTGCAGAGATCCAGCAATCCATTGATGATGGTCAAAGGATGTGCAGGGTTTCCGGGGATGTATAGGTCAATGTGATATTTGTCCAGAAAACTCCTGTCGACAGCCGGACTGTCGGCAAAAATGCCCCCGCTGATGGCATCTGTCCCGACGAGTACGATAATTTTGGGATCTGGCGTAGCATCATAACAGATCTGTAGTGGTTCGGCCATATTTACGGAAATGGGTCCAGTGATGACGATTCCATCAGCATGCCTGGGCGAGGGTACAAAATCGATACCGAAACGGCCCATGTCGAATTGCACATTGTTGGCAGCATTCAACTCCCATTCATTGCTGTTATCGCCTGCAGCCGAGACCTGGCGAAGCTTCAGGGAATGCCCGAAAAGCTGGTGTATCTCTTTGCGGACAGTTGCCGGATCAATTTCAATGGGATGATCTTCACCTTCTTTAATGATCAGTTGTTCACGGGTACTGCCAGCGATTTTGTAATCTGTGGTGAACTTGATTTTCCCGGGGAATGCCATCTCACACTCCCCGCAAAAGCTGCATTTGCCAAGGTCGATGCTGCAGGGATTGGCTGCAATGGCCTGGGTTGGACACAGCGACACCAGGGCTTCCTCATCCACTTTTTCTTCGCTGATTACAGGCCGTCCCCTGAATATCCCGGGCACTTTGGCTTTCGTGACATCAGGGATAAACTGCTTACCCTGATGGTATAGTATTTTGAAATTATTGAGCATAGATCAGAATAAATTATTTATAAATCGTGCCCGCAATATGACAAGTTGAAACTCTTGTTGTTGACCGGGAAGTCAGAAATTTCATTGTTTCTTACAGCCAGCGCCAATGCCAGCCAATTGTGGAAAGAAGGGTCTTTGACTTTGTAGATCCTCAGTTCGCCTGCGGCATCTGTGATGGCACAGTGGCAGATCTCCCCACGCCAGCCTTCTGCCAGAGACAAAGTGAAAGTGTTGGGCTGAGCATCCCCAATGGCTGAGTTTTGTAAAGGTGTTTCGGGAATTTCCTGCATTAGTTTACGAAGGTATTCTATGGATTGTACGACTTCTTGTTTCCGGATCTGCACCCTCGAATAAACATCCCCATGATGTTTGACGATGGGCTCATGTTCAAGTTCAGCATAGAGCCCGTTGGGATGGCTGAGCCTGATGTCCCTGTTTAAGCCACTCATGCGCGCCGACATGCCCACCGTTCCGATCGACAATACATTCTCATAGGAGACCACCCCCGTGCGTTCAAAACGCGACAATGCGGATGGCAGGCTGAAGAGCTCTTTGGTCATCTCAATGAAATCGGGTTCAAAAGCATCCAGCACTTCTGTTAACCTTTGTGCCAGGGCAGTAGTGAAGGGGTATTTGTTGCGCCCCGGCCTGATGAGCCCCTTGGCAAGGCGGTTGCCACACCATTCCTGCATGAAATTGATGATGGGCGTGCGTAAACGCCCGAAAACAGAGGCGCCTAACTGGTATGCAATGTCTGCACAAACTGCGCCTAAGTCCCCGGTATGGATCGCGATGCGTTCCAACTCCAGGGCAATGGTCCGGGCATAGTCTATGTCACGCCTGGGTTCAAAAGCACAAAGGCTTTCCCAGACCTGGGCAAAAGCAAGGGTATGCCCCACCACGGTATCGCCTGCAATGCCTTCTGCAATAGTGACTCTTTCCAGGGGCTTTTTCTTAGTCAGGAAAAGCTGCTCTATCCCGCGGTGCTGATAACCCAGCTGAATCTCGAGATGCAGGATCTGTTCCCCATTACACAGAAAACGGAAGTGCCCCGGCTCTATCACCCCGGCATGGATGGGCCCAACCCCGACTTCATGCAACTCCTCACTGTCGATGCCAAAGAAAGGATAGTTGGCAATGGTGGATTCTTTGTCAAAACGATTGAAAGCATAGCGAACGGGTTTGTCCCAGGGATGGTCTATGTATTTTATGCCGAAGTTCTCATGCAGCTCGCGCTCAAATTTCTCGAAACAGAAATGAACAGCAGTAAAGGATTTCAATTGCCAACCCTGGCTGATGACACAGGCTGACACATAGATTTCATGGGTCTCATCATCTGCAATACAACAAATCATTTTGATAAGCCCGTCTTTGTGGTAGCCGAAGTAATTCACACAATGCCGGGCGGGATGATCTGTAACAAACCTGGTATTCTGATCAAAGAAAGCATCATAATCCAATACCGGGATGTCCGATACGGCGATGGCTTGCTTATTTGTGATGGCGATATAATTCATATTATTGAGGTAACAGGATGATACTTTCACTGATCAGCGACACAAATTCTGCAGGAGGATTCAGGCCAAGGTAGACTGCTGCCGCCAGCAAAATGAATTGTGATGTGGATTCCCAGGGGCTGATCCGGACAAGATTGGCCTCATCCAACCCGACAGGTGGCAGAAACAGAATCTTGAAAATGTTCTTTCCAAACGCCCAGATGATCATGGTCAACAGCAACAAAACCAGGAGAAGTACCCAGATCTGTCCAGCCTCAAACAAGGCCCTGAATATCAGGAATTCACTCACAAACAGCCCCGAAGGTGGCATCGCAGTAGCACTGATGAAGCCAAACAAGAGCACCATCGCACCAGTCGTATTGTATTTGAAATAGTTTCCGGTCTGGTAAATGCTCTTGCTCTTGAACACCCGGAAAATCTGGCCATACTGGAAAAAAAGACTCGACTTCACCAGGGCATGCAATACCACATGCAATATGGCTGCATAATAGCCAATGCCGCCTGCAGCAAGGCCCAGCATCACCAGTCCCATGTGTTCAATGCCCGAATAGGCCAGCATACGTTTGATGTTTTTGACCTTAATCATATATACTGTCGCCACAAAAACCGACAGGAAGGCTGCAATCCCGATCACCAGGTTTGCCCAGTGATGAAGCGGGGTATTGGCAATGATAACATAAGTCCTGAAAATCCCGACAAAGCCCAGGTTCATCAGCACACTGGCCATCAAAGCCCCTGATGGAGAAGGAGCCTTGTCCTTGGCATCAATGCCTGCAGTAAACATCGGAACCAGGCCCAGCTTCGCCGTAAATCCTGTGAAGATAAACAGGAAGGCCAGACGCAACCAGAAAGGGTTTAGCTTGTCGGCATTGGCTAAGAGATTCCTGAAGGAGAGGTTCTCGGAACCCGCATGCTGCAAGGAAAGGCTGAGAAACAAAATCCCGATGAAAACAAAAGTAATGCTGATGGCACAGATGAAGACATATTTCCAGGTAGCCTCCAGCGCCAGGCGGTTTCTTTGGTGGTAGATGAGGGCGGAAGCCGCCAGGGTCGTGATTTCCGTAAATATCCACGTAACAGCGATGTGATTGGCCAGGTAAGCAGCCCCTATGGCGGTGATCAGCAAAACAATGGCAGAAAGATAAACGGCACGGGCCTGTGGACTGGCTTCATGCTTTTCCAGGTAAATCCAGCTGTGTAACATGGCCGGTACACTCACAACACTCAAGGTCAACAGCAACAATAATCCCAGGGAATCATATGTGAAGAAATCCAATTCACTGAGTTTATAGTGAAAACATGAATATATGGTAAAGCCCCATTGAATTAGCAGAAACAGGCCTGGTAACAGATAGGTGACGACTTTCCTCCGGTTAAAAAATAAACCGGTAACAATGAGAAAAGTTAATATCAGATAAATATGTATCATGTATGCTTATTTAGGCTGATTAATAATCTTTTAAACTGCTCAGCTGTTCAACGCCAACGTCTTTGAACACATCCCCGATTTTATTCAGGAAGATGCCCAAAATCAGCACAGAGGCGAAAATGTCGAGCATGATGCCAAGGTTCACCAACATCGGCATTTCATTTCCAACGGAGAGGGAGAGCACAAAAACCCCATTCTCAATCACCAGGTAACCCATTACATGGGTGATGATCTTACGCCTGGAAGCAATGAAATACAAACCGGTGATCAGGGTGGAAAGCGCCACAACAAAGAAGAATTTGTCGAGGTGGACATCGTTGATGCTGTTGGCAATTAAAATGGTAATCACAACGATGATGGTGGTGATTATCAGGGAAATGAAATTCGGTAAAAAGGGCTCAGCCTCGCGGGTTATCTTGTTTCTTTTCAGCAGGTATGCCAGGAAAAGCGGTACCGCAATGGATTTAAAAACGATGGTCTCCAGCAAGATCAGCACAAAGTTCAATGTGTTTACTTCGGTCAGTTGCAGGAACACCACGAAAAACAGGAGAAACCCCTGCAGGGCCAGCACTTTCACATAGGTCAGCATGCGGTTGGCAATGGCCAGGTAAAAGAGCGTAATCAGGAACGTAATTAATAAAACATGAATCATGGTGCTCAGGATTTAAAGAAACTTGCCCAGCAGGGAAACGACGGTGAAAAAGATCAGCAGGGAAACGGAGGTTAGTGCCAGGATGAATTCTGAATTGTGATTCATCCGGAAACGGGCCATAAAGGACTCGATGATGCCGACAGTCATGGCCATCAAAAACTGTATGATAAAAAAGAGGGGAATGGCATAAGCAGCAGAGACAGATCCGATGAACAAATTCACCACCAATGCGCCATACATCGCAAATTTCAGGTAGCCGGTAGTCAGGATCAGGCCGAGGTCGAAGCCGCTGTTGTCAAGGATCATGACCTCATGCACCATGGTCAGTTCAAGGTGGGTCTTGGGGTCGTCGATGGGCATCCTGCTGTTTTCTACCATGGCGATCATGATCAGCACAAAAGTGGCAAGTACGGCAACAGCATAGCTGATGTAGGAGCCCAGGTGGAGGGCGGCAAAGATCTCGTGAAAGGAGGTATAGCCGGTCAACAGCGCCAGTGAACCCATCAAGATAAAGAAGGCCGGTTCGGCAAACATGGCATACAAAGCTTCACGGCTGGCACCCATGCCTTCAAAACTACTCCCGGTATCCATGGCCGCAATGATGCTGAAAAACTTGCCCAGGGCCAGCACATAGGCAAAGAAGATAAAATCACCATTGAAACTCAGCAGTCCGGCAGATTTCCCCAAAGGCACCACCAGCATCGCCATCACCACCGATGAGAAATAGACAGTCGGCGCCAACTGAAAAATGAAACTCGTGGTGTTGCTATATACGGCCCCCTTTTTAAACAATCGTAGGACGTCACGCACCGGCTGAAAAATCCCCGGACCCTTACGCCCGGAGGCAAGACTCTTGGTGCGGAGAATGACACCCGTAAAAAAGAGCCCGGCAATGACCATCAAAAGAAAACTCAGCATCTTATAACTGTTTTAAAAAATCAAAAAATTCAAGGATATTCGCATAGAACAAGGGAATACAGATGACAGCACTGATGAAGATGATGCCATATAAGATATAGATCTGCAGATTCCCGTTCTGTAAAAACAAAAAGCGCCCCAGGAAAGATTTATAGGCCTTCAGCGGCTTGTCTATCAGCAGGCTTTCCAATTTGTCGTAAGGATGAGTGACATATTGCCCTTCCGTTGGGAATAAGCCTTCCACATCTTTCTCCTCCCTGAAGGAAAGCAACACCGAGCGGAAGAGCTTGCTATAAGTCCTCACAAATGAGCTGCCTGTGTATTGTTGTTTGGATGTTGGAGCAACATAGGCACATCCCCAGGTTGGGGCTTGCTGTGGCTTGTGGCGGGAGAGCGCCAGCTTTCTGAGCAAGAAGACCATGGTCGCCAGGAGGAAGAATCCCCAGGCTGCCAGGCTGATGGGCTGTAGCGACGACAAGGAATGGTCGGCAAAAGGCACAAAGGTGGTTTGCTGCAATCCGGTATAAAGCTGAACAGGCTGGGTCAGCAACCTAAGGAACACCCCTGGAAATGAACCTATGAAGACGATGATCCCTGCCAGGACATACATGGGCGTCAATTGCACAAAAGAAGCCTCTCTGACTTCATGAGACAAGGGATGCCGTGCCGTGCCCAGGAAAACAACGCCAAAGGCTTTGGTGAAACAGAAGAGCGCCAGCCCACCAATCAGCACCAGGCCAATGACACAAAATACAATGACAAGCAGCGAGGCCAGCACCGCATGCTGTAGCCAGAGATACAAGCCATTGTAAATGATAAATTCGGAGATAAAGCCGTTGAATGGCGGAATTCCACAGATCGCAACCGCTGCAATCAAAAACAACAGGGTGGTCTGGGGCATCTTTTTCACCAGGCCACCAAGTTTTTCGATGTCGAGGGTATGGGTAGCCTGATAGACATTACCAGCCGCATAGAACAGCAGGGATTTGAACAGGGCATGGTTGAGGGTATGCAGCAAGGCTCCGGCGAAGCCCAGGGAGATGAGCACCGGATTGCCTGACCCAAGCCCGATACAGCCGATGCCAATGCCCAGGCCAATGATGCCGATGTTCTCGACACTGTGGTAGGCAAGCAGTTTTTTCAGATCGTGTTGGATAATGGCCAGCATCACCCCGTAAAGGCCAGAAACCACAGAAACTGTCAGGATGATATAACCGATAATGGTATAGTCAAAACGGATCAGCAACAGCATGCGGAGGAGACCATAAATCCCGATTTTGATGATCACGCCCGACATAATCCCCGAGATGTGGGAAGGAGCCGCCGGATGTGCATAGGGCAGCCAGGTGTGAAATGGCACAAAACCAGCTTTGATGGCAAAGCCAATGAAGAAACACAGGAACAAAAATAAGCCCGCTACGCCATTGTGCTGTGTCGTATAGCTGCTGATGGCCTGGAAATCATAAGTCCCGGTTTTAAATGCCACATAGATAAAACCCAGCATCAGAAAAACGATGGAGACATGCGCCTGGATCAGGTAATTGATCCCGGCTTTGATCACAGCGATCTTTTCGTGCTCAAAAATGATCGTAAGAAATGCCGAAATCGCCATGATCTCCCAGACAATCAGGAAAACCAGGCTGTTCTGAAGGACGCAAAGCAGGAGTAAGGCACTGTGCATCAATATAAACGATATGCTGTGGAGGCTGAGCCTGTTGACATTGCTACGGTATGACTTCATATAAAAGATACCGTAAAAGCTACCCGTGATAAAAACCAGGTTGATGACCATGATAAACCAGGCAGAGAGGGCGTCCATGCGGAGGGGAATAGCACCTGTGATGATGCTGCCGGGCAATACATACGCCAGCAAAGTACCACCCAGGCCCTGCCAGGCATAATAACCGGAAAACAAGGCATTCAGGAGTACAGCCATAAACACCACTACTGCCTTCCATTTCACCCTGACAAAGGGGATCAGAATCAACAGGGCAGGTAGTATGACAGCCATGAAGGGACTCATTGAATGATGTTTAGCACTGTAATTGCAAAAATTGCCAGGATAAAGAGAATGCCATACAGCACATAAGACTGGATGCGGCCATTCTGGATAAAACTAAAGTACTTTGTGGCATACACCAGCCTGCGCGATACAGGGTCGATGAAATGCAATTCGAAAAAATCGTAATAACTTGACTTATACCTGTGTATGCTTGGGAAGATTTCCTCCTGGCTGAGTTCTTTGTATTGTTTCTTCTCGATCAGCAGGAAGCTGAAGGCCTTGGCCAGGGGCTTGGAGAATGATTTCCCGGTATATTGCATGCGGTTGTTGGGCGCCACATAAGCACAACCCCAGGTTGGTGCCACTGCCTGGCTCTTCTTTTTGGTGACGAAAGCCCGTATCTGCCACATCAACAAAATGAAACCCACAAGGCCGGCAGCAGCAAGGCTGATCGCCCTGATGGTATCGCCATATGCACCAAAGGCAGCAGGCTGAAGGCCTTCAGCAGAAAGTGCAGGACTCATGGCACTGAGAATGACACCGATCGGATTCAGGAAAAAGCTGGGAAAAAAGGACACTGCCAACATCACAGCAATGATGAAATACTGCGGCAGCAACATGATATACGATACTTCGGTGGGTTGGTGTGTGAGTGTTGAACGCGGATTCCCCAGGAATATCGTGCCGAAGGTCTTGGTAAAGGTCAGGATGGACAAACCCCCGATGAGGCTGAGACCCGCAAAGCTCAGGATCAGCAGGATGGTCTGCCCCAGGTTATTGGATTTCAGTCCCTCGATGAGCCCGCTGTAAATGATGAATTCTGAAACAAAACCGTTAAAGGGTGGGATTCCGCCAATGGCGATGGCGCCCAGCAGGAATAAGACTGCCGTTTTGGGCATCTGCCGGATCAGGCCGCCCAGCTTCTCCATGTCACGGGTGTGGGTCTGCTGGAAAACAGATCCTGCCGAGAAAAAAAGCAGGGATTTAAACAAAGAATGGTTCAGCACATGCAACAAGGCACCTCCAAAACCCAGGTAGTATAACATGGGCGATTTGTTGGCCATGCCTATCATACCCAAGCCGATACCAATACCAATAATGCCGATATTCTCTATGGTGCAATAGGCCAGCATCCGCTTGAAGTCGCGGTGGGCAGCAGCATTCAGGATGCCATACAGACCGGTCAGGACCGACAGGCTCACTACGATTTCCCCTAAAAGCAGCAAATCACTTTGAACAAAGGTGATGATGCGGATTATGCCATAAATGCCCAGCTTTACGATTACACCAGACATCACCCCCGAAATGTGAGAAGGTGCTGCAGGATGCGCATGCGGCAACCAGGAATGCAAGGGGATGAAGCCTGCCTTTAGGCCAAAACCCAGGAAAAACACCAGGAATAACCAGGTGTTGTTATGGCCTGCAAAGAATTGCCCTATAGCCTCAAAGTTGAAGGAGCCGGTCTCGAAATATACCCATATGAACCCAATCGTCAGAAATACAATACTCAGGTGCATCTGTACCAGGTAGTTGATGCCGGCTTTCAGCGTCTTGGGATTGCTGTGGTCGAAAATGACCAGCAACATCGACGTCAGCGACATCACCTCCCAGGCCACCAGGAAAACAAAACCCTGCTGCAGCATACAAACCCACACCATCGAAAGGTGGAAGAGGATGTACAAAACCCAGTGTAAAGTGAGTTTTGCTGGCGGGTTTTCATAAGCCCGCAGATAGCCTATTCCATAGAAAACCCCGGTGACAGAGGTAAAATTGATTATCAGGATAAACCAGGCCGACAAACCATCAATGCGGATGGGGATGTTGCCCAGAAAAGAGCCCGCCATGATGGAAAAGTCCACACCATGGCCCATCAGGGCAGGATAGGCGAGCCAGCTTGTCAGTAGGGCATTGATGAAAACCGTAAAGCCTGCCAGGCAGGCTTTTAATTTAGTTGGGGCAAAACCCAGCGCAATTAATGAAAATACGGTTATGAGCCAGGAGAGATAAATTACACCACCCATTCCTTAGTTTTTCATTCTCAGCTATGAGATCTTTTGAGAAGGCAAAGGTAAGGCAGAACGGCTTGTCTTGGCATAAATTTATGCCTCATGTGCTTATGACGTTGGTTGTCAGTGCTGTAAAGGCTCCTCTTTGTAGAAATCTGCCGAAAGATCTTGCTTGTCCTTGAGTTTGCTGCTGTAGTTGTGCCTGGCATTTTTCTCCCTGCTAAACATCTCCTTTACCCCTTCTTCATGTGCAGTAAAGGTCATGGTGTTTGAGATGGAGATCGACATTGCAAAACCTTCCACATCGTGGTTTGCACCAATGTAGGTGAAGGTCCAGCCCTGCTGTTTCTGTTCTTCGATCATCCTTTTGACCTGGCTGCCATTGAATTCACGGGAGGCATTCTCCTCTCCGTCAGTGAGGATGGTGACCAGTACATGGGCGTTTTTGTTTTCAACCAGGTCATATTTCAGCTTGACCAGGCTGAGACCGATGGCATCGTAAAGCGGAGTGCTTCCATTGGGACGGTAGGAGGTTTCGTCAATCTCCTTCATTTTGCCGGCGGCAGCCTTGTCAAGATGGGTACGTACGTCCTGCCCGTTGAAGGTGACGAAGCTGATGAAATACTCCTGTTCAGGAAATTTCTTTTCCAGTTCCTTTACCGTTTGTATGACTTCGTTAAGGCCATTAATCGTTGATTTTTTGATGCTTTCCATCGAACCACTTTCATCGAGGATGATGAGGTTGTAGATTTTTTCTGTTTCCATGATGCTGTTTTTTTGGCAAATGTATGCCCCATCCCAGCCTCAGGGAATTCCTTGCAAGCTTGCAGATCTCAATGTGTGCTCAGCTGAGGAGGGCTTTCACTGAATTCGCTTAACCCATCCAGCTTTATTCCTTTACAACCTGTCGTAAATCCCCCTGGGGGCTAACTTTAGCAAGCATGCAATGAATCGCCAACGTTTTGTCACGTAAGCAACTTTCCTTTTCTTTTGGATTGCGCGCAGGATTTGGCGAACAGTTTTTTCAACTGGCATGACCCAAAAAAGTCCTTCGCCTTTTGCCATGTCAGTATCAACCAAACCGGGCCTGATGTCTGTAATGACAATCGGGATTCTTTCTTGCCTGGCCTTTTGCCTGAGTCCCTCCAGGTAATTGATTTGATAAGCCTTTGATGCATTGTATGCGGGTGCTTCCCTGCTCCCACGCAGCCCTCCGATAGAACTGAGGGCAACCAATTGCCCATATTGCTGTTTTTCAAAATATTGGTATGCCCAATCAGCGATGCAGGTAAATCCGCTTACATTGGTATCGATGGCGCATTTTTCGGTGGCGAATTCCAGTTCTTTGTTGATGTCTCCTGTGCCGGCACAGATAATCAGCAGCTCCAGCCCACCAAGTTCGGCAACCAACTCATCCAATTTCTTTATAGAATCCTTGGTATCGCCAACATCAAAGGCCTTGATGATATAGGAATTGGGCTTTTCTGATTTCAGTTGATCCAGTAATTCGGACCTGCGCCCTGTGATTCCAAGCCTGAATCCCTGCTCAGCGAGTTTGCCTGCAAGGCCTTTCCCAATGCCGGAAGTGGCGCCAATTACGATCGCTCTTTGCATAGTATCTGCTTATTCCGTAGTGCTTCCATTTTGATGAGATATGTCCGCTAAGCTTGATTCACCTTGTAGGTCGGCATTTTATCCCAGAGTGGTTAATGGCTGTTCATTCTGCCATTCATGAAATGACTTTTTTAGGGTTTCCAAAAAGGATTCAATGGGTTGAGCCCCTGAAATTGCATATTTCCGGTTGAAGAGAAAAAAAGGTACTGCACGAATGTTCAGGCTTTGGGCTTCCTGTATATCTTGTTGTACATGGTAAGCAAAATCATCCTGCGTAAGTGCTTCATTTATCTCAGCCTCAGTGAGTCCGATGTCCAGGCCCAGTTCCATAAGATCACCGGAATTTCCCAAATCTTTCCCTTCTGTAAAATAGGCGTAAAAGAAGCGCTCTTCTGCCTTGTCGCCCCATCCTTTTGTTTTGGCCATCTGTATGAGCCTGTGTGCATTGAAGGAATTGGCAACGACCGCTTTGTCGAAATTGTATTCCAGACCCGCTTGCCTGGCTGTTTGTATGACGCTTTCGTGCATTTTTACTGATTGACCATAGCTCCAGCCTTTACGCTCGGCTAAGTATTGATAGACAGTTACATTGTGGCCGGCTTCCTGGCGAATTTCAGGATCAAGCTGGAAGCTTTTCCAGCTGATTTCTACTTCATGATTGTTGGTGAACTGTTTCAATGCTGCCTCATAATTGCGTTTCCCGATATAGCAGAAGGGGCACATGATATCACTCCATACCTCAACTATCATTTTTGATCTCGCATTTTCTACTTTATGATCCATGCTCTTTTTTGTCTTTTTTATACCAATTTAATACCTGGCTGAGAAAACAAGCCTGCTCATTTCATTAGTATTCTCTGGCGCTGCTGTATTACACATGCTTTATTCCATCACGATTTCAATCTCGTTCTCCCCTTTTATCCCGGAAGAAATAATGAACTCAATTTGCTGAACACCATTTAATAAAAACGCCTTGATTTTCTTGCCACTTCCTTTAATAACAACATTCAGGCGACTTTGTCTGTAAACAAGACCTGTAATTTTTAAATAGTGCACATCCTCAGGCAAATAAGGAGAGAACGTCATGCGATTCTCATCCATTCGTATGCCTGCTATGCCATAGTGTATCATGTTAATGTAGGCTGTCGCCGACCAGGACTGCAGCCGGCAGGAAGCCCAGTGGTGATTGGGCTTTGCCGCTCCGGATCCCTGGTACCCACCATCGGGTTTTCCGGTATAGGGATTGTAGATTTCCCGGAATTCATAATTTCCTTTGTCTTCATCCAGGGCAAGTTTTGTCAGACTCTGAAACTCTTTATTAAAAGTGGGAAAATTGGCGGCCACAATGCTGGCTTGCGCAAAAAAGCCGCTCGCCATCGGCCAAACAATGTTGTTGTGTCTGCCCACTTGCGTGGCTGAATACCTTGGGAAATCAGGATAGACGCAGGTAATCCCATAGGAGGAGGTTGTCGCATTTTTTGTTAATTGATAAGCCTGCTCCTTGTTTAAAACACCAAAAATGACGGCAAAAGAATAACCCATGGCTTCCTGAGATTTGTCTATGGTCCCTTGATAATCAATCAGGTAATTAAGTCGGTTGTCTTTCTCATTGTAAAAGTACTTAAGAATGGCCCCTTTGAGCTTTTCTGCATTGGCTTGATAATTATCAATGATGCCATGACTTTTATGCAGCAGGCCTGCCATTTCAATGAGCGCCTGGTAAGCGCCATAATACAAACAATTGGTACTAAGGCACTTCATGGGGGCTGCATTTTTGTGATCCAGTACGAAAGAGGAAAAATTCGTCTTATCGTAAATGGGTTCTGGATATCCTGCAATTCCGTCTGCCAGAACAGCAGGTCCGCAAAACAATCCATAGTTTTTGTCAAAATATTGCTTTTCAAGCTGTTGAATTGTATTGTCAGCACATTGATAGGATTGCTTTAAAAATTCAGGATCTCCAGTGGCGTAGTAATGGTTTAATGCTGCAACCACCCATATGATCTTGTCCCAATACTGATGGCCAATGGTATCTTTGTTGATGGTGACACTCCAAAGCGATTTTTCTGCTACTGCCGGCATCATCAGGCTGACACCATTCCAGGAATTGATGGAAATATCACGCGTCCATTCGCCTCCGTAATCTCCCCCTGCTGCCAATATTCCGCGCCTGACATTGATTTTTACAGTATTTACTGCCAGATTATAGGCATCCTGTATCTGCATATTGTCACATTCCGCAGTCTGTGAAAAAGCATGAATACTGAATAAGTTAAACAGCAGGAAGATGACTATTTTATTCATTTTAAGAGATATGATCTTTGAAGTTTTAAACCCTTAATGCGCCACGGAAGGCCCTGACCGCATAGTAGGAGGGAGCACTGTTGTGATAAACGAAGACATTGCCGTAACGGAATTCACAAAAGAGGGCACCCCCAAGTGCTCTGATTTCCGCCGGTGTTTTTATCCAGCTCGAGCTCTTGGTATCGAATGTACCAAGTTTCTGTAATTCCCGGTATTGTGCTTCTGTTAGAAGTTCAAGGCCCATGGAATAGGCCATATCGATGGCAGTATTTTCAGGTTTGTGTTCTTTCCGCGACTCCAGGCCTTCACGGTCATAACAGACACTTCTGCGGCCCTTGGGACTTTCTTCTGAACAATCATAAAAGATGTATTCCCCGCTATCTTTATCATAACCAACAACATCCGGTTCTCCTCCTGTCCTTTCCATTTCGTGGAGCGACCAAAGTTTTTCAGTCCCGGCTTGCAGTTTTGCTTGTATGTTATCCCATCCAAGACCCTTATGGCGGTTCATGTTTTTCTCAAAACGTTCTTTTAATGTACTTAGAAGAACATCACATTGTTCCGGAGATAAGTCTTTTCTATTACCCATTTCAATCATACCTTTAATAACATGTGTCAACAACCAAATTTCGACTGTATACCGATGCTGAACAGCTTTGCGAAAACTGGAACACTATTCGTCGCGGTATTACTGCTTCTAAGCAAAAATTGCTTCGCATTTTTACTAAGAATCAGTATAAATGATCAATCGTTTCCTTCATTATGCGCTTGAGCACATCCTGATTGATGTCAGACAATTTTTTGATGTATATACAAGCCTTTCCCATTTTGAATTTGCCTAAGTCTTTGAGCAAATGTTCATGTTCTCCACTCCCCGTATAAACGTACAGAGAAATAGCCGCTTTCCTTGGGGAGAATCCTACAAGAGGCCAATCTCCTTCTTGCCGGCTCCTTTCGGATTTGTAATGATAGCTGCCAAACCCGATGATCGAGGGACCCCACATTTTGGCTTCAAAACCTGTAAAAACCTGCATTATTTTCAAAAGTTCAAAACTGTCACTGCGTTTTTGTTCTGTATCAGCGATGGAGTTGATGAAATCCTGAACGTTTGCGCTTGTTTTCTGTGTCTTTAATGCTGCCATGCTGCCTTGATCTTCTTCCTGTTAATTGTTATATCGTTGCTGAACAGTATTGCGAAAATTGGAACACTGTTCGTCTCGGCAATACTGCGCCAGGCAAAAATTGCTTCACATTTTTACTAAGAAGCAGTATAAACCCTTAAAAAAGGCTAAAAATACAAACTTGTTTTGAACCAGAGACACTGAACTGAATACAACGCGAGCCGGCAAATGGCTTCATCGCTGGCTTTGCCATCTATTCATTCAGGGATTCCAGATTTGCCTTAAATGCCTCAGTTGTTGTCTCGGATAGTGAAAAATCAAGTGACAGATTATCGCTTATGACCATAGGAGTAAAGGATGCGTACAATTTGCCGTCTTTGACACCGAATGAAACGGCTGTGCATTCAGTGCCAAGTGGGGCGTAAGGATAATTGAACCCATTGTTTCCATTGTCATAATAAATATGGACAACCGTATTGACGGCTTTGAATAACAAGTAAACCTCCATTTTATAGCTGCTGAAACTGTCAAGGGGATGAAGAACGATGGGAGTCTGTGAATAGGCTGAAAAGAATGTCGGATTATCGGTGTTTAACCAGGAGCCTGATCCAAGAGGCGAATTGAATCTGTAGAAATCGTAAATATAATTAAGTGCTGTGATCGTAAGTGTATCAATATTTGGAAACCAACCCATAAACAATGAATCACCTGAGAAGGTTGACATCGGAATCATGGCAGTATCCCCCGGCAAGCCAAAAAAGGGTTGCCGGACAGAAATTTTGTGCCCGGCTGCCAATTGCACTGCCACATTTCCCTGCATCGCTTTAATGAAGAACATGCCTGCTGATTTCATGAGCCGGGAATCAAATGTGCCTTCCATCGTCTGAAGCTGGTTAAGCACCATGTCGCTTTTTTTGTAGATATCTTTGAAATGGATGTTAACATTGCCTGTAACAGCATTGTTATTTTGATCAACAAAGGCATTGGCAGGAACAGTTACCATAGTTCCCTGTAAAGTTGTAAAGCTACCCCCTGTAGCAGCATTTATCGTATAGATTTTCGATGCTGTGCCATTTGCCGCATAGAAATCTTCAAGACTTGCAAAAGAAGGCGGATTTTCGGTTTTCTTTTCATCATCACAGGAAATCATCACAAAAACCAAAATCATAGCCAGGAATATTTCAATGCGCTTTTTCATTCTGATGAATTTTTAGGGATTTCCTGTAAAGATGCGAAGAAATATCTGGACAAACAATATCTGATTACATCTTTTCCTTTTGAATCTTCTCATGATTGGGCAAATAGGTAGGCAATGCTGCTGAGCCATACCATTTATACAACAAAGTTTCGAAAACTTTGGCCTTAACTGTTGGATCGGTTTCTAACAAGAGCTTTGCTTCTTCAATTGTTGTGACGTTCAGGATAAAAATGCCACGGTAAGATTCATCGTTTTTCCCTATGGGGCCGGCAACAATCAGCTTTCCATTCGCAGCCAAACGGCCAATATTCTCCATGTGACCTTTGAATAAACTGTCCAAAAGGTTTTTATCTTCAATTTTATTAGGCCCGGTTTTCAGGATTACCAGGATATAGGATTTCATTCCATATTCATCGCCACCAAGGGAATCTGCCAGCAATTTGTCGTATGCTGGCTTTTCTGTTTGAGAAAAGGCAGTGACACAGAAGTTGAATATCAAAAATAGAAAAAGACTGTATTTCATAGCGTTAGAAATTTAAATTGTGGGATACAATATGGCATGCAAGCGCCACTTTCTGGTAGGAAACTTCGCACACAGGCTGACTAAAGGCGAGTTCTTGTATAGCAGACACTTTATTCGTCGTGGTAATGCAAGCCCTAAGTGAAAAATGCTTCACCTTTTTTCTGGATTCAAGTTTATTCGCGATCCTAATCTTCTTTCGAAGAATCATGGGAGTACATAATCTTGTCTGCATAAGCCAAAAGCAAGGCTGAAATAATGAAGACAATGTGAATCACGATTTGCAATATTGCATCTTGTAAAGGGATGTTGTGAATGTCGATAAAAGTCTTCAAAAGGTGAACGCCGGATATGCTTACCAGAGAAATAATCAGTTTTATCTTGAGCGAACTGGCATTTATTTTGCTCAGCCAATCAGGCTTGTCTTCATGATTGCCAAATGAAATCTTACTAACGAAAGTAATGTATCCGCCGATAAACACCACAACCAATAAGTTGATTACCATTGAAATATCAATCAATCCCAAAACAGACAACATAATCGCATTGTCATCCATTGCATAAAAGTTTGAAATCAAATGCCACAATTGAATCATAAATTTAATGGAATACAGCAAGGATGCAATGATCAATCCCAGGTAAACAGGCATTTGCATCCAGCGACTAAAAAAGATAAAACGCTCTATGTACCGCTCGATAATTTTCATATTTTCATATTTAATTTGAATTAATAATTTCAGTTCTGGACAATTTCTTCCGCAGATGAACAGGTCTGCGAAAGCCAATATCCTGTACCTCTCGGTATTCCTGCCTCTAAGTAAAAATTGCTTCGAATTTTTACCAGGATTCAGTATTCAAGCATGCAGGGCGCAATCCTGTTAGCCGTCCGGAAAATTCAAAAATACACATTATTCTTTTCTATGGTAAAAAATTGGCATGGTTTTTCCGGCGGGTGATAAACCTAACCCGTTAAAGTTCAAAGTTAGCAGTGGCCCCAGGCATATCGCCTCTGTTAACGGTAGTTTTCATTAGTTTCATAAATCACATTTAGCAAACCGTCTTCATCCGTGTCACCATTCAAACGCCAGAACATTATGCCTCCCAGTTGATGATCAAGTGCAAATTTCGTTTTTAAACGGCATGATTCTTTATTGTCTAAAGTAACAAAGGTCCTTTCTTTATAACTATATAAGTAAGGCGCCATTGAAATGGTATCCCAATAGGTTTTATATCCATTTTCTGCCGTGAACTTTTTTAGAGTCGTACGATAATCAGGAGAATTTTTTGTTTTCCCTGGACGACCCAGGCCAAAGTTAACAGAGTCTACATTGACAACTACAAAAGAATAGAAGGCTGCACCAATGATTATTTTATCCAAAGGTACTTTTAATGAGTCCAGCAATTTAACACCACTTTGAACGCTTTCTTTTTGGAAAGGAGATGAATATAAGGCAGTGTGATGTCCTGAATGACCCGGTTTATCATTGGGTAACCCATAGGTCATTAGATTTACAAAATCTACATTCGGCATCACATTAGGCCAGTCAACTGATGAAAAAACATAGTCAGGAAAGCTATTTGCATCGAAACAAACAATGTTGGGTGGAGGCAATGCTTTCCGTAGTTCCTTGATCAGGGAAGTGAAATTATCCTTGTCTTCAGGAGCAGCAGGATGATCTTTATAACCACCTATCACAGGACTTTCCCAGTCCAGATCAAAACCATCCAGGCCATACTGCAGAATAAATTCTTTAACCGAGCGGGCAAAAATTCTTCTGTTACTGTCAATGGCGAAAATTGGAGAACAAGTTGCGCAGCCCCTCCATCCCCCTAAAGATACCAATACTTTTAATTCTGGATATTTTTGTCTTTGAGCGACTAATAGCCTAAGCGTTCGTTCGTCCGCTGTATCTTTCAGGGCAATCTTATTCTCCTTCAGATCAGTGAAGCAAAAGATGACATGGGTAAGTTTCTTGTATTCATAATTACTTACATCTTCTGGCTTTCCTTGATAGTACCCAATAATTCTGAAAGATTTATTTTCTTTTGAATTCTGTGCTATTGAACAATTGATCAAGCAATGAAATACAACTATTGAGATGAGTGCGAATTTGCTATTGTTCATGGGTTTAAAAAATTGTCGTTTACTTAGGGTCTGCTGATTAAGACAAGCCGATTTCCGGGTCAAGAACTTTGAACAAATATACTCGGCACCGCATTAGCGTGCTAATTTTCAAAAACTCTTTTGCTGAAAAAGACAGCATTGATAAAATTA
>Ga0247840_10000110_pt1 | contig 160536 bp, 154 predicted proteins | sample LaCruzMarch2015__FD_192404 | JGI IMG/M metagenome (GOLD analysis project Ga0247840, IMG submission 192404) | Freshwater microbial communities from meromictic Lake La Cruz, Castile-La Mancha, Spain - LaCruzMarch2015_17m | ecosystem: Environmental > Aquatic > Freshwater > Lake | place: Spain... | reverse complement strand
CTCTAGAGAGACTGCCGGTGATAAACCGGAGGAAGGTGGGGATGACGTCAAATCATCATGCCCCTTATGGCCTGGGCTACAAACGTAATACAATGGCGTATACAAAGGGATGCGAAGTGGTGACATGGAGCAAAACTCATAAAGTACGTCTCAGTTCGGATTGAAGTCTGCAACTCGACTTCATGAAGCTGGAATCGCTAGTAATCGCGGATCAGCATGCCGCGGTGAATACGTTCTCGGGGTTTGTACACACCGCCCGTCAAACCATGAGAGTTGATAATACCCGAAGCCGGTGGCCTAACCGTAAGGAAGGAGCCGTCGAAGGTAGGATCGATGATTGGGGTTAAGTCGTAACAAGGTATCCCTACGGGAACGTGGGGATGGATCACCTCCTTTCTAAGGAGAAAGAATTGCATATAATCGACACTATTTCCTATTTAGTTTTGAGAGCTCGGCTCTCTTTTATACTCAGTTCGTTCTTTGAAAACCGAATAACAGATAGAAAAATGTATAAAAACATGATCTTTCTGAATAGTTGAAAACTAAAACTAAGATTTTTATTACGAGAACAAAAACAGTTTTAAATAAACAGTAAATCAAGCAAAATTAGAATACAGTAGTTAAACACTCGTTTAAAACAAGTGATTAAATTAGAAAGAGCGTACGGTGGATGCCTTGGCATTAAGAGCAGATGAAGGACGCAACTAACGGCGAAACGCTTCGGGGAGTGGTAAGTACACAATGATCCGGAGATATCCGAATGGGGAAACCCAGCAGCGGTAATGCGCTGTTATCCATTACTGAATACATAGGTAATGAGAAGACAACCCAGTGAATTGAAACATCTTAGTAGCTGGAGGAGAAGAAAATAACAATGATTCCCTTAGTAGTGGCGAGCGAAAAGGGAAGAGCCCAAACCAACTTTGTGTTGGGGTTGTAGGGCTGCGATGTGAGACTGAAACGGTTAGAAGAACGGCATTGAAAGGCCGGCCATAGAGGGTGCAAGCCCCGTATTCGAAAACCCAATCAGCTCTAGCAGTACCCTGAGTACGGCGAGGCACGTGAAACCTTGTCGGAATCCACCGGGACCATCCGGTAAGGCTAAATACTCCTTAATGACCGATAGTGAACCAGTACCATGAGGGAAAGGTGAAAAGAACCGCGGAAGCGGAGTGAAATAGATCCTGAAACCGTATGCTTACAACAAGTCAGAGCCCGTTAATGGGTGATGGCGTGCCTTTTGTAGAATGAACCGGCGAGTTACCATATCGTGCGAGGTTAAGCAGAAAATGCGGAGCCGTAGCGAAAGCGAGTCTTAATAGGGCGATAGTACGATGCGGTAGACCCGAAACCAGGCGATCTAGCCATGATCAGGTTGAAGGTTGGGTGAAACCAACTGGAGGACCGAACGGACCACCGTTGAAAAGTTGGCCGATGAATTGTGGCTAGGGGAGAAATTCCAATCGAGCTTGGAGATAGCTGGTTCTCCCCGAAATAGCTTTAGGGCTAGCGTCGAAGTTGAGTCCAGTGGAGGTAGAGCACTGAATGCATGATGGCCACATCTCGTGGTACTGATTGCAATCAAACTCCGAATGCCATTGTGATATATTCGGCAGTCAGACTGTGGGTGATAAGGTCCATGGTCAAAAGGGAAACAGCCCAGATCATCAGATAAGGTCCCAAAATTCATGCTAAGTGGAAAAGGATGTGGGGATGCACAGACAACTAGGAGGTTGGCTTAGAAGCAGCCACCCTTCAAAGAGTGCGTAACAGCTCACTAGTCGAGTGACCCTGCGCCGAAAATTTACCGGGGCTAAGCATGATACCGAATCTATGGATCCTATAATGGGATGGTAGGGGAGCGTTCTATACGCGTTGAAGGTATACCGTGAGGAGTGCTGGAGTGTATAGAAGTGAGAATGCCGGTGTGAGTAGCGAAATGTCAGTGAGAATCTGACACACCGATTGCACAAGGTTTCCAGGGGAAGGTTCGTCCGCCCTGGGTAAGTCGGGACCTAAGATGAGGCCGAAGGGCGTAGTCGATGGACAACAGGTTGATATTCCTGTACCCGCGTACAAGTGATGGAGTGACAGAAAAGGCTAACATAAACCGGCGATTGGTAGTACCGGTCCAAGCGACATAGCTGTACTATAGGCAAATCCGTAGTACAAGGCGAAGGCGTGATGGGGAGCGAAAGGGTGACCGAGTAGCGAAGTGTGTGATGCAGGTTCTCAAGAAAAACTTCTAGCGTTAATTGTATGGCGGCCCGTACCGAAACCGACACAGGTGTGCAAGGAGAATATCCTGAGGTGAGCGAGAGAACTGTTGCCAAGGAACTCGGCAAAATTACCCCGTACGTTCGCAATAAGGGGTGCACGTAAGTGCCGCAGTGAAGAGGCCCAAGCAACTGTTTAACTAAAACACAGCTCTATGCTAAGTCGTGAGACGACGTATATGGGGTGACGCCTGCCCGGTGCTGGAAGGTTAAGGGGATTTGTTAGCCGCAAGGCGAAGCTTTGAACCGAAGCCCCAGTGAACGGCGGCCGTAACTATAACGGTCCTAAGGTAGCGAAATTCCTTGTCAGGTAAGTTCTGACCCGCACGAAAGGCGTAATGATTTGGGCGCTGTCTCGGCAGCAGACTCGGTGAAATCTTAGTACCTGTGAAGATGCAGGTTACCCGCAACTAGACGGAAAGACCCCATGGAGCTTTACTATAGCCTGATATTGAGTTTTGAACAAGTATGTACAGGATAGGTGGGAGACTTTGAAGTGTGGACGTCAGTCTGCATGGAGTCGCCGTTGGGATACCACTCTTGCTTGTTTGAAATTCTAACCGACACCCATGATCTGGGTGCGGGACCGTGTCAGGTGGGTAGTTTGACTGGGGCGGTCGCCTCCTAAAGAGTAACGGAGGCGCTCAAAGGTACCCTCAGATTGGTTGGAAATCAATCGACGAGCGCAAAGGCAGAAGGGTGCTTGACTGCGAGACTTACAAGTCGGGCAGGAACGAAAGTTGGACTTAGTGATCCGGCGGTGCAGTATGGAATGGCCGTCGCTTAACGGATAAAAGCTACCCTGGGGATAACAGGCTTATCTCGCCCAAGAGTTCACATCGACGGCGAGGTTTGGCACCTCGATGTCGGCTCATCGCATCCTGGAGGTGAATTCGCTTCCAAGGGTTGGGCTGTCCGCCCATTAAAGCGGTACGTGAGCTGGGTTCAGAACGTCGTGAGACAGTTCGGTCCCTATCTGTTGTGGGCGTAGGAATTTTGAGAAGCTCTGTCCTTAGTACGAGAGGACCGGGATGGACATACCGCTGGTGCACCAGTTGTTCTGCCAAGAGCATAGCTGGGTAGCTAAGTATGGATCGGATAAACGCTGAAGGCATCTAAGCGTGAAACCGGCTTCAAGATGAGAATTCCCATTCCTAGTGAAGTAAGACCCCTTGAAGACTACGAGGTTGATAGGTCAGAGATGGAAGCGCAGCAATGCGTGCAGTTTACTGATACTAATAGGTCGAGGATTTAATCACACACAACATAGACATCAATTATTTAGAATAGACCCCAATCTTACAACATAAAATCTGATATTCGGTTTTGAGAGAATCATCTCTCTGATCTGGTGACGATGGCGAAGTGGTCACACCTGTTCCCATCCCGAACACAGAAGTTAAGCACTTCAGCGGCAAAAATAGCTAGACTAGCTCTAGTGAACATAGCACGTTGCCAGGTTAAGAAAAGCTCCCTTTTAGGGAGCTTTTCTTATATATTCCGTTTATAATAAAATGCAGATGAGGTAAACCAAAATGTTGAGACAAGAAACCATAGATGCTTTTCATCTCATGTGGGATGTATTTCCAGGTTCTGCACGCATCATACACAAAAGCAGAGAAATAAGCCTCTCTAATCCATACGCTAAACAAAACGGCTTTAATGAAGGGTGTGTTTGTGTGCGTGTTGGACCTGCTGAAATTCATAAGAACTGTAAGGCGCATCTTGTTTTAACCACCAAAGAAACACAAATGATCAAAGATGATCAAAGAATTCGGTATTGGATGCCACTGGATGGATATGATGATTACTATCTACATGTGACGATCCCCTTATAAGAGGTTTTCTAGGAAGAGCTATCTTCCTTTTTTTTGAATATGTTATAATGCATAAGCAGGTTTAAATCATGAAAATAAACACCTATAGTGCGAAAGAAACTCAAGCGATTGCTCAACTCATCGGTCAACATGCCTTCAATGGTATGGTGCTTTTATTGAGTGGAGATTTGGGTGCGGGCAAGACTACTTTTACGCAAGGTTTAGCATTAGGATTAGGGATTCAGAAGACAGTATCTAGCCCTACTTTTACGATCATGAAGAATTATCAAGGGCGTTTTCGTATGAATCATTTAGATGCGTATCGATTGGAGGGACTCCATCAGGATTTGGGTTTTGAAGAATTGATTAATTCAGATGCGATCACTGTGATTGAATGGCCAAATTATATAAAAGAACTCTGGCCTACAGACTATTTGATGATTACCTTTAAAAGGATGGATGAGAATTCCCGGGAAATAGAATTGATAGCACAGGGTCCACTTTACCTAGATTTATTGGAGAAACTCGTATGATTACTTTAGCCATAGATACATCTTTTCATTTTTTGACACTTGTCTTATTTCAAGATGAGGTGATGTTGGGTTCTCTACAAAAAGAAGCCTTTAAACAACAGTCTGAAACCATATTAAATGAGATTGATCGATTATTTAAAACAGTAGGATTAAAACCTAAAGACTTAAATCAAATCATCTTAACAGATGGGCCTGGGAGTTATACAGGACTTAGGATTGGAATGACCATTACAAAAGTTTTGGGCGCCTTAGGTCATGTGGAAGTCTATACACTGTCTTCCTTACATGTATTGGCAGGTTTAAATCCACATGTTTGTATTAGTGTTGATGCGCGAGCACAACGTGTCTATTTTGCGAAATATCATTGTGGTAACGTTGTCATTGAGGACTGTATTTTGACGCTGACTGAAGCACAAGCCCTGTTAAATTCAGAGGATCAATTGATCGGTGAAGGTCCGCTTTTAAATGGAGTCGTTCATATTCCAAACTATACGGCACATTTTATGCAGCTCAAGCCATATTGGCGTAAAGTTGATTCTATTCATACATTGGTACCACGCTACTTGAAAGAGCATGAGGTGTATTCTAAGTGATACGTCCGATGACTTTAAGTGATTTGCATCAAGTCACGGAGATTGAAACAAGCTTATTTTCTCATGCTTGGTCTCAACATGATTTTGAAACTGAGACTACCCAAAACCCCTTCGCATCTTATTGGGTACTAGAGAAAGATCAAAACATTATTGCTTATATTGGATTGTGGTTGATGGGAACGCAAGCGCAAGTGACAACTTTAGGTGTTATAAAGGGCGAACAAAAACAAGGCTATGCGTTGACCTTGTTAAACCATGCTTTTAACTTATGTGAAAACGTAGGTATTCCCATCCTCAGTTTAGAGGTAAGGGTAAGCAATCAAGCTGCGATTCATTTGTATCAGAAATGTGACTTTAGAATTGAAGCCATTCGAAGTAACTATTATACCAATCCGGATGAGGATGCGTATCTGATGATTAAAGAAATGAAAGGAGAATTTAAATGAAAATACTATCCATAGAAACCTCTTGTGATGAAACAGCCGTGGCCATCATAGAAGACGGACAAAAAGTATTAAGTAACATCGTAAGTTCTCAAATCAATGTTCATCAAGCGTTTGGGGGCGTTGTTCCGGAGATTGCTTCTCGAATACATATTGAAAATATCTCTTATGTCTTAGAAAGTGCTTTAGAAGCAGCATCCTGTAGTCTTGATGATATAGATGCATTCGCAATCACCCAAGGTCCTGGATTAGTTGGATCTCTGCATGTGGGGATTATGGCTGCTAAAACGTTAGCGTGGTATACCGGCAAACCTTTAATTCCAATTCATCATATTACAGGTCATATCTATGCCAACCGGTTTGTGGAAACATTAAAGTATCCTTTATTAGCTTTGGTTGTTTCTGGAGGGCATACAGAACTTGTCTATCTAAAAGAAGAGTTTAAATTTGAAATTTTGGGCTCTACTCAAGATGACGCAATTGGTGAAGCTTATGATAAGGTAGCGCGTGTGATGGGCCTTCCTTATCCTGGAGGACCACAAATTGATGCGTTAGCTAAACTAGGTAAAGTTCATTATAAATTACCAAAAGTCAAAACTCAAAAGCCTTTTGATTTTTCCTTCAGTGGTTTAAAATCAGCGGTTTTACAAACCATCCAAAGAAATCAAACTGACCTCAATAAAGCAGATTTAGCCTATGCATTCCAAGAGGCAGCTTTAGATGAACTTCTATCGAAGACTCAACATGTATTAGATACCTATCTCGTCAAACATTTGGTTTTGGCTGGAGGGGTTGCGGCGAATTCAAGACTTCGAGAACGGATCATGGATTTAAAAAATAAGTATCCTGAATTGTTGATTACCATTCCCCCGATGTGGTGTTGTACGGATAATGCAGCCATGATTGGCGCAGTTGCTGAGGTGGCTTATCGACACGGGGTTGTGGGAAGCTTAGATCTTGCTGCAAATCCCGGATTAGAATACTCGTGAAATTAACCTATTCTGTTCACAAACAAACTTGACCATGTTATAATTTTAACAAGCAGGTGAACATATGTTAAAAAATCAAGCAGTACCTAAGGCAACTTTGCAGCGTTACCCCATTTATTTGAAGGCTTTAAGAAAGTTAGATAATTTAGGCGTTCAACGTATTATGTCCCGTGAATTGGCTGAATTTGTCGATATAGAACCGACCACCATTCGCCGTGATTTTTCTTTTTTAGGATCCTTAGGGAAACAAGGTTATGGGTATGATGTGGCTTCACTCATCCAAATATTTGATACGCATCTTGGGGGCAATTTCCAAGAGAAACTCATCATTGTTGGTGCAGGTAATTTAGGCCGCGCGCTAATGAACTATAATCGTTGGAATCATGTGGTGGGCGAAATTGCCTGTGCATTTGACTTAGAACCCAGTAAAACAGGGGCTGTGTATACCATTCCTGTTTACCCAATGGAAGAGCTTAAAGATAAGATTCCAGAGGGCTGTCGTATTGCGATTTTAACAGTTTCTCATAATGTTCAAGAAACAGTAGATCTCTTAATTTCGGTAGGCATAAAAGGAATTGTGGATTTCACGCATGAGCACATTCAAGTTCCCAAAGGGGTACTGATTAAACAAGTGGATGTTGTGGCCATGATTCAAGAATTAATTTTTGAAACAAATTCATTAAAGTAAGGAAAATAACACTATGACTTCTCTCATGACAGTACGTGAACTTTATGAACTCATCCAATCGAGTTCACCCTTAGAATCGGATGGATTGGATTTAATCCAAGTCCAAGGTTGGGTTCGCACCAATCGTAATAACAAAACAGTCGGTTTCATTGAACTCAATGATGGAACCTATTTTAGGAATGTGCAGTTGGTTTATGCGGCTGAATTGGCTCAATTTGACGAGATAACACATTATTTAACAGGAAGTGCTTTGACGGTGAGTGGTAAGTTAAAACTGACACCTGACATGAAACAAGCCTTTGAAATTGAAGTTAAAGAAGTCATCTTAGAAGGTGCATGTGATCCTGATTACCCGCTTCAAAAGAAACAACACAGCTTTGAATACCTACGTGAAATTGGACACTTAAGACCAAGAACCAATACGTTTAGTGCGGTCTTTAGAATGCGTTCAGTGTTGAGTATGGCGATTCATGAATTCTTCCAAGACCAGGGCTTTGTGTATGTGCATGCGCCTATTATTACAGGTAATGATGCGGAAGGTGCGGGCGAAGTCTTTACAGTGACCACACGTCAAGATGCAAAGTATGAGGATGATTTCTTTGGAAAGAAAGCAAGTCTTACCGTTTCGGGTCAACTCCAAGCTGAAGCATTTGCCTTAGCCTTTAGAGATGTCTATACCTTTGGGCCAACTTTTAGAGCAGAAAATTCTAACACAGCTCGTCATGCGAGTGAGTTTTGGATGATTGAACCTGAGATTGCTTTTGCTGATTTAGATGACGACATGAACTTAATAGAGGATATGGTTAAGAGTTGTATTCAATATGTCATGGATAATGCCTCAGAAGAGCTCAAGTTCTTCAATGAGCGGATTGATACCAGCTTAATGGAACGACTTAACAAGGTCCTGCAAAGCAACTTTGCACGGATGACCTATACGCAAGCCATTGAACATTTAGAGATATCTAATGTGAAGTTTGAATACCCAGTTCAATGGGGTGTAGATTTACAGTCTGAACATGAACGCTACATTTGTGAACAAGTCATTCAAGGACCTGTTTTCCTAACCGATTACCCAAAAGACATTAAAGCTTTCTACATGCGCATGAATGAAGATGGAAAAACAGTAGCTGCATGTGATTTACTGGTCCCTACCATTGGTGAACTTGTCGGTGGATCGCAGCGTGAAGAACGTTTGGATATCCTCAAACAACGGATGTCTGATATGCATATCCATGAAGAAGGGATGCAGTGGTATTTAGATTTACGTCGATATGGAGGGTGCAAACACGCGGGATTTGGATTAGGTTTCGAACGATTCCTGATGTATATCACGGGTATGCAAAACATTCGTGATGTTATTCCTTTTGCTCGCACACCCAAGAACTTAACTTTCTAAAAATATGACTTATCGTCCGCGCGTCGTTAAACGAGAAACTAGACGCATTCCGTATTTGGTGGTCGTGCCCTTAAGCATCCTACTCTTGACGGGGGGCATATATCTCTCGTTTTATCTTAAGAATTTATCTGAGGTGGAATCAACCCCACCTTTTACTGTGTGTCAACGATCCCTGTTGGAAACACGTCAGTTATTCTCTTCGATGAGTTTTCAAGAAAGTTATGAAATCAAGGATGTCTTAATCTATGGAGAGACACTAAATCTATATAAAGAACCTTACCAGATCACGAGTACTGATCCGATGATTGGTAAAACAGTCATTCTCAAGAATCTATGTGATGGCTATGAATGGGTCTATATGTTAGAAAAGAGTGTTGATCGGCAGATACCGCTTGAGTTATTACCTGAAGGCTTTTATGAAGTTTATGTGGTTGAAGATCTGGTTAAAAAGCGTTTGATGAGTGATCGTCTTATCCATGAAGTTTTTTATCCTGTTCGAAGAAGCAATCAGTCAACAGAAATCGTCATCCAAGCGAATAAGGAGCTTGTATTAGATGGGAATGGGAATTCAATCTTAAACAAGAATTACCTATTTATTGAAGTGAATCAAGATCAAGCTTCGATTGAATCAGAAGACATTTATGATGTTTATATTGATGCCGCGCATTCTACTGGTTCAGGAAACAGTGTCGAAAAAGGACGCGTTGCGAATAATATGATTGAGGCCAACGAAACTTTACGAATGGCTTTAGCTTTAAAAGAAGAACTTGAAATATTAGGTTTAAAAGTGCTCTTATCTCGCGATGATACGGAAGAAATCATAGATCTTTATGGTGTCGATGGACGCTTGTTTAAAGCGTATCAGAGTCAAGCTAAATACTACATTGAGTTGAATATGAATTACTCAACCAATCCCAATATGCAAGGCAGTCGAATTACCTATTCCTCTTTTGCATCCAAGAAGTTTGCGACGGCAATTTTTAAATCCTACAGTGAAGTTGAGGGTATTATCGCGTTTGGGAATGCGAGCAATGGCAATATTGCAGGGGTAGCCCCTGTAAGTCGATTTAACAATTTAGACTCTTCGCCAGTGATTCGCGAATCAGGCGGAAGAATCCTAAGTGCTGGGACCATTTCGGACTTAGCCATCACCGAAAATAGCGCCTTTAATTCAAATGCTACCCAAGGAATTCAATCCATAAGTTTTGATATGATCTTTATTTCTAACGCAACTGATGCGACTTTTTATTCAAATAATTTAAGAGTTTTAGCCCAAGCGATTTCAGGTGGCTTTTCCAAATATCTAGACTTAGAGAAACAACCATGACGTTACAACTCATAAAAGCCAGTAAATCTTTTGGGGCAGATGAAATCTTTGAAAATCTTAATTTTGAGATTAAAGCAGGTGAAAAAATAGCCATTATTGGACGCAATGGTTGTGGCAAATCAACGCTTCTTAAAATCTTAGCGGGAGAACTCTCGTATGAAAAAGGGGATCTCTATAAACCAAAGGATGTCAGTGTGGGGTATTTATCCCAATCGACATTAGCCATCTCTGATCTAACTGTAGAAGCTTACTTAAACGAGATTTTCCAAGCCCTATTTCAATTAGAACAACAAGTAGAAACCGCAGCCCATCAGCTCAGTGCTACTTCCTCAGAAAAACAATTAAGCCAATATGCTGAGCTTCAACATCAGTTTGAAGAAGCCGGTGGCTATACCTATAAACAAGAAATGAGAACGGTCTTTACCCAGTTTGGGTTTAAGATAGAAGACTTCAATCGTTATCTGAACACATTCTCAGGGGGTCAAAAAACAAGAATTGCTTTTGTACGACTTCTTTTGAGTAAACCTGACATTTTACTTTTGGATGAACCCACCAACCATTTGGACATGTCCACCATTGAGTGGCTTGAGTCGTATCTTGCGCATTATCCTAAATCATTAGTTTTCGTCTCCCATGATCGTATGTTTATCGATCACATCGCTAAAATTGTCTATGAGCTTGAATATGGTGTATTAACTCGATATCCAGGTAATTATAGTCAATTCGTGACACAAAAAGCACTTAACCTAGAGAAACAACAATCGGCTTTCCATCGTCAACAAAAAGACATCGAACGATTAGAAGGGTTAATTGAAAAATTTAGATATAAAAAGAATAAAGCTAAGTTTGCCCAATCCAAGATTAAATACTTAGATCGATTAGAAAGAGTAGATGATCCAAAACAAGACCAAAAGAACTTTAAAGCTCAGTTTCATGCCCGTATCAGAGGGGGAAAACATGTCTTAACCTGTCAAGATTTGAAGATCGGGTATGGTTCTGTGATAGCCTCCATTAATTTGGAACTTTTACAGGGTCACCATACAGCAGTTATTGGCCCAAATGGGCATGGGAAGTCAACCTTCTTAAAAACGATAATGGGCCACATTCCTGCCCTAGGTGGAGAAAGTTTGTTAGGACATCAAATTGAAATTGGTTATTTTGACCAAGAACAATTGGAATACCAAAGTCGACAAACAGTATTAGAAGACCTATGGGATGCCTATCCTGATTTAACGCATACTCAAGTGAGAACCATTTTGGGATCTTTCTTATTCACAGCTGATGAAGTCTTTAAAGAAGTGACAGTCTTATCAGGTGGAGAAAAGGTACGCTTAGCCTTAGCTAAACTCATGCTTCAACAGGCCAATTTTCTAATTCTCGATGAACCCACAAACCACTTAGATATTTTAGGTAAAGAAGCCTTAGAAGAAGCCTTGAAGTCCTATGAAGGAACCTTATTGTTTGTCTCCCATGATCGATACTTTATACAAAAGATGGCCAAAGCTGTTTTGAGTATTGAAAATGGTCAAGCGCAATACTATCCATTGAGTTATCAAGAAATTCAAGAAGAAGTAAAACTTCAAGAAAAGAGTGAACTTAAACAAGTTAAGACAGAAGAACGAGCTCCTTCAAAATCACGGTTACTTAAACAACTCCAAAAAGTAGAAGAAGCGATTACGTTGAAAGAAGAAGAACTTGAGATGGCACGAGAGAAACGTTTTGATCCCTTTTACTATCATGATCAAAACAATATGGTTAAACTCGATGAAGAGATTGATTTAATCCATAATCAACTCAGTGCTTTGATGAAAGATTGGGAAACCTTACATGAAAGCATCGAGGAGCCTAGTCAAACTCAAGCATAATCATGTATAATTAATACGCAAAAAACCTGGAGGAAAACACATGGGAAATTGTCTAGTCGCGCAGTCTGGCGGACCAACATCCGTCATTAATGCAACCTTGGCCGGTGTTGTAAAAGCCAACCAAATGAATCCAATTTATACTAAAGTCTATGGTGGTTTGAATGGTATTGAAGGCATTCTTCAAGAGAAATTGGTTGATTTGACTCACATGAGTGAAGATGAAAACCGTGTCTTACGTCAAACCCCTTCAAGCGCCTTAGGCTCATGCCGTTATAAACTCAAACGTTCCAATACGGAAGACTTTGTTAAACTCATGGCTGTCATGAAAAAATACGACATTGATACTTTATTCTATATTGGGGGTAATGACTCCATGGATACAGTGGATGCTTTAAGTGAATATGCGCGTAACAATAACATTTCTGAACGTCGATTTGTCGGTTGTCCAAAAACTGTTGATAATGACTTGATGGTGACAGATCATTGCCCAGGTTTTGCTTCTGCTGCTAAATTTATCGCAACCACTGCCCAACAAACATGGTTGGATTTTAATGTCTATACGCGACAAGAAGTCTTCGTTCTTGAAACCATGGGCCGTGATGCCGGATGGTTAGCAGCGTCAGCTTGCTTAAGTGGTAAAGTTGATTTACTCGTCGTTCCAGAAATTCCTTTCGATAAAGAAGTTTTCTTAAAAGAAGTTAAGAAATGTATTGAAACAACCAATAAATGTTACATCGTTGTATCTGAAGGTTCACGCTTTGCGGATGGAAGCTATTTAGCGGCAGGTGAAGCCAAGAATGATGGCTTTGGACATGCAATCCTTGGAGGCGCTGCGAACGCGGTTAAGGATATGGTTTTAAACAGTGGCATCTCTTCACGTGCAAAAGTACAAGATTTAAGTACAGCTCAACGTTGTCATGCGGATGGTCAATCGTTGGTAGATGTCGAAGAATCCTTTAAATTAGGCATGAGTGCACATATGCGTTCGGCTGATCCAAAGTTCACAGGTCAAATGGTGGGCATCAAACGTAAGGATCAAGCGGTCTATGATGTTGACTATTTCGCAACCCCTTGTTCTAACGTTGCAAACCATGTTAAACATTTCCCGGTTGAATGGGCACAAGCAAATTACCGTGGAATCACGAAAGAAGCTTTTGCTTACTTACGTCCACTGGTTGAAGGCTCTCCTGTTGTTTTATATGAAAATGGCTTACCTAGATACGTTAAACCCTACTACATGAAGTAGTTTCCCAATATGAGTGTAATGAAAATTCTTTCACTTTCATGAAAGCATTTTCAATCCATTACACAATTTGTGACATTTTCATGAAAATTGTGTTGACATTGTGTCGAAATATTTATAAAGTTGATATAGCATTCATTGCTATAAAAGGAGGAAATTTATGAAGAAGATTTTTGTTTTACTTTCATTAGTTGCAATTTTTCTGTCTGGTTGCACCGCAAAAGTATACAAGAACAACTATAACTATGTCTTCTCAAGAGATTTAATGGTTATGGATTATGTTTATACTTACCGCAATACAGACCACGTTCACAATGCAAACTTTGTGGATGGCTTACAGGAAAATGATCAATATGGTAATTTCGTTGCATCCATTGCAACAGATGTTGCGCATAATGACGATTCCACCGTTTGGACTTATACACTCCGTAAGGGTGTCAACTGGGTAACCAGCACAGGTGAAGTTTATGCCGAAGTTAAGGCTCAAGACTTCCTAACTGGCTTACAACATGCAGCTGATTTCCAATCATTGATGTTGTATATCGTTTCTAACTCTATCGTTAACTTAGACAAATACGTAAGTGGCGAAATCACTGATTTCTCCCAAGTTGGAATCAAAGCGCTTGATGACTATACATTGGAATACACATTGAATAAATCTGAACCTTGGTTTAACACCAAAACAACATATTCAATCTTGTACCCAATCAATCAAGAATTCCTTGAATCTAAGGGTGCTGGATGTAAATTAGGTGCTGCTGATCAAACTACATGTGAATTTGGTCTTCCACAACCTGATTCAATCTTGTACAACGGTGCTTACATTCTTTCCAGTTTCGTTTCAAAATCTGAAATCACGTACTTAGCAAATGCTAACTACTGGGATAAAGAACATGTTTATATTCCTGAAGTTAAATTGGTTTATTATGATGGTTCCGATCCTACCTCATTATTGAGCGGATTCGAAAATGGCGATTACTCTCAAGCGCGCGTTTATACAGCGAACTATGAAGATGCTAAATCTAAATTTGCAGACAACCTATTCTCTTCTTTGACAGGTTCTACGACTTATAACATGACCTTCAACTTGGCTCGTACATCAACGGTCTTCACAGCTAAAACGCCTGAACAAATCGCTGACACCAAACTAGCTTTATTGAATAAGAATTTCAGACTTGCGCTACAATTCGCTATTGATCGTGTTTCTTACTTAGCTACGTCTAAGGGAAATGCTGATTTGGCTGTAATTTCATTGCGTAATAGTATGACGCCTCCACAGTTCGTTCTTGCGAATGGTGTTGCTTATGGTGACCTCGTTTCCGCTGAATTAACTGCAATGGATCCTGCTACTTTCCCAGAAGGTTTCAACCTTGCTGATGGTCAAGATCCTTATTACAACCCAACCAAAGCTGCTGAATTATTTGCGTTAGCAAAAGCAGAATTGGGTGACACTGTTACATGGCCTATCCACTTAGATCTTCCTGAAGATGGAACCAATCAAGTGGGCGTAACTGGCGGTATGTCCTTAAAGACATCTGTCGAAGCTGCATTAGGTTCAGACAATGTTGTTATTGATGTTGGATTGTGGTCTACTGATGAATACGATGCGATTGCTTATGGAGCTACTCAAGGTTCCGAAAGTGATTTCGATATTTCCACCGCTTCCGGTTGGGGACCTGACTATTTAGATCCTAAAACCTACTTGGATATCTATGATCCACGTGATGGTGATATGCTGACTTCTATTGGTTTGAATCCAGATGCTACAAAAACTCCAGAAATGACAGCAGCAGTTGCAGCTGTTGGTTTGGATGAATATGTTGCATTCATTGATGCTGCTGATGCTGAAACAGTTGATTTAGCTGCTCGCTATGCGCTCTATGCTAAAGCTGATGCTTGGTTAATTGCTAATGTCATTCAAATTCCTTTGATGGCTGATGGCGGTAACCCTGTTGTCTCCAAAGTTGTTCCTTTCTCTGCACCTTACGCTTTAACGGGTATTGGCATGAACAAGTTTAAACTCATGCAAGTACAAGACGAAGTTGTAACTGTTGAACAAAGAAACAAAGCCTTTGATGCATGGACAGCTGAACGTTCTAAGTAGTCAATAAAATATTCTACAAATGCCAAAAGGGATTAGGTTTGGTCCTAATCCCTTTTGCTTCCAATTTTGGTGGTACAAATGAAAAAATACATCCTAACCAGAACACTACGTTCCTTAATTTCCGTCTTAGCTGTTGTCACAATAGCTTTTTTGATGGTATATAGCCTAATTCCTCGAGATCGAGTTTTTAATGGTGATCCTTTGATTCAGAAACTTGTGAGTAAACCTGATCAACTCGTTAACTATAAAAATGCGACCTGGGAAAATTTAGGGTATATCGATTTTGCTGAGCAAAGAGACATGTGTAAAACTTCCGAGAGTTACAGTGCTTGTATGCTTCCAAATTCGTCCGCCTCACAACAATGGCTAACAGACCATGCAGCAGATGGATGGGTGGGCGCACTTTACCCCACTTCAGGCGCACTTTATGCTTATCGTGACATTCCATTACTTGAACGTTTACAACGGTTCTATGGAAACATGATAAAGTTCGACAACCCTAATAAAGTACAAGATAGTACGAATCCTAATTTAGAACGGGGTATTTCCTTTTCTAAGGATTTGTCAGGCATGCCTGCTATCACCTGTTCGGGTTGTGAAAGTAAATATTTACTATATTTCGATGGAAATTTCCCTTTTGTTCATCAGAACTGGATTAAATTTAATTTAGGCGTCTCCTATCCTTCGTTTGCGTATATTCCTGTCTTGAGCGTTATCACAACCAATCAAGGGGTTTATAAGTATTCGGATATGACCTTCGCTACTGGAAGTTCACAAAGTTCTCCGATTAATGAACATAGTTGTATTTATAAACCAAGTACAGCCCTTGATCGTTTAGATAAACTTAAATTCACAGATAATTATGCAAACTGTGATTATAATATGACCGATCCTTCAATGTTATCAATCTCTTTCTTGATTGGTATCTTCGCGTTGATCTTTAGTTATTTCATTGGGATTCCTGCGGGGATCGTAATGGCCAGTCATAAAGGAAAAGCCATTGATAAAATTGGGCTATTCTTTGTAACCATCATGTTCTCTATTCCTAGCTTGGCATTCATTTACTTCGTACGGTATGGAAACGTTGCTTTATTTAGTCTACCTGATAAGTTCCCTACTTTTGGTTCCTTGAACCCTATCTCATATCTATCGCCCATTATTATCTTAGGATCTCTTGGGTTGTCAGGACTTATTGTGTGGGTACGTCGTTATATGATTGACCAAAGCACAGCAGATTATGTTAAATTTGCACGTGCGAAGGGGCTAAGTCAAAAGGAAATCTTTAATAAACATATTTTAAGAAATGCGATCATCCCAATTGCACAAGGATTACCTGCAGCCATCATTGCTACACTGGGTGGAGCAGTTATGACTGAAACAGTATTTGCGGCCCCTGGTATGGGTAAAATGTTGCCAGATGCTGTATCTAACTTTAATAATCCGATGATTATTGCAATCACCTTTATATTTACAGTCTTATCCATATTCTCAGTCTTTGCTGGGGATGTGTTGGTCACGTATATCGATCCTCGTATTAGTCTTGCTGAGAAGGGAGGTAGGAAGTAATGGAACGTAATCAATTTGAGTTTGTGTCTTTAGACGAACTTGCATCTGAGCATATAACTGCACCGCATTATTCCTATTGGCGCTCAGTTTTTCGTAAATTCCTTAGCAGTAAAGTAACAGTCTTTGTTATGATTATTGCTTTATTGGTGGTTGGATTCTCGATGATATATCCATTTTTTAGCCACTATGATCCATTGGTAGCCCCTAATATTAATAACTTGTCTTCCTGGTTTAACAAACCATCTTCAACCTTATGGTTTGGTACAGATGATAAAGGGAATTCTCTTTTTGATGCTGTATGGTCGGGAATGCGTGTATCCTTATTAGTTGCCTTTATTACCACTGCAATCACAACCGTAATCGGTGTTATTGTGGGGGCTTTCTGGGGTTACTCTAAGAAGATTGATCGCGTTATGATGGAAATCTACAATGTTGTAGCAAACGTTCCATTTCAATTACTAGTTATTATTATTATGTATGTTATTGGTCGTGGATTCTGGCAACTCATCTTCGCATTGTCCATTACCAGTTGGTTATCAACCGCTTTCTTTATCCGCGTTCAAGTCATGATTATTCGAGATAGAGAACACAATTTAGCTTCGAGATGTCTTGGTACCCCTGTACCAAGAATGATTACACGTAATATCTTGCCCTATCTTATATCGGTTATTGTAACCTTGGTATCTCGTGATATTCCTATGTATATATCGCTTGAAGTATTCCTGTCTTACCTCGGAATCGGGCTTAATCAAGCAACGCCTTCGATTGGTCGTATGATATCTTCTTACAACAGTTACATGGTGAATTATCCTTATTTATTCTGGTTGCCAGTTGGAACTTTGGCGATTGTTACGATTTCATTGTATGTCGTTGGACAGGCGCTTGCGGATGCCTCAGATCCAAAGACACATATGTAGGAGATGAACATGAGCAAAAATATTGTACTGTCCGCAAAGGACATTGTTGTTAATTTCAGAGTTAGAAGTCGTGTTTTAACCGCGATTCGTAATGTATCTTTAGATTTATATGAAGGTGAAACCTTAGCCATTGTAGGCGAATCAGGTTCTGGTAAAACTGTATTAACCAAAACGTTTACGGCAATGCTAGAAGATAATGGAACGGTTTCTCAAGGAAGTATTATTTTTGAGGGTCGTGATTTATTAACCATAAAATCAGACAAAGAATGGGAATCTATTCGAGGGATTAAAATCGCGACTGTTTTCCAAGATCCAATGACATCCTTGAATCCGATTCGAACCGTTGGATCACAAATCACGGAAGTTATGATTAAACACCAAAAGAAAACCAATGAAGAAGCCAAAGCGATGGCCATTGAATTAATGACCAAGGTTGGCATCAAAGATTCTGATACGCGTTTTGATGATTATCCTTTTCAGTATTCAGGGGGCATGCGTCAACGTATTGTCATCGCGATCGCCTTGGCATGCAATCCTAAAATTCTTATCTGTGATGAACCTACAACAGCTTTGGATGTTACCATCCAAGCTCAAATTATTGAATTAATTAAGGACTTACAAAAAGAGTTCAAGTTTACAACGATCTATATTACGCATGATCTTGGCGTTGTTGCCAGTGTCGCAGATAAAGTGGCTGTTATGTATTCAGGTGAAATTGTGGAATATGGCACCGTGGAAGAAATCTTTTATGAAGCCAAGCATCCTTATACCTGGGCGCTATTATCCTCACTCCCTCAGTTGGGAATTAAAGGTGAAACCTTGTTTTCAATTCCTGGGACACCACCTTCTTTATACAATACGGTAAAAGGAGATGCATTTGCACCTCGGAATCCGTTTGCAATGCGCATCGATTTTGAGGAAGCTCCTCCTTTATTTAAAGTGAGTGAAACGCATTATGCGAAGACTTGGTTACTAGATCCTAGAGCCCCCAAGAGCGAAATGCCAAGTGCGATTAGAAATCTTCATGAACGAATTCGCCAAATTGTAAATTTAGATGGAGAAACGAATGAATAAAAAAGTACTCTTGTCCATCAAAGACCTTCAAATAAGCTTTGATATTGGGAAAAAACAAAAATTTGTAGCTGTAGAAGATGTTAGCTTCGATATTTATGAAGGAGAAACCTTCGCGCTCGTTGGTGAGTCAGGATCTGGTAAAACAACCATTGGACGCGCTATCGTTCGAATTAATCCTGCAGCCAAAGGTTCGATTTATTTTGATGGTAAACAAATCACCGGTAAATTAACCAAAGAAGAAGATGAATTTGTTATTCGTAGTATTCAAATGATATTCCAAGATCCAGCAGCGTCCCTCAATGAACGTGCGACTGTGGACTATATTGTTTCTGAAGGACTCTATAATTTTAATCTGTTTAAAGATGAAGCCGATCGACATGCGAAAGTTGTTAAGGCACTCACGGATGTAGGACTCTTGGAAGAACATCTTACGCGTTATCCCCATGAGTTTTCTGGTGGACAACGTCAACGTATTGGCATTGCTAGAGCTTTGATCATGGAACCTAAATTAGTGGTTGCGGACGAACCTATATCCGCTCTAGATGTATCGATTCGTGCTCAAGTCTTAAATTTACTTAAAAAACTACAAGAAGATAAGAATTTAACCTATTTATTTGTAGCGCATGATTTGTCTGTGGTTCGTTTTATTTCAGATCGTATTGCAGTTATTCACAAAGGTAAAATTGTTGAATTAGCCGAAACCGAAGAACTGTTTAAAAATCCATTGCATCCGTATACACGTTCTCTATTATCAGCCATCCCAATGCCTGATCCAATCTATGAAAAGTCAAAGAAACTCTTTAAATATGAAGAAGCTAAACATGATTATTCGACAGAGAAACCTAAGATGCAAGAAGTCTTACCAGGACATTTCATTTATGCCAGTGAGACTGAGTTGATTGAATACCGTAAGCAACTGAAGGAAGACAAATAGTCTTCCTTTTTTCTGAGGTGAAAGGTATAATAAGAAACGCTGGAGGAATACCCAAGAGGCTGAAGGGGTCGGTTTCGAAAACCGATAGGAGTGCAAGCTCGCGCGGGTTCAAATCCTGCTTCCTCCGCCAGATATTTAATAAATATCAACTCGAATAACCTGAGTTGATATTTTATTTTTTGAGGAGTATACTTTAGAAGTTGTTTAGGAGGCTAACATTATGGAAGCTGAAATTAAACGGATTATTGAAGCAGATTTAAAAGCTCAACATCGTCTACAAGAAGTGCAAGCTAAAATAGAAGAAGCGTTGAGTCTTGTTCAAAAAGAGAAGACGGCTGTTCAAGCAGAAGTTTGGGAAGCAGCTAAGGTATCCCTCGAAAATGAGCGTACGCGTCTTCAAACTGAGTTTGAGAAAAACAAATCTGAATCACAAGCAGTTTATCAAACTGCCATTCAAAAACTAGAACTTAAATTCAATCAAAATAGAGAAGTATGGTTGAAAGATATCGTAGAACTTTGCATACAAGAAGGGACTCAAAAATGAGTGCACCCGCCAGTCAGGCCATGGCAACCAAGGCGAAAGCCATGTATGGGAACCACCTGAAAGCAAACGATTATCAAGAACTTCTTCGTAAGAACAGCGTTCAAGAAATCGCATCCTATTTAAAGAATGATACAGCTTATAAAAGTATCTTAAGTGGCATCAATGAACAAACCGTTCACCGCGGTTTTTTAGAGATGTTGATCCGTCAAGAGTACTATCTTGATTTTTTGAGGTTGATTCATTTTGGAGATCCAAGTAAATCTAAATTCTATCGATATGGCGTCATATCGATTGAGATTAAACAAATCCTGGTAACCCTAAGAAATCTAGGGGAAGATGATCGTTCGACGCAAATTGCCCAACTCCCGATGTTTGCGAATAAATTGACGCACTTTGATGTCCAAGGATTGGTTCGAGTAAATAACTATGAAGAATTATTGGCTTATCTAAGAACGACCCCGTATTATGCAATTCTAAATCGTTTTAGACCAAAATCGATGGATGAATTAGATTATACCGGGTGTGAAATTGCCTTAAAGAAATTTTATTACTCCAACATCAATTCTATGATTGATAAAGACTTCAAGGGCGTGGAGAGAAAGCAACTTAAAGAACTCTTCAATACTCGAATTGAGCTTGAGAACTTAACGGTCATCTTCCGTCTTAAAAAATTCTATCATGCCAGTCCAGCTAAGATTAAATCCGTCATAAATCAAACATTTGTACATATCCCAAAGCAATTACTCTTTGAATGGATTGAAACAAAGTCTGCTGAAGAATTTGTTGAAGCAATGCGTTTGTCCTACTACAAGATTGAATTTGAAGCAAAAGATTATGTCTATATTGAACATTTGATGGATCGTGTTCAATTTAAGATTAATAAACGAATCTTAAGGTTTGCGGTTAATCCCGATATTATCCTAGTTGCTTATCTAACGTTACTCGAAATAGAAATTCAGAATATTATTGATATCATCGAAGGTGTGCGCTATCGCGTTGATCATGAACGCATCGCAAAACTTCTGATTTATTAGGAGAAAAAAATGGCCATTCAAAAAATGAGATTGCTCAGGTTGGCCGGACACAAAGAAAATGTTGAGGAATTCCTCTTAACAGCCTTTGCGACCAACGACCTGCATGCGGAATTAGCGGCCAAGGTTATCAATGAAGGAAATGGTGGAAGCCTATTACCTGAAGATAATCGTTACGCTGACTACCTAAGCCGCATCGAAAACATTATCAATAACCTTCACACAGAAGTACGCTGTGCTTTTGATGGAATTACGACTTTTACCTATGATGAAATAGAACGTGAAATTGCCTTAGTTGAACAAAATTTTGAAAAGATAACTGAAACAAAACTTAGCCAAGCGAATCTAACGAAAGAAGATCGCAAAGCCATTAATAATCTTAGAGAATACGATATCGCATCCCTTAATCAAACCTTATTTGTATCCACCTTCTTTGGTCGTTTACCGCTGAGTTCACTTTCAAAAGTTGACCTATACCAAGAAAATAGTCACTTTGACGTACATATCCTTATGCAAAATAACAATTATGCTTGGATCTTGTGTGTCGGAATGGCGGAACAAAACACCACCATTGAAAGTATGTTGAACTCACTATACTTTGAAGCCATCTCCATACCAAAAGTCGATGAAAAACAATTGGCCTTTGATTGCGAATCCATCATAGGTAAAATTTTTGGTTTCGTAAAATACAAAGCCGATATCCGTAAATATTATAAATACATTGCTGTCTTTGGCGATACCTGTGTCATCACAGGCTTCGTCCCTGAAGCAAACGTCAAACACTATAAAACATTATTTGGGGATATGCACAATGTCGTCATTGAAGATCTACCGGCTCAGAAGATTCTAACCACTGAAGATAAAGAAGCCCTTCAATACATGCGTAGGTTTGATTTAGGTGAGTTGGGAAAAGTTCGCTATACAAGTTTACACTTTGGGAAAATACCCATCGGAAATCTTCCTCGACTTGTCCCGGTTGAAGACAAGCTCTACATCTCGCAAATTCTCATGAAAAACAATGATTATGCGTGGATCTTATATGTCACGCTATCTCAAGAAGAATATGAAGCTGAAGCCATCTTTGAAGCATTACACTTCGAACCTATCCCCATTACCAATCTTGAAACTAATTACGCAGATGAGTTTGATAATGAGATAGAAACAAAATCAGATGATTCTGGCACTGTGGTTAAGATTAAAAAAGTTAAATCTAAGACGGGTGAAATACAAGACTTTGTTGTTCAAGATTTCCCAGCTGGATTAGAAGAAGGCTTAGAGCCACCGACTGTCCTTAAAAATAATTGGTTTGCGAAACCCTTTGAACTCTTTGTTGAAATGTATGGACTCCCCCATTATGGTGAATTTGATCCGACCTTCTTCTTATCGATAACCTATGCCCTCCTCTTTGGCATTATGTTTGGAGATTTAGGGCAAGGATTGGTTCTACTGTTAATTGGTACTTACCTGTATAAAAAGACAGGGGGCGCTTTATGGGCCATTGTTCAAAGAATTAGTTTATCTTCCATGTTCTTTGGACTTCTGTTTGGTTCAGTGTTTGGATATGAAAATCTCTTAGATCCTTTGTATCATGCTTTAGGTTTCTCAGAGAAACCCATCGAAGTGATGAGTAATGCCTTCACCATGCCGCTTCTCTTATCGGCTGTAGCCTTAGGAGCTGTGTTGATCTTAAGTTCCATCATCATTAATACGGTGCTTAAATTCAAACATAAACATTATGGAGAAGCCTTCTTTAGCCAGAATGGCTTAGCTGGAATTGTCTTCTATGGATCCATCATCTTTGGGGTAGCCTTGGAATTTGGTCTAGGCATTAAAGTTGTTAATCCATTGACCTTAGGCCTATTCATATTCACCCCACTCTTACTGATTCTCTTGCATGTTCCACTTGGAAAATTGATTGAAAAGATGCACTATCATCCGCATGAAGGATGGGGTGGATTCTTGGTAGAGAGTATCTTTGAACTCTTAGAAGTTGTCTTAAGTTTTATGACCAATACGATGTCATTCTTACGTGTCGGGGGCTTCGTCCTGAGTCATGCGGGGATGATGTTGGTGGTGATGACTTTACGAGATATGACCGGTAATGCTGGCTTTCTCGTTGTCATCTTAGGAAATTTATTCGTGATGGCTTTAGAGGGTCTGATCGTAGGGATTCAAACCTTACGTTTAGAATATTATGAAATGTTTAGTCGCTATTTTGAAGGTGGCGGGAAGAAATATATCCCGACTACCTTGATTAACAATGATTAGGAGGAAACACACATGTTAACATTGTTAGAAGTATTTGGTCCGATTGTCATTATTGCTTTGATTTCACTTCCAGTCATCCCAGTCCTAGCGGGCAAGGTTGACGCAAAGAATGCTAAGTTTCGCGTTTTAACTCAAGTGAGTGTCTTTGCTGCTACGTTTTTAGCGGTTACGGTATTCCAAGTCAATGGTTTAGTTGCACAAGCCGCTGAAGCCACTACGGTTGCTACCGGATTTGCAGGTTCAAACGCGCAAGGGATGGGTTTCTTAGCCGCAGCCATCGCAACCAGTGCATCTGCACTTGGGGCTGGGTTTGCTGTTGCTTCTGCTGCACCTGCAGCGATTGGCGCCATCAGTGAAAATAGTGAAAACTTCGGTAAAGCGATGATCTTCGTTGCTTTGGCTGAAGGGGTTGCTATTTACGGTCTGTTGATTTCAATCTTGATTATCAACAAACTCTAGGAGAACACCATGAAGTTTTTCTTAATCAGTGACAACACCGATACTCAGATGGGCTTACGCTTAGCTGGGATTGAAGGGGTTGTTGCCCACGGAAGAGAAGAGGTCTTAGCACAGCTCAATGCAGCCATTGCTAAGCCGGATGTATCGATTGTCTTAATGACAACCCTTTGCATCAATACTTGCCCGGAAATCGTCGCCGAACTTAAGCTGAAGTTGCAGCGTCCTTTACTTGTCGAAATACCCGATCGTCATGGTTCAGCTAAGATTTCAGAAGCCATCGATGCGTATATTTCAGAAGCGATTGGTATTAAACTCTAAGAGGTCCACGTATGGAAAATGAAACAAACATTGGCTCACTGGTCAATGAAATAGAAGGTCAAATAGAAGAGAAGATCCAAACACTTCAAACAGATTATCAGCTACAACGCTCGATTCTGATTGAAGGATTTAAGAGTGAAGCTCAACAAGAGACCCATGTGTATTTAGAACAGGAGTTGGCCGATTTGCGCACATCTGTGCTCCAAAGCGAATCCCAATCCAAATGGAAAGTTAAGAAAGACATGTTTGTTCGCCGAAACGAACTGGTAGATGGTCTTTTTGAAGATGCCATAAAACAACTCAAAGCGTTTAGTCAAACCAAAGCCTATGATGCTTTGTGTTTGAAGAATTTAGACGATGTTTTAGCGACACAAGCACAAGATGCCTCATTTATTCTCTATGTGAAACCTGTAGATCAACCGCTGTTTGAACGTTTATGCAAAGCAAAATCAAGTTCACTTCAAGTGATCAGTACAGAAAATATATTTGTAGGAGGTTTTGTATTAAGTAATCCAAGCCTCAACATTGATATTGATAAGACGTTAGATTACCAAGTACGTCTACAAAAAGAATGGTTCTATGCTCATTCTGGATTGGATTTCTAGGAGGTCATCATGTCAGAAGCAAAAATATATTCGATTAATGGTCCTGTTGTAAAAGTCAAAGATGTAAGTAATTTCCAAATGTTGGAAATGGTTTATGTTGGACATAAAGAATTAATGGGTGAAGTCATTGGGATCAATGAACATTTCACCACCATTCAGGTCTACGAAAGCACAACGTCTGTAAAAGTTGGAGAACCCATCATAAAAACAGACTTACCTTTAAGTGCGACTTTAGGTCCTGGTATTCTTACAAATATTTTTGATGGGATTCAACGTCCACTTAAAGAAATGTCTGAATTAGCGGGCATGTATGTGACTGAAGGAAAAGGAATCAATGCATTAAATGAAACTAAAAAGTGGGATGTTACCCTTAAAGTTAAAAAAGGGGATGTTTTAAAATCAGGGGAAATTTATGCTACCTGTCCAGAAACTTCACTCATTGAACATCGTTTCTTAGTTCCAGTAGGAACAGAAGGCACCGTCACAGACATAAAGGTCAATGGGGCGTATGCCTTAAATGACGTTATTGTTGTTTTAACCGATAAAAATGGGCTTAAACATTCACTTACATTGATGCAAAAATGGCCAATTCGTAAAGCTCGTCCAGTTGCGCAGCGTAAAGTTATATCAGTTCCTTTGATCACGGGTCAACGTGTTATTGATACATTCTTTCCCATCGCAAAAGGTGGCGCCGCCGCAGTCCCAGGGGGATTTGGTGCAGGCAAAACAATGACTCAGCACCAATTGGCCAAATGGTGTGATGCAGATATTATTGTGTATGTTGGTTGTGGTGAACGTGGGAATGAAATGACCCAAGTTTTGGAAGAGTTCTCTGAACTTGTGGATCCAAAGTCCCATAAACCTCTAACTGATCGTACCGTATTGATTGCGAATACCTCTAATATGCCTGTAGCTGCACGTGAAGCCAGTATTTATACAGGAATTACCTTAGCTGAGTATTATCGCGATATGGGCTACCATGTGGCTGTAATGGCAGATAGTACATCCCGTTGGGCCGAAGCACTTCGTGAAATCTCAGGTCGTCTTGAAGAAATGCCTGCTGAAGAAGGATTCCCTGCGTATCTTCCTTCTCGTATTTCTCAATTCTATGAACGGGCTGGATTTGTGGAAACCTTAAGTGGTCAACCTGGCTCTGTTACCTTAATTGGAGCCGTTTCCCCTCAAGGTGCTGACTTCTCTGAACCTGTTACTCAAAATACAAAACGTTTCGTTCGTTCATTTTGGGCACTTGATAAATCATTAGCGTATGCACGTCATTTCCCTGCCATTAACTGGAATATTTCATACAGCGAATATATGGACGACTTAAAGAAATGGTATGACACCAATATTGACCGTAAGTTTGTGATTCTAAGAGCTGAAATGCTGTCCATTCTACATGAAGAAACTCAATTGATGGAAATCGTTAAATTGATTGGATCGGATGTATTACCAGATGATCAGAAACTAACGCTTGAAATTGCGCGGGTAATCCGTGTTGGCTTTTTACAACAAAATGCGTTCCATCCTGAAGACACCTATGTCCCTTTCGAAAAGCAATTCAAGATGTTACAACTGATTTCATATTTAAATATAAAGGCAAAAGAAGTGGTCGCAACGCGTCGTACCATTCGTGCTGTTCTTCAAACAGGTATTTTTGATGAAATCATCAAAATTAAATATGATGTTAAAAATAGTGAATTAGAAGTCTTGGATACCTATTATGCTAAGATCGATGCTGCTTTAGCAAGTGTACAGTAAGGAGGGTAAAACCATGAATATTCAATATAAAGGTTTAAAAGAGATTAAAGGCCCCCTCATTGTCCTAGATCATATCAAAGATGTGGGTTTTGAAGAAGTGGTCGAAATTGAACTCGAAAATGGTTCTATACGATCAGGTCGTGTCGTTCAAATTGAAGGTGAGCAAGTCATCATTCAAGTGTTTGAAGGAACCGATGGTTTATCCAAGACCAACACCAAAACACGTTTAAAAGGTCATCCGATGGAAATCGCTTTGTCCAAAGAAGTCATGGGCCGTGTGTTTAATGGCGCTGGGACGCCTATTGATGGCTTAGGCGATGTGTATGCGCAGAAGCATGCAGATATCAATGGGCATGCCTTAAACCCTGTCATGCGTAAATATCCACGTAACTATATCAATACAGGTATTTCTGCCATTGATGGTTTGAATACCTTGATTCGTGGTCAAAAATTACCTATTTTCTCTGGTTCTGGTTTACCTCATAATCAAGTGGCTGTACAAATCGTTCGTCAAGCCAATATTGCTTCAGATGCCGGCCAAGACTTTGCGATTGTGTTTGCGGCCATGGGCGTTAAGAATGATGTCGCCGATTTCTTCAAACGCAGTTTTGAAGAAACTGGGGTTATGGAAAAAGTCGTCATGTTTTTGAATCTTTCTAATGATCCCATCATTGAACGTATCCTTACCCCACGTTGTGCCCTCACGGTTGCTGAATATCTTGCGTATGAAAATGATATGCACGTATTGGTCATCATGACCGACGTCACCTCTTATTGTGAAGCGCTTCGTGAATTCTCTTCTTCCAAAGAAGAAATTCCAGGACGTAAAGGTTACCCAGGTTATATGTACTCTGACTTAGCCTCATTATATGAACGTGCAGGGATTGTCAAAGGTAAGAAAGGTTCTGTTACTCAGATTCCTATTTTAACCATTCCCAATGACGACATTACCCATCCCGTTTCTGACTTAACTGGGTATATTACTGAAGGTCAAATTGTCCTTGATCGTAATCTTCACCAAGTCGGTATTTATCCACCGATTGGCGTTCTTCCTTCACTTTCTCGTTTGATGAAAGATGGGATTGGGGAAGGCTATACACGTAAGGATCATTCGTCTTTAAGTACACAGCTATTTGCCTGTTATGCCAAAGTTCAAGATGCGCGCGCTTTAGCCAGCGTTATCGGTGAAGAAGAATTATCAATTATTGATCGTAAATACATGGCCTTTGGTCGTTTGTTTGAGAAACATTATTTAGGTCAAGGCTTTAAAACGAATCGAACCATTGAAGATACGCTCAACTTAGGTTGGAATTTACTGTCCCTATTACCCAAGAATGAACTTGATCGATTATCAGGCGATATGGTCACTGAGTTCTATGATAGTCGTCGTGCAACAGCTTTCTTTATGGCTGCGCAAGGTGGCGAACTTGACGCCGTTTTAAGGACGGAGTAGTCCATGGCTGTCACCAAGGTTTCACCCACTAAAGGGAATTTGATTGCCACTAAAAAATCACTTACCTTGGCTAAGCTGGGGTATGAACTCATGGATCGAAAACGGAATGTTTTGATTCGTGAAATGATGATGTTGGTAGATAAAGTTAAAACTTTACGTGATGAGATTACAGATGTATATGCACAAGCTTATTTAGCTTTGCAACAAGCGAACATTTCACTTGGGGTTGTTACAGAAATCGCCAATGCCATCACGGTTGAAAATGGGGTACATATTGTTTTTAGAAGTGTCATGGGGGTCGAAATTCCCAATGTAACCCTCGATGATAGTCCCATTACTTTCCAATATGGGTTTGAAGAATCTAACTCAAAATTAGATGAAGCAACCATCAAATTTATTCAAGTTAAAAAGATGACCATTCTATTGAGTGAAATTGATAGTTCCATCTATCGCTTAGCTCGGGCCATTCAAAAGACTCAGAAAAGAGCCAATGCACTTAGAAATATTGTGCTCCCTCAATTACAAGGCGATGTTAAATACATTTCAGAAGCTTTAGAAGAAAAAGAGCGTGAAGAATTTACACGACTCAAAGTCATTAAAAATAAAAAACAAGAAATATCCGCATAAGCGGATTTTCTTTTAGGAACTTTTAAAGATCAAGCATATTAAGAAGTATGAGCCAATACACCTTTGATGAACTCGCCATTTTAACCGCGTATCACCTTAAGTTTTATCGCCAACATCTCAAGAAGATTGCCTTTTCAAACCATGAAGGATGGCTGGTCAGTGAAAGTACTCAGCCAATACCCTTTGAACTTGCGTATGCCTATTCCATTCAATCTGCACTTGAACAACTCACCGAAGATGAACAACGTATTTTAATCTATGAGTATGTAGAAAATAGACCTAAAAACTGGTGGATGGAGTACTTTTCGAAGACGACGTATTATCGGATAAAACATCATGCCTTTAGCGGCTTTATCCATTGTCTCCATGAAGAAAAAGTGGTATGATAATCCTTGCAAAAATACCTCATTTAATGAGGTCAAAGCACAGGTCTAAAGGGAGAAAAACATGCTTAAAGGGATTGCTGCAAGTAGTGGAGTAGTCGTTGCTAAGGCTTATAAGTTATTAAACCCAGAAGTGATTGTCACACGTAAAACAGCTCAAATTGATGTAGAACTTAAACGTTTTGAAGAAGCACTTGTCAAAACGCGTAAAGACATCGAAGGCATCAAGGCAAGAGCCGTAGGTCGTCTATCCGATGATGAACTCGCTATTTTTGATGCTCACTTAATGGTTACCTTTGATCCAGAATTCACAGGACAAATGGAAGAAATGATTAAGAATGAAAGCGTAAATGCTGAATTCGCCTGTCATGAAGTATCCAGTATGTTTATCAATATGTTTGAAGCGATGGAAGATGCTTATTTCCGTGAACGCGCGGCTGACATTAAAGATGTTAGTTATCGTTTAAGCTGTCATATTATGGGATATGAACTCACTGACTTATCTTTAATCCAAGAAGAAGTGGTCATTGTAGCGCATGATTTAACCCCTTCGGACACAGCTCAATTAAACAAACTCTTTACCAAAGGATTTGCGACAGCAATTGGTGGACGTACATCCCATAGTGCGATTATGGCACGTAGTTTAGAAATTCCTGCCGTGGTGGGGATTAATGGATTAATGGATACCATTCAACATGGAGATCTTATTGTATTAGATGCTTTGGATGGGGTTGTCATTGTCAATCCATCTAAAGAAGATTTAACCCATTATCAAAATAAAGCTAAAAACTTCGCTGAAATGAAGGCGAAATTAACGGTATTGAAAGATGCGGACAGTGTGACGACAGATGATCATCATGTCGAACTTGTTGGAAACATTGGGACACCTCATGATGTCGACAGTGTCTTAGCCAATGGGGGCGAAGGTGTAGGCCTATATCGCACAGAATTTCTTTATATGGATGCATCAAGTCTTCCCACTGAAGAAGACCAATATGTCGCTTATAAAACAGTCCTAGAAAAAATGGGAAAACATCCAGTGGTTGTTCGGACCTTGGACATCGGTGGCGATAAAGAACTCAGCTATTTACCCATCCCGCATGAAATGAACCCATTCTTAGGGTATCGTGCGATTCGTTTGTGTCTTGATCGTACGGATATCTTTAAAACCCAAGTTCGTGCCTTACTCAGGGCGAGCGTTTATGGAAATCTATGTATTATGTTTCCTATGATTGCGACCTTAGATGAATTTAGAACAGCAAAGAAATTTGTTTTGGATACCGCTGAAGAACTAAAAAATGAAGGCATCAAAATTTCTTCTGATTACCAAATTGGGATGATGGTTGAAATTCCTGCAGCTGCAGTCCTAGCGGATCAATTCGCTAAGGAAGCAGACTTCTTCTCAATTGGTACCAATGATTTAATTCAATACTCCATGGCTGCTGATCGCATGAGCGAAAAAGTAGCTTACTTATATCAACCCTACAACCCATCGCTCTTACGCTTGATTAAAATGACCATAGATGGCGCTCACAAAGAAGGTAAATGGTGTGGGATGTGCGGAGAGATGGCCGGTGAAGAAATGGCGGTTCCGCTTCTCTTAGGATTAGGACTAGATGAGTTCTCGATGAGTGCGTCTAGTATTCTACAAGCACGTAAGATGGTTCGTTCACTCAGTTATCTAGAAATGAAGACAATGGCTGAGAAAGCCTTAACTTTAGATACCATGGCCGCTGTGGTTGAGTTGGTAAAATCCGTCGTTAAAGAAGACTAAAAATAAAGGTACTCACAGAACGAGTACCTTTTTATTTGAATACAACATTTACTAATACTAAGTAAGTGAATACCCCTCCAGTAATACTAAGTAAGGTATCTTTTTTCCAGCTATGGATGAGGGTTATGGTGATGAGTGATAACAACTCAGGAAGTCCATACGAGGATTCAAGAACTTTAACATCTTTTAAAGCATAGACCACCAACATCCCTAAAGATGCATAGGGCAAACGATCCCCCATCCGCATCAAAATCTTGGGAATGGGTTTGTGTTCAGGAAAAAACCAAAAAGGAATAAAGCGTGTTAAGAGGGTTCCTAAAGCTAAAGCCCCTAAGGTGATAAAGACTTGTAGATTACTCATGATGCACCCCTTGATCAGGAATTATCCAGAGTAAACCAATAATCAATACCATCGCGCCCAGTAAGAAATTGGAACGACCTAAAACCAATCTTGAGATCAACGTAGAGAATAATCCAACCAAAAGATAAGGTCGATGGGCTTTCACATTCCATTGATTAAGAAAGAGAATATAAAAAAGAGCCGTCAAGACGAAATCTAAACCTACGATTGAACTTGGAATGAATTCTCCAACTAAATGACCTGTTAAACTGGCTAGATTCCAATAGAGATAACATAAAAGACTCGTAAAGAAATAGAACCAAGCTGAATCTACGCCTTCAGGTATTTTGGCGGCTGCATTAATCGAGAACGCTTCATCTGCCATCATATAAATCACAAAGTTTTTCTTAAACCCTAACCCTTTAAAGCGTGTCAACATCGATAGGCCATAAAAAAGATGACGGATATTTACTAGGATGGCTAAGGTAAATGCGGCTAAAGGATTAAAAGCAGAAGCTAGGATACTGACCCCAGCAAATTGAAGTGCACCCGCAAAGACCACTGAGCTGGATAAAAATGTCCATAGAATTGGAAATCCTGACTGATGCATCAACAATCCAAATGCGATTCCTAAAAACAGATAACCTGTGAGTACAGGTAAGGTGATGGGAAAGGCAGCTTTAAAAGCTTTTAACTTCATATTATTTCTTATGACCGAGTTCTTGACTGAGTGCGATTGAACGTTGAATTGTCGCATCAAAAGTCTGTTGAAAGACACTGACTAAGTCTTTATTTCTTAAGACCTGTATCCCTTCAACAGTTGTCCCCCCTTTGGAGCATACTTCGTTGATTCTCTCTTGAAGTGTCTGGTGAGAGTTTAAGGCCATCTCAGCAGCAGCTTTAAATGTTTCTAACACCAATTGATGGATATCTGTATTTAAATTCTCTTGAGGTAATGCATGGATGAAGTCATCCATGACTTGATACGCAAAGGCAATGCCTGATCCACTGGCAGCAATAAACGCATCAAATTGGGACTCAATAATTGGATAAAAGGTTCCTAAAGGTTTAAATAGAGCGATGACATGTTTTAGTTCTACATCTGTAACCCATGTATTGTGACAGATGGCGATAGATCCTAGATGAATTGAAATGGCTGTATTTGGCATCCATCGGATTAATTTTATGGGTGCTTGAAACCAAGCTTCTAAACTCTCCAACTGAATGGCAGCCGCAATAGAAATGACGACCACATTAGGTTTAAGGACAGCGCGAATTTCTTCAATTAAGGATTGAAGTTGTTGAGGTTTTACTGCGAGAATAAGCATATCTGCAGACTGAGCACAGGCGATATTACTTTGAGCAACAAGGACGCCATACTGTTGTGATAGTTCTTGCAAATTTGTGCCTGATTTAGAGCAAAGGGTGATCGATGACATGTCAAAGTCACCACTCGATGAAAGTCCTTTTAAGAAGGCTTGTGTCATACGTCCTGCGCCTATAAAACTGATTTTTATCATACACCATCCTCCAATTAGAAATACTTTACCATAGGATAAGAAGAAAAGGTGTTCTCACCTTTATTTGGAAGATAGATTACGTGAATTTATGATTCAAAAGGATGCTTCGGTTTTCCTGGGGTTTTAGGGTTTGACTTTCAAGGGATCAAGGATTGTCTATGGTATAATGGGTAAAATTTGGAGAGAAAATGACACCAGCGAAAACGAAAAAATTGACCATCATAATCGCCTTTCTTTGCGTATATATCTTTTGGGGAGGAACCTATTTAGGTATGAAAATCGCATTGAATTCGTTTCCGCCTTTTCTTATGGCAGCCATTCGACATACAACCGCAGGTCTAATTATGCTCTCGATTGGACTGTACAAAAAGGAAGTACGACCCACAACCCTGCAGATTCGAAATGCGGCCATCGTAGGTTTACTCCTACTGGTTGGAGGCAATGGTTTAGTGGCATGGAGTGAACAAAGACTTCCGTCGTCCGTCGCAAGTTTAATCATTTCTTCAGTTCCTTTTTGGGTGATGAGTTTGAACTGGTTGGGTGGAGATAAACAAAAACCCAGTCGAATCGAATTATTTTCTCTCATTCTAGGATTTATTGGTATTTTACTGATGGTTTTTCAAGGTCAAGTTGACTCAAATAAAGCGATAGATGGCCTTGGAATTTTTGTTTTACTGGTTGCCGCATTTATGTGGTCACTGGGCTCATTATATTCTCGGCACAGTCACATGCCCAAATCTTCCATCTTCTCTACCTCTACACAAATGTTGGCTGGGGGCTTAAGTTTATTTGTTCTATCCACGTTCTTAGCTGAACCTACCCAATTTGATATTTCTCGTGTTTTACCCAGTGCTTGGTTCGCCATGTTTTATCTCATCTTTTTTGGTTCAGTGATTGGTTATACAGCCTACATTTGGTTGATGAAGAACGTGGCACCATCTTTAGCTTCCACCTATGCATTTATCAATCCTGTGGTGGCTGTATTCTTAGGATGGACTTTAGCAGGTGAAATTTTAAGTTCTCAGACATTACTCGCAGCGGTGGTTATCATCATGGCTGTTGTGATATTAACCTTGAGCAAAAAGCCCAAAAAAGCGAATTAGATGAATCGTAAAAGAGAGGAGACATCTATGTCTAATCAATGTTTAGTGGTCATCGATATGATCAATGGGTTTATTCATGAAGGCGCACTTAGCGATCCAAGGATAGCTTCAATTATTCCACTTAATGTGAAGCTTGTTGAAAGCTTTTTAGCAGACCATAATCCAGTCATCGCCTTTAGAGATGCACATAAGCTGGAGGATCAAGAGTTTGAGTTTTATCCTGTCCATTGTCTAGAAGGCAGTCATGAATCTGAATTGATCGATGAACTTAAAAGGTTTCAAGATCAGATGTTGGTGATCCCTAAAAATACAACCAATGGCTTCTTTACCCCAGCATTTCAAAACTTTTTAGAGCAAAATAAAGATTTAAAAGAAGTAACCATCTGTGGGTGTTGTACAGACATCTGTGTTCTTCAATTCGCTCAAACCTTAATGACCTATGCGCAAACACAAGACAGACCTTTAATCCTAAAAGTTGTTCAAGCTTCAGTAGATACCTACCACAGTGACCTGCACGATCATGATACCTATCAACGTTTAGGTTTAAGTTTAATGAAAGCATCCGGTATCCAAATTCTCTAATTGGAGCCTTCTAAAGAGGGTTTTGATTTAGTTTAGAAATCGAGAGTGATATAATCTTTTCGACAAGGAACTTTTATGAACACAGAAACACAACTACAAACGTATCATGAGACGCGCAAAAAAATTGCGGCTTATCAACTCGCCTTGAATACTTTAAACTGGGATGCGAGTACCGTAGCCCCTAAAGCAGGGGCAGATTATCGCAATCAAATGGGTGCGATCTTAGCTGGAGAGTATTTTAGTATCATCACGTCAGAGACCTATATGAATCTCATTGAAGCTTTATCTAAGAATACAGAACTAGATGATGTCACAGCCCGTGAAATTCATCAAATACAAGAAGATATTGAGAAGTCTCGCTATATTCCTAAAGATTTATACATCGCCTTTAGTCAATTAACCCGAGATGGTGAAACCCTATGGGAAAAAGCAAAAGACGCCAAGGATTATGGTGTATTTAAAGAGATGCTGGGACGTTTGGTTCAAACCACTCAAGCCGTCATTTCCACACGTCATAGTACATTATCAGTCTATGAACAACTGCTTTTAGATTTTGAACCAGGATTTCCCATTCAAGCGTATGATGAATTCTTTACGCTATTAAGAGAAAAATTAGTCCCCCTGATTCATCAAATCAATGCCTTGAAGCTAGAAGAACCTACTTGGTTATCTGCTGAAGTGCCAATCCAAGTTCAAAGAGAAGTGGTACAACGTTTAGCTCAACTCATGGATTATAATTCTCAAACCGGTTTAATCAGTGAAAGTGCGCATCCTTTTAGTTCAGGATTCTCAGCCCTTGACAATCGTGTAACCGTTAAATATCATGCGACTGCGTTTACCTCTAGCATCTTTGCGTTAATCCATGAAATTGGACATGCAACCTATAATGGTCAAGTTGATCCAAAATGGGATGGGCATCATGTGCGTAATTCAATGTCTTATGGGATGCATGAATCTCAATCGCGTTTCTTTGAGAATATGTTGGGTAGAACAGCAGAGTTTTGGATGCCTTTATATCCATTTATGCAGGCAAATATTCCTGCCCTTAAAGATGTAAGTTTGGATGCATTCATGCGGGGAATCAACCATGTCCAAAGAAGTCTCATCCGCATTGAAGCCGATGAATTGACCTATCCTTTGCATATTATGATTCGCTATGAAATTGAAAAAGGTTTGTTTGATGGAAGTTTAACAGTGGAGAACTTAGATGAAGTGTGGGCGGATAAGTATGAAGCTTATTTAGGGGTACGTCCTCAACATGCTTCTGAAGGCGTACTTCAAGACATTCATTGGTCAGGGGCAGCCTTTGGTTATTTCCCAACCTATGCTTTAGGATCAGCTTATGCGGCTCAATGGATGAAGGCCATGCGTCAAGAGATGGATGTTGAATTGGTTTTAAAAGAAGGCCGCTTTAAAGATGTTAAGGCATGGCTTAAAGAAAAGATTCATCAATATGGAGGTTTATACTCCGCTCAAGAATTATTGCTGTCTGTAACGCATGAAAAGTTTAATCCTCAATACTATGTGGATTACCTCAGTACTAAATTTAAGAAAATGTATCATCTAGACTAAGACCTTTCTTAGTCTTTTTTTTTAGGCTTGTGCGTCCATGCTCATGTTGGCACTGCGTGTAGGTTCGACCAAGATGGTTCCTTGATTGATTAAACGAACAAAGGTAGAAGCTAAGATCGGATCAAATTGAGTTCCTGCGTTACGTGTGATCTCACTCATCGCAAACTCAATGGTATGGTTTGGTTTGTAGTGACGATCGGAAGTAATCGCATCAAAAGCATCCGCAATGGCAATACAACGTGCCCCAAAGGGAATGTTGTCACCTTTGAGATTACGTGGATAGCCTTGGCCATCAAAGCGTTCATGGTGCGCGATAACACAAGGGATAACACGTTTAAAGGTTGGTAAGTATTTAATGATGGTGACCGACATATCAACGTGTCGTTTCATAATTTCATATTCTTCTTCTGTGAGTCGAGTTGTTTTTGTTAGGACATTTTCAGGGATACCTATTTTACCGATGTCATGTAAAAGCGAGGCCTGACGAATAATTTCAACTTCTACTTCATCCGCCAACATTTCTTTGGCAATTGCGGTGGCATATTGAGCTACGCGTTGAGAATGACCAAAGGTGATATGATCCTTCGCATCGATGGTGGCCGTTAAAGCATAAATGGTAGCCCATTGATTTTCATCCAATTCAAATTCTTGGTTAGGGTGATTAGAAACTTCAGCGTTAAAGATGGTGGTTCGGTTCCGTCCGGAACGTTTAGAATGAATTAGAGCTGTGTTGGCATTCTTAAGCAAGGTATCCGCATCACTGGCCCCACTAGGGTAAATACATAAGCCAGCACTCACTGTTAAGAAACGTTCGGTTTCTGTGGTTGAGACGGAAAGATGTTCAATTTGAGTCCGAATTCTTTCAGCGATATCATAGCTTTGTTTGGTGTCTTTATGTTGAAGTAAAATGGCGAAAATATCGCCTCCATATCGAAAGACTTCAACCCCTTCACTGACACAGCGTTTGATTCTATCACCAATTTTTAGAAGGACAGCATCCCCTAATAAATGTCCATAAATATCATTGTAGACAGTCAACGAGTCAATCCCAAATAAGACAAGTGCTAAAGTATCAGGTTTAGCTTTAATGTTTGTTTGAAGTGCTTCCATGAAATAACGATGATTGTAAGTTTGCGTTAAACCATCGGTAATGGCTTCTGATTTTGCTTTTTCATACAATAAAGCATTGGTGAGCGCCATACTTGCTGTTGAACAGAGAAGTTCAAGAGATTCAATATGAGAGAACTCCTGAATCGATCGCACATCATTATGACAAAGCAACAACATCCCGATTAAATCATTGTGTGCTTTCAAAGGAAGTGCGACTTCAAAGAGCAATTCATTAAGTGCATTCACATCTTCTTCCCACATCGATTTAAAGAGGGGATGATGATCTAAGTCTTTACCAGTGAGTGGATTGTTTTGAGCGCTAAACCATTGGACAAAAGGATGCGTAGAGGCAAAGCTTAAACGGGTTCGTTCAAGTTTACGCGTACTTGCATAGAGATTAAAGCGATCTTCCTTTTCATCTTTTAAGAAAAGATAAATACGACCATGATCCACAATCTTTAACGAAACTTTGATGAGTTCTTCACTGATGTCTTTGGCATTTAAGTTATTTGCGACCATTTCAGTAAAGCCATGGACCTCGGCTTCTCTAAGTTTTTCTTCTTTATAAAAGAATTGATTTACCAAGCGGTATAACAGTGTGAAAAGAGGTTGAAACAAGAGGATGACCACTAAGGTTAACCCCATAATAAAGATACTGTCATCAATCCCCGTATTTAAGGCATGAAAAATCTCCCACACACGATTGAGCAGTACGGTAGATCCGATGGTAATAACCACCAGTAAAGCTGTAAATACTAAAGCTTTGGTAATGACAATTCGTAGTTCAAGAATTCGATTGGCATAAATCGCCCGCATCAGCAATAGAGATGCGATTGATCCCGCAAAGAAGTCTAAAGGATATTTTCCAATGACTGGAAGAAGATTGGTTCCAATTCCTATGAAGATAACAAACAAAGCGACCACTACAGAACGTAAGCCTTGAGTGATCAATACTGAGCTTTTAACATGAGATCGGGCTAACCAGAAACTCACCAATAATTGCGCAAAGACAACCCCATAAGATAAGTACGCACCCCAGCCTAAGGTATAGTGAAGTTCAATATAAGGGCCTACGGACAGGGGAATCATTTCAGCACTCAATGTGGTATACCCTAAGAAATTAATCAGTAATAAAGCACAGAAGATAACGGTCCAAAATACAATACTGAACCAACTCTTACGATCGATGTAGATGTTAAAGAATAAGTAGGCGCAAAAAGGAACAAGGGTTACTCCTGCTACCATCATCTGATTCCAAAAGAGGGTACCTGGGGCTAAACTCAATTTCATCATGAGGGACGAGAAAGACCAAAATCCAAGGGCAATGACCAAAGGCATAAAAGCATTAATGGTTCGATCCTTTTTAGACAGGATTAAAATAACTAAGATACTTAGACTTAGAACCAGCGATAAACTTGGGAGTCCCCAATAGAATAGAGTAAGTGCTATATCCATCATTGGCGGTCTCTTCCAAAGGCTTGATTTAAAATTTCAACGACATCAAAATGATGTGGATTAACTTTTGAAATACGATGATTTAAAGTTTTTTGGACATGTTCAATGGTACCAAAAGGCAAAAGGGTAATGCTTAAGGGATCAATTCCCAACATTTTCTTTAAGTTCTTAAAATCTTGATCAATATAACTAAAATAGAGTTCGAGTTGAGCTTGGATAAGATCTATGCGATCCCAACCTGGATCATCTTGTGGATGATTGAGTTCAATATTGAGACTGATATAAGGCCGCGTTTGAGCATCATACGTTTTCCGCGCAAACCAATTTGAAATGGGTAAGTGTGACATACGAATGACTTCCGTTAAGGTGGCTTCTGTAATACGTGTAAATCCTGCTAAGTCAATGACGGGATCAATCCGGTCAACGTATCTAAAGTGAGGCAATTGGATGCCATCTTTGGTTCGTTCTAAGACCTCACACTTAAACACATCGCCGACGCGATAACGTGCAAAGGCTCCCCCTTTATAGGTGGTGATGACCAATTCATAGGATTCATCTTCTTTGAGTTCATCCATCAGGTAAGTCTTGGGTTGATAACTTGGATCTTCAAGATTTAGATAAAACTCATGCATCGGGATGAATTCATAGAAACAGATGTGAGGCAATAAGATGAGCCCGTCTTTCTCCCATGATTCAATCCCAATGCAGGTGGGTTCTGTCCCTCCAAATACTTCAAGGGGTTTTATACCCCAATACTGTTCGATTTTCTTTTTAAAGTGTAACGTATCCGTTCCAATACACACAAAGCCTTTTAAATCAAAAACATCTTTTGGATAAATCGGACGTTTCTGAAGTTTAGTTATAATTTTAGCGTGGATAAACTTTGTCAACATCGATACTTTAAACTGTAAGAGCGATGTTTTACTCGAAGAACCTTCAATAAACTGTTCACTCATTCTCACGATGACGGAGCTTAGGCCATAGAATAAATCTAAGCCTTGTTGGGTTCCCATTTTAAAGCCTTCTTTATTCCGTTGTGAAAAACTCATCTTGAGTCCTTCTTTAATGGGCGGAAAGTAATTGACGGTAAATTCATCTTGAATGACATCGGGTAATAAACCCGTAAGATAAGGTAAAGGAGCCATTCCATTGAGAAAATTCATCCCAGGCTTTAAATCGAATTTCCCTTTCCCATGACTTGAGGCAAGAATAATACAGGCTAGGGCAGAATCACGATAATTACGAATCATGGCTTCTGAGTAAGGTGCTAATTTAATTGGCGCTTTACCCCCAACCCAGGTGGTCTCAATCCAAATGGCACACGGGGCAGGTAAAGCACTTTCTTTTTTGTCGAGTAAAATATCTGCGTAATCTTCGTATTGGGTTAAAGGCACCCATTGTCTAAACTCTTGGAGTGTTGTCGGTGTTTTACCTTTAAATAAAGTTTGACCTAATTCGCATTTCGATAAAAGTTGAATTTGCTCTAAGAGGAGTTGTTCCTGTATATCCATATATGCTTTAAGACTCAAATCTAAAAAACCACAATAACGTTGCCAAATTTCTTGAGTACGTTTTTGGTTTAAATAACGATCAAAATTCATCCCCTTATCCCCCCGGTTTATTCCAGGCATCGTTTAATCTCCTTCACCCCAAAGAAAAGAAACGGTACTTGTTTTTGATAATCTAAGTAGCCTGGAATAAACAGTGGAAAAAAGATGAAATCTTCGACAGCGATATGTAAGAGATCAAATAAGAACCAAGTGATACTGGCAAAAGCGATTAAGACGCTTCCTGTGGCTAGGGTTAAACCTAAGCCAATCGCAAAAAAGCCCCATACACCTGGATGACGACATAAACCATAGAGTCCAGTATTAACTAAAGGGATTGGACCTAACCCCACATACGTTGATTTTGTAGGTAAGGCAAAAAAGAGCGCATAAAACTGTTCAAGAATACCCAATAAAACCAAACCATAGAAAAGGGGATAAGCTTGAAAATTTCCATAATAAGCTTGATTCAATCCTAATGAAACAGCGGCCCAAATGAGAATTCCAATGGCCAAAGGAAACAGGAGATTAAGGGCGCTGTGCCAATGGTAGTGTTTATTCGCATCAAAAAGGGTTAAGAGGATAAATGCAATGCATCCGACGATAATCCAGTTCATCCGCGCCCTTTCTGGGGTTAAAAATAAAACCGACCCAAATGATGTGGTCGGTTACGCTACGAGCTCAGATAGGGGATAGGCGTCCAAATGTACCCTAACATCAATGCTTCCAATGAATTTACTTGTAGAGTTATTATAGCGTGTTTTTAGGTACTGACAAGAGAATTTCGACAATTTTAGGGTTCTTTTTTGGTAATTAATCGGAATAAATACACCATCTTATCTCTCAAGATGAGTGATAGACAGATTGAATTGTTCTCTCTACTGTAGGGTCATCAATAAAATTTGCCGGTATGATCTTCTCATTCAATTTGAATATCTAAAATATATATACTTAATATATAAATATACATTGACAGGCGATGTATGTAATAGTATGATGTAAACACAGAAAGGAGTGATGATATGAATATCACCTCTGACATCCTGCGTGGACATACCGAAACCATTATTCTAAAACATCTCTTAGCTAATGATAGTTATGGATATGAAATCAATAAGGCCATTCAAGAGAAGACTGAAAACCAATATGAATTAAAAGAAGCCACGCTCTATTCTGCCTTTCGACGTTTAGAAAGTGCAGGTCACATCGTTTCCTATTGGGGAGACGAACAAACCGGGGCTAGAAGACGCTATTACTCAATTACCAATGAAGGTAGAGCAGCGTACGATAAGAACCGAAATGCTTGGGAAGATGCGAAACTACTGATCGATACATTGATCTAAAGGAGAAACCATGAACGCAAAAATTAGAACATACATCTCACGCGCATTCGAAGATGTACCAAAAACCAAAAAATCTATTGAAATGCAAGAAGAACTGATCACCAATCTCAATGAGAAATATGATGATCAAATCGCAGCTGGCAAAACTGAAGATGAAGCTTTTACCCTCGTTGTTTCTGGCATTGGCGATTTAAGCGAATTAACTGAAGGACTCATTGAAAGACATGTCTTATCAGCCCCTTCACTACAACAGCGCAAAAGCAGTGCCTTATTCATTACCATTGCGGTGATGTTGTATATTATGAGTCCGATGATGGTAATCATTTGGTCTGAACTATTCAACAAAGAAGTCATCGGCGTTATCCTCATGTTTACACTCATTGCGATTGCGACAGGACTGTTGGTCTATAACTTTAACAGTCGTCCTAAATACATTAAGGAAAGTGAAACGATGATTGAAGAGTTTAAAGAATGGAAATCAGCTAAAGATAAAAACAAATCCTTATTTGATGCCTTGAATTCAGCCTTCATGCTTGGGGTATTAATTATTTACCTATATGTGAGTATTACCTATGGCTGGTGGTTATTCTCTTGGATAATCTTCATCATCGCATCCGCCATTAAGAATATTTTTAAAGCTATTTATGACTTAGTGCGGTACTCCAATGAACGCCCATAAAATTAAAGCACTTGTACGTTTAGTTGTTTCTGCGATCGTAGCAGTCGTAGCCATCATGCTTTTCATAACAATCATCAATACCAATATCAGTGTTAATCAACAACATTCAGGTAATCCTACGGTTGTGATTAAAGAGGTCGTCCTCCGTGAAGATGTTCAATCCATAAATCTCAATTGGTATATTGGTGGAATTGAAGTCATCCCCAGTGATGGGAATGAACTCCGGATCGTTGAGAAGACGTATGTGAATATGGACACCAATAAATCCTTTGAAGTATCCAATAATAATGGAGAACTAACCATTCAAAGTCGCAATAAAGCCTACTTTAATTTCATGAACTGGATGGTTGAACCAAGCTTTCTTCAAATCTACCTACCTAAGGATATGAGCTTAAATCAGCTACAAGTGAATGCCATTTCTGGAACTTATGAGATTAGTCAACTCACATTGGATTCATTAGAAGTGAATATGACTTCAGGCACCTTGAATCTGGATACAATAGAGGCGCAGGTTTTAGACTTGACGCTCCTGAGTGGGAATGTGAACATCCGTCAAGGTAAATATGAGACATCCAACATCATGATGACGTCTGGTGATTTGAAATATGATGCCATCACAGATCGCTTTATGGGTGATTTAATCAGTGGGAAGATGAACCTTAGATTTCTTCAACGACCCAGTGCATTTGACTTACAAGTTACCTCAGGTTCAGTTTCTGTGGATGTCATGACGACGGAGGCTTTCAGTATTGCCTTAAATAAAACCAGTGGTAGCTTTACGTCAAATCTAAACATAGAAGAGGATATCTATCATTACCTAAGTGGAGGACCCCAATACAATATTGATATGGTATCTGGGTCTATTAACTTTAGATCAAACAGTGAATAAGCATAAAAAAGAAGAATCGTGCTAAAAGTTTGATTAACAGATGTAAAAAAAGTAGACACTCAAGAAATAAATTCTTGAATAACGTCTACTTTTTCTTTAGCCCTAAGTTTTAGATTCTTAAGTGTAGCCTGTTAGCGCTTATAAAAGGCATTCATATGATTTATAGTACGCTGATGAATAACTCCATTTAAAGATCTAACTTAATTCATGTTTATTGAATCATAGAAGACTTCAAGGTATACTCACTGGGTAAATGTTACAGATGTATCAACAAGGAGATATGGGTATGAAATTGTTTTTTCCAGAGATATTTGATAATAAAGTGAGATTCAATAAGATTATTTTAGTTTTATTTTATGTGATTACCTTAGTTACCCTAGGTAGAAGTCTAACGCATGTGTTTGCCCCAGACGGGGGTGCTAACTCCATTGCGACCATCATTGTTTTTAGTGGTCAACCCGATCCTAATCAAGTCATCTATTTCGTCTTTTCTCTGTGGGGTCTTTCTCAACTCATCATCGGTTTGATCTATGTCATCAGTATTCTAAAATACAAGAGTATGATTCCATTACTATACGTCTTGATGTGGTTTGAGTACCTATTTAGACTTTTGATTGGCCGCATCATAAAGCCGATGAGCGAGGCTGTCTTGAGTGGAACGGCACCGGGTGAGATTGGAAATTATGTTTTTATTGTTTTGATTCCAATTCTACTGATATGGATGGTCCTAGATAAAAAAAGCCCAAAGGGCTTTTAGATCGGCTTAGGCAAATCGAGGGCAACTTGTTTTAGGTCATCAATGATGTGTAAATGTTGAGGACAAAGTGTCTCACATATACCACAGGCTTGACACATGTCTGCTCTTTCTTCAGCCTTCATGTCAATCCAATAACGACGATTGGCTTTTTTGAGGTCATTAAAGACCCCATAATCATTCCAAATCCTAAAATTACGAGGGATATTCACCCCAAATGGACAAGGCATACAATACTCGCATCCAGTACACCCATTTCTCATGCGTGAGTTAACGATCTCAGTGACCTTATTGACGAGTTCACTTTCTTTCTGACTTAACGGTTTATAGTTATTGAAGGTTTCAAGGTTATCTAAGACATGCTCCATCGTGGTCATTCCACTTAAGATGACTTTAACATTCTCATGCGTTGCAACCCAACGTAAGGCCCAAGAAGACAAGGAAGCCTTAGGATTATAGTCCTTAAAGACATCCGCAATGTCTTTGGGCAAAGCTGCTAAGGTACCGCCTTTAATGGGTTCCATGACAATCAAGGGGATGTCCAGTTTTACTGTCAAGTCATAACCCAAATCTCCGGCTTGGACCTTGGTATCAAGATAATTGTATTGGAGTTGACAGAAATCCCACTTTCGATAGGTGGCGATTTTTTCAAAAACAGGGTATTCATCATGAAATGAGAATCCCATATAACGAATCAAACCTTCTTTTTGAAGTTCAGCGACTTCTTCAGGAACCCCCATTTTAACCAACTCATCCCATCGATCGCCATCCAAGGCATGAAGCAAATAGAAGTCAATCGATTCGACTTGAAGTCGTTGGAGTTGCTCTGCAAAGAGGCGTCTTACATCGGCTTTAGTCTTAATCAACCAAACGGGTAGTTTGGTCGCTAACATAAAAGAATCTCTTTTATGATTCTTGAGCACTTTCCCTACAAAGGGTTCACTTTCTCCGTTATGATAAGGATAGGCTGTGTCAATATAGGTAACTCCATTGGCCATGGCTGTCTCCAACATCTCTGTGGCTTTAAGCTCATCGATGTGTCCATCCGCTAAGGTAGGAAACCTCATACAACCAAATCCCAGCATGGAAGGACTACAGTTTAATTTCTCAATTTTTCTTTTGTACATCGGGAGTACCTCGTTCTACTACATTGAACCTTATATTCATCTTCAAATCAAGTTCATTCCAGGGAATCGAAAGGAATTTATGACCCAACTTCAAAATGCTATCCAACGTCTTAAGCAAGAACAGCTCAGCTGTATTGCTTTTAAAAGTGACCTCGACTATGTCAGTTGTGATAGAGGTTTAAAACCTATCCTAAAACCTTTAAGAGAAAACCCTGATTTCTTCAAGGAGGCCATCGTCATCGATCGTATCATTGGGAAGTCAGCAGCATTTCTATTGATCAAAGGAAAGATTAAAAGTCTTCATGCGGTTACGATCAGTCAACATGCTTTAGATCTACTTCAGAAACATCATCTACCCGTAACCTATGAAAAATTAGTTCCCTACATCATCAATGCCGATCAGACAGGGATGTGTCCATTAGAAGCGAGTGTCATCAACATTGAAGATATCGAAGAAGCCTACCAAGCCCTGCTCACTAAAATCGCAGAGTTGATGGCCGCAAAATAAAACATTTCCGAAGAATTGTTTTTTAATTAAACGATTAGTAATTCCGTTTTAAGTGAGTCATTGAGTTTTTGATTCAAAGGATTATCCGTTAGGATCTGTTCAACACTCAAGGCATCAAATTCTGATTCTAGGGTTTGTTTCTCAACCGTGGTGCTTTCTTTTAAGACTGCGATGCTTTTCTCTGCCCCTAAGTCAAAGATGCCTTTGGTTAAACTGGAACCTATTGCACTTGCGGTACTTTCCCCTGCGATAGACGCACTTAAACTACTTTGAAGAACAGTGTTTAATACAGTGGTCGCATCTTTTGCCCAAGGGATCTCGGTGAGTTGATCTTTTAAGGCGGTTGAACTGACGGTAAGCAAGGCTTTCGCTAAGTGTTTAGATCTATTTTTAGGATCTTTCTTCGCATCTTTGATTCCAGTCGCGACCGCTTTTATAGACGCAAACGCAATTTTAAAGGGCGTACCGCCAAGATCTGATAGTCCTTCAAGGGCTATTTCAGAACCATATTTAAGCGTTTGAGAGGCACTCTTTGCCAATTCGAAGCGGGTTGAAGTGAGTAGGTCATTTTTTAATTTCGAAATTGTATTCTCATAATCCTCGATCAGTTTCTTTTGGTTTGAAGATTCAGTGTTTAGAAGTTCAAAATCAAACGCCTTTTTCTCCATGGAAAATTGTCTCATCAACCCTGATGTTTCCTCACTGAGTTGGATCACTCTAAGGGAACTTTGAGGATACGTTAGCGTCGCATTGGCGCTTTTTAAGGCTTCCTCAAGTTCAGCTTTTCGCGCATCAAATGTTTCCTCGATCTTTAACCAAAGACCTGGTTCACCAGTAGCTTTATAATAGGCTGCGTTCAAGCCATCCATCAAAGATTTTTGTTCAATCAAGGTCACTAAATCAGCTTGATTCTGTTGAATCCAAGCATCGCGCTCATTGATGAGGTTTGTTTTTTCTTGTCTATCTTTTTCTAGACATGTCTTTTGGAAATCAACTTGTTTGAGTTGTTGAGTTAGATAGGTTAGATAATCATCATTTTTTCGTTGAAGCAGGGAATATTCATTACTGGTAATGTCTGCTGTTTTTGATGAATTTTCCCAATTCTTTTTAACGTGAGCCATTTCAGAAGATAAGGCAGAAGATGCATTATTTAAGGTCGATAAGGCTTCTGAATAAGCATCTTTGACGATCTTCTCTTGAACTCTAGCATCCTCTAAGATTCCATCAGTAATACGTGAAGCAACCTTTTCTGATTCCATCATCATCTCATCATAAAGGGCCTCTTGTCTTTGATCAGGGCGCATGGATCGATAAGCATTGGTGACACTGTCTAGCATCAACAATAGTCCTGCTGTCACAGCACTATCAGCTAAAACAACCCCGAAGACTTCACTGGATGAATTCGTTACGTGATCAACTTTGATTTTCATAAACGGTGCTCCTGAGGGGTCTTGGTGACCCGATCACATAAAGTAATCTTAGGGACGATGGGACATCCCCCAAAACAAGATTCTCGATCGACACAACCTAAACAGTGTGATGCCTGTTTGGCTCTAAATCGATTAAAGGCTTCTGATTCCCACGCATCTTTTAGACTCATCTCATCTAATGAAACCGCATAGGTGTCATCTTTCTCAAAACTACACGGAATCAGTTTATTGTCTGGACTAATGTAGGCTGAGAAGCGACCTGCTTCACAGGCCTCGATACAGACAGGATCGATTTGAGTGTTTAGATTGAGAATCGCTGGGACGCAACAACTATCAAAGCCTGCTTTATTCGCAATCTTGGCTTGATCAAACAGAGAAAAGAATTGTCTTACCTTGGGATCATGGATGTCTAGCACTTCATCAAATGATCCAAATCCGACAGGTTTATGAAGCAGAAAGATGATTCGATTAATGCCTTGCGGCCAACTGTCTTCTTGAGTAAGACGAATGGCTTCATCTAAACTTGACTTCGATAAGACAAAATGAATGTTTGTCTTTATCCCAAATCCAGTCAACATTTCAATGGCCTCAAAAGTAGACTTTTCTCGATACCAACTCACCGCAACTGCACCACAATATTGTTTAATCGCGGGCAATAAAGTCTTTTTCAATCCATAACCCGAAGTTGTAAAGTTAGGCGTAATCCCATGGTGATGGGCGTAGGCTAAGATCTTGATGATGTCTGGATGTTGATCAGGATCACCTCTTCCCCCTAAAGCCACTTGAAAGGTCTTATTTTGAGCTTGGTCGATGATCTTGGCGAAGGTTTCAAACGCCATATGGGCTTCTTGGATCTCTCCACCTTTTTGATAGCACTGGACCCCTGAGGATAAACATAATCCACTGTTTCCGTGTTCACACGATCCCATGATCCCAATATCTAGCAGTTCAGGAAAACTCGCTTGAACAGGATCAATACCTGTATCCTGCATTGTCGAATAAAAGACATTACTACGGGCACCTTGACCGCTGATAGGATCAAAGAAGACCGCATAACGATACTGATCATCCCACCGCTGTTTCATTTTTAACGACCGGTTTTGAAGAGGTGAAGTTTAAGATCATCCCAATCCCTAAGAGAATGCTTCCACAGATATAGCCCCCATACATTATTTGCATAATGATCAGTGGGGCATCTAAAAGTAGACCCAAAATAAAGCCACTAAGGATCACATAGGTATGAAAATCAGTATAACGATAGTTTAGTTTAAGCATTTTAGCCAAATCAGAGAAAATCAAACGAGCGGCTTTAAAGATCCAGTGTTTACGTCCTTCTCCCAAAAGGTAAGAGATCGTAAATGAGATTACGAGCGCAACGAAGTACTTATCGAATTTATTACGCGCACCACTAAAGCGACTGTAGGAGGCGAAGTTATTGGCGATGATCAAACCAACACCAGCACCCATGCTTAGATAGGCCCATGCTTTTTGTCTTAAAGCACTTAGCGCATGCGTAAGTTCAGGTTTTAATTGTTTGATGGGTCTTAAGGCTTCTTTTAAGCCATTCTTCTGAATGTTTTTGAATAATCTTTTCCCAAAGGTGAAGATGATGATCCAGTAGATGGTTTTAGGCAAGATGTCCGTATATGTCGCCGTTAAGAAAATAATTGGACTGGCGATAAAGTTGGGAATGTATTGACTGACAGCTCTCCACCAAAAAGCAAACTGAAAGAATAAAACGATCGCTAATTGAATGGCGATGGCTTTGGCTCGTTTTGGGAACTCCTGTAAGGCAGCCTTAATTAAGATCGTCATCCATGAAGAAAAGGTCTCTTTGGGTTTAGAGTTTTGAGGTCCAATCTGAGGTTGGATTGAGTTGGTCATAATGATCTCCTGTGGTCAACAAAGTCTGTTGAAAGAATGGATAAAGGATCAAAAGACAAGACATTAGAAGATATAAGGTAAACTTTCGCCTTCATTATAGCACCCTCAAAACCGGTGTCAACGCACTAAAATGGACAACTATAAACGCCAAGATAAAGAAAAAAACATTTCCTGAGAAATGCTTTTTAAGGGTTTACGAAGCGATGTGATGTTCTTTTAGAAGTTTTATTTCTTCAACTAAATAGGGAAGAATCTTGACCGCATCTCCAATGATTCCTACATTAGCGATCCCAAAGATTGGCGCGGAGGCATCCAAATTGATTGCGATGATGAACTCAGATTTATCCATACCTGCAGTGTGTTGAACAGCCCCTGATATCCCACACGCTAGATACAAGGTCGGTCTTACGGTCTTACCTGTTTGACCCACTTGGATCTCTTTAGGTGCGCGTTGACGGTCGACGACTCCACGGCTTGCAGCGACGGTACCTCCCAATAGGGTTGCGACTTCTTGAAGTAGATCGAAGTGATCAATGACGCCTCGCCCACCTGAGACAATGATTTTCGCTTTCGCAATATCGATCCCATGGGTTTCTTTGAGAATGCGTTGTTTGAAGACAACTTTATCGATAGAACGAGGGGTGAATTTATACTCGATGATCTCCCCGTTTCTTGTTCCATCAAAGAAATCAGCGTCTAAGACTTTAGGCCGTATGGTGGCCATTTGAGGACGATGGTTAGGACAGACAATGGTTCCAAACAGGTTGCCCCCAAAGGCGGGTCGAGTGATCCAGAGTTCTGTAGAGTCACTTTCATTCGGATTTATTTCAATCTTAGTCGCATCAGCCGTTAGACCTGTATCGACTCTAGCCGCAATGCGAGGTGCTAAATCACGACCGATAACGGAAGCGCCAATCAATAAGGCATCTGGAGCATTGGTTTTGATGATGTCGGAGATAATATCGGTGGTATAGTGGGTTGAATAATGAGCCAAACTGCCATGATCCGCAACGATGACTTTATCCGCTCCGTGATGGATGACCGATTGGACTAAATCTTTAATTTCGTTTCCAATTAAGATTCCAACCACATCGAAGTGGACGTGTTTGATCGCAGTGACTAGTTTTCTAGCTTCACTTAAGAGTTCATAGCTGACATCTTGAATGACCCCATCTCTTTGTTCAATGAAGACATATATATCTTTGGTGTTCATAGGGCTCCTTACTCCATGTAGGCACTCAGATAGGAAGCCACTAGTTTGGCTGCTTCTTGTGCACTAAGATTTGTCTTCAACGCATTGGCTTGTAGGGTTCTAGTAAATGTTTTTTTAACTTGCGTTGGAGAACCTTTAAGACCGACATCTTTTTCTGAGAGCTTCAAATCCGCAAATGTTACGAGTCTAATGGGTTTCTCAAAGGCATTCCAAACATCAGTAACGTTCATTGAACGAGGGGTATTCATCGTATTCAAGGTAGAAATCAAAGCAGGACAAGTAACTTCTAGAATTTCACTGTAGTCTTCATATGCTTTTTTAACAGTTAAAACGGGAGCTGTATAATCCATAATTTCTTCTACGTACGTTACTTGAGGGATGCCTAATTTTTCAGCCACTTGTGGACCTACTTGAGCCGTATCTCCATCAATGGCTTGTCTTCCTGCGATGATCAAATCATAAGGCAAGGTCTTTAAGAAAGCCGCTAAGGTGGTCGAGGTTGCCCAAGTATCTGACCCAGCAAATTTCATATCACTCAAGAGGACCACTTCATCGACACCTCTGGCCAAAAGTTCTCTAAGCATGTCTTCTGCTTGAGGAGGACCCATGGTGATCGCAGTTAAATGGGCTTGATATTTATCTTTTAATTTTAAAGCTTCTTCAATCCCAGCCATATCGTCAGGATTAGGAATACTGGGGACACCTGTTCTGATAAGGGTCCCTGTAACTTTATCAATCTTCATTTCCGTGGTATCCGGAACTTGTTTAACCAAACAGAGTATGTTCATTGTTTTTTCCTATTTGAGTACGGCGGCACTGATAACCATGCGTTGTACTTCTGATGTCCCTTCGTAGATTTCAGTGATTTTGGCATCTCGCATCATGCGTTCTACCGGATAATCACGTGTATACCCATAACCTCCAAATAACTGAACTGCTTGGGTGGTCACTTCCATCGCCACTTCTGAGGCATAAAGCTTAGCCATGGCTGCTTCCGTTGAATAAGGTTTTCCACTGTCTTTTAGAAACGCAGCTTTATACACCAATAAGCGAGCTGCTTCTGTCTTCATGGTCATATCCGCAATCTTAAATTGAGTATTTTGAAAAGCTGAGATCGGTTTACCGAATTGTTTTCTTTGTTTAACGTACTTTACGGTCTCATCGATGGCTCCTTGGGCGATCCCTAAGGCTTGAGCTGCGATCCCGATACGACCACCATCTAAGGTACTCATGGCGATCTTAAAGCCCATGCCTTCTGTCCCTAAAAGGTTATCCAAAGGTACTTTGACTTTATCGAAGACCAATTCGCAAGTAGACGAACCACGGATTCCCAATTTCAGTTCTTTTGGACTCACCGTAAATCCTGCCATTTCTTTCTCAATGATGAAGGCAGAGATTCCTTTGGTCCCAATCGTTCGATCCGTCATCGCAAAGATGATGTAGATATCCGCATAACCCGCATTGGTGATAAAAATCTTTGACCCACTCAGCAGATAATGATCGTCCATCTTCACCGCAAAGGTCTGTTGACCAGCAGCATCTGTCCCAGCATTAGGTTCAGTCAAACCGAAAGCACCTAAAGCTGAACCATTACATAAACGCGTCAAGAATTTTTCTTTTTGGGCTGCTGTTCCATACTGATAGATCGGATGTGCTCCAAGTGACGTATGAGCACTTAAGATAACACCTGTCGTCCCACAAACTTTACTAAGCTCTTCGACTGCCAAGGTATACGCTAAGGTATCAGCCCCTGATCCTTGAAATTCAACTGGAAAACATATACCCATGAGTTTTGATTTAACCATTTTTTCAACAGTCTCTATGGGAAATCGTTCTTCTTCATCAATGGCGTGAGCTAAAGGTTTCACTTCTTTTTCAGCGAAATCACGATACAACTTTTGAAGTAGTAAGTGACGTTTAGATAGTGTAAAATCCATTTTAAATCTCTTCTTTTGGCGCCAACACCGTGGCTTTACCAGTAACAACAACTTCACCAGCACTGTTTCTTGCGATAGTTTCTAATAGGACTCTATTTTTCTCCGGAATAATCTCAATGATCGTGACGGTTGCGGTGATTGTTTCATCGAGTCTTACTGGTTTCATGAATCTGGATTCTTGACCTAAATAGATGGTGCCGTAGCCAGGCAATTGAGTTCCTAAAATCTTAGAAAACAAAGAAGCTACTAAAGCCCCATGAACAATACGTCCTTTAAACATGGTTGTCTGCGCATACGCTTCGTTGAGATGTACAGGGTTATCATCGCCTGACACTTCCGCAAACAAAAGAACATCCTTGTTTGTAATCTGTTTGGTAAAAGATGCACTTTGACCTACTTCCAATGCTTGAATCGATCGTCCTTTGAACATACTTATTTTACCTCTTATGAAATATGAATCATCTTTCATATTTAAGTTTAGAAGATGTGTTCGTGCTTGTCAATGAGTTTGTTAAAAAAATAACAAATGTTTTAGCGTTCTTTGTGAGCGCTTACTAAAAATTAAAAAAGGACCACTTGAAGAACGAATTAAAAACTATGAGTCAAAAGTCAAAAATTGAAAAGTATCCTCTATTTTGTGGTAATAAATGGGAGGATTGCGAGCTGAGATGTGTCACTAATAAAACATTCTTAAGAATTACTCTCAAAAATCAAAAATATAGAATAAAAGTTTTTTTGTAGACATAATTTTTCCAAAACAAAAGATGGGCTTAACCATCTTTGTGTGCTCTAGAAGTAAAGGAGGGAAATTCTAGGGCGTTTATTCAGCCAAGGCTTTGATGTCTTGATATGCCTTTAGATCTGTATAGAGATCTGCTTTATAAGGATTACGTTTAGTCTTGATGATCTTGAAAATCATATAACTTAATACCGCAAGATTGATGGCTAAAGATAAAGCTCCTAAGAAAGTATAGATACTAGGATTGTAGGTCGAGTTGACCATGAATTTTCCTTGGTCTTGAAAGAATGGGAAAGTCTGGGCAAACATACACCAAATGGCTAAGGTCTGTGCACGATGTTGAAGCCAAGCACCTTTACCTAAAGTAAAGGCACATAACGTAGGTGCAATCAAGAGTGCTAAACCTGCATACCAAGAATGGGTAGGGATACAGTTGTAGGTATAAACGAAGTTCCAGATATCATAGGCAATGATCCAAAACCACAATAGATCAGGCCAAAGCATATCTCTACTGCTGTCTTTTTTAGAAACTTGACGAATAACAATCCCAAACCAACCCGTAATACAGATGATGTTTAAGATGCCTGCGATCGCATTCATATAATTCCAAGGTCCACCCAATACCCCAATGACTTCGCCTTCGATGGCGCCTGAATGAACCATCCAATACGTTGCCCCAACTTCAAAATCACGAGCAACGGCTTCTAAGATATTGACGGCCAAGATCAGTGGAGGAAAACAAAGTGCAATCTTACTAGAGGCAAGTTTCCAGTTAATCTTCCCTGTCACTTTATCTTTCTTTTCAAGATGTCTGATCGCCCAAAATCCAATACTACCAATGGTCGCAGAATAGACTTTCGCTAAATGAAACCAATCGGTATACGTTGTTTCTTTTAAAGTCGTAAACCATAACACAGTCAAGACGATCGGCAAGGCAGTAAAACTGACTAAGCCAACCCATTTGTATCGACGAGCTATTTCATTAAACACAAACAAAGAAGCACATACAACCAGTAACATCATCACTGCCAATGCAAATGATGAGCCCTCTGCAAGATTAAATGTAAACATATTTTATCCTTTCCGATAAAAGTATCTGTTAGATCCCAAGTGTTAAAATCATGACGCCACATAAAGTGATGGCCAGCCCCGCCATCGGATGCGCAAGCTTCTCTAAACTTTTAAGCTGAACGGCTTTGATACCTTTGACGCCGATATAGGTCATCGCCATCATCGACAGAATCGTGCATATTGAGAAAGCTGCGGTGACCCCAAAAAGTGCTAGCATATTTTGAGTTGCTGCTGGAAACATAAGAATCGGAATCAAGGGTTCACAAGGCCCTAACGCAAACATAATGAAGAGTCCCCAAATCAGATTTAGATTTGATTGTGGTTTGGCTTGATGATGATCTTCAACCGATTCGACATGATGATGATCATGGGTGATGATTTCCCCATTGATCTTGTGCGAATGAGGTTTATTCTTATATAGGTTTCTTAAACTGATGCCTGTATAGATCAGACCAAAGACGATCATGAAGTAAGTCGCTAAGGTTCCTCTGATGCTTTCAACGTTGACTAAGAAGGATAAGCTTTGACTCATAAGGATCCCTAGGAAGCCAAACAAGGCTGAACTCAAGACATGCCCTATTCCACATATCAGCACGATGCCCATTGTCTTTCTCATCGACCAAGCATTTGCTTTAGAAAGAACCACAAAAGGAACATAATGATCGACTCCGATCAGCGTATGGACGACACCTATAAAGACAGCTGTCGACAATAAGACATTGATTTCGTTCATAGATCCTCCTTTAACAAACGATGATTTCTTTTATGATGAATTCTTTACCAGTAAGCAAGGTCCAATCCTTTTTTTGACAGATGGGGCAATAACCTTCACTGTCGACGATATTAAACACCTGATCACAATGATCACAATTCGCTGTTGCTTTTACGATCTCGATGACAAGCTTTGTCTTTTTAAGCATCGTACGATCAACGGCGGCAGGATAGCATTCTTCGATGTATCTAGGGATCATAGAAGAGATCTCACCGATCTGAAGAACAATCGACTCTACTTCGGTGATGTTATTTTCGATCGCGATTGCTTCAACTTGTTTAGCGACTTCAATGATGACACTCAATTCATGCATAGGATGCCTTAAGCTTCTTCTTTAGAAAATGATTTCTTAATGTTCTTAGCGATGATCTTAACTTCACGTGTCAAGGCAGTTCTTACGACCAAAGGTTTCACATCTTCAAATGAAGCTCCACCTGAGTTATAGGTTCTCACCAACTTAATCGCTTCAAACTTACACTTGGTCGTACATTGACCACAACCTACACACTTGTATTCATCGATCGTTGTAGCACCACAGCCTAAGCATCGTTCAGTTTCTTTTTTGATTTGTGCTTCAGTGAAGGTAGGACGTCCATCTTTAAACACATCAGTGCCTTTGAATTTAGTCGTATCATGTGTACTTTGTCTAGGTAGACGATCATAACTTTCTAGATCTAGATTATCTTTATCGATCGCTACATAATCTCTTCTATCTCTACCATTGACTAAACTTTGACCTGGTTGAACAAATCGATGAATGGATATCGCACCTTGTTTACCCGCTGCGATCGCATCGATGGCGAAACGAGGTCCAGTATAACAATCTCCACCTGTAAAGACATCTTTTTGATTGCTTTGATAGGTAAAACCATCAGCTTGTAGAGTCATATTTGGGTTAAAGCTTGCACTTGTGTCTTCTAAGAGCTTGCCCCAATCCATTGCTTGTCCTACAGAAACCAAGACATTATCTGCCTCAACGAAGAGGACTTCGTTTTCGTTATAGACTGGATTGAAACGTTTATTGGCGTCAAAGACGGATACACACTTCTTAAATTCGACACCTTTTAAGATCCCATTCTCAACGACGATACGTTTGGGTCCCCATGAGTTATTGATCTTGATGCCTTCTTCAAAGGCTTCTTCGATTTCTTCAGCCATAGCAGGCATTTCTGGACGGCTTTCTAAACAAAGCATATCTACTTGACTGGAGCCTAAACGAACGGCTGTTCGAGCCACATCAATTGCTACGTTTCCTCCACCAATGACGACTGTTTTGCCTTTGAGTTCATTGAAGGATCCTAGATTGACTTCTCTTAGGAAGTCTACGCCTGTGAGTACCTTAGGATGTTCTTCTCCTTCGATTCTTAAATTACGACCTTTTTGAGCCCCAATGGCCACATAGAAAGCTTTATAGTTTTGAGCTCTTAACTCATTTAAAGTAATATCTTTTCCGACTTCGATGCCGGTTTTGAATTCAACACCGAGTTCTCTTAGGATATCGATCTCAGCGTTAATGACTTCTTTTTCTAAGCGATAATTAGGGATCCCTAGGGTCAACATGCCTCCTAGTACTTTTTGTTTCTCAAATACTGTGACTTTATAGCCATCTACAGCCAAATAGAATGCGCAAGATAGACCCGCAGGACCTCCACCAATCACAGCAATCTTTTTCCCATAGGTATGTTTTATCTTTGGGATATAACGATGCATCTCATTAAGATCTTGCTGAGCGATGAACTTCTTGATCTCATCGATGGCGACCGCTTGATCAACACCACAACGCGTACAGGCTGTTTCACATTTATGAGGACAAATACGACCACATATGGCGGGGAAAGGATTCTCATGCTTGATCAATTCTAAGGCTTCTTTATATTTACCTAATGAGGCAAGTTTTACATAACCTTGGACAGCGATATGCGCAGGACACTCTGTCTTACAAGGACTGGTTCCTGTCGCTGTAACATCAGTTCTATTGGTCCTATAGTCGGTGTTGAACTTCTCAGGACCCCATTTTGTATCTCTAGGATTATCTAAAGGTTTTACTTTTATTGGATTGATTTGAGTCAACTTCGTCCCTAAACGAGCTGCATTGGTAGGACAGTTTTCAACACATTCGCCACACGCAACACATTTGTCTTTATCCACGTGAGCCACATAGTTGGATCTCACCATATCTGAATTACTGTACATTTGAGCGATCCGCATCGCGAAGCATGAACATCCACAACAGTTACAGATCGCATGGGTCTTGCCGGTCCCATCAAAATTAGGGATCTGATGCATAAGGCCATTCTCTTCAGCCTTTTTGATGATCTCAAAAGCTTCTTCACGCGTGATCTCACGACCTCTTCCTGTACGTATGTAGTATTCAGCTGCGTGATCCAATTGGATACACATGTCTTCTTTTAAGTGACCACAGCCTTCACCCATGACTTCACGTGAGGTTCTGCATGAACAATCAGATACTGTAAACACATGTGCCTCATTGAGATACTTTGAGATCTCTTCATAAGACGCTCTACGGGTTTCTCCTGAGATCGCTGTTTCAACGGGGATGACACGCATAACGCCTACCCCTACAGGAAACTTACCAACGCTCATTGGTCCTACGATACGACCATATTCTTCAAAAGCTCTGGCGATTTCTGGATATTTCTTAACATTGGCTTTATTGTTAACCATCATTTCCATAATGCCTGGAACCCATGTGTCATACCAATACTTATCGACGCCTTCTTTTTTATTGACGAAACAAACGCCTGCTAAACTAAGTTCCCACGCCAACTTTTCAACGAGTTCTACAGGTTTACCACACAACTTGGCCAATTCTTCTGCGCTCTTGGGTTTTCTAAAATCCATCACCAAAGCGACTTCAGCCATCTCATCGGTAACGACAGGAGCTAAGATCTTATAGCGAGGATCTTCTGCGGTATAGGCTCCTTTTGAGCCCATCTTCTTCCCCCCTACTTTATTCGCAAATTCTAATACTTTAAGCTTAACGACTTTCTCACTCATACGATGCTCCTTTCCAGTTTTTGACTTCTTCTTTAACCCAATCACAGAATTCAGGGAGTCCTTCACCTGTTCTTGCGGAAATTGGGATGATCTTTATTTTTGGATTCAATTTTAAGACACGTTCTTTACAGAGTTCGATGTCGAAATCAAAGACCGAAAGCACATCGATCTTATTGATGAGTAACACATCACAGATCTGAAACATCAATGGATATTTCAAAGGCTTATCATCACCTTCAGGAACACTTAGGATCATCGCATTCTTACTGCTTCCTGTGTCAAATTCTGCAGGACAGACCAGATTGCCTACGTTTTCTAAGATCACCAGATCGAGCTCATTGACCCCTAATCCAGTGAGACCTTGTTTGGTCATGCCCGCATCCAAGTGACACATCCCACCGGTATGAAGTTGGATGACTTTAGCCCCTGTCTTAGCGATCGTAATCGCATCGACATCTGAATCTATATCTGCTTCCATGACGCCAATTTTAAGGTCACTTTTTAAAAGATGGATGGTTCTGGTTAATGTCGTGGTTTTGCCTGATCCTGGAGAAGACATAAGATTTAATAAAAAGATCCCTTCCTTTTTGAGATCTATTCTCAGTTGATCTGCTTGTCTGTCGTTTTTCTCAAAAACCGCTTGTTTGATTTCTAGAATTTTGAATTCTGACATGATTTGTCCTCTCGATGTGGGGGTTTAATGCTTCTTGTGAACATAATAACATAACGATTGTTATGTTTCAATGACCTTTTTAACTAAATTGGGCTACAATAAAGGTGTAAACAAGGTAAGCCTAGAAAACATGCTAAACTTGAGGTAATGAATCAAACCATGAGCGAACTTCCCCAGAATAAACGAAAACAACATCTCTTAGAATCCGCCATCCGTGTCTTCTCTGTGAAGGGTTTTGATGATGCGAGTATGCGTGAGATCGCTTCTGAAGCAGGCCTTACCACAGGTGCGATTTATCATCACTATAAAAACAAAGACGATCTGTTTTATGATGCAGTCAAAGAGGCCGCTTACTTCGTTCATAAGTTATCTGAACGCAATGAAAACAGCACATTAAAAACAAATCAAGAGATGTTTAATGAGATCAGTGCCAACGTAAGAGATAGAATGTCTAAAGATGTTGAACAACGTCTACTTATCTTATTGGCTGCCTATACGATGAGCAAAGGTGGTCGTATCCAAGAGAAATATAAACAAGACTATACTGAGATCATTCAGAAAGTCGCAGACATGTATTTCTTTGCCTTTGGGGTAGAGAATCTTGCCTATCAAAAAAGCTTGGCCGCCATCTTGGTGGCTGCCCTAGATGGGGTCGCCTTACAATACTCACTGGGTATTTTAAAATTCGACGACGAAGCCTTTAAAGATACCTTCATCACTTTCTTCGCTGAAAGCATCCCTATCTTCCTTAGAACCCATAGAAAATAAGCACCCAAGGTGCTTATTTAATCAATAAAAAGGTCTCTGAGTTTCAGAGACCTCTCTTAAAAGTAAATCCAATGATTTAGTTTTCCTACTCAGATTTAGTATGGTGATATGCGTTGACTTCACGTCGATGTCATGCCAGTTTCAGTCCAAATTAATAGTGAAAGAAGGAGTCCTCGTGCCTTTTTCTTCTCATACGATGAAATATCCCATCATGGTCAGCCAGAAAGAATCCAAAACACGAAACTCACCAGCCCTTTATCACCTGAAAAGTGATGAAACGTGCTGTTTATACAAAAAAATCATTACTTTTATCAAGATTATACCCAAACTATGACGTGAAATAGAAAAAAGCCTTTAAAAAAAGGCTTCTGTTTTAAATGGCAGGGGTAGCAGGAGTTGAACCCACATCTACGGTTTTGGAGACCGCTGCTCTACCATTGAACTATACCCCTAGGTGCGCCCTACCATGATAGCATACCAAAAACCTCATTTCAACCTTACAATGCTCGCTTTTAAGCCTATAATTAAGCTATGGAAAATGTCCTACAATTTATTCTTTATATGATTCCTTTTCTCATCTATCTCTATCTTTTTAATATCTATGCACCGCATCATCGCATCAAAAAGGCGGATTGGATGAAGGGTTATATGACGCATCGGGGTTTATTTACTGTGGATCAAAGTATTCCTGAGAATAGTTTGGCTGCTTTTAAGGCTGCGATGGAAGCGGGCTATGGCAGTGAGTTGGATGTTCAATGTACGCAAGAGGGTGAAGTCATGGTTTTTCATGATGACACTTTAGATCGGTTGTGTCATGTAGCAGGTCTTCTAGAGGATAAAACCTATGACCAAATTAAATCGTTAAAACTTGCTTTAAGTGAAGAACCTATTCCGACCCTTGCATCTGTTCTTGAACTTACCCAGGGTAAAGTTCCTTTGATGATAGAGATTAAACATACCCAACGCATTAAACTTACTGTATCTAAGGTTAAAGCTTGTCTAGAAAATTACCAAGGCAATATTACCATTTGTAGCTTTAATCCCTTGATCCTAGGTGAAGTCAAACGTCAAATGCCAGAAGTTTTAAGAGGACAGTTGATGGAACCTTCTTTACATAAAAAACAATTTCCACTGTATCTTCGTTTGATTTTACATTTCGCTTTAATGAACGGCATCCATCAACCTGATTATCTTAGTATTCATCACCAACAGCGGTTGTTCAGTTATAAAGTACATCGATGGATGGGTGGATTTGGGGTCATGTGGCCGATTCAAAATGCTTCTCAAGCGACAGAGGCTAAAAAATATTCAGATCTTATCATATTTGAACATTATCGACCAGTTGATTGAGCCTGTGCTACACTTAAATTCTGTGATGACTTATGAACTTTATTAAAAAATTCTTTGCGGTTGAAACTTTAATACCCCCTCAACATCGTATTCAAGCTTTACCGACGACGCAAGAAGTCTATGAAAGAACCTTGCGTATCGCATGGCCTTCTGCAATGGAGGCTATTTTAATTAGCCTCATTGGCGCCGTAGATATGATGATGGTGGGCGGTTTGGGTACCAATGCGATTGCAGCAGTTGGGATTACCACACAACCCAAGTTTCTATTTATGAGTATGGTCTTAGCGTTAAATGTAGGAACCACAGTTATTGTCTCTCGTCGCAAGGGTGCCAACGATCAAGAAGGCGCAAAGAGAGCTTTGAGAAATGCTTTGGTACTCAGTTTTTTTATTGCTTTGTTTTCAACGGTGATTGGAATTATTTATGCCCAACCCATTTTGATATTTGCCGGTGCTAACCTCGATTTTATGGCGGACGCAAAAATCTATTTTCAAATTATTTTGGTGGGCAATTTCTTTTATCTGATTGGCTTAACCATGACGGCTGCACAACGCGGGGTTGGCAATACAAAGATTTCTATGGTGACCAACCTATCTGCCAATATTGTAAATATTATATTTAACTATCTATTAATTAATGGGATCTGGATCTTTCCTAGATGGGGTGTGATGGGAGCCGCTGTGGCAACTGCCATGGGGAATATTGTATCGTTGGGTTTAGCCAGCCATTCCTTATTGAAAACAGATACATTTTTAAGTTTAAGAGGCAAACAGGATTGGCATTTAGATCGAACCACTTTGCTTTCAATGTGGAGCATCAGTTCTTCTGCTTTTATTGAACAAATCTTCTTACGTATTGGCTTCTTAATGTATTCCAAAGCGGTTGCCGGATTAGGAACCTTACAATTCGCAACGCATTATATTGTGATGCAGATTATGAGTATTACCTTCTCAATTGGTGAAGGTTTATCGATTGCGACCTCAAGTTTAGTAGGTCAAAGTTTAGGGGCTAAACGTCCTGATTTAGCCATCATTTATGGCAAAGTATCGCAAAGAGTAGGACTTGTCGCATCCTTGTTGGTAGGGCTCATCATCATCATAACCCGTGTTCAGCTCATACAATTCTTCTCACATGACCCTGATATTATTGCGTTAGGATCGAATATTCTCATCATACTAGCTATCATCGTCTATTTCCAAATTGCCCAAGTCATAACCTTAGGCAGCTTAAGAGGTGCTGGGGATGTTAAGTTTTCTGCCATGTTGTCATTGGTGAGTGTAACCCTGGTTCGACCAAGTTTAACTTTTGTTTTGGCGTATACCTTAGGCTTAGGTTTATATGGGGCTTGGTTCAGTGTCATCCTTGACCAAGGTTTACGCTATTTTATCAGTCGCTATCGTTTCCATAAAGCACAGTGGATAAAAATTGAAGTCTAAGACAAACAACGGAAGATTTATTCCGTTTTTTTCATTTAAACGCTAGGATAGTTTAATACTTTTGGAGTATAATTATAGACGGTTATAAACAGGAGGACATTAATGTCAACTAAGAAATATTCCACGATGGATGGTAATACCGCAACTTCTCATGTCGCGTATGCGTTTACTGAAGTAGCCGCCATTTATCCGATTACGCCTTCATCAACCATGGCCGAATTGGTCGATGCTTGGGCAAGCCAAGGTAGAAAAAATCTATTTGGTGACGTCGTAAAAGTAGTAGAAATGCAGTCAGAAGCTGGAGCTGCTGGGGCAGTTCATGGGGCTTTACAAGGCGGGACACTTGCATCCACCTTTACCGCTTCCCAAGGTTTATTGTTGATGATTCCAAACATGTATAAATGGGTAGGAGAACTTCTACCTGGTGTTATCCATGTATCTGCTCGTGCTTTAGCAACGCGCTCACTTTCTATTTTTGGGGATCACCAAGACATCTATGCAGTCAGACAAACTGGCTTTACGATGATTGCTTCTCATTCTGTTCAAGAAGCCATGGATTTAGCTGGTGTCGCACATTTAACAGCGATTAAAGCAAGTACACCTGTGCTTCATTTCTTTGATGGATTTAGAACATCTCATGAAATTCAAAAAGTAGAAGTCATCGATACCGACAAACTCTTAGAAATGATGGATAAAGATGCTTTAGAAAACTTCCGTAAGAATGCTTTGAATCCTCATACAAATCCAGTGACCCGTGGGGGCGCTGAGAATGATGATGTTTATTTCCAAGGTCGCGAAGCTTCCAATGTGCATTATGATGCGATTCTTCCAATTGTTGAAGATTACTTTAAGAAAGTTAGCGACTTAACGGGTCGTGAATATGCACCGTTTGTTTATTATGGGGCTAAAGATGCAGACCGCGTGATCATTGCGATGGGTTCTGTCACTGAAACAGCAAAAGAAGTTGTGGATGCGCTCAATGCTCGAGGTGAAAAAGTTGGATTGGTAAAAGTTCATTTGTACCGTCCATTCTCATCATCCCATATCATTAATGTTTTGCCTAAAACCGTTAAAAAAGTGGCTGTCTTAGATCGTACCAAAGAACAAGGTACTCATGAACCTCTCTTTACGGATGTATATGTTGCACTTCATGGAATCAATGCGATTGAAACCATTGTGGGTGGACGTTATGGACTCTCTTCAAAAGATACCCAACCTCAAGACATTAAAGCTGTCTATGATCACTTGAATCAAGCCAATCCAATGGATGGCTTTACTCTCAGCATCACTGATGATGTGACACATAAATCATTGCCAGTTGATCCTGAATTCCATGTTATTACAGACTATACCTCTTGCTTATTCTATGGCTTAGGGTCAGATGGAACTGTTTCCGCTAATAAGAACTCCATTAAGATTATTGGAGATCACACGGATCTTTATTCCCAAGCTTACTTTGCTTATGATTCCAAGAAAGCAGGGGGCGTTACACGTTCTCACTTGCGTTTTGGTCCAACCGCCATTCGTTCAACGTATTATGTCAACAATGCTGACTTTGTCTCTTGTTCTTTAGATTCATTCGTCATTAAATATGATATGCTCAAGAACCTCAAACAAGGGGGAACCTTCCTGCTCAATACGGCGTTCTCAAAAGAAACCATTGAAGCTCAACTTCCTAACCGTGTTAAGAAACAATTGGCAGATAAAAAAGCACGTTTCTTCATTATCGATGCGACAAAGATCGCTGAAGAAATTGGCATGGGTCGTCGTACCAATACCATTCTTCAATCCTCATTCTTCGCACTTAATGAAGCCATTCTTCCGTATGATAAAGCATTGACTTATATGAAGGAAGCCGCTAAGAAATCCTACGCTAAGAAGGGTGACGAAGTAGTCGAACTCAACTGGAAGGCCATTGACCAAGGTAAAGATGGATTGGTAGCCATTGAAGTTAAACCTGAATGGTCTAATTTAACCGTTAGTAAGAGCCGTCGTGTTACTGGTGATGAATACTTCGATAACCATGTCGATATGATCAATGGATTAGATGGATATGATCTTCCTGTTTCAGCCTTTACTAAATATGGTCTATTGGACGGATCCTTCCGCAATAACGTTGCCTATGAAGAACACCGCAATATTGCCACTCAAGTGCCACAATGGCATCCTGAGAATTGTATTCAATGTGGATTCTGTTCGTTTGTATGTCCACATGCGACCGTTCGTACCTTCTTACTAGATGAAAAAGAAGTGGCAAATGCACCTATGGCCTTTGATACCATCCCTGCCTCTGGTCCTAACTTAAGTCATCTTAAATTCCGTGTTATGGTTTCCCCAGACAATTGTGTGGGTTGTGGACTTTGTGCAGTTGAGTGTCCAGGTAAAGGTGGTAAGAAAGCCTTAACCATGGAAGATGTCAAAGAACGACTATTCGAAGCACCTTTGGCTGATTATCTCTATAAAAAGACGGAATACAAAACAGACCTCGTTTCCACCGACACCATTAAGGGAACTCAGCTCTTGCAACCATACTTTGAAGTTTCTGGGGCATGTGCAGGCTGTGGTGAAACACCTTACTATAAACTCGCTTCTCAATTATTTGGTAGAGATATGTTGATTGCCAATGCGACGGGTTGTACATCCATTTATTGTGGATCTGCACCTTCTACACCATTTGTCACGGACAAGAATGGTGAAGGCGTTGCATGGGGTAATTCCTTGTTTGAAGACAATGCTGAATATGGATATGGGATGAAAGTTGCTCAAGAATTTAAAGCACGTCGGATCATGGACCTCTTAGCGAAAGTTAAAGTTGAAGACACCAAATTGGTAGATGTGACAGATCGTTACTTAGCGGTTAAAGGCAATCGTAATGAAGAACGTCTCGTCGTTAAAGAATTGGTCAAAGCACTCAAAGCATCGAAATCAGAAAGTGCTGTCCTCGTTGTCGAAATGGAACGCGACCTTGTTTCCAACTCCGTATGGATCGTTGGTGGCGATGGTTGGGCTTATGACATCGGTTACGGTGGATTGGACCATGTTATTGCGAATAACTTAAATGTTAATATCTTAATCTTAGACACCGAAGTGTACTCTAACACCGGCGGACAATCCTCTAAATCTTCTCAAGCGGCTGCCATTGCGAAATTCGCAGCGGGTGGTAAACCAACAGCTAAGAAAGACATTGGCCAAATTGCGATGGCATATGGTCACGTCTATGTTGCTTCCGTCTCCATGGGGGCAAATCGTGTTCAAACGATCAAAGCCTTTAAAGAAGCAGAAGCTTATGATGGACCTTCCCTCATCGTTGCTTACTCTCCATGTATTGAACATGGAATTAAGGGTGGCTTGATGAATCATCAGGTTTCTCAGAAGAGAGCTGTTGAATGTGGATACTGGACACTCTATCGTTTCAATCCATTGGCTGAAAAACAACTCACCATTGATTCGAAAGAACCAGATTTCATGAAATACAGAGACTTCATCATGAATGAAACACGCTTCAATCAATTGCCTTCGATTAATCCAGAACACGCAGAAGAACTGATTAAGAAATCAGAAGAAGATGCGAAGAAACGTTACAACCGTCTCAAAAAACTGGTTGATTAATTAAACATAAGCATGACCCTTCAAAAGGTCATGCTTTTTGTTTGTGGTATAATGTGTCTATTAATTTGGAACTAAAAATGAAAATATGTCTTTATTTCGAAGCTGAAAAAATGCTCCAAACCTCGGGAATCGGCCGAGCTCTACAACATCAAAAGCGTGCTTTAGAATCGGCAGGGATCGAATATACCTTAGACCCTGAAGACGAGTACGATCTTTTACATATCAATACGGTGGGCGTAAGTTCTTCAAGTGTTATTGCGAACGCCAAAAAAAGAAATAAAAAAGTGATCTATCATGCACACTCAACCGAAGAGGATTTTAGAGATTCTTTTCTTTTATCAAATCAGATGGCACCTTTTTTCAAACGTCATATTGTAAATTTATATGCACAAGCTGATGCCATTATTACCCCGACACCCTATGCGAAGTCACTTCTAGAAGCGTATGGATTAACCATGCCTATCCATCCAGTTTCCAATGGAATAGATTTAAAGCACTATGCCAAAGATGACCAAAAGATTAAAGCTTTTCGAAAATACTTTGGACTATCTGAAACGCAGAAAGTCGTCATTAGTGTCGGCTTATACCTTAAACGTAAAGGGATCCAAGATTTCATGGAAGTTGCTAAACAATTTCCCGATGTAAAATTTATTTGGTTTGGATATACACCCTTAATTTCAATTCCAGCCTCGATTCGTCATATGATTGAAGATCATCCCAGTAATGTGATTTTACCTGGGTATGTTAAAGGACCCATTATCGAAGGGGCGTATGCCAGTGCCAATCATTTCTTTTTCCCAACCTACGAAGAGACAGAAGGAATCGTTGTTTTAGAAGCCTTAGCCTCTAAATGCCCTGTGCTTGTCCGCGATATCGGTGTATTTAATCCTTGGTTAGTCGATGGGGTTAATTGTCATAAAGCGTTTGATAATGAAGGATTTAGTGCCATCTTAAGACAGTCATTTGAAGGTACACTTTCATCCACACTCGAAGCAGCTTATCAAACGGCCAGTGAACGTACATTACCTAACATTGGTCAACAGTTAAAAGAAATCTATGTCCCTTTATTAAATGAAGGAGGTTCAACATGAGAATTGGACTCTTTAGTGACACCTACCTCCCTGAGATTAATGGAGTTGTCTCATCGATTGTGACACTTCAACAAGGTCTAGAAGCACAAGGTCATGAAGTTTTTATCATCACCACACATCCTTCCCTTTTAAGTGTGTCCTATGAGAATCGAATCTTAAGATTACCGGGTATCGAACTAAAACAAATGTATGGGTATGTCTTAACCAGTCCTGTGCATATTCGTGCATTCCAAACCATTCGAGACATGGAATTGGATGTGATTCATGCGCACACGGAGTTTGGAATTGGTATTTTTGCCCGAATTGCCTCACGTCTACTACATTTACCTTTGGTCATTACGTACCATACAACCTATGAAGACTATACTCACTATGTGAATGTATTTAATTCGAAAACATTTGAAAAAGCTGCTCGAAAGACAGTCTCCAAATTATCTAAGTTATACATTGACACCAGTGACGCCATTATTTCTCCCTCCCAAAAAACAAAGACCATGCTTTTAGGCTATGGTGTCAAAAATCAAATCCATGTCATTCCTACCGGACTTGACTTAGATCGTTTTGACCCAAACCGATCAAAGCCTTCCGATATTTTAGCGTTAAGACAAGCACTTGGGATTCAAGCCTCTAAAAAGATAATCTTATATGTGGGCCGTATCGCCAAAGAGAAGTCCATTGATTTGGTGATTGAAGGTTTCTCAAAAATCAATCAAACCTTGTGCCCATGCCAACTGATTATCGTGGGGGGCGGACCTGAACTCGATCATTTGATTCAACTGACCCAAAGCTTAGGTGCGCAAGCATCTGTAACGTTTACGGGAAAGAAAGCAGCCACTGAAGTACCTTTGTATTATCATACGGCCGATGTTTTTGTCTCAGCTTCACTGACTGAAACGCAAGGCATGACTTTTGTTGAAGCGTTTGCGAGTCATACCCCGGTATTTGCACGTCCGGATGAGGTTCTTAAAGAACTCATCAAAGAAGAAGAAACAGGGTATTTCTTTGAAACTGCCGAAGCCTTTGCCTATAAAGTAGAAGCGCATTTTGCACTCTCTGAAGAAACTAGAAAGATGATGAGACAAAAAGCCGCAAACTTTGCGATTCCATATGATCGGAAAGTGTTCATTGATCGCGTATTAAGTGTATATACCCAAGCCTGTGAAGACGTTAAAGAATCCATGAATCTCATAACTGTTTATCATCGCAATGATGTGGTTGAGTGTCATCTAGAGAAACGAAATCGGTCTCTCGATGTTTTGGTAAGTGGGGATATGTTTGTAGCCAAAGGCTTACGGAAAGGTGAACTTGTGAGTAAAGAAACCATTGAAGAATTGATGTCGAATGAGCAATTTGTAAAGGTCTATCAAGCCTGTATTCGTAAGTTAGCCTCTAAGGATCGAAGTGTTAAAGAAATGTATGATTATTTGACGGAGTCTTCAACTTTATCCATCCGTGAAATCAATGACCTCATTGAACATCTTGAATCAAAAGGCTATCTTAATGATCTCTCGACAGCACAAGCCATGGTGAGTTCTTATCGTAGTTTACTTCAAGGTAAGAATCGCATTATTAGAAACCTTAGAAAAAAAGGGATTCCCCAGAATCTCATTGATGAGGTGATGGCTCAAGATGGTCAAGAGACAGAACTTGCTCAAGCCATTACATGGGCAAGCAAAGTCAAACCCACCATTAAAGATCGATCTCTTAGAGCCATTAAACAATCATTGACACAGAAGATGGTTCATCAAGGGTACGATTTCAACATCATTGAAGTGGTGATGCAAAGTCTAAATTTCAATGACGAAGAAAAAGGCGAACTAGAAAGTCTACGTAAAGCCGCCATGAAAGCCAAGAAACGCTATGCGAATAAGTATCAAGGAACGGCTTTAAGAAATGCGATCTTTACCTATCTAGACCACCAAGGCTATAGTCTAGATGATATCTATATTATCTTAAATGAAATGGAGTCACTATGAGTCGAATCAATCTTTCAGCCTTTGTTGAAGGCGATAAAATCAACACCAGTTTACTCATTACACAATTAACCAAAGGGGTCACCACCAATGGGGCTCCGTATGTATCTTTAACCTTACAAGATAAGACCGCCTCGATAGAAGCCAAACTTTGGGATGCCAAAGATGAACAACTAGAGAGTATGACAGCTGGGAAAGTCATTCAAGTCTCGGGGGAAGTTCTAAAGTATCGAAATGTACTTCAATTGAGATTGTTTTCAGTTGCCAAGTTGAGTGAAGGAGAATATGATCCTGCAGAGTATGTGGTAAGCTCATCGCTGAGTGTAGAGGCGATGAAGACTTCCATCGACAAGACTTTAGCTTCACTCAAAGACCCTATTTATCGAGACATCACCACACAACTCATTCGCATGCATGAAGATAAACTATATACATCGCCCGCCGCTGCTAAGAATCACCATGATTTTGTTGGTGGTTTATGTACCCATATGATTTCTATGGTCGATTTAGCACAAGCTTTGGTCAAACTTTATCCCGTGTTGAATCGTGATCTTTTGTTGGTGGGTGTTCTTCTGCATGACCTTGGTAAAGTGGTTGAATTATCAGGCCCTATATTAACGGAGTATACCCTTGAAGGAAAACTCATTGGGCATATTTCCATTATGCAAGCCCAAGTCTTAGAAGTCGCAACTTCGATGGGCTATCAAGCTTCAGAACAAGTTATTCTTATGCGTCATTTGATTTTATCTCACCATGGAGAATATGAATATGGATCTCCAGTCTTACCGATGGTGATGGAAGCGGAAATCCTCAACTATGTTGATAACATCGATGCTCGGATGAATATGTTTGATAAGGCATTAACCCCCCTTAAAGAAGGGGAGTGGACCCAACGTATCTTTGCCTTAGAGAATCGACCTTTCTACAAACCTAAACCTTAAGTGAAACAGCAAATGCTGTTTTTCTTTGAATCACTTCACTTGAAATATACCCTAGGGGGGTATATCATGTTTAGGTGAGGTAAAAACCATGTTAAAAACATATCATGTTGAAGGTATGACCTGTATGCACTGTGTGCATCATGTCAGTGTTGCATTAAAAGAAGTCGAAGGCGTAAAAGATGTGAAAGTATCTTTGGATCAAAAAACTGCCTTGGTCGATGCTGAAAGTACAGTCATGTTTGAAGTTCTCAAAGCGGCTGTAGATGAAGTCGGCTATGTTTTAAGTCAAAAATAAAATGCTAGAAAAAACCTATACCGTTACAGGGATGACCTGTGCAAGTTGTTCGGCTGCAGTCAGTCGAAGCTTGAAGAAAGTGGATGGGGTTCAAAGTGCAGATGTTAATTTAGCCACTGAGAAAGTCACTGTGCATTTTGACCATGAGCTGGACTTTGAAATCTTAAAGAAAGCAGTCGATCAAGCAGGCTATGGTTTAGAAGAAATTCAAACCCTCAGACACGTAACCTTAGATATTGAAGGCATGACCTGTGCTTCTTGTAGTGCAGCCATCGAACGTAGCTTAAAGAAACAAGTGGGTGTTCAATCCATCAGTGTCAATTTAGCCACCAACAAGGCAACTTTGACCTATGATCCAAGGTTGATCAAAATGAGTGGTATTAAAGCGGCCGTTGATAAGGCCGGTTATAAAGCGCTTGAAGCACCCACAGTTCGTCAAGTTGATGCAGAAACACTTCGAAAAGAAGTTCAATTTAAAGAGATGACTTTTCGTTTAATTTTATCGACTATTTTTGCGGTTCCTTTGCTGTACTTAGCGATGTCACATATGTTTAAAGAATTAAACCTATGGATGCCTGATCTCATCAGTCATCACACTCATCCTTTAAATTTCGCCTTAACGCAATTGGTTTTGATGGTACCTATTTTGTATGCAGGCCGACGTTTTTTTACAGTAGGATTTAAAACATTAAGTAAAGGATCTCCCAATATGGATAGTTTAGTGGCCATCGGGACAGGTTCTGCTTTTCTCTATGGAATCTATATCACCCTCACGATTGCCATGGGCAATGCGGATGGGATTAATAATCTTTACTTCGAATCGGCTGGAGTCGTAATTACCCTCGTCCTAATGGGCAAGTGGTTAGAAGAACAATCTAAGGGTAAAACCTCTTTAGCCATTCGAAAATTAATGGAGCTTGCCCCTAAACATGCGCATCTTATCCAAGGGGATCAAGTAGAGGATGTTCTCTTAGAAGAAATTCTTTTGGGGGATTATCTTTTGGTTAAACCTGGTGAAAAAATTCCTGTCGATGGCATCATTATCGAAGGCTTAAGTGCCGTGGATGAAAGTATGTTGACGGGTGAAAGTTTACCCATCGATAAAGGTCCACAAGATAAAGTCATCGCAGGATCCATCAATGCGCAAGGCGTCCTAAAATTCAAGGCAACAGCCGTGGGTGAACATACCGCTTTAGCACAAATCATAAAACTCGTTGAAGATGCACAAGGTCAAAAGGCTCCCATTGCAGCGCTTGCGGATGTGATTTCTGCCTACTTTGTACCGGTTGTTATCGTGATTGCGTTCTTGAGTGCAGGATTTTGGGCACTTCAAGGTGAAAGTTTCACCTTTATTCTTAATATATTTGTGACCGTATTGGTCATCGCATGTCCATGTGCTTTAGGTCTAGCTACCCCAACCGCGATTATGGTGGGGACTGGTAGAGGGGCTCAATTAGGGGTCTTGTATAAAGGGGGAGAAGCCCTCGAAGGAGCTCAAGCAATTCAAGCTGTACTTTTAGATAAAACAGGGACTTTAACAATGGGTCAACCCAGTGTCACAGACATCCATAGTTTACATTTAAGCGAACAAGAGTTCTTAGCTTATATGGCCAGTGCAGAAGCTGTGTCTGAACATCCTTTGGCTAAAGCCATTGTTAAAAAAGCACAAGAGACACCTATTCCTTTGATGCCTGTCTCTGAATTTGAAGCGGTCAGTGGTCGAGGACTAAAAGCAGTGGTCACAGGCCAAACCCTATGGATTGGAAATGAAGCTTGGATGCGAGAACATCAAATTGATGTGAAGTTTGATCAAGCAGATCTATGGTCAAATCAAGGAAAGACCGTCTTATATCTTGCAATCGATGGAATCTACCAAGGGTGTGTAGCTGTCGCAGATACTTTAAAACCAAGTAGTCTAGAAGCGGTTAAAGCTTTAAAGAAAATGGGTTTAAAAGTAGCGATGGTAACCGGTGATCACAGTCGTACGGCACATGCCATTGCAGCCTTAGTGGATATTCAAGATGTCTATGCGGATGTCTTACCCCAAGATAAAGGTGAAGCTGTTAAAGACCTACAATCCAAAGGCTATAAAGTGGCCATGGTTGGAGATGGGATTAATGATGCGTTAGCGCTGACTTTAGCAGATACTGGAATTGCGATTGGGTCAGGGACGGATGTGGCCATTGAAAGCGCGGACATTGTCTTAATGCACTCTGACTTAATGGATGTTGTGCAGGCACTTAAACTATCCAAAGCAACGCTCAACAACATTAAACAGAACTTATTCTGGGCATTTATCTACAATATTGTAGGGATTCCCTTTGCAGCAGGTGTCTTCTATTTCTTTGGGGGAGCGCTCTTGAATCCTATGTTTGCAGGGGCGGCGATGGCTTTAAGTTCGGTTTCTGTTGTGTCCAATGCATTAAGACTAAGCGTCTATAAAACGAGGTAAAAAGATGGAACATCATGCGCATTGTAGCAGTGAAAAACATACCCACCGCAGTCCAGAAATTCAACAACTTTTGACAATCAGACTCAATCGATTAGAAGGTCAAATAAGAGGAATTAAAGGTATGCTGGAAGATGAAGTCTATTGTGATGATATTCTGATCCAGGTGGCCGCAGTGAAGTCAGCGTTAGATGCTTTTGCCTCTACCCTTTTTGAAGATCACTTAAAAACCTGTATCATTCGCGACATTAAAGCCAATGATCCAGACATCCTTGATGAAGTCTTAACGACCATCAAGCGTCTAACTCGATAATGCAGCAAAGAAAAATATTAATCACTGGAATGACCTGTGAGAGTTGCGAACAAACGGTTAAAAAAACACTCCAAAATCTAAAAGGTATCAAAGCAGTTTCTGCCAGTTATCTTAAAGGTGAAGCATATTTAAAAGGAGATCAGATTCCAAGTGATCGTCAACTTCATCAAGCGCTTCAAAAACAAGGGTATGGCTTAGGCAAAGCCAAGTTCCCATGGTTGTATGTTGGGGGACTGTTGGGTCTAGGACTAGCATTTGTTTTAATACAGCGGCTCTATGGAAGCTTTATCTTTGACCCAAGTCAAACCCAACTTTCTGCAGGACTCATCGTGCTGTATGCTTTGGTAAGTTCGCTTCATTGTATGAGTATGTGTGGCGGACTATCTTTAGGGATCACCCTACATCAAGCGAAGCCTAAACAAAGAGCCATCAGTTATCACCTGGGTAGAATTCTATCGTATACCCTCAGTGGGTTTATCTTAGGATTGGTTGGTCAACAGTTTACCCTCAATCCGGTGGTGACCAATCTACTCTATTTGATCTCGGGTGGATGGATGTTGATTCTATCCCTGAAGATGGCCAATATCCTAAAGTTCGAATTCCCTAAACTATTTACAAAAACATCGAACACAAAAGGACCTTTTATCATAGGTTTACTTAATGCCCTCATGCCTTGCGGGTCTCTACAGACCGTTCAAGTGATGGCACTCAGTAGTACCAGTCCATGGCTTGGGGCCATGATTATGCTGACATTCGCTGTGATTACAGCACCTTCTTTAGCGCTGATGCAATGGGTGGGACATACATGGTTAGGTCGTAAACGTCAATTTATTCAAGTGTTGGCTGCTTTATTGGTGGCACTCTTTGGTCTACAGATGATGTTGAGATCAGACTGGATCTCAAGTCCTATATCCCAACTTACCCAAAGCTTAAGTCCTGTTACTGAATTTGCGCCCCTTGAACAAGGTATCCAAAAACTACAATTGCGCATTGAAGAAGGCCACTATACCTTAGATTACAATCAAATTAAAGCAGGTGTGCCAGTCCAAATCAGCTTTAGTGCAACTCAGTTCTTAGGCTGTGCGAACCCCATTCAATTTGACTTCTTAACGCCTATGGTTGAAATCGATGTCTTAAAGAATCCAGAACCGATCACCTTTACCTTAGATCAAACAGGCGTCTATGTGATTCATTGTTGGATGAATATGGAAAAGATTAGTCTATATGTAGAAAAATAAGATTCTCATGCGAGAATCTTATTTTAATTTAAGTTGGTCTTTAACTTCAGGACTTAAGTGGTGGAGCGGGGCTGTGTTAAATTGAAGCACCAGTCCATCGTGTGCATCATAACGAGGAATGACATGCAGATGAACATGAAAGACACTTTGACCTGCAATCTCGTTGGTATTGCTTAAATAGTTATAGCCTTTCGGTTTTAAGACTTGGTCATATCGTTGAGTGATGAACTTAGCAATGGCATGCATACGCGCAAATACATAACTGGGGGTGGAGACTAAATCCTCATAATGCTTTTTACTGATGACTAAAGCGTGACCTTGAGTTACAGGATTGATATCTAGAATTGCGATGATGGTCTCATCTTCATACAAAATATCGGCAGGAATTTGGTGTTGACTAATCATACAGAAAATACACATGGGCATACCTCTTTTAATCATCTTACACCACAGCATGAATCTCTTCTAGCGGTGCATAAAAAAACCGTGAATTTCACGGTTTATTTTGCAATATAGTCTGCGTAAGTAATGATGAAGCTATCATAGACGGTACGATCATAGATTTTAAATCCATTTCGTACAAAGGCTTCTTTTAAGGCTTCTTCCATAAAGACAGTATCTAAAGCAAAGAAGGCAATAATTTCTTCTTTAAATTTATTGGCATCTGCTTCCGTGATTTGAACAATGTAGTTGGTAGAATTGGTGGTATCTGGAATCACCATTGAAAGTGTTGGGGCGGATTGTTGACTCATCCAAGTCAGTACAACCTCTGCCAATTCAGAAGCAGCATAGACAATTTCTTCATCCCCAGGATAACTGGTGGTTGAATAGGTGGCTGCGACGGTTCCAAAATCAGTGCCTGCTTTAATTTCAGCTAATGCCGTTTCTGCTAAAGCCGCATCGGTAACTTCAATAATTCTAACCTTTTTAGGTTGATTCGAAGCAGCGACTGCGTCAAAGTTAGTCGTTAAATAGGTATTGACCAAAACCTCTTGTTGAAGGGTTGGAAGAATCCCATTGGTGTAATAATCATCAATGGTTTTATAGCCATAATAGCTAAGATACATATCCAAACTTTCACCCACACTGGCTTTGAATTCTTCAAGTTGAGTTTGAGCTTTCGTGGTCATTTCAGCGGTCATCTCAACTTCTTTATTGAGAATGATTTGGGTTGCCATCAGTTTAACAGCAGCTGCAGGATCTTGAGCCAAAAGCGATGTATAGACTTGACCTGTGGTGACACTGGTAGATCCAATTTTGATGAGGGCATCATTTGGGTTGGAGATGGAAGTAACTTTATTGCCACATCCACTTAAGAATAAGGCAAGGATTAACAAGCTTAATAGTTTTTTCATGTGTTATTCCTCAATTCCCATATAGGTTAAGATTTCGGCTTTGAGTTCATCATTGCCTAAGAAATCAACGTTTAATTCTTTTGCTTTAGACCAAATGACATTGGCTTGAAGCGTGGCATCTGTACTGAGAATGGCGGTATAGAACTCTTGATATTCTTTTAAGCTTTCTAAATCCATCGCATCCACACGAATCAAATGCCAACCATAAGAAGTTTGAACCCAATCCGATACTTGACCTGCTTCTGTGAGCGCTAAGGCTGCATTTAAGAAGTTTTCTTCATATTGGGTGGTGATATCCATATAGCCTAAAGAACCTTTATTGGTGTTGTTGGAAGTATCATCAGAATAATTCAACACGACATCTTCAAAACTCATCCCATTGGCGTAAGCTGCTTTAGCTTCTTCAAAGCGGGCTGTTTCTTCAGCGGTAGGTGTGGTTGGATCATCCATCATTACCAACACGTGGCTAACAACGCGAGGTTGGTTGGTTAATTGGAAATTCGCAAACAGCGTATCCATATTGGTATCAATGTGTGCATTGGTTAATTCTTGTAGTTTATAGGTATAAATAAAGTAATCAGTTAAATCTTCAAGTTTGGTATAACCCATCGACTTTAAAGCTTCAACTAAATACGTTTCATACGCATCTGCGCCATAGTAATCTGAGAAGTTAGTTTTAACCCCTTCAACATCTACGCCTGCTTTGGTTGTCATTACATCTGTTGTTTCTACAGCAGCTTGGACAACACTTCGTTCAAACAACATATAGATAATGTCGAGTCCACCTTGGTTGTATAAATTGGTGTAGAGTTCATCGGTGGTCACATCAGTTCCAGCGACTGAGAAAACAACATCTTTTCCACCCACTGATTTAGCCGGTAGATTATCTTTGTTTTGATCATAAACATAATATAAGATGGTGGCAAACAGTAACCCAGCAATCAAGACTAGGAACCATTGCCGCTTCATATAAGCTAGCATTCAAAATCCTCCTTAATAACCCCTACATTATAGTGGACTTAAGTTGAATATACAAGACGAAGCAGAGTGCGTCAGCTCACATTTCATCTAAGCGAATATGCTATAATACAAACGTTTCAAAACACACATTAAGGAGTCCTTAGCATGTCCAAATTGGAAATCAAAGACTTACACGTCCAAATCGAAGGAAAAGAAATTCTTAAAGGAATAAACTTGTCCGTTCAAGCAGGCGAAATACATGCCCTTATGGGGCCAAATGGCAATGGGAAATCAACCCTCTTAGCCGCCATCATGGGTCATCCGAAATACAAAGTGACCAAAGGTTCGATTCATTTAGATGATCAAGATGTTTTAGCCATGGAAGTCAATGAACGCGCGAAAGCAGGTTTATTCCTAGGCTTACAGTATCCCTTAGAAATCAGTGGGGTCACCAATTCTGATTTCCTAAAAGCAGCCATCAATACCCGTAGAGAAAAACCTATTCCACTCTTCACATTCATCAAGACTTTGGAAACGGCGATTACTTCACTCGAAATGAAATCTGACTTAGCGCATCGCTATGTCAATGAAGGATTTTCTGGGGGAGAGAAAAAACGCAATGAAATCTTACAGATGATTTTACTGCAACCTAAACTGGCGATGTTGGATGAGATTGATAGTGGCTTAGATGTCGATGCCTTAAAAGTTGTGGCTAAAGCCATTAATGATCAAATGTCCACATCACAGATGGGACTCATGTTGGTATCTCACTATGAACGATTCTATCAATTGGTAACGCCTACTCATGCGCATGTGCTGATCGATGGAAAGATAGTTATCTCTGGAGATAAGACTTTAGTAACAAAGATTGACGAGCAAGGCTATGACTGGCTTAAACAAGAATATGGCATCGAAATCCCTCAAGAAGAAGTCATTCAACGGACGGTTACCAGTCTTGGAACTTGTGCGGTTAAAGAATGGGGAGACGCCAGTGTCTAGTTTTGTTCAAGGGTTTACCCGCTTAACATGGGATGTTTCTCAAGTTAAGTCCTTTGACTTTAAAACGGACCAAGGTCAAACCTATGATGTCTTAATTGATTTACAAGGTGAGGGTGAAGCCAACATTCAATGTGATGTAGCTCAAAACTCAATTTTAAATCTGTTTTATTTAAATGTCGGACAAGCCCTCAAACTCAATGAACGCTATCAAGTTCAAAGTCAGGCTTCCTTTAAGCTCACCTATGCTGATTTTAATGAAGCAGCTTTAGATCGAACCAGTGAAGTCATCTTGCTAGGTGAAGGTGCACGTGTTCATTTAAAAAGTGCGATCTTAGTACAATCCAAAAAAGAACTCAATTATCGCTTTAGTCATCAAGCAGCTTTTACTCAAGGGGACATGGAAAATTTTGCCGTTACGATGAAGGATGGCTCCATGAATCTGCATGCGATTGGACACATCGCAAAACAGGCACCTAACAGTGAAACCCATCAAACAACGCGGGTTTTGAACTATAACTCAAGCCAAAGAGCATCTGTCTATCCACAGTTAATTATTGATAACAATGATGTGAAAGCATCGCATGCGCAAAGCAGTGGTCAAATTGATCCTGAGCAACTTTACTATCTTCAGACCCGAGGATTAAGCCAAGGGGATGCTGTACGTTTGATGATTCAAGGCTATTTAACATCCATTTTAGAGGGCATCAAAGATGAACCTTTGAAAACAAGTTTATTAGCCTCGATTGAAAAGAAGGTGGATGAAGTATGTTCGATGTAAATAAAATTCGACAAGATTTCCCGATGTTAAGAAAAGCAGATGCCAGTGACACCCCACACATTTACTTTGACAATGCTTCCACCACATTCAAACCACAAGTTGTGATCGATGCTGTTACACGATACTACACGGAAGAATCGGTCAATATTCATCGAGGAGATTATGACTTGTCTTATCAAGTGTCAGATGAGTATGAACAAGCGCGTAAAGCCGTTGCGCGTTTTATTAAGAGTGACGTATCTGAAGTCGTCTTTACCAGTGGAGCTTCTGCTTCCTTAAATTTAGTAGCCTATGGTTGGGGACGTAAATACCTTAAAAAAGGGGATGTGATCCTCTCCTCCGAAGCTGAACATGCCTCTAATATTTTACCTTGGTTTAAAACAGCCGAAGAGACAGGCGCTGTCATTGAATACATTGAACTCACCGATGAAGGTGAATTAACCTTAGAAAACTTTAAGAAAGCCATGCATGCTGGGGTTAAAGTGGTGGCTGTTGCCCACATAACCAATGTCTTAGGATTTATTGCCCCCATTAAAGAAATGACAGTTATCGCCCATGAATTTGGTGCAGTTATCTCCGTCGATGGGGCTCAATCTGTGCCTCATATCCCAACCGATGTGAAAGATTGGGACATTGATTTCTTATCTTTTTCATCCCATAAAATGGTAGGACCTACCGGAGTTGGTGTCCTCTTTGCGAAGTTTAAACATCTAGAAGCCATGGATCCCTTCATGATTGGAGGGGGCAACAATGCCCGCTTTGACATCTGTGGAAACATTCTTCTTCAAAAACCTCCGTTCAAATTTGAAGCAGGAACCCCTGCCATTGAAGCTGTTTTAGGCTTTAGAGCCGCCATTGAGTATCTTGAAGGAGTAGGCATGCAAGCCATTGAAGAAGCTGAACATGCGCTTCGTGTTTATTTGGTGAATGCTTTACTTGAGATGCCCCACATCCATGTCTATAATCCCCATGCAGCCACAGGCATCGTAACCATTAATGTAGATGGTATCTTTGCCCAAGATGTGGCTTTGTATCTCAATTCTAAAGGGATTGCGGTTAGAGCAGGGACCCACTGTGCCAAGATCTTGGTTGAAGTCATTAAGACCTCAGAAACAGTTCGTATCAGCTTAGAATTCTATAACACACAGGCTGAAGTAGATGGTTTGATTGAGGCACTTAGAACGGTGACCCTTGAACAATGCATCGACCTCTATCTATAAAGGAGACCCAATGTCTGATTTACTCAAAGATCCCTTGATCCTAAGACAAATCATCATGGATCATTATGAATATCCGCATAACCATCATCTGAGTGATGACCCCAGTTATCATAAAATACACATGGCCTCTGAGTCGTGTATTGATGACATTACAGTTATGGCTAAAATCGAAGATGGGCAGATCAAAGACATCTGTTTTGATGGGGTAGCTTGTACCATTTCTACCGCATCCACCTCGATCATGACTGAACTCATGATGGGTAAATCTATTTCAGAAGCCCAAGCCATTATCAAAGAGTACTATGCCATGATCCATTTAGAACCGTATGATGAAAGCGTTCTAGAAGAAGCTGTGGCGTTTCATCAGGTTGGTAAACAAGCCAATCGTATTAAGTGCGCAACCATTGGATTCAAAGCTATTGAAGAAGCGCTAGAAAAGGCCCAAACATGAGTCAAAAAGACCAATTACCCACCACTGAATATCAGTATGGGTTCCATGATAAAGATGTGAGTGTGTATAAAACGCGTAAAGGGATAGATGCGGAAATTGTTAGAGAAATCTCCCGCATTAAAAATGAACCCGAATGGATGACCGAGTTTAGACTTAAAAGTTATGAGATGTTTTTGCAGAAGAAAATGCCAAACTGGGGTCCTGAACTTTCAGAGATCAAGTTTGAAGATTATACCTACTACATTCGTCCCTCTGAGAAGATGATGAACAACTGGGAGGATGTCCCAGAGTCCATTAAGAACACCTTTGATAAACTGGGGATTCCAGAAGCCGAAAAGAAGTTCTTGTCTGGCGTCGCCACCCAATATGAATCAGAGATGGTTTACCACAGTATGTTGGCTGAAGTCGAAGAAAAAGGGGTCATCTTTACAGATCCTGATACAGCACTCAAAAAATACCCTGAATTGTTTAAGAAATACTTTGGGACCGTTGTCCCTTATTCAGATAATAAATTTGCTTCTTTAAACTCAGCGGTGTGGAGTGGAGGCTCCTTTATCTATGTACCCAAAGGCGTCAAACTCGATAAACCCCTTCAATCCTATTTCCGCATCAACAGTGAACAGATGGGACAATTTGAACGGACATTGATTATTGTGGATGAAGGTGCGGATGTCCATTATGTGGAAGGTTGTACAGCTCCTACCTATTCAAAAGATAGTTTACACGCAGCTGTGGTTGAAATTATTGTTCATCCGCATGCTAAATGTCGATACTCGACCATTCAAAACTGGTCTACCAATGTTTTAAACTTAGTCACAAAACGGGCTAGAGTTATGGAGTATGGCACCATGGAATGGATTGATGGTAACATTGGATCGCATGTCACCATGAAGTATCCAGCTTGTATCTTAGCAGGCCCTTATGCGAAAGGGATGACCATTTCAATCGCAGTGGCTTCATCGATTAGACAAATTCAAGATGCGGGGGCTAAGATGGTACATCTAGCACCGTATACCACCTCCAATATCATTTCTAAATCCGTTGCTCGCAATGGGGGAGAAGTGAATTATCGAGGGCTTGTCCAACACAGTACTAAAGCAGACTATGCGCGTTCTAAAATCGAATGTGACACCCTCATTTTAGATGACATCAGTCGTTCAGAGACCTTGCCTACCAATGTGAGTTACAATCAGAAATCTACCATCGAACATGAAGCCACAGTCTCTAAAGTCTCAGAAGATCAATTATTCTATTTGATGAGCCGAGGTTTAACAAAGTCCCAAGCCATGGAAACCATTGTGATGGGGTTCTTAGAACCCTTTACCCGCGAACTTCCCATGGAATATGCGGTTGAATTGAATCAACTGATGAAACTCGAAATGGTGGGTAGTGTAGGTTAGTGGATAAAGCGAGTTTACGTCTTAAACATCTGAAGTTAAGAAAAGAAGCCGGTGCGGATTTACTGAGACAGTATTCGCATCGGATTTTTATAAAGACGCAAAGCTACGTAAAAACGATTCATACCTTAGGGATATATATCAGTAAAGAAGATGAAGTGGATACCCGTGAACTCATTGAATATGCCCTGAGTAAAGGATGCGTTGTATGTGTCCCCAAAGTGATCAAACAACGCATGATTTTTGTCCAAATCCATTCACTCAGTGAGGTTCAACGTGGGGCATTTGGTCTGTTAGAACCCATTTCAGAGGAAGCTTTTTTAGACCCTATTGAACTGCAGATCATCCCCATGTTGGCCTATAATTTAGAAGGGTATCGATTAGGGTATGGTAAAGGCTACTATGATGCTTACTTAAAATCATTTCCTGGGACAAGATTGGGTTTGTGTTTTCACATCAATCAAGACCTTGAACTTCAAGCCCAGGCGCATGACATTTCTTGCCAAATCATCATCACTGACTAAGAAGAAAAATTGCCTATGCTATAATTTGGCCATATAAAGGGGATTTTTATGTTCAAGAAAAATTCATTGATGATAAAAATAATGGTCTTGTTTTTTCTTGTCTTCTTTGGAGCTTATATTCCTCTAACACAACGGATTCCTTATTTAGCCAGTATTGGCTATAGCACGACGGAAATGAACCTCATCTTTTCCTTACAGGCTGCGATTGGGTTTGGCTATCAATTGGTTCTAGGCTTTCTGTGTGATAAGTATAAAACCATTAAGAAATTCTTCTTAGCCAGTCAAGTTATTGGAACTCTGGGGGTCTACATGATGTTTGCGCAAAGCGGACATGTGTTCTGGTTTCATATCCTATCCATTGCGGTGATTGGATCTCTTGGCAGTGTGGCCCTGGGTCTACTCGATGCGTGGGCACTCGAAATTGATCCAGTTATTAAAGAAAACTATGGAGCTGTGCGGGGTATGGGGACCGTCGGTTGGATCATTGGGGGCTATTTAGTCACTTGGATTATTGATTATAAAGGCTTTCAAGCTTTAGGATTAACCTATGCCATTATTGCGGTTGCTTTGTTCGCTTTAGGTTTCAGTTTAAAAGACGCCGTTAAAGTTAAACATGATAAACCCATTACTTTAATGGATATGAAATCACTTCTTCTCAATAAACGATATTTAATCATGGTTGTCATTCTATTCTTCGCGATGATGCTTTCAAACAGTGACGGACTGATTGTGGTGATGAAGATGGAAGCACTTGGCGCAACTGCCATGGAGAAATACCTGCGTTTTGCTTTACAGGCGATGGTAGAACTTCCTGCTCTTTTCTTAGGGGGCAAACTCTTAAGGAAATTTAAACCCATTCATGTGTTAAGTTTTGCGATTGTGATGTATGCGGTTCGCTTTGTTAGTTATTCCTTTGCGGACACGCCTACGTTGATGATTGCGGCTGCCATGCTTCAAGCAGTCACGTTTCCACTCTTAATGATTACCTCTAAAGCCTTGGTTTTTGGAGAATCTCCAGATCATCTGAAATCATCAGGCCAAATGGTGGCTGTCGCCATTTACGGCGGCATTGGGGCAGCACTTACACCCCTCATTACCGCGTTCATGATTGAACTGGGTGGCATCGATTTCAGCTTTATGATCTTTGCTTCATTTATGGTTATTCCTTTGGTACTCATTTCTATTTTCAATAAAGTTCCAGCATAATCACAAAATTTCACATGCTTTCGACACAGAGTCGACATATTGCCTTGGTATAGTAAAGATGCAAGATAGATCTTGCCTGTACGAGATTTTCTTCTCTAATAATCTCCTTTGAATCGTACAGTACTTTCCCCTTTGATGAATACAGAAAAAAGAAAAAGGATGTCCCATACGTCCTTTTTCTTCGACTTGTTTAATTTAGATGAAATTTTAGGTTTCTATGTTGACAAATATCTTGATAATTTGTATTGTTAAGTTGGGTTCAGACCCGAGTGCCTTGATTTTTCTTTTCCATTCACTTCCCCCACCCATCGAATGGAATAGACTATCCCCCGATACGATCAAGCACTAATAAGACATCCGTAAGGATGTCTTTTTGTTACAATAGAACTATGAAACTCTTAGCTGTCTTTGATGACCCATTTTGGGCCTCAGAACCCATTGAACATATTCGGTATACTTCACGTGTATTTTTAAGAAACGCCAAAGGAGAATATGGTTTTCTTAAGATTGTTGGAGAGGACTTATTGGGTGTTCGTTCTCATTTGGAAACCTGTGGGGGAGGGGTCGAAGAAGGTGAAACCTTTTTAGAGGCTGCTCAACGAGAAGTTTTAGAAGAGATGGGCTGTACTGCATCTCATTATCAGCTGGTGGGCGCTATTATTGATCGCTTAAATCCTTTAAAGCGATTAACTTGCAGTGTTTTTTACCATGCTCAATCCAATGAAGACAACGGTGCATTTAATCGCACTGAAGAAGAAAAAGAATTGATTGAGGCCATCTTATGGCTCAGTCCTCAAGAAGCATTGGCTCAACTATCGACTGCCAATAGTTCAATTGATGCGTTTGTCCACCGAAGAGACTTAAGGGCTTTTTTAGAGCTTTTTAAAGACCAGTAAGACTGGACTTAACGCATCGTTATCATACTCAATTCTATGTACGAGATGAATGTTTTTAATATGGGTAAGCCACGCTTCACAGCGGGTGTATTCTTGAAGTCCACCGGTATGTTTTCGATAGAAGCTCAAGACGAGTAGACCCCCTGTTTTGAGTAAAGGGATGGCTTGATTCAAGGCGATGAGCGTAGTTTGGGTTTGAGTCGTGATTAAAGATTCGGAGTGAGGCAGATATCCGCCATTGAAGATGTATGCATCGACAGGTTCTAAAATCACTTTTTCAAGATCAGCATGGCTTAAGTGATAGAGGGTAAAATTGGTGTAAGCTTGACACCTAACCTGTGTGTTTTGTAGGGCCTCTTTTTGAACATCAAACGCATAGACATGTTTAAAGTGTTGACAAGCAAATAAGGTATCATTGCCATTCCCCATGGTTAAATCAACGATGATAGAGTCTGCGGAAAGATGTTTGAGTAAGAAGTGATGGGCAAGACTACTCACACGTTTCATCACGATGGGTATCTCCTTGTGTAACATCAAGTTTTGCCATCCGTTTATCGATGTCATTGAGGACTTGGATCTTGTTTTTAATCCATTGAGGTTCAATGAGTTCTTCTTCATCCCCATCTCCGGTGAGTCTAAGGATGACAACCTCAGGGGGGAGGACTCTGAGTTGTTCGACCACCAGTTCTACATACGAATCTTGACTCAGAAGGGGAAAGGGATGAGCGAGATAACGAAGCCCTAAACGCGCATCTTTTAAGACATTCAACATGTGAAGCTTGATGCCCCAAGGGTGCAGTTGTCCTACAGCTTGTGCACTTTGAATCATCATGTCTGTGGTTTCACCTGGATAGCCATTGAGTAAATGGATGATGACTTTTAAAGGGCTGTGTAAGAGTCTTTGGTATCCTTTTTTAAAAGATGCAAAGTCTTCTTGACGATTCATGTTTTCTAGGCTTTGCGTATGAATAGTTTGAAGTCCAAGTTCAACATAAACATCTTTTATGGCACACATCGATTCTAAGTAATTTAGGATCGATTCATCTAGGCAATCCATGCGTGTGGCAATCGAGAGAGCGATCACAGAATCATCTCTAAAGAAAGGTTCATAGAGTTCTTTGAGCTTTTCTAAAGGGGCATAGGTATTGGTGAAAGCTTGGAAGTAGGCAATGCCTAGTCCGCGCGGCCATTTGTTTCTTTGAATCTCTAAGCCTTTTTGATATTGGTCCAATAGATGAGCTTGAGTATTACCTTGAAAGTCGCCACTGCCAATCGCATTACAAAAATCACAGCCACCTAATCCTTTAGAACCATCTCGATTAGGACAAGACAATCCTGCATTGAGACCAACTTTAAAGACTTTATGTCCATATCGTTTCTTGGTGGCATAACTAAAGGTATGGTAGCGTTTATTATCGTTGGAATAAAGAAAAGAAGTCATGGGAGTATTGTACCATGACGGCTTGCATTTTATGAGGCGCTTGGGTATACTGACTCTAGTGCTGTGAAGGGCATTAGTAGTCTTATTTCTTGTAGAGTAGAGATCCACATGTTTGGTGAAAAGTGGTCAAGGAAAAGATGAACTCAGCCTCGAGCTTAAAAGTGAAAAGCTTTTACGGACCCCCGTTATCGGATCAAGCGTATGCAATGCATAAATTAAGGTGGTACCGCGATCCGTCGTCCTTGGCTGGACTTTTTTTATTTATAAGGAGAAACACATGAAAAATCATACCGTAATTGAGAAGAAGTGGCAGGCTTTTTGGGATCAACATGAAACCTTTAAGACCAATGTCTATGACTTCGAAAAGCCTAAAGCTTATATTCTAGACATGTTTCCTTATCCCTCAGGAAATGGATTGCATGTGGGACATCCTGAAGGGTATACCGCAACCGATATTTTAAGTCGTATGCGACGTATGCAAGGTTATAATGTGCTCCATCCGATGGGATGGGATGCTTTTGGTTTACCCGCAGAGCAACATGCCTTAAACACAGGCAATCATCCTGCAGAATTCACCAAGAAAAACATTCAGACCTTTAAAAATCAAATCAAGAGTTTAGGTTTATCCTATGACTGGTCACGTGAAATCTCAACCACTGATCCAGAGTACTATAAATGGACCCAATGGATTTTCCTTCAACTCTATAAAAAAGGCTTAGCTTACGTCGATAAAATTCCTGTCAATTGGTGTCCTGAACTGGGGGCTGTTTTAGCCAATGAAGAAGTCATTGATGGGAAGTCGGAACGTGGAAATTTTCCGGTCTATCGTGTCCCCATGCGTCAATGGGTCTTACGTATTACCCACTATGCAGAACGTTTACTTGAAGACTTAGAGCTTGTGGATTGGCCTGTCAGCACCAAAGAAATGCAAATCAATTGGATTGGAAAATCAGTTGGGGCCAATGTTCAATTTAAAGTGGATGGACATCCGTTAGAATTTACCGTCTTTACGACGCGCTCAGATACCTTATTTGGTGCTACCTACTGTGTTTTAGCCCCTGAGCATCCGTTTGTCTTGAAAATTACAACCCCAAATCAATCCAACGAAGTTAAGGCATATGTTGATGCTTGTGCCAGCAAAAGTGATCTTCAACGTACTGAACTCAATAAAGAGAAGACGGGGGTCTTTACCGGTGCCTATGCTCTTAACCCCGTGAATGGACAGAAAGTTCCCATCTGGATTGCGGACTATGTGTTGGCGGCGTATGGAACAGGGGCCATTATGGCAGTTCCTGCGCATGATGAACGTGACTATGAATTCGCGAAGAAATTTAACCTAGAGATTATTCCAGTCCTTGAGGGTGGACATGTTGAGCACGAAGCCTTTACCCAAGATGGACCTCACATCAACAGTGGTTTCCTCAATGGATTAAATAAAGAGGATGCACTTGAGACCATGAATGCATGGCTTAAAGAGCACAAAGTCGGTGAGGCAAAAGTCACCTATAAACTGAGAGATTGGATTTTCTCTCGTCAACGTTACTGGGGTGAACCCATTCCCATCATCTTAATGGAAGATGGAACGCAAAGAACCGTTGATATCGATGAACTCCCATTAGAATTACCCGTCGTTGATAATTATAAGCCTTCGCAAAACGGAGAAAGTCCGCTTGCCCATGCAGGATCATGGTTAGAAGTAGAGATTGATGGAATCAAAGGCATCAGAGAAACCAATACGATGCCTCAGTGGGCTGGGAGTTGTTGGTACTACTTACGGTATTTAGATCCTAAGAACACAGAAACTTTCGCTGATCCAAAACTCTTAGCCCATTGGCTCCCAGTCGACCTTTATGTGGGCGGTGCTGAACATGCGGTCCTCCATTTACTTTATGCCCGTTTCTGGCACAAAGTACTTTACGATATTGGCGCAGTTCCAACGAAAGAACCCTTCGCTAAACTTTTCCACCAAGGTATGATTTTAGGTGAGAATGGTGAGAAAATGAGTAAATCTCGCGGGAATGTTATTAACCCTGATGACATCTTAGTCACCCATGGAGCCGATGCTTTACGGGTCTATGAAATGTTTATGGGACCTCTAGAAGCAGCCCTACCTTGGTCGGCCACAGGGTTAGATGGAACTCGTAAATGGATTGATCGAGTTGAACGTTGTTTTACTGAATTAAATAAGCTTAGGGATGAGAATGATCATGGTTTAGATAAGGTCTATCATGCCACTGTTAAAAAAGTGACCCATGATATAGAAACATTAAACTTTAATACAGGGATTTCTCAAATGATGATTTTTATCAATGAGTGTTATAAAGCTGAAAGTATTTATCGTCCATATGCGTTAGGGTTTATCCAAATGTTTGCTTGTTTTGCACCCCATACAGGGGAAGAACTTTGGACCACGCTAACCCAAAAAGAAGGCATTAGCTTTGAGCCATGGCCAAGTTATGATGAAAGCATATTGGTTGAAGACAGTGTTGAAATGGTCTTTCAAATCAATGGCAAAATAAAAGGCAAAGCCACCGTTAAAATGGATGCCACACAAGCGGAAGTTGAAGCCATAGCCTATCAAGTAGACAGCTTCAAACAAGCTTTAACAGGCCTCACAGTTCGTAAAGTAATCTACGTTAAGAATAAACTCTTAAATCTGGTTGTCTAAAATAAATGCTCCTACCCAGGAGCTTTTATTTTGTCTTAAAGGTATACACACTAAAACTTGGGTCATTTAGCCATCTCGCTTGAGTTTCTAATGTTGCAATCCCAGATGAGACATCCATTCGAATACCCGATACTGTGTAGGTTCCAACAATGTAAGGACCGGTGGCTTTTGAATATGAGGCACCCATGAAAGGTATATAAACTTGTCCCCCATGGGTCTTGCCAGCGAGTAGTAAAGAAGTTTGACTTGAACTCAGTGTTTCGATAATTGAAGGACTGTACGTAAAGCTAAGGGTGTAAAGGGCCTCATTGGCATACATTTGATCATCTCTATAAGCATCTAAGGGATCTAGACCGATCAATCGAATCGCTGCGTCCGTTTGATTCCTTAAGAGGACAGATTGATTCCCTAAGATTTCTAGGGTGCTTTGATCATATATGGTTTGAAGGATGTCTAAAAGCTTTCGATCATCATCGCCCAATACCGCAAACTTACCTAAAGGCGCATCGATTAAATTAAGTTGATCGATAACCCATTGAGTTTGTTGGGGCGTGATGGTAGAAGCCACAGAGGCATCGATTAAATCCCCCCCAATGAGTAAGAAATCAGGGTGACTGTCTTGAAGTGCTTTAAAGACTTTTTCAATGTAGCTTGTGTCTGCTTGACTAAAGATATGTAGATCAGAGATATAGACAAGTCTTAATCCTTCAAAACTAGCAGGAATCCGTGGATCTGTAAGGGTATAGTTTTTAATTTTGAGTCGTGTGAGCGCACTTTGGGTACTGTCATAATAGCTTGCGTAGCCAAGACTTAGGAGCACCAATAGAAGACTAACCACGATTCTGTAATAGGTTCTTTTCATCTTCATTATTATACCTTAGCTTTTAAATTGCGCATGCTATAATAATTTTAGAGGTGATTTCTATGAAAAAAGTATTTGCAGTCTTACTTATTGCAGGGGGCTCATTGGCTTTACTTAATAATCTTGGTTATCTTAATGTGGATGATATTTTTCAATACTTATGGCCAATCTTTATTATTCTTATTGGGCTTTCAGGTTTAAAAGAAAATACCAGTGGTAAACTCTTCCCACTCATCTTGGTGGTGGTCGGGACGGTCTTCTTGGCTAGAGCCTTTGGTTATCTGTATAATTTTGATTTAACAGACTTTATTTGGCCAGGCATCCTCATTCTGATTGGTGTGAGTATTTTATTCCCAAAGTCTAGAGCTCACATGAATGTGCATTTCCACACATCCAGTGAGGGTAAAGATAAATCGGATAAACAATGGAATATATCAGATAAAAAGGAATACACAGCCTTCATGGCTGGATTGGAAGAAAAAATTGTATCCTCAGATTTCAAACGGGTGAGTGTCTCCGTGGTTATGGGCGGAGCTGATCTTGATTTTAGAGACATTGTGATCCAAGACACCGATGCCTACATCGACATTAATGCGGTGATGGGTGGGGTCGATATTATCCTTCCTAGAGGATATCGTTTAGACATTGAAGGAACGCCCATCTTAGGTGGGTTTGAAAATCATTGTGAAAGCAATCCGAACGCAGATAAAACCATCCATATCAGTTACGCCGTCATCATGGGTGGCGTAGAGATTAAACACTAATTAAATAAATGACCTCTTGCGAGGTCATTTTTGTTGAGTTGAATACTTTATTCTTTTAGAGATGAAATAGAGAAGAGCCCCAAGACCTAAGATACAGGCATAAGACTCACTCACCCCTGTTTGAGGAAGTGGTTCTTGTGGTGTTGTTGGGGTGGTATTGGTAGGAGGAGTAACACCAGGTGTGGAAGGGGCACTCGTCGTAAAACTCCAAATATCAAGATTAGGATTGTTGGTGGTGTTTGCATCACTTAAGTTAAAGGAATAGGTTCCTGCCAAAAGTGTACCATTGGTATCATAACGATCAGGATCAAAGCTTGAATAAATATACGTACTATCTTCCCAATGACTATACGTACTACTAAAAGTACTTTTCCCTGCAACAATTCCATCTTCATCAAGGAAACCTGGTGCAAATAGACTAACTGAAGTATCTCCTTCAAATGTGATGGCGTTAATTAAATTGTACCCAAAGGCTAGATTTCCTAGAGATGTAATCGTTGTAGGGATGGTAATTTCAGTTAAGTAGTTTTCCAGGAAAGCTTCTGCCCCAATCGTAGTAAGGCTTGCTGGAAAGACTAGATCTTCTAGGTAATTCGCGGAGAATGCTTCATCTTCAATGGTAGTTAATGTCGTTGGGAAAGTAAGTGTAGCTATTTCATTGTCCCCAAAGGTGTAATTGCCAATACTGGTAAGTGAAGCAGGTAACGTGAGGCTGTTGATGACATTCTCACTAAACGTTGCATCCGTCTCTATCAGTTGAATCAACACAGTATCATTAAGGCCTAATGTGCTTGTATTTATTGTTACTAAGTTATTACCACTAAAGACTGCGTTTCCTAAACTTGTAAAGGCAGTTGTACGATTACTAAAACTGAGAGTTGCAATATCATTGTATTGAAATGCCCCTTCGCCAATAGAAGTTACTGAGCTTGGGATCGTCAGTGCACTCATGCTCCCCCAACTAAAGGTACGGTTCCCAATGCTGGTTATCGATGATAAGTCTAGAGTTGCGCTTGTTTGATTCTCCATGAAAGTTTCATCTTTGGCGACCAACTGTTTAAAAAGATTAATGCCCATATTTAATGAAGTTGGATTAATTGAGGCTAAACTTGTCCCTGAAAAAATAGCATTTCCTAAGGATGTAATAGAATCATTACCATTGAAATCAACCGAGGCTAAGCTGTTATTGTTGGTAAAAGCGTTGTCACCGATAAACTCAACACTGGTTGGAATAGAGATTGAGCTGAAACTATTTGCTTTAAAGGCAGCGCTGCCTATTGAGGTAATGGACGAAGGAATAGTAATACTGGTTATACTATTGTTTTCAAAAGCATTATTCCCAATGGCTGTAACGATTCGCGAAATGCTATTGCTATCCGTAAATGTAGAGGGGATGGCTAAGGCTCCGCCAGCACCATTGTAGCCTGTTATCGTAATGTCATTGTTAGACTCAATAATAAGTGTAAAATCTCCATCGGTAAAAGAACTTGCGTTTACGTTGATTGATAGGATCCCTAATAGAACAAAAACAAATAGAAAGTTAATTAAGATGAATTGTTTTTTCATATTTACTCCTTTTAAAGCAGATAAATTATAACAGATAAGAATATAATCTGTATTAAAAAATACATATAATACTAAAATCTGTTATAAAAGATAGTGATTTAGATGTGATAGAATGAAAACAATGAACTATATTCATATCAATAAACTCTCAAAAGAACCCCTTTATCAACAAATTTCATCTGCAATTAAAGAAGCGATTTTATTAGGTGATCTTAATTATGGTGATCAACTACCTTCTGAAGAACATCTTTCTGATGCGTTTGGCATTTCCAGGATTGTTGTAAGACAGGCTTATCAAGAGCTAGCAACACTCAAGTTGATTGAAGCCATTAAGGGAAAGGGGAGTCAAGTTATTTATGTGCATAAAATTAAGAATCTACTTCAGAATATTGATCAACTTGAACACTTTATTCATAAATATAATTTGAATGTTAACCCTTTACTTACTGAACATATTCATTCGAATTATCTACTAAATGCTACTTTTAGCTTTTTAGAGGAAAAACAAGTATTTCATTCTAAAAGAGTTTATGTATTACATGGTCATCCAATGATGGTTGAAGATATCTATGTTCCCCTAGAAGATGAAACCAAGCTAGAACTTAGTCCTAACATAGAGAACTTAGTTGATTGGCTCAAACTTATAAGAGGAGTGGAAATACACTCTATACACAGTCAAATAAGATCAACGTCAGTTAAGAAATCCGATGCTGAATTTTTAGAATGTAGTGGGGAGCTACCCATCTTTAATGCAAAATACCAATATTACAATACTAAGATGGAAGTTTGTGCTTTCCAAGAAATTCAGTTACTCGCTCATCACCATACCTTTGACATCGAGGTACAAAGATGACTTCACTGAAATTCATTATTGATCGCTCAAAAGGACCTCATGAATTCGAGAAAGTATTACGAGACTCCATCCTTTTAGGTTTATATATGAACGGTGAGTATCTTCCTTCGATAGAAGAACTTTCAGGATTGTATACACTGAGCAAATATGCGATACAGAATTGTTTGGATCATTTAGAAACAGAAGGGTTATTAATTAAGAAAAGAAAAAAAGGATATTATGTTCAAAGAACGCAACATCTGAATCACGTTTTTGAATCTCTGAGTTCTGTACAAAATATTATTGAAGCTGCAGGGTTTATATCAAGTTTTCAAGTCACTACGTCAGAAGTTGTCCCATTTCAATCTGATCTGCATGGAGCATTTTCTCAAACGTCAAAAGTACTAAAGCTTGAAAAACTTTATCGTGCCAATGATCGAGTTGTTTTGAATCAAGTCTGTTATTATCCCTTAAGTAAATTTCCAAATCTAGAATTTGAAAATATTACCGATCAACCCATCTATGAGGTGTTGATGATGAAGTATGGACTAAAAATCAAAGGGGCAAGGAAGCACTTAGATGCCCTACGACTCACTCGAGATGAGCAAGCAAAATTAGAAACAGTGAATGCCATCGGATCAAGAATCTATGGTTATGTCTATGATGAAAGTAATGAAGTATTTGAGATATTCGATAATATTTCTTCATCGGAGCTTGTTCTATTTGAAAGTACTAAAATTTTAAAGTAAAAGACACAGTTATTGAACTGTGTCTTTATTTGAGGGTTTGGTTTTAGCTGCCAAGGCCTTCATCGCTTCTTTAGAATTCAAGATAACGGGGATGACAATGGGATTGCGTCGTGTCTTTTGGTAAAGATAAGGTTCCAAAGATGCACGAATGGTGTTTTTGAGTTCACCAAAGGTGGTCTTCTGCAACATCCTTTTCTTTAGAGCTTCATAGACAATGAGTTCAGCTTCTTTAAGGAGGGTTTGATTTTCTTTAATAAAGACAAAACCTCTTGAGATGATGTTTGGACGAACAAGAATCTTATTGGTTCTAGAATCAATGGTGACAATCACGGACACCAAGCCATTATCGGCTAAGAGACGACGATCTTTAATGACCGAGGTTGATAATCCGGAGATATCATTCCCATCGACATAGATATCATCGGTTTGAATGCGTGTGTCAGAGGCAAAGACTTCTTCATTTCTTAAGACTAAGGGATCCCCATTGGCACAGATGAAGATATTTTCAGGTTGAACCCCTGTACTAATGGCCGTTTGAGCATGGACTTTCAACATCTTATATTCGCCATGCATCGGCATGAAGTATTTAGGTTTAATCAGTTGAAGCATCAACTTTTGTTCTTCTTGAGAAGCATGTCCAGTCGTATGCAAGGTATTCAGAACCGTCTTGGTTAAGACGTTGGCGCCTGATCGTGTTAAGCGATTGACCACCGCAAAGACCGATTGTTCATTGCCAGGAATGGGTGAGCTTGAGAAGACAACGGTATCTCCAGGAATAATCTTGATGTATTTATGGGTGCCATTGGCGATTCTAGATAAAGCTGCTAAAGGCTCACCTTGGGAACCAGTCGCAATGATCATGACTTTATTGGCGGGTAAGGTGTGTAAATATTCAGGCTCAATGAAATCATCTTCTCTGAATTTAAGATGCCCGTACTTTAAGCCAATCACCACCACATTTTCCATACTACGTCCAAAGACACATACTTTACGTCCATTGGCGACAGCGGCTTCAATGATTTGCGCCACCCGATACACATTGGAGGCAAAGGTCGCCATAATCAAACGACCTTGGGTCTTACGAGTAATGTCCATTAAGGAAGCTGCGACGGCTTTTTCACTGATGGTGAAGCCTTGGACGGATGAGTTGGTGGAATCACTCATGAGGAGGGTAACCCCAATCTGTCCAATATAAGCCATTTTTTGATAGTCCGCATTGGCTCCCACAGGGGTTAAGTCAAACTTAAAGTCGCCTGTTTCCACCACACGTCCATTGGGAGTATTAATGAGGACCCCTAAAGAATCTGGAATACTGTGGGTGGTGTTGAAGAAACCAACTCTAAAATGTTGGGTATCGACTTTTGAGTTGTCGGTAATAATTTCAATCTTAGGGACTTCTCTTAAACGACGTTCTTCAAGTTTTTTATTGATTAAAGCTGCCGCAAAGGTAGGCGCATAAATGCGAGGGATCTTAACACTTTGAAGTAGAAAAGGGATTCCGCCAATGTGGTCTTCATGACCATGGGTGATAATCAAAGCTTTAATCTTGTGTTGGTTACGTTGAAGATAAGCATAATCAGGGATGACATAGTCTACCCCCAGTAAGCCTTCTTCAGGAAAACGTACGCCAGCATCTAGAATGATGATTTCATCTAGATGTTCTAAGCAATACATATTCTTTCCAACTTCGCCTAAGCCACCTAAGGCATAGACTAAAGTGTCCGTGGCTCGGTTATAGGTTTTTTGTTCAATAAGTTTCATAGTTTCTGCGTGCATTTCTTAATCTCCGATGATCAGGGCATTTTCTTTAATTGCCCAAGGATCTTGTGTGTTGATACGGTCATAGAATAAGATACCACTCAGATGATCGATTTCATGTTGTAATACAATGGCGACAAAGCCTGAGACTTTAACTTCCACCATGTCTTCTTTTAAAACATCATAGGCTTTAACTTTAATTCGAGCGGCTCGATAGACCAATCCTTGATGCTCTTCCTCAACAGATAAACAGCCTTCTCCTGTTGAGAGGGCAGCTTCTTGAACGGAATGAGCGATAATCTTAGGATTGGCTAAGAGATATTCATGTTCAATGCCTTCATCATCTTCCGCAATCACACAGATCAGATTGACATAGGCACCCGTTTGAGGTGCGGCTAAGCCAACGGCTGCTTTAAGCTGATATTTATCGGCTTTCTTGTCATCTCGTGAATCTCGTACATAACGAAGCATTCGTTTGGCGAGTGAGTGGTCTTTTGCTTTTAGCGGTAACTTTAAAGGAACAGATTTCTGTCTTAAATTAGGATCAGTGTCCTTAATGATGGTTTCATACGTAATTCTTAGCATTTATCCTCTTTATGTGTCAGGACCAAAAAAGGTCACAGGTTATGGATGATATTTCACTTCATAATCAACGTCACCATTATAAACAATGTAACTTTAAATGTACAGGGAATTACAATTCTAAAGTCATGAGTTGTCTCATTTTTTGATACAATAAGGCTAATGAATAAATTTAAGCCCTCCATTAAGCTTCCTAAAGGTCGCGATTTAGCTATACAAACCGCCATGATCCTCTTGGCCTTATTTGGTTGGCTTATGATAACGTCTGCTTCCATGAGCACCCATGTGGTTCCTTTAACCTTACTGATGGTGTCTTTAAAACAATTGGCCTTCATCCTTGTAGGCTATCTTGGCTATAGTCTATTGGCACGCTATTTTAGTCTACAGTTTGTTCAAAAGTACATTGTGTGGATTATGGTTTTTACCCAAGTAATGTTGATTGCGCCGCTTTTCTTTCCAGCGATCAACGGGGCGAATGCTTGGATCGTCATTAAAGGTGTGGGTACTTTACAACCCAGTGAATTCGCGAAAATCGTCGTTGTTTTGGTCTTTGCCATTTATTTAGGGGATTCTAAACGTAAAAAGATTAGTTTAACTGACTTCGTCAAAATACCCTTCTTCTTCTTAAGTATGGTGTGTATCTTAGTGGTCTTTTTTCAAGGAGATACCGGTACAGCCATCGTGATTGTCGGGATGGCTTTCTGTGCATTTATGTTGGCAGGCCACAGTGTTCTAAGACGTTCACAGCTCATCCTTATCTTCCTCCTTATTCTAGGCTTATGTGCCGTTTACTTGGTATTAACCCCATCAGGCATCAGTTTTTTAAGAACGTTAGGGTTTCTTAAAGAGTATCAACTGGCACGATTTGAAAACACACTCAATCCCTTTGTAAATAGATATGGAACAGGGTATCAATTGGTTAGTAGTTTGGTGGCCTTTGTCCGAGGAGATTGGTTTGGGGTAGGGTATGGCATGGGTCTTCAAAAATATGGCTACTTACCCTATGCCAAAACAGACTTTATCTTAGCCGTCATTGCTGAAGAAACAGGTTTTGTGGGTGTGCTTTTTGTTTTAGTCACCTATGCAGTTTTAATAGGACGTTTATTTAAACATGCATTAAAGGCAACCCACGAACGCTCACGAATGATTTTGGTGGGTATTGCCATGTATGCAGCGCTTCACTTTATCTTAAATGTCGGGGGTGTTATCGCCCTCATTCCCTTAACAGGCGTGCCCCTCTTATTACTCTCTGCTGGGGGGTCAAGTACCTTATCATTGATGTTTTCATTGGGAATTGCTCAAAATATCATCGCAACCCAAGCGAAAGAAAGCAGTGAATCATGAGAATCATTGCAGGAACGCATAAATCCAGAACACTTTATAGTCTAGTTGGCGATTCTACTCGCCCCACCTTAGATAAAGTCAAAGAAGCTTTGTTTGGGAAAATAGGTCCATGGATTAAGGATAAACATGTCTTAGATCTTTTTGCGGGAAGTGGCAATATTGGCTGTGAGGCTTTATCCCGAGGGGCCGCGAGTTGTACCTTCGTAGAAGGGTCTCAGGCAGCGATGAACATCGTTAAGAAAAACCTAGAAAGTTTGAATTTCAAACAAGCAGTCTATCCTTATCGAATGGATGCCTTTCAAGCCTGCCGCTATCTAAAAAATAAAGGACAAATCTATGATTTAATTTATTTAGATCCCCCCTACGGTAAGATTGAAATCGACAAACTCTTAAGTGCGCTGCTAATCTTAACGCATGCAGATTCGCTGATCGTTCTTGAACATCCTAAAGACTTCGCATATCATGAACATGAAGCCTATACTTTAGATAAGAAGATGGACTATGGGTCAGTGGCCTTGTTCTATCTCAGGAGAAAACCATGAAAAAAGCTTTATATCCAGGAACCTTCGATCCCATCACCAATGGACACTTAGACATCATTGAACGTGCGTCTAAGTTGGTCAGTGAACTCGAAGTCGTCATTATGGAGAATCCAGAAAAAAATCCTACGTTTACGACGCAAGAACGCATTGAGATGATTAAGATTGCGACTGCGCATATGACCAATGTGTCTGTGAGCTCTCAACAAGGTTTAACAGTGGATTATGCGAGGAAGGCTCAAACAAACATCTTAATTCGAGGCATTCGAGCGGTTATGGATTATGAGTATGAACTTCAACAAGCCACCGCGAATATGGTGTTGGCACCGGATGTAGAAACTGTGTTTCTCTTAACCCGTCCTAAATACTCTTTCCTTTCTTCTTCGGTGGTTAAGCAGATTGCGAAGAACAAGGGTGATCTAAACTTATTTGTTCCTTCAAGCATTAAAGACATCATTCTACGTAAGTTTCAATAAGCGCTCTGCGCTTTTTGTTTGGTCTTTTTAAACATTAGCACTTAAGTGTTGACAGTGCCAATGTCTATGCTATACTATTAGCAGACATCTGATAAGAGTGCTAGGAGGTTGCGATGTTAAGTCAAAGACAAGTTGAAATCTTAAAAGCGATTGTTGAATCCTTCATCTCCAACGCCGAACCTGTTGGATCGAAAACCTTGGTCGATAAATTTAATTTACCCTACTCCTCAGCGCTTGTTCGCAATGAAATGAGTGAGCTTGAAAACTTAGGTTTCTTAGAAAAAACACACACCAGCAGTGGTCGAGTTCCTTCCACCATAGGGTATCGATACTATGTTGAACATCTGATGGAAGCGCGGCATGATAAATCTTTAGAGATTGTCTTGCGTCAAGTCTTCAATGATCGTGAAATGAAAATAGATGATGTGATTAAACGTAGTTGTGATATTTTATCGCAAATGACCAACTTAACTTCATTGGTTTTAGGACCTGAGGGACAAAGTCAAACCTTAGAACACATTAACTTATTTCCTTTAGACCAAAATCAAGCGGTTGCGGTCTTTATTACCAGCAGTGGACATACAGAAAATCGTTTATTTAATTTCGATCATGAAATCTCTGTTGAAGAATTGGCGAATTGTTGTGCCATTCTCAATGATCGCTTAACTGGGGTTAAACTCAATGAAATTCCGGATCGTTTAGCGTTGATTAAACCCATCTTAGCTCAATCCATTAAACAATATGAAATGATATTCCAAGCTTTCTTCAATGCTTTCCTAAAGTTTGCCAATCAAAACTTCTACCACAGTGGAACCAATAATTTATTCAATCAACCTGAATTTGCAGATATGAATAAGTTAAAACTACTGATGGGGATGTTTGAAAACAGTGGCATCTGGAAAGACATCGGTGCTAACCAAAATGCCTTACGGCTCGATCATGGACAACATTCTTCCTTAGTTTGGATGGATGATATGACCGTGGTTACAAGTACCTTCAAACTAGATGAACAAGAACAAGGCCAATTGATGGTCGTAGGACCCAGTCGAATGGAATACGATCGAATTGTGACGTTGATGGAATTCATGAGTGATGCGATTGAGAAAATATATGGAAAGGGAGGATAGACATGAGCGAAGAAAAAGAACTAAAAGTGGAAGATGTGATGGAGGAAAAACCGCACAAAGCCCACGCAAAAGACAAACACGTAGAAAAGATACATAAGTTAGAAGCGAAAGTTGAAGAACTCGAAGCTGAAACCAAGAAACTAAAAAACGATTACTTTAAAGCGTATGCAGATGCGGAAAACATTAAAAAACGCAATCAAGCTGATCATGACATGGCTAAGAAATATCGAATTCAAAGCTTTGCCTTAGATATCTTACCCGCCTTAGATAACTTAGAGCGTTCCTTAGCTGTCATGGAAGACAAAGAAAGTCCATTGGCTAAAGGTGTTCTAATGACCACCACGGCACTGATCAATGCCTTGAAAAAAGAAGGCGTTGAAGAGATTGAAGCTTTAGGCAAACCCTTTGATGGAAACTTCCATCAACCTCTGATGACTGAAGCAAGAGAGGGAATAGAACCCAATATTGTCTTAGAAGTATTACAAAAAGGGTATGTCTTAAAGGATCGTTTATTAAGACCCGCCTTGGTTAAAGTTAGCGAATAAATAAGAAAGAGAGAGCTAAAAAAATGAGTAATAAAATTATCGGTATCGACTTAGGTACCACCAATTCCTGTGTAGCCATTATGGAAAATGGCGAAGTTAAAGTAATTGTTAATCCAGAAGGTAATCGTACAACCCCTTCGGTTGTCGCTTATAAAAATGGAGATCGTATTGTAGGGGATGCGGCAAAACGCCAATTGGTCACCAATAAAGAATCGGTCTATTCAGTCAAACGTAAAATGGGAACCAATCAAACAGTTACGATGGAAGGGAAATCCTATACCCCTCAAGAAGTTTCTGCGATGATTCTGGCGTATATGAAATCCTACGCTGAAGCGTATGTTGGAGAAAAGATTACCAAAGCAGTTATTACAGTGCCTGCCTATTTCAATGATGCACAACGTCAAGCCACCAAAGATGCAGGTAAAATTGCAGGTTTGGATGTGGAACGTATCATCAATGAACCCACCGCAGCTGCGCTAGCCTTTGGGATTGATAAAACGGATAAGGAACAAAAAGTCTTGGTCTTTGACTTAGGCGGCGGAACCTTTGACGTTTCTATCCTAGAATTAGCGGATGGTACTTTTGAAGTATTGTCCACAGCTGGAGACAATGTCTTAGGTGGAGATGACTTTGACCAATTGATCGTAAATTGGTTGGTGGCTAACTTTAAGAAAGAAAATGGCGTTGATCTATCAACCGATAAGATGGCGCTTCAACGTTTAAGAGAAAGTGCTGAAAAGGCGAAGAAGGATTTATCTTCTACTGTCAGTACTCAAATCTCCCTACCTTTTATCAGTGCTGGTGCCAATGGGCCATTACACATTGAAACATCCTTAACGCGTGCAGCTTTTGAAAATATGACCAAAACCTTACTTGATCGTTGTATTGCGCCTGTTCGTCAAGCACTCAAGGATTCAGGTTTAACCAAGAATGATATTCATCAAGTCTTGTTGGTAGGGGGGATGACCCGTATGCCTGCCGTTCAAGAATTGGTAAGACAAGAATTGGGTAAAGAACCCAATAAATCGGTGAACCCAGATGAAGTTGTGGCGATTGGGGCTGCCATTCAAGGCGCCGTCATCAGTGGGGATGTGAAAGATGTCCTCTTGTTGGATGTGACCCCACTTTCCTTAGGGATCGAAACCATGGGCGGGGTTATGACTGCTTTGATTACCCGTAACACCACCATTCCTACCTCGAAATCTCAAGTTTTCTCCACAGCAGCTGACAATCAACCTGCAGTTGACATCAATGTGCTTCAAGGTGAACGTCCAATGGCACGTGATAATAAAACTTTAGGTCTCTTCAAATTAGATGGGATTACCCCTGCATCGCGTGGGATTCCTCAAATTGAAGTCACCTTCGATATTGACGTCAATGGGATTGTCCATGTCTCTGCTTTAGACAAGGGCACCAATAAGAAACAATCCATTACCATTTCAAATTCTTCAGGGTTAAGCGATGCTGAAATCGAACGTATGATTAAAGATGCGGAAGAACATAAAGCCGAAGATGAAAAGAATAAAGAAGAAGCTGAACTCAAGAATAAAGCAGAACAACTGATTCACCAGATCAATCAATCTCTAGAAACTGAGAATGCTCAAGTTACCCCTGAACAAAAAGCAGAAGTAACCAAACTCAGAGATGAATTACAACAAGCCTTAACGGACAACAACATGGATGTCTTAAAAGAAAAAGTAACTCAGCTCGAACAAGCTGCACATACGATGGCTGAACAGATGTATCAACAACAAGATGCGCAAGGTCAAGAACAAGCCAACCAAGGCACTCAAGACGATAATGTTGTTGATGCTGATTTCAAAGAAAAATAAGAAGTTTTAAACCTAGGGATTATCCCTAGGTTTTATCCCTGGAGGCCCTATGGCAGAAAAACGCGATTATTACGAGGTATTAGGCATATCTAAATCTGCAACAGAGGCAGACATTAAGAAAGCTTATCGAACCCTCGCCAAAAAATATCACCCTGATGTTAATAAGGAAAAAGGTACGGATGTTAGGTTCAAAGAAGTCCAAGAAGCCTATGAAATTTTAAGTGATGCTCAAAAAAGAGCCAGCTATGATCAGTTTGGTCATGCGGGTATGGAAGGAGCACAGGGTTTTGGTGGCTTTCAACAAGGCGGCTTTGAAGACTTAAATGATATCTTTGGATCCTTCTTTGGTGGTGGCATGGGGGGCGCTCAAAATCGACGCCAAAATGGACCTCGTAAAGGCGAAGATCGTTTAATGCGCCTTCAAGTTGAATTTATGGATGCCATCTTCGGGAAAACAGAGACCATCAGTCTAGATGTCGATGAAGTCTGTTCTGAATGTATGGGCAGTGGTGCACGCTCAAAAGATGACATTAAAGTCTGTCAAACCTGTCGTGGGCAAGGTTCAGTCATGACCCAACAAAGGACGCCTTTTGGGGTCTTTCAATCCTCTTCCATCTGTCCAGATTGCCAAGGAACAGGCAAGAAGATTGCGAATAAATGTAGTAAATGTAATGGAAAAGGTCATGAACGTAAACGTGTCAGTGTTGACCTAAAAATCCCTGCTGGTATCCATTCTGGTCAACAGTTACGGGTCCCTGGTAAAGGTGAAAAAGGCGCTCAAGGCGGTCCAAATGGAGACTTATATATTGAAATCGTGGTGGCACGTCACAAATACTTTGTTCGTGAAGGCAATCATATCCACATCAGCATTCCTTTAAGTACCTTAGAGGCGACTCTAGGAACCAAGATTGATGTGCCGACGGTTCATGGGGATGTTGAGCTCACCGTTCCTGCAGGCACTCAAAACGGCACCCAATTCAGATTAAAAGGGAAGGGTGTCAAAGAATTAAATTCATCCAATATCGGCGATCAATTTGTCGAGATCAAACTCCAAGTGGAGGATAAACTCAGTCGTGAGCAAAAAGAACTCTATGAAAAACTCAAGACACTCCAAGGAAAAGATTCCATTTACGATCGCTTTAAGAAAGCGTTTAAAAATTAAAAACGCTTAGGAGGATCTCAGCATGAGTATGAATCAATTCACTCAGAAGTTACAAGAAATCCTATCGATGGCTGTCCAAAACGCCTTTGCGTCTAATCACCCAGAAGTTTCTTGTGCACAAGTTTTTGAAGCCATGCGTCAAGATGGCATCTTAGACAGTGTTTTAAATCGACTCAAAATAGACGCTACTCAGTTTGATGCGTTGATCCAAGAAAGCTTAGATGCACAATCTACAACGCAAGAAATCAGTTCTCAGCCTGTGCTATCTCATGACTTAAATCAAAGTGTCTTAACCGCCCTGAGTGAAGTCAAGAAGAGTCAAGAGACTGTTTTAGGCGCGCTCCATTTGTTTAAGACACTTCTTTTGAATCGTTCATCCCTCAGTCAAAAACTGATGGGACAGTTTAATTTGAAGGCAAGTGATATAGAACTCGCCATTCAAACGGCGCTTCAAGGTAAAAAAGTAACCTCCAGCGACCAAGAGAACCAATTGGAAGCGTTACGTAAATATGGACGCAACTTAGTGGAAGAAGTGGCTGCAGGTAAAATTGATCCTATTATTGGACGAGAAGATGAAATACGACGTGTGATCGAAATCCTTTCACGTAAAACGAAGAATAATCCAGTCTTAATTGGCTTACCTGGTGTGGGTAAAACAGCTGTTGTCGAAGGTTTAGCGTGGCGTATTATGAAGGGTGATGTACCTTTTGGACTCAAAGAGAAGAAGCTCATTGAACTTGATATGGGGGCTTTAATAGCAGGGGCTAAATATCGTGGTGAATTTGAGGAACGGCTCAAAGCTGTTTTAGATGAAGTAAAAGCGCAAGCAGGAGGGATCATTCTTTTTATTGATGAACTCCATAACTTAGTGGGCGCGGGTAAAACAGAAGGGTCCATGGATGCGGCCAATCTACTTAAACCGATGTTGGCGCGTGGTGAACTTCGCTGTATTGGTGCAACCACCTTTGATGAATATAAGAAACACATTGAGAAAGATGCGGCCTTGGAGCGTCGTTTCCAAAAGATCAGTGTTGAAGAACCCAGTGTTGAAGACACCATTTCTATCTTGCGGGGTATTAAAGAGCGCTATGAAATCCATCATGGGGTCTCGATTCTTGATGAAGCGATCTTAGCGGCAGCCACCTTATCTCATCGCTATATAACCGATCGATATCTACCGGATAAGGCCATCGATTTGATTGATGAAGCTTGTGCAACCATTCGTGTAGAGATGGACTCGATGCCTCAAGCGTTGGATGATCTTCTTCGTCGTATCTTACAACTTGAGATTGAAGAAACAGCTTTAAAGAAAGAGACGGACGATCGAACGTTAGATCGTCTAGATGAACTCAGAACGGAACTGGCGAATCTTAAAGAGAAAAAAGATGTGTTGATGATGAAGTGGCAAACCGAAAAGAAATCCATCGATGAAATCCATCAAATCAAGTCTGATTTAGAAAAAGCACGATTGGACTTAGAGAAAGCCACCAATGATGCGCGCTATGAAGAAGCCGCAAAACTACAATATGATACTGTCCCAAACTTAGAAAAGAAACTGATTGTATTGTCATCCTCTAAACTCGATAATCCGATGATTCAAGAAATCGTGGATGAAGAACTCGTCGCCAAGATTGTGTCACGTTGGACCCACATTGATGTGAGTCGTTTGATGTCCACAGAACGACAAAAAATATTAAAGCTTGAATCGACCTTAAGACAAAGAGTCATGGGTCAAGATGAAGCCTTAAAGAAAGTTGTGTCTGCCATCATGCGCTCAAAAGCACACATCCAGGATGAACATCGACCCATTGGTTCCTTTATGTTTCTAGGACCGACTGGAGTAGGCAAAACTGAAGTAGCCCGTGCGCTTGCGCAACAACTCTTTGATGATGAACGCAAAATGGTTCGCATCGACATGAGTGAATACATGGAGAAACACAGTGTCTCGCGGTTAATAGGGGCACCTCCTGGGTATGTAGGGTATGAAGAAGGGGGACAACTCACCGAAGCTGTTCGTCGTAAACCTTATTCCATTGTGTTGTTGGATGAGATTGAAAAAGCCCATCCCGATGTCTTCAATATTCTGCTTCAAATCTTAGAAGATGGACGCATTACAGACAATCAAGGGGTGGTGGTGGATTTCACCAATACCCTAATCATCATGACCAGTAATTTAGCGTCTCAGTACGCTTTTGAAGAAGATACCGATCGTAAAGAACAACTCTATATGAATGAAGTCAGACGTTTATTTAAACCAGAGTTTGTGAATAGAATCGATGAAATCATCATCTTTAATGCCTTAACACAAGAGGTCTTGTCTCAGATCGTCGATAAATTCTTAGCGGAACTCAAACAACGTTTAGTCCTAGAACACTATCATTTAGAGGTGACCAGTAGTGCTAAACGTTCCATTCTAGATGAAGGCAGTGATCCTCATTATGGGGCACGACCTATGAAGCGATATATCCAACAAAATCTTGAAAGTAAAATTGCATACTTTCTCTTAGAACAAAATCCTCCCCAAGATTCAAATCTAATTGTGGACTTTGAAAAAGGAGAATACAGCGTACGCATTCAGAAAAGATTAAACTAAGCACGCATCGTCGTGCTTTTTTTCACACTCTCTTCACAAGTTGATATGCTAAAATAATTAAAGTATGAAGAAACTGACGCAAAGTCTTTGGTTTAATGTGTTCTCAATTTTAGTGCTCACCCTCTTAGGTTTGTGGTTGGCACTTTATGATAGCTATGAAACCGTACTTGAGACGATCATGCATGTCGAATTCTGGCGATTGATCCTGATCATTGCCTGGGGTGTTTTACCGACGTTGGTATGGGGTGTGATCCTAACGATCATGGCGCGACATATTAAACCAGATTATCAATTTAAACAAGGGATTGCCAATGCCTTTATTGGTGGATTTATGGCAGGGATGACCCCATCGAGTACTGGCGGCCAAGTCGCTCAAACGGGTACCTTTAAACGACAAGGCATCAATGCTTCTCATGGCGCTGGCTTAATTTGGATGGATTTCTATCTCTATTCAGTGGTCTTGGTGGCATTTACCCTCCTTCTGTTCATCGTGAAATTTCGAGATTTTGAGAATTTATCCATCACCTTGATTTTCGGATTTGGATTAGCAATTAACATCATTATTATCCTTGTACTCTTCTTAATGGTAGAATTCCCTAAACTCTATCGCAAAATTACGGACTGGGTGGTGCATTATATTGCCACCACAAAGTTTGTTAAAAACAAAGAGAAGATGCTGCTTGGTTGGAATGAAACCATGGAAAACTTCCAATCTGCGACCCAAAGCATCAATGAGAATAAAGCGATGGTTGGGATCCTTCTAGGGTTAAATGCTTTAAGACTGGCGCTTTATTTCTCGACGCCCTTTGCGATTGCCCAACTCTTAGAGTTATCCATTCCCTGGTCAGAATTTGTCCATTTGATGGCTTTGGCATCTTTTGTAACCATGGCCAATACCTTTGTACCTTTGCCGGGTGCATCTGGGGCAACTGAAGGTTTATTTGTATTATCCTATTCTACGGTTATCGGGAAAGCCTCAGCAGCCAGTACCATGATTCTGTGGCGTTTCTCAACCTTCTATATGATCCTCTTTATTGGAGGTTATCTCTATCTACACAACAAACAAAGCCATATTATACGTCGCCATATCGCGAAGAAAAAGGAGAATTTTGATGAAAAAGATTTGGTTGAGTAGTTTATTGGTCTTCACCTTAGCAGGCTGTAATCTTCAAGTCATTGATACCACATGGAAGTACGACATTGCCTATATCAACATTGGCAGTGAAACCCTCAGCTGTGAGATCTCCTCGTGGAAGGATTACCAAGAATCTGATATGATTCAAGTCAAATGTAAAGATGGGCGTTCCTTCTTAGGGCACAGCTCTGTCATTATTCTTCAAAGTGGAGTTGCTCAATAAGTGGAAGTGACTAGAGTCATCGCTGGAGAAACCATCCAGCTACAGATGATTTACCAAAAAAGACGCACCCTATCGATGCGTTTTTTAAAAGATGTGTTGGTCATTAAACTTCCCATTGGATCTAGTCCAAAGTTGTTAGAGGCGTGGTTAGTGAAGAAAGAAGCTTGGATTCTAAAAGCGAAACAAGCATCCCTTCTAAAAGAATTAGCGGAGCATCAACACTATCTGTTTAATCAAGTGGTTAAAGTGAAGTTCAGCGAAGGGAAAAAGCTTTCTTACACCTTAGAAGAAGGTGTTTTATGGATTGCGCATCCTAAGCGCTTGTCTCAAACGACTGCCCTGAAATCCATTCGAAAGCAGATGGCTAAGGCATATATCCTTCCGATCTTTGAAAAGGCTTGTCAAGACACTGGACTTAGACCTTCATCCATCGTTTTAAAAGATCTTAAACGGAGTTGGGGTCGATGCAGTTCTAAGAAAGACATCACCCTCAGTCAACGACTCATCGAGTGTGATCCTCAATTTATCTATTATGTAGCTGTCCATGAACTCATTCATTTACGCGAGCTAAATCATTCACCTCGTTTTTGGGCCTTGGTTAAACAGACAGTGCCTAACTTAGCCCATGTAAAAACCCTGACACCCTATCATGTCAGGGCTAGTCTTTAACTAAAGTTTTACTTAGAAGATCTTTGATGAAGGTTTCATCGGGATCAATATAAATCGTCTTGTAAGATCCTAAAGCAACCAAACCAGGTTTAGATTGCGGGATCTTTTTAACTTCTCTCACTTTACAGTAGTTTACAGGGACAGACGAACTCTGTCGTGCAGATGAGAAATAAGCAGCAATCTGAGCTCCAATTCGTAAAGTTGCTTCATCAGGATTCTCTGTTTGTAGAATCACATGGGCCCCATGATAATCTTTCGCATGTAGCCAGGTGTCATTCTTTTGAGCTAGCTTGAAGGTGACGGCTTCATTTTGAAGATTATTCTTACCAAAGTAAACTTTAATTCCATTGGGAAGGGCTAAGTGAACATAATGAAGCTTTGTTTCCTTCTTACGCTTAGTTTGTTTAAGAGGAACATACCCTCCTAAGGCTAGTTCTTGTCTGATTTCGATCGCATCATTGACGCTGGCTAAGCTGAGTTGTTCTTGGATGGACTTAAAGTAATCCGCTTCCATTTGAGTTAAGTCGATTTGGTGACGAATATGACTTTGTCCTTTGCGCCCTTTTTGATATTTCTGATAGTACCTTTTAGCGTTAGTTTTTCCATCATATTTCTCATCAAGGGGGATCATAATATCTTCATCGGTCTCAAAGTCTTTTACGGTGGTGGACTTTAATCCATTAGGTAATTGGGTTCCATACGCATATAAATAGTCCCCAAAGACTTGCCACTTCTGACAGTCTAGGGCTTCATCTAAGGCTTCATAGAGTTTAGGGAGTTTAGCATGCGCTTTCTTCAGTTCTCTACCTACAAACTTAATCAGTTCACCGGTGTGTTGTTTAATGCGCTCTTTTTCTTCTAAGTCATGATACAACACATCAAATCCTTCCATCAGAGGATAAGCATCATAGGTTGTTTGAAGATGGGTGAGGGGAATACAATGAGCGATCACTTCTTTATCTGTGGGATGAAGATAGAGGGTTTGACTCTCTTCTATCCGATGCATGATGTCCTTAAACTGTTCACCGTGTTGAAGTCGATGTTCAATTTCCCGGGCTAAGAGCGGAGAAATCCCTTCAAATTGTTGAGGGAGTGGAACATCTGTTTGTATTGAATCCGATTGAAAAGGATTCTTCTTATCATTGGTTTCAGGATAAGTATAGAGTGCGCCGGGTTGGATGGTTCGTTTGGTATTCTCAAAGGGCGGAATGCGTTTTAACGCATCCATGATTTTACCTTGATCATCGACTAAAATAAGATTGGCATATTTTCCCATGAGTTCAATCATGATCTTGGTATTTTCGACATCTCCCAACGCATTACGTTGACTGAGTTTGACTTCCACCACGCGATCTAATCCCACTTGATTCATGCTTAAGAGGATGGAATCTTCACAGTGTTTTCTCAGCAACATGACAAAATTGGTGGGCTCTTGTGGGGTCACAAATTCACGTTGTGTGAGTTGGAGTCGATTGTGGACAGAATGGCATGACACCAAGAGTTGGAGCTTCTCACGGGCATCTTTTAATTGAAAAAGCACCTCGTTCTCTGAGAGGTGATAAATGCGATGAAGCTTGAGGGGTAACTTTGCTTGAATCGGCTTTAGGGATTGTTTGAGTAAGAGTCCGTCGAGTGCCATTTTATGTTTTCTTTCTGCCCACGATTATATCACAATTGACATCCCTTAGTGGCTTGGGTATGATACTCAGTAAGCGAGGATAAGTCATGAAAAAAGGCTTGTTGATTATTTTAAGTGGACCCAGTGGCGTGGGCAAAGGAACGGTACGAAATCTCTTTGTACAACAGCCTGATTTAAACATAGCTTTCTCGATTTCAATGACCACCCGGTGTAAGCGTCCGATGGAAGTAGATGGTGTAGATTACTACTTTGTTTCAAGAGAACGCTTTATGCAAGCCATTCAACAAGATGAACTCTTAGAGTTCGCTGAGTTTGTGGGTAATTTCTATGGGACCCCGATTCAAGCTGTCGAAGATTTAAGAAACCAAGGTAAGAATGTCTTGCTTGAAATTGAAGTTCAAGGGGCTTCTCAAGTGAAAGCGAAAGTACCGGATGCCCTCACCATCTTCATTGTTCCACCCTCGATGGAAGAACTTGAGAAAAGAATACGAGGACGTCGGACTGAAGATGAAGCCATTGTTCAACAACGTCTAAAAAAAGCCACCAAAGAAATGGATTTGGTGGGTCAATATAAGTTTGTGGTGTGTAATGAAGACCCACAGCTTGCTGCAGAAATTATATCCCTCATTATTAAGAGACACATGGAATAGCCAAGGCTATTCCATTTTTTTCCTATGGTATAATAAATCTACAAAAAACACTATGCACTTGGTCCATCTTTATCTTGAACATCGCACCTTAAAATTAAATCAGACCTATACTTATTTAGCCCCTCATCACTGTGTGAAAGGGATGCGTGTACGGGTTCCTTTTGGTGCTCAAAATTTAGTGGGCTTTGTGGTAAAAACAGAAGAGTTCAACGCGGATGTTGATTTGGGCTATGAACTTAAAGAAGTCATCGAAGTCATCGATGAGACAGCTGTGCTCAATGATGAATTGTTAAACTTAGGCTTATGGATGGCTGAAGAGACTTTAGCACCAGTGGTATCGTGTTTTCAAGCCATGTTGCCTAAGCTTTCCAACATTCGCTCCAGTGTAAAGACGATTCGTTTAGAACGTTGGGTCATTAAAACGGGTCAACCTAATAAACTGAGCCCTACTCAACAAGCAGTATGGGATGTTGTTTCCCATGAAAGTTTATATACCCCCTTAAAGAAACGATTTGGGAGTCCTGTGGATACCTTGATCAAAAAGGGATTTCTGACTACTGAAGAACGCGAGATTGACTATCGGAGTCAACTTAAAGATAAGCAAGAAAGTTATTTGAGCTTAAGTCTAGACCAAGTGGCCGCCCTTAAGGCCATCCGCCAAGCAGACAAAGCCGTGTGTTTATTTGGGACCACAGGATCTGGTAAGACAGAAATCTACTTAACCTTAGCTGAAGAAGCTTTAAAGGCAGGCCATCAAGCCTTAATTTTAGTGCCTGAAATTGGCTTAACCCCACAAATGGTGGCGCGTGTTCAAGCACGGTTTGGACAAGATGTGATTGTCTATCATTCGCATCTCAATGACACTGAACGTTATCTTCAATACAAACGTGTGAGAGATGGCGAAAAAACGGTGGTGGTCGGGACGCGTTCTGCCATCTTTTTACCCTTTCATGACTTGTCTTTAATTGTCTTAGATGAGGAGCATGACAACAGTTATAAACAAGAATCTCATCCACGCTACCACACCAAAGACATCGCCCTAAAACGCGCAGAGACATTTAAGGCGAAAGTCATTTTAGGCAGTGCGACACCTTCCTTTGAAACCTATGCCCGGGCCCTTAAAGAGGTCTATACCTTGGTTAAACTGGAAGCTCGAGTTAAAGGCGAATTGCCCAAGATTCAGGTGGTGACCCCCTTAAGACAACAACGTCAGATTTTAGCCCCTGAAACCCTCAAAGCCATTCAAACCTGCCTTGATCTTCATCAACAGGTCATTATTCTCCTCAACCGTAGAGGCTACGCGCCCATCCTTCAATGTCTAGTTTGTGCCAAAGCGATTGAGTGTCCTTCCTGTGATCGTTTACTCAATGTCCATAAAGAGGATAACCTGCTTAAATGCCATAGTTGCGGGTATCAAACCCCGCTTGTTCATGTCTGTCCGCATTGCCAATCAACGCAGCTTAGAATGTTGGGGGTAGGGACGCAACGTTTAGAAGAAGAAATTAGACAGCGTTTTCCAACGGCTAAAGTTCTACGACTTGATTCAGATAGTGCAAGTAAAAAGAATGCCCATGGACAAATCCTTGAGGCCTTTTCAAACCATGAGGCAGATATCCTTTTAGGCACACAAATGATTGCGAAAGGTTTAGATATCCCCAGTGTTACCTTGTCCATCATTTTAGAGATTGATCAATCCTTACTCAGAAGTGATTATCGATCGGTTGAAGAAGCCTTTGATTTAGTGGTTCAAACGGCTGGACGGAGTGGACGAAGTGATCAAATGGGGAAAGTCATTGTTCAATCTCGATTGGAAGATCACTATGTCCATCAATTTGCGAAGAAACATGATTTTGATGGGTTCTTTAGATATGAGATGAACTTCCGTAAAGTGGGCCAGAATCCACCCTATACCTATCTTATTTCAATCAATGCCAGTGCGCCTTCTCAAGCGTTAGCCGCACAGGTACTCTATACCTTAATGGAAGCATTACAATCCTCCACCCTCACCTGTTTAGGTCCTTCCGATTTAGGTAAAGTTCAGAATCATTATCGAGCACGACTCATTCTAAAAGGTAAAGATTTAAATCAGATGAGAATGATGCTTCAAGAGAAGTTAGGACAGTTAAGTGTTCATCCAAGTTGTGAATTAACGGTGGATGTGAATCCAAGGAGCTTATTTTAAATGAACGGAAGACAACTCGCACATACCATTCTCTGTGATGTTATTTTGGAAGGTCAATATGCCAATCTAGCGATCAAACAAAGACTTAAAGAAGTTGAAGAAGTGGACCAAGCATTGGTGACAGCTTTGGTTTATACCACCCTTCAGAATCATCGATATCTAAGAAGTTTATGGTCTAACTTTGTCCAACGATTACCCAAGTCTAAGACCTCAATCCTTTTGGATATGGCCACAGCACAACTCATTCTCTTTGATAAACTCCCCCCGTATGCCGTGCTGAGTGAAACCGTAGAAATGGCGAAACACATCGACATGGGCTATGCCTCTAAAATGGTCAATGCGGTCTTAAGAAAAGTTGTTGAGCAAGGTAAAGTAGAATTGCATGGGGTCGATGCTTTAGATACCTTTGCTTTAAATCATGCCTTACCGACCTGGGTCTATACTTTATGGATCAAACAATATGGAGAAGAAAAAGCCCAATCCATTGCCTTAGCCTTACTGAGTCATGCGCATGTCTCCGCGCGTATCAATACCTTAAAAGTTGAACCTGAAGAAATTTTAAGTGATCCACGCATTCATGGTTCATCTTTGAATCCTTTAAGTGTTCACTACGATGGGAATCTGGTGCATACTGCTTGGGTCAAAGAAGGAAAACTATGGCTTCAAGATGAAGCCAGTGCGTTGGTATCATCTTTTGTTGATGCACAAGCAGGGATGGATGTCTTAGATGTATGTAGTGCACCTGGTTCAAAAGCGGCAGGCTTAGCGTGTACCATGAATAATACAGGAACCATTACCGCGGTTGAACTTCATCCACAACGGGCAAAACTCATTGATCAATTGATGCAGGTTTGTGGGGTTAAGATTGTGAAGACTTTAACTGCCGATGCTCGAATTTTAAGCCAAGCTTTACCAGAAAAAACCTATGATCGTATTTTGGTGGATGTGCCCTGTTCAGGTTTAGGGGTCCTCAGACGAAAAGCGGACATCAAATTACGCATTACACCTCAACAATTGGATGAACTTGAACGTCTACAAAAAGCCATCTTAGAAGGTGTCTACACATTGTTAAAAGTAAATGGTCAGATGGTTTATTCAACCTGTACTTTAAACAAGAAAGAGAATGAACAACAAATCAAACATTTTCTAAAAGCACATCCTGAGTTTGAGCTTGTTGAAGAAAGAACAGTATTCCCAGATGAAGTTGGAAGTGATGGATTCTATATGGCTAAACTCAAGCGGGTTGCCTAAGCTCTGTGGTAAGATATTTACGATGAAAAACACAATCTATGATCTCTCTTTAGACGATCTCAAAATATGGGTCGATGCGAAAGGTGAAAAACCTTATCGTGCTACGCAAATATTTCAATGGCTCTATCGCAAACACGTCACTGATTTTTTAGAAATGAGTGACGTAAAAAAGGATTTCTTAACCTTACTACAAGACCATTTTATTATTAATCCATTAAAGCTAAGACAACGTCAGAAATCCAGTGATGGCACTCTAAAATACCTCTTTGAACTCGAAGATGGTCTTTTAGTTGAAACAGTCTTGATGACCTATGATTATGGTAAATCTGTCTGTGTGAGTTCGCAAGTGGGCTGTAATATGGGGTGTACCTTTTGTGCCTCAGGTCTTTTAAAAAAGAACCGTGATTTAACCGCGGGTGAAATGGTGGCTCAAATCTTGTATGTGCAAAGAGAATTGGATGAAACGCAAGACAGAGTCAGTCATTGTGTGGTTATGGGAACGGGAGAACCCTTCGATAATTATCACAATGTGATGCGTTTTTTAGCCATCTTAAATCATGATTTAGGCTTGGCCATTGGAGCCCGTCATTTAACCATATCGACCTGTGGAATTGTCCCTATGATTCATCAATTTGCGACTGAAAAGGTACAATATAATCTTGCGATTTCTCTGCATGCGCCCAATGATGCGCTTAGATCTTCGTTAATGCCCATTAATCGTGCCTATCCACTTAAAGAACTCTTTGATGCACTTAAAGCTTACAGTGAAAGCAATCATCGTCGTTTAACTTTTGAATATATCCTCTTAAAGGATGTGAATGACCAAGACCTTCATGTCAGACAACTGAGTCAGTTAATTCGAGGGATGAATGCGTATGTGAATCTGATTCCATATAATGTCGTCGATGAACATGGCTTTAAAGCCGTTGATTTTGCCTCTGCGATGAAGTTTTATGATAAATTAATGATGCTTGGAGTTAAATGTACATTACGTCAGGAACATGGCCGGGATATCGATGCTGCCTGTGGACAATTACGGGCTAAAGTTGAAGGTAAACTAGGATGAAGACATTTGGTCTAACGGACATTGGGCTTTTACGTCGTTCCAATCAGGATCAATATTTTATTGCACATCATAAAGAGTTTAGTTTGATGGTGGTGTGTGATGGAATGGGTGGAGCCAATGCGGGTGAAGTTGCCAGTTTGTTGGCCTGTACTTCTCTTAAGGATCGTTTTCACCAAAATGTACCTAGCTCTAAAGATGCCCATGGTTTATCTACGTGGTTAAAAGAAGCTGTACAACTAGCCAATCATACGGTCTATGTTGAATCGATTCAAACCCCAACCTATGCTGGTATGGGAACCACTTTGGTGGCTGCTTTATTCTCTAAACAAAGTGTCGTGGTGGCCAACATCGGTGACAGTCGCGCTTATCTTTTAGATGAGAAGGGTGAACTGCTTCAAATTACAGAAGATCATTCTCTGGTCAATCAAATGATCAAAGAAGGAAAGATTACCGCCCAAGAAGCGAAGATTCATCCTCAACGTTCGGTGTTAACCAATGTGTTAGGGGTGGTTGATCCAGTCCAAATGGATCTTTTTACCTTAGATATGCCTTTCAAATTGTTGGTGTGTTTTAGCGATGGTGTTCATGGATTGGTGGATGATGAAGTCATCGAAACGATCCTTAATCAAAAACAAAGTATTGAACTAACAGCCCATGCCCTTGTCCAAGCGGCTAAAGACAAAGGCGGCGTCGACAACATTACCGTTGCGATTGCGCAAAGAGGTCATCTATGAGTGAAATGATCGCTGGCCGTTATGTGATTGTTAAAAAACTTGGTGAAGGTGGAATGGCGGATGTCTATTTAGCTTTAGATACCGTTTTAAACCGAGAAGTCGCCTTAAAGATGTTAAGAGGGAGTTTAGCGTTAGAACCTGTTTCTTTACTCCGTTTTCAACGTGAAGCCAATTCAACACTCGCGTTGAATCATCCTAATATTGTGGAAATCTATGATGTAGGTGAAGATGATGGACGTCATTTTATCATCATGGAATATATTCGAGGTAAAACCCTTAAACAATTAATCTCACAACGGGGTGCTTTGGAGAAACAAGAAGCTGTTTCCATCATGGATCAATTGGTGGGTGCTGTAAAAGAAGCGCATAAACACAACATCATTCATCGAGACATTAAGCCTCAAAATGTGTTGGTTAAAGATGATGGGACGGTGAAGATTGCTGACTTTGGAATTGCAACCGTGGCCGATGCCATGCAACTTACGCAAGCCGATACTGTTTTAGGTTCTGTTCATTATCTCGCTCCAGAATTAGCCAGAGGGGAATCTGCCACGTATCAGAGTGATATCTACGCTTTAGGCATTACCTTTTATGAATTGGTGACGGGCCAAGTTCCTCACCATGGGGATCAACCTGTCCAAATCGCCATGAAACATCTAAAGGATGAAATCCCAAGTGTTCGGGACTTTAATCCATCACTCCCTCAATCCTTAGAAAACATCATTATAAAATCTACAGCTAAGAATAAAAATTTACGCTATCATTCAGCGGATGAATTCCAAGAAGATCTTAAAAGTTGTTTATCTGAAAAGTATAAGAATGTTCAAAAATTAAAGCTTGAAAGCCTCAATGAACATGATGATACCATCATGATTCAAAGAGTCGATAAAGTCGACTCGGATCGACCTCGTAAACCCTTTCTAAAATCGGTGAGTGGTTTAGGTTTGATGGGATTGTCTTTCGTTTTCGTTGTATTTTTACTTCAGGTCACAGGAATCTTTAGTCCTTTTAGTCGCACCGTTTTAGTCCCTGAGTTAATTAATTTAACGGTTGAAGAAGCAAGAGATGCTTTGTTTGAAGTGGGTTTAACGGTTTCTACCAATGTGAAATATGAACTAACAGAAAACACACAAGCTGGGCTGATTGTGAAATCAGTACCGTCAACGGGTTCTGAAATTGAGCGAGGTTCAACGGTTGTTTTAACCATCAGTGAAGGTATTTATACCGTCGTAGATAATTACGTCGGTCAAAACATTGATGCTGTTGAAGCTTTACTGTCCAACTCCAAGATTACTCTACGCATCCAATATCAAAGTGTAACCGATGTGGTTACGGGCACCATTGTCGGTCAAGAATTGCTCTTACCTGGGACTAAACTCGATCCTCAACGTCAGTATGAAATGAAGCTCATTGTTGCGTCTCCGGTTGAATTTTTAATTCCACAGATTGTAGGGGTTAACATCGTATCTGCTCAAGCACAACTCGAAGCATTGGGTGCGGTCGTTTCACTCAATCAACTCAGTACAGATGGGATGACAGAGTCTCAAAAGGCAAAACTTGTCTTAGGTGTGGTGGTTTCAATTTCGCCTGAACCCTTAACGTATTACACGCAAACCTCAGAGACGTATATCACCCTGAGTTACTATTAACATGCCTAAAGCACAACTCATTAAACTGATTTCTAATCGCTATACACTATTGAACGAAACGCATGAGGTTTTAATAGCGATGGCCAGTGGAAAATTAAAACTGGGTGTTTCTCCCATCGTTGGGGATCAACTCGAATATGAACTTCGTGAAGATCAAGTGGTTATTACCCGGGTGTATCCTCGAAAGAATGTGATGAAACGGCCCATGATTGCCAATGTTGATCAAGCTTTGGTGGTGATGAGTGCGCTTAAACCTGAATTCTCAACGCAATTGGTCGATCGCTTTTCTTGGTTGATTCGAAATGCAGACATTGAACCTGTTTTGATTGTAACCAAGCTTGATTTGGTTGATTCCACACATCCTGTTTTTAAAGCCATGGACCAATATGAAAAAGATGGACTTAAAGTGGTCCGTGTTTTTCGTGGACAAGAACTCAATGGCTTAGATCAAGTGATACGCGGTAAAATATCTGTGTTGACAGGCCAATCAGGCGTGGGTAAAAGTACACTTCTAAATCGTCTAAACCCTGATTTTGTCTTAAGAACCCAAGAAATATCAAAAGCTTTAGGCCGTGGAAAACACACCACACGGCATGTTGAACTCTTTGATGTGTCTGGGGGTTGGGTGGCCGATACCCCAGGATTTTCATCCCTTGAATTTACCTCTATCGATAAATATCGATTAGAAGGTCTGGTTAGAGAATTCGATGCTTATCGAGAACACTGTTTCTTCCGAGATTGTACGCATGAAAAAGAACCTAAATGCGCGGTTAAAGATGCAGTTAAAGCAGGAAATATTGATCCTGAACGTTATGAACATTATTTAGAGATTCGTCAGATTCTGATGGATACAAAGGAGAAAAAGTCATGATTATTGCCCCCTCAATCCTTTCAATGGATTTTGCCCAAATGACACACCAACTCAAACAAGTTAAAGCTTCTAAAGCAACTTGGCTTCATGTCGATGTGATGGATGGACATTTTGTTCCCAATTTAACCTTTGGCCCAGACTTAGTTAAAACCATTCGTACACACAGTGATTTAAAGCTAGATGTACACATTATGGTCAGTGATCCTTTGTTCTTTGCGCCTATTTTTATCGAAGCAGGGGCTGATTTGATTACTTTTCATACGGAGGCTACCCAGGACATCGAAGGCGTCATTCAAGTCATTCGACAACACGGAAAGCAGGTTGGCTTGTCCATTAAGCCTGCGACACCCATTGAAACAGTGTATCCCTATCTTTCAATGGTAGACCTCATTTTAATCATGAGTGTTGAACCAGGGTTTGGGGGTCAATCCTTTATAGACACGACCCTTTCAAAGATTAGTTGTTTAAAAGCTGAACTACAACGACGTGGGTTAAAATCCTTGATTGAAGTGGATGGCGGTATTAATGCTCAAACGGGTAAACGTGTGCTTGACGCTGGCGCAGATGTCTTAGTCGCAGGGAGCTATATCTTTAAACAAGACATCATCACAGCTGTTGATTCCTTATGGCAAAAGTAGCCACACTGATTCTTAGAGCGTGTCCATTTGAGGTTTTAGGGGATGTCTATGCCACTGAAACCGGGGTTAGTTCTGCCTTAGATCAGGGTCATAAAGTCTTAGGGGCTTTTGGGGATTTCGACTCTGTCTCAAAAGAAGAACTTAAACGCTTCGAACAAAACGTGCCCATGTTTATCAAAGTTTCTTCCATTAAGGATGAATCTGACAGTGAACTGGCCATTAAAATCTTGATTGGTCTTGGATATTCAGAAATCTATGTCTATGGGGCTTTAGGTCAGCGGGTGGATCATCAACACATCAATCTGGTGCTAATGAATCGTTTTCCCCAGGTTATTCTTAAAGATGAAAATCAAGTGGTTCAATCCTATGTGGAAGGGGTATATACATTGCCCCAAGCGGATTATCATACGTTTTCTGTCTTTACCCAACAAAGTGCTCAAATTAGTTTAGGAGGGTGTAAGTATCCCCTTGAAAAAGTAACCATCGATTTTGGGAATAGTTTGACGCTTTCCAATGAATGGAATGCAGAGCAGTGTACCTTAACGGTTCATCAAGGACAGGTTTGGGTGGTTAAAGCTAAAGCATAAAAAAAACGGAATGATTTCCGTTTTTTATTAAGCAGCTTGTTGAGCAGCTTTTAAGGTTTTTAAAGCACGGGCGGAAATGCGGATGCGAACAGGCTTACCGTCAACGACCACTCTAACTTTCTGTAAGTTAACATTCCATTTGCGGCGAGTAGCTTGCAAAGAATGAGAACGCTTATTTCCAGATAATGCTCTTTTACCGGTTACGGCACAAACTCTTGACATACCGTAGACCCCCTTTCTGACTAAATTGCTTATGAATAATATCACGAAAAGTGCGTGATTGCAAGCCGTTGGTATACTTTTCTCTCTAAACAAAAATGCCCTATGTTATAATGATAACAATTGATAAGGAGCCTGCATGAACGAGTCCGTCTTACATGTTGCATTAGAGATTGCTGATCACGAAATTCGACTTGCCATCGGGCAATTTTACAATACACGCCTCAATATTTTGAAGGTTGAAAGAGTCCCTTGTTCGGGTATTGTGGGCAGTCAAATTGTGGATCAAAGTGCCGTCGTCAACAGTTTAAAAGCTGCGGCTAAACATGTCTCTGATAATTTAGGGGTTCCCTTGAAGAGAGTTTTACTTACTTTACCCAGTGTCTCTACGCATCGCTATACACGACGTCTACAAGTTGAAGTCAAACAACAGGTAACTTTAAGGGATCTACAAGCGGCTTTACGAGAAGCCATGAATACCGAGCTTCCTGAAACTCAAGAATTGATAAATGTCTTTATTACGAAATCAATCGTGAATGGGATTACCATGCGTCGATTGCCAGTCAATGAAGTCTGTGATTCTCTGAGTGTGGATGTGGATCTGATTTGTGCGGATCGTGAGTTGGTGTATCGCTATGCGCAAACCGTAGAAAAAGCAGGTTTAGAGATTTCTGAAATCAGTTTGGATTCCTATGCTTTTGGTAAGGAAGCTTCCTTATTTGAAAAATCTTTAGAGCAGTATATTATTAGTCTTAAAGTTGAACGTCAATCGACCACCTTATCGTTGTTTGCTAAAGGCAAACTGATGACCAGTGAAGTCTTAGATTTAGGCACGCATCAACTGATCAGTGATATTGCCAGTGTTAAACACTTACCCATTGATGTGGCAGATCGTTTGCTGCATTACAATACACGTTTAGGTTTAGACCATTATCCAAGTACACCCATTTATTTATGGTCAGATGAAGGGAAAACCTATACCTTAAGTGAAGCTGAAATTGCTCAAATTATTGAGAAACCTCTTCAACAATGGTTAAATTCAGTCAAAGCAGCCATTATGCCAATCTTGGAATCGGCACAGGCAAAACTTGTTTTGTTTGGAGAATCGGCTGAGATTAATGGGTTAGATGAAGTGTTGGCGAAGATGTGTGGGTGTGAATGCGAATTATATATACCGGCTACACTGGGTATTAGATCTTCCAGTATGGCCAGTGTTGCGGGTCTGTTTTATGTGGTTAAAGACCAAAGTCAATTACGGAATTATCAAGCAGGTGTGGATATGATGGCTTTTGATCAATTGATCAATGGCAGTTCTAAAGAAGCCCAGGCTGAAGATACCCTATCAGGTAAACTGAAGGGCCTATTTGAGAAAAGAACTTAAGGGGAGAACAAATTATGAGCGAATTAGAATACAATCAAGTCGCAAAAATTAAAGTATTTGGAATTGGTGGCGCAGGCTGTAATGCCGTTAATCGCATGGTTGAAGAAGAGGTGAAAGGCGTTGAGTTTTTTGTAGCCAACACCGATCTTCAAGTTTTAAACATCTCTCCTGCCAAAAACAAAATTATCCTAGGTAAAAACATGACCAAGGGTTTAGGGGCAGGGGCTAATCCTGAAATAGGGTTTAAAGCTGCACTTGAAAGTGAAGATGAAATTCGTGAAGCCATGAGAGGCGCTGATATGGTGTTCTTAACGGCAGGTTTAGGCGGAGGCACTGGAACCGGGGCTGCACCTTTATTTGCGAAGATCGCCAAAGAAAGCAACATTTTAACCATCGGAATTGTGACCAAGCCGTTTACCTTTGAAGGTAAGAAGCGGATGGACCAAGCCTTAAGAGGGTTAGAAGAACTTAGAAATCATGTGGATTCACTCATTATTGTTTCCAACAATCAACTTCTCGAAGTCATTGGACGTATTCCATTTGTGGAAGCGTTCCGAGAAGCTGACAATGTTTTACGTCAAGGCGTACAAACCATCACTGACCTGATTGCTGTACCTGCCATGATTAACTTAGACTTTGCTGATGTGCGTTCCGTTATGGAAGGCCAAGGCTCTGCCTTAATTGGGATTGGGATGGCGCAAGGGGAAACCAAAGCGACAGATGCTGCAGCGATGGCCATTACTTCACCTTTATTAGAAGCTCAGATTAGAGGGGCGCGTAATGCGATTGTTAACGTTACTGGGGGCGAAAGTATAACTTTGTATGATGCAGATGCAGCGGTTGAATTTATTCGTGAATCTGCAGGCAATGACATCGATATTATATTCGGAGTTGCCATCAATGAAGCTTTAGGTGACAACATCATCGTTACGGTGATTGCGACTGGATTCGATCTTCCTAAAGCCAATCAAACCAATCGTCCAATTGCGGAAGCAAAAAACGTGGCTGAAACTTTACGCAGTGATGCAAGTGAAGGTGCAGACGACGAAAGTGATATTCCTGGATTCTTTAAATCAAGAGGCTAGCCCAAAAGGCTGGTTTTCTTTTGTCTAAGGCACAAATATCTTCTATAATGAAACTATGATGTATAAAGCAAATTCCAAAGACCAATCACGTGTCCTTGATTTATTAAAAGATGACCCCAGTCGTTCTCTTTTTATCACCGGAGATATTCTTCAAAATGGCATGGAATGCGACTTTCAAGAAGTCTGGTTGGATGAAGATGATTTAGGAGTACATGTCATCTATTTGCGGTATCGCTCAAACCTCATTCTTTATGTGGTGGATGAAGTCATAGATCATCAAGCTTGTGTGGATCTTATCCAAGATCCACGGATTCATATGGTCAGTGGTACGTTGCAACATTTCAACTTTATTCCTGAAGAATTAAGAGAAAAGCTAGAAATACATCCCATGTATTACTGTGAGTGTAAGACCTTAAAGCCTGGGAACTATTCAGCGATTAAAGCAAAACAAGAAGACGTTCAAGGGATTTGTGTAGGTTTGGCAGACATTACAGAGTTTAATCGATTAGAAGCTTTACCTCTACAAGAACGAATTCAAACCATGACGAAAGAATTTGAAAACAATACGAAAGTTGCTTTTATCCTCAAAGAAGACGGAAAAGTTGTAGCGCATGCGGCCAGTTCAGCACAATCCAATGTGGGATTGATGGTGGTTGCGGTGTTTACCTTAGAAGCCTATCGTCATCGTGGATATGCACGTCAAGTGGTGGGTGCTTTAACGCAATGGTCACTTGATCAAGGTTTAATCCCTTGTTTGTTTTATGATAATCCACAAGCTGGAAAACTCTACCATGATTTAGGTTATGTTACCTTTGATCAATGGGTGATTGGAAAGAAAATGATATGAAAATAGCGTTGGCTCAAATGAATATCAAAGCAGGTCAGATTGATTTAAACCTAGCTGAAATGAAACAATCGATTGATCAAGCGCTTTCCCAAGAGGCTGAATTAATCATTTTCCCTGAAATGGCTGTCGGCGGGTATTTAATCTCGGACTTTTACCTGCGCGAAGGCTTTACCCAAGAACTCTTGAAGGCGAATGAAACGATTAAAGTCTGGTCGAAAGAGATTGGAATTATTTGGGGCAATCTTGCCCAAAGTGAAGATGATTCTCACAATCGGGATGGACGTAAGAGTCGATTTAATGCAGCTTATTTTGCTCAGCATGGGCAATGGGTTCAAAGTCATGATGCACGTTTAATCGGGCACTACTATAAACATTGTTTACCTGATTATCGTTTTTTTGATGATTCTAGATATTTTAAGAGTGGACTGGATGATTCCTTAGAACAAGGTAAACCCTTAGATGCAGGCATTCAAGCGTTCATCTTTGAGTCTAGAGGTCAGCGCTATAAGATTGGTTTAGAAGTGTGTGAAGATTTGTGGAGTCAAGACTACTTGGTCAATCCCACAGAAGTCTTAGCCCATCAAGGGGTTGATTTTATTGTGAATATTTCGACATCACCTTGGACTTTAAACAAAGAACTCAGTCGTAGTAAACGAATTCAAGAACATGTCTTGATGTTGAAAGAGAAGATGGTACCCATCCTTTACGTCAATGCCTGTGGAATGCAAAACACCGGTAAAAATGTTTTGTTGTTTGATGGAGGATCAACGGTGTATACCTCACAAGGGAGTGTCCATGTGGGACTTAGAGATGATTTTGAGTCAGAACTAAAGGTTTTTGACTTTGAGCATGCTCAAGCCTTTACACCGACCTCTGATAAATTGCTTAAAGGTATTATGTCAGGGATTCGCCAGTTTGATCAACAAGTCTTACGGGGCAACACCCCCTGGATTATTGGTTTATCAGGCGGTATTGATTCCAGTGTCAATGCGTGTTTATTAACCAAAGCGTTAGGTCCAAAGCGTGTCATTGGCTACAATATGGCCTCCCGTTTCAATCAAGAAAGCACAAAATCCATTGCCCGTGATTTAGCTTCAAATCTTGGGATTGAATTTCATGAAGGAAGTATTGAAGCGTTGGTTGAAGCAACACATCGTACCTTAGCCCAATACCAAGAAGTGGTTCAAGAGGATGGTTTAGCTTTTGAGAATATTCAAGCGCGTCTAAGAGGTCACTTATTATCCTCTTTGGCTTCCTATAAAAAAGGAGTCATTTGTAACAACGGGAATAAAGTTGAACTGGCCTTAGGCTATGCCACCTTATATGGAGATACCATTGGAGCGTTGAGTCCTTTAGGAGATTGTACGAAAGTTCAAATCTTTGACTTAGCTCAAAGTCTTAACCGATTATTCAATCAAGAAATCATCAATCCCGTTTTAATTCCAAGCCATTTGGAAGGTAAATATGAGTTTGAATTGCCGCCCAGTGCTGAGCTTAAGACCAATCAAGTGGATCCTATGAAATGGGGCTATCATGATTGGTTGGTTCAATATCTTGTGGAGTATCCAAGTCATCATCCAACGGATTGGCTAAAGATGTACCTGCGTGGTGAATGGAAACAAACGGCTGTAGCGACGATCATGGTCGCATATGGACTTGATGATGCCCAAGCTTTTATCGATGACTATCGTTGGTTTATGAAGGTATGGCATGCCGGCATATTTAAACGCATTCAATTCCCCCCCATCATTACGGTCAGTCGAGGTAGCTTTGGTTTTGACTATCGCGAAAGTCAAGGACCTTATGTGGAATCTGAAGCCGCAGTAGAACTCATCGATGCCATCTTGAAAGAAGGAAAAGTTGTATGAAAAAATTTGAAGATTTCCCTTATATAAAAAATGCAGTTTCCTTTATCATCGCAGGCATTGTACTCATTGCCGTCTATTTCTTGATTCTTAATTTCCAATTGGTTGCGGATCAAATTGATAAACTACTTTCAATCTTAACGCCGTTTATTTATGGCTTGTTTATCGCGTTTCTTTTAAGTCCAATGGTGTATTGGTTTGAACATCGGGCTTTAGTGGTCTTTAAATGGAAGACGAAAACTAAACATGTCATTTCTGTTGTTTTGACGTTGGTTGTTACCTTAGAAATCCTCGTCTTATTCTTCTCCTTTATTATTCCGCAATTGGTGACTTCGATTTCTAGTATCAGTGAGAATTTGCCCCAATACATTGAAACATTTAAACGATTTGGTATCCCGTTCATCGAAACGTATATTCCGAATGTGACATGGTTAACGGATATCTTATCTTCGACGGAGAGTCTTCTAAATAGTGTATTAACCCTCCTTCAAGATTATCTCCCAACAATCTTAAGTTATTCGATGCAGTTCTCTCGAACCGTTTTAAATATTTTCTTAGCCATGACCTTAGCGGTCTATCTATTGTTGGATGAAATCGCCTTTGTGCGTCAGTTTAAACGCTTTAGTTATGCGCTCTTAGGTCAACATATCGGTGATGAAGTGGTCAATGTGTCTACTTTATTAACCTACATGGTGCGTAAATTTATTCTAGGAAAAGCTTTAAATTCATTCATCATGGGTATCCTATGTTATGTTGCAATGCTCTTGCTCAACCTTGAGTATCCTGTCTTTATGAGTGCTTTATTTGGGGTTACCAATATGATTCCTTTCTTTGGTCCATTTATTGGTGGAGCCATTGGAGCTATTCTGCTCTTCTTAGAGAATCCAATGCATGCGTTATGGTTTATTCTCTTGGTGATTGCCTTACAGAATCTTGAAGGTTCCGTTTTATCGCCATGGTTGATTGGAGACTCGATGGGACTGCCTGGTTTATGGGTCATGTTTGCGATTCTATTTGGCGGGGGTTACTTTGGGATTGTGGGTATGTTTTTAGGGGTACCGTTCTTTGCGGTTATCTATCTGCTGATGAAACGATTTGTCGATCGACGACTGGAAAGTGATCAAATTAAAGTGAATGAATAAAAATGGACCCCTCAGGGGTCCATTTGTTTGGTATTAATCTTGTCTCCACCACATGTCGGTATAACTTGGGAATGGATAGACATCTTCAGGTAGGAGGGTTTCTAAGGCATCCACTTCATCTCTAAGTGTGTTTAGAGCTGGGACGACTTCATGACGATGAGCTAAGGATTCTTCTTTGATTGAATGAATCTTAGAGACAAGGTCTAGTTTTGCTTTAACAACTTCTATGGCCTTTTCAATGCGCACCATCGATTCATCGATGGTTTTAACTTTAGCACTGGCGGACTTGAGTGAAGGACTGTTGATACTAATAACATAATCCAAGGCAGCAGGTAGGATGGAGCGTTCAACCATGTTCAACATGGTTTTTGCTTCTACCTGCATGGTTTTTGAATGTTGTTCATAGAGAATATCAGCGCGTGCTTCAAGTTCTTCATGGGTATAGATCCCATTACGTTTGAAGAGGTCAACGGATTTCTTAGAAACCATGTATTCGATGGATTCCACGAAGGATGAAATATTTGGCAATCCACGTTTCTTCGCTTCAACCACCCAATTGTCAGAGTAACCATCGCCACTAAAGAGCACGCGGTGATGTTTAATCATAATCTCTTGAACAATCTTCAAGGCTTCATCTCGAACATCTTGGAGGTATTTAAACTTTTCTAAACGATCTGCAACGGTTCTTAAGGTATCCGCTACAATGGTCGCAATAACCGTAGATGAGGTAGAACCGGATAGACTAGAGCCCAACATCCGGAATTCAAACTTATTGCCTGTGAAGGCAAAGGGGGATGTACGGTTACGATCGGTGTTGTCTTTAGGCATGTAAGCTAAATTGCTCAAAGGCGAAAGTTTAGCGTTTTCTTTGGTTAATTTCGTTGGTGCTTTATCTGCCATCGACAATAAGATGTGTTCAATGACTTCTCCCATAAAGACTGAAATAATGGCTGGAGGTGCTTCATTGGCACCTAATCGATGATCATTCCCTGGGCCAGATGCGGCCAAACGTAAGATTTCTGGATGTTCATCAATGGCTTGCACAACGGCAGCAACAAACAAGAGGAAGCGAACATTCTCATGGGGTTTATCCCCTGGTTCAAATAGATTTTGGCCATCATCCGTGGTCAGTGACCAATTGTTGTGTTTGCCAGATCCATTGATTCCTTTGAAGGGTTTCTCATGGAGTAAGCAGGCTAAGTCATGTTTTTTGGCTGTTTTCTTTAAGACATCCATCATCAGTTGGTTTTGATCCACAGCAATGTTGGCATCTGAATAAATCGCAGATATTTCAAATTGAGCAGGGGCTACTTCATTGTGTTCAACGAAGGAGAAGATCCCCATTTTCCATAATTCTATATTAACTTCATCCATATAAGCTTTAATCTTATCTGGAATGGAACCAAAGTAATGATCTTCAAATTCTTGACCCTTAGGTGCTGCTGCACCCACCAAGGTGCGTCCTGCCAATAAGAGGTCTTCACGTTGTTCATAATAATCATAATCAATCAAGAAATACTCTTGTTCAAGTCCAATGGACATTTTAACGTCTTTGACTTGTTTATCGCCTAAGGCTTGGGTAACCCGTGCTGCTTCTTTACCTAAAATATCTAAAGCTTTGAGTAAAGGGGCTTTTTGATCGAGAGGCTCACCATTATAAGAAACAAAGATGGATGGAATACATAAAACGTTATCTCTTAAGAAAGCAGGAGAACTGATGTCCCAATAGGTATAACCACGCGCTTCAAAGGTTGCACGAAGTCCACCACTTGGGAAACTTGAACCATCGGTTTCACCTTTAATTAAGGTTTTGCCAGAAAAGCGAGCTACTGGGTTGCCTTCATCATCACGACTTAAGAAACTATCATGTTTCTCAGCGGTTGTCCCGTTAAGAGGTTGAAACCAGTGAGAGAAGTGCGTAGCACCTAATTCCATGGCCCAAACCTTCATCGCATGTGCAATCGCATCAGCGGTGGGACGATCTAAAGGCTCTTCTTTTGCGACAGCTGTTTTCCAAGAATTGAAAGCGGGATTCGGTAAGCGTTCTTTCATGACGGATTCACTAAATTGGTGAGCGCCAAATACATCAAAAGGATGAGACATGATTGATTCCTCCGTTTACTATAGAGATTATTCTATGCTAAAAATCAAAAAAGTAAAGAAAAAGTGAAAATAAAGTAAGAAATATAAAATAATTTTCACTATTTATATACAATTCTAAAAAATATTATGTCTATAGGTGTATTTTTCTAATAACCCTGCTAAAAGTGTATATTTTTTATGAATCAGGCTTTAAGTGGCTATGCTATACTCAAATTAGAAAAGAGGTCATTATGGCAAAATATTACAAATGCGAAGTATGTGGTTTAATTCTAGAAGAAGGTCAATTAGAAGATACATGTCCTAAATGTGCTCAGCCTAAAGAAAAATTTCATGAGATGGCAGCTGAAGATGCGACAAAAGTTGAACGCAGTGAATTCACCAATGATTTATATGCTCAATTGATTGATTTATGTAATGCACTTGATGAAATCGGAGAAGCTGGAATGGAAGATAATCTAGATCCTTCTTGCGTAAAGATTTTCACCCGAGCAGCAAAAGAAGCGAAGTTGCTTAAACAATTGGCTAAAGCTGAAGTTGCTGGCCACGTTTCAAAAGGTAAATGGTAAAAATAAACGAGTTCACTCACTGTGAACTCGTTTTACTTTATAGGGACATCATTCTTTAAACTTCAAGTTAATCCGTGATAGGTTAAAGAGTTTAAAGCATCGTAGAGTTTGAAGATGACGATAGGATAGAATCATGAAATATTCTATTCGATAACGATGACTTCAGTCACCCCAATGACTTCTTCAATCAAGAGCGCTTCTACACCCAGTTTAATGGTGGCATCAATTGATCCACACCCCACACAGGCGCCAAACACGCGAACGAAAACACGACCTTCTTCATCCATGCGAACAAATTCTACATCGCCCCCATCTCTTTGAAGATAGGGTCTAATTTTATTTAAAACTTCTATGACTTGTGTTTCAATTAGATTCATATTTACCTCAAGAAGAACATCAATCCAGCAATCACTAAGCCTAAGATAACTCCACCTACAACTTCAGTCCACTGATGACCTAAAACTTCCTTAACTTTGATAAGGTAGACTGGATCATCCAACTTAACCGTGGTCAAAGTTTGAATATCTCGGATGAGTTGTTGCGTTATTTGAATGTTACGACCAGCATAATAGCGCACATTTGCCGCATCATAAGCAACGATCATTCCAAAGACCAAGACCACCGCAAAGATGGTTGAAGAGAAGTTTTCTTGGATACCTACAGATAGACATAGTGCAGCCACCAAGGCAGTATGGGACGAAGGAAAACCACCACTTTCCGTGACTAAATGGGGTACCCATTCACGGGTCCGATAATAACGAAAAATAGGTTTTAAACCTTGGGCAATTAGATTGGCGACCAGGGCCGCATAGAAGGGATAAAGATTACCGAGCATTGTTGTCCTCGTCGGTAATTATAGCACAGATAAAAGAGCCTTGTGGTATAATGACTCTGCACCAAGGAGACACCCATGAAGCTGACACCAGGACAGATAATTACAGGCCAAATCACAGGGATTCAACCCTATGGGGCCTTTGTTCAAATCGATGCAGAAACAACAGGTTTAATCCATATTTCGGAACTCTCAGATGGCTTTGTGAAGGACATTGAAAGTGTGGTTAAAATAGGCGATCGATTAACTTTAAAAGTTCTAGAGATTGATCCTAAAACCAATCATTTAAAACTCTCTCTTAAGGCCTTAAAAAGTACTTCTCGAAAATCTCGACCGAGGTCAAGACTCGTCCTGAAGCCCAAAGATAAATTAGGTTTTACCCCCGTCAAGGAAGCACTCTCAGCATGGATTGCTGAAGCAAAAAAGGAGCTCAAATTATGATTCATTTAGATTTAACTCAAGCCTTAGATCCCAAAGAACTCACGGTGTATCAAGAACGTGTTGAACACTTTCATCAAGCGATGAAAGATAAGACTGAAAAAGGACATGATTTCCTAGGTTGGACGACCCTCCCATTCGATTATGACCCACTCGAATTTGCGAAAGTTAAAGCTTTAGCGAAAACCATTCGCGAGAAAGCCGATGCCTTTATTGTGTGTGGTATTGGGGGATCTTATTTAGGATCTCGTGCAGCCATTGAAATGATCAATGGGTTATTTCCTAAGAATCCAAAAGTCGAAGTTTATTTTGTGGGGAATACATTTTCTTCCACGTATATTCTTCAACTCTTAGAAAAGATTAAAGATCGTAATGTGTATGTGAATGTTATTTCAAAATCAGGGACGACAACAGAAACAGCCATGGCTTTCCGTTTATTGAAACAATTTATGGAACATAAATATGGTGTTGAGGATGCGCGTTCTAGAATCATTGCCACCACCGATAAAGCACGTGGAACACTTAAAAGTTTAGCGGATCAAAAAGGGTATGCAACCTTAACCATCCCAGATGATATTGGGGGCCGTTATTCTGTACTCACCTCAGTGGGTTTATTGCCCATAGCTGTAGCGGGTATTGATATTGATGCGATGATGGAAGGGGCTCGTGAAGCCGCTCTAACATATACGCAAGCCGATCTTCTAAAGAATGATGCATATGCATATGCGGTCAGTCGGCGTGTTCTTGAAGACAAAGGGAAATCCATTGAACTTCTTGTTTCTTATGAATCGCAACTCAGTTTATTGGCTGAGTGGTGGAAACAATTGTTTGGAGAATCTGAAGGTAAAGAAGAAAAAGGTTTGTATCCTGCTTCTGTTAACTTCTCAACCGATCTTCATTCGATGGGTCAATTTGTTCAAGAAGGAACTAAACTTTTATTTGAAACATTACTCTTGGTTAAGAATCCTCAACAAGATGCAATCTTCCCAACAGATACTGAAAACTTAGATGGGATGAATTATTTATCGGGTAAGACCTTAGATGAAGTGAATAAAAATGCAGCTTTAGGTACTTTACAAGCGCATCATGATGAAGGCGGCATTCCAAACATCATCCTAACCTTAGATCGGATGGATGCGAAAAGCTTTGGTTACTTAGCCCAATTCTTCTTTATCGCGTGTGGGATGTCGGTCTATCTCTTAGGGGTTAATCCATTTAATCAACCTGGCGTTGAAGTCTATAAGAAAAATATGTTTAGACTGCTTGGCAAACAATAAAAAAATGAACCCGGTTTTCCGGGTTTTATTGTGCTCGATAGAGACGTGATTTATCTTTAAGATTCTCAGAGTGAACTAAACGGTAACCTTCAGAATCAATAAAGGTAGACCCTTGAGGGGCTTGACCCATCTCGAAGACCCATAAAGCGCCAATGAACTCATTTGGGAAAGATGTTTGTAGGTCACTGAGGTAAATGCTTGCTTCTTCATATGGAAGAATAAATAAGGCTTTCGATAAGGCTTCTGCATCCCCTGCACTTAACGTGGTGGTAACGGTGACCGCATGCAGAGAGGATTGAACCGGGAAGAGTGTACTAGGATCAATCAAGTGGTGATAGATATTTCCATCTTGGGCTGCGTAATAGTTTTGATTATCGCCTGAGGTAGACACGGCAATGTCAGCTGGGAAATATAAGGTATCCACACTGTTGGAGCCGATGAGTAAAGGACGAGAAGGTTGAGATATTCCAATTCCCCATTCAGTACCGTCTGGTTTCGAACCAATCGTTAAAATACTAGAGTCTCCTATATTGAGAATGGCTGTGGTTAATCCAGCTGCTTTGAGATCTTTGGCCACTAAGTCCGTAGCATAGCCTTTACCAATCCCCCCCACGTCTAATTGAGTACAAGGATTTAAGATTTCAACAGAATTTGTCGCATCATCGATGACGATATTTCCCCACCCTGTGCAGGTATTGGCTTGAGTCAAGGCGTCTAAGCTGGGTGTATTTCCAAGGCTGCTTGGAGTTTCTTGGTTGAAGAGTTTTCCCTCTTCACGATAGGTATGCCAGATGTTAAGTACGGCACCTAAGGTAATGTTGAAGGTGTTCTTTGATTTCTCTGTCCAGGTTTGGGCACTTAATAATAAATTGATGAGTTCCTGATCAACCACTTGAGGACCTAAGCCAGCTGTATCATTGAGGGTCTTGAGGTTAATCAAACCATCATAGTTCTTGTACTTGTCGTAGAGATGACCCAGTTGGGTATATCGCGTTACCAGTAAGTCATAGTATTTTTGATAGTCGGCTTCATTGTTGGTATACCCAACGAAAGTGACTGCAATGTCTTTAAAACCAACATCCAGTGCAACTTGCGTGGATTTTATCGGTTCGGAAGTACAGCCGCTGAGTAAGAGAAACCATAAGGTGAATAGGAGGGTTATTTTTCGCATGTTCAATATTATAACATATGTGCAGATATTCATACGGCAGATGCGTGTCTAAATATCTTTATGATATAATAAACAAGGATGTTTTTTTCACAAGCATTTCAAATATCTTGAAGGAAAGGAATAGGTAGAAATATGTCATTTTTGACAGGACCGAATAGAGCACATCTTAACGGTCACAAAGAAGAAACTTCATATAACGATATTGTGCGTGTAAAACCACAAAAGGAAGTCTATATCCCTTTAGATAACGGCACTAACTACGTGTTTGAAGCAGTTGTTAAAGAAGGGGATCTGGTTAAAGTAGGAACCTTATTAGGCAGACGAACAGGGAACATGATTGTTCCTTATTATTCACCTGTAGCGGGTAAAGTAGGCAGCACGAAAACGATGATGCATGCTGTTTTAAAACCTGTACCGCATATGGTCATCGAAGATGATGGGACCTATGAAAAAGTACAATCCTTCAAACCATTAGATTATACATTGGCCAGTCGTGAAGAATTGGTCGAATTTATGATGAACTCGGGTTTAGTTGGATGTGGAGGCGCAGGTTTCCCTTCGTATATGAAATATCGTAATCCTCAAGGTTTAGAGACTTTGATGATCAATGCGGTTGAATGTGAACCCTATATTACCTCAGACTATCGTTTTACTGAAACTCACTTAGATGATTTAAAAGTAGGTGTTTTAGCTTTACTTAAAATGAGTACAGCTAAAAAAGCGGTTGTGGCAATTAAGAAAACTAAAAAGACATTAATCGCTCAACTCAAAGAATCCTTTTCTGATCATCCTGAAGTTGAAATATTCTTAACCCCCGATGCGTATCCGATGGGTTGGGAACGAACCCTTGTGTATCAACACGGGAAGAAACGTTATAACCGTTTACCTTCTGAAGTCGGGTATGTCATCAATAATGTCACCACCACCATTTCCTTTGCGCAAGCTTTGAAAAATGGAGAAGGTTTAACTGAAAAACTCGTAACGTTCTCAGGTGATGGTCTTATTTCTCCGTGTAATGTATTGGTTCCTTATGGCACCAAGATTGGTGAAATCGTTCAACAAATTGGTGGATATGCCTGTGACGATGTCCTATTAATTGCTGGAGGTCCGATGATGGGTAAAACCATCACCAATGATGACTTTGTCATCACCAACTATGCCAATGCAATTACTGTGTTAAAAAACGAAGTCATCGATGCATTACCTTGTATGCGTTGTGGGCGTTGCAATGATACGTGTCCTGCAGGTTTACTCCCAGTTCGTATCAACAATGCTGAAAAGATGAAAGACTTAGATTTAATGGTCAAACTCAATGCGGATCAATGCATCGAATGTGGACTGTGTTCGTATGTGTGTCCTTCTAAAATTGATGTGACTGAAGGCGTACGTAAAGCTAAACGTGTTTTAGCTTTAAGAAAGAAATAAGAGGAGAAACCCATGAAATATACCTTTAAAGTCTCTCCGAATTATCGAACACCTTTATCAACGCAACAGATTATGTTGGAGTTAACCTTAGGCATCTTAGTTGTCTTAAGTTACAATGTTTACTTCTACTTCACCAAAGTAGGCACCAACTATGGTTTCCATGCGGCCTATATGATTCTTACATCGGTCGCGGTCGCGGTCTTAACCGAAGTCGTTTGGGCTTTAGCCTTCAAGAAAGATGTTGTGAAACAACTGACCAGCTCTTTCCCATGGGTAACAGCGTTGTTGTTTGTTTCCATGTTAACAGTATCCAAACCCTTATATGCAGTGGCTATCGGGAGTTTTGTTGCCATCTTTATTGGAAAACTCATCTTTGGTGGATTTGGACACAACATCTTTAATCCAGCCGGAGTTGGACGTATTTTTACTGAACTGTCCTTTGGGGGTTTAGTGGTCACAGCTTTTCCGGATGTTGTTACGGGCGCTACACCCAATACCATCATGGAAAGATTAGGTTGGGTCATTCAAGATCCGACTAAAGTGACTGCGTATCTAGACCAATTTGGCGGTCTATGGCATTTATTCACAGGCAACTACTTAGGGGCTTTAGGTGAAACCAATACCTTACTTATTTTATTGGTTGGGATCTATTTAGCCATTCGAGGTGTTCTTGATTGGAAAGTTCCTGCTGTCTTCTTATCCTCCATCTTTGTCTTTGCTGGCATTATTGCGCTGGTCCAAGGTATGGGATGGTGGTATCCAGTCTTTCATTTATTCACCGGTGGTGTAATGTTTGGGGCTATCTTCATGTTGACCGATCCTGTGACTTCACCGACCTCCATTACGGGACGTGTGATCTTTGCGATTGGGACGGCCTTATTGGTTATTGTGTTACGTGTTAAATCAAATTTACCAGAAGGGGTCATTCGTTCTATCTTATTTATGAACATGATGACACCGCTGATTGACCAAGTAACCGATGGTTGGCAGTTTAAGGATGTTAAGAAGAATCTCATGAAAATCGGAGGGGTTGTGTTAACCTCTGTGGCAACAATCGTACTTATCGCCAATTTGATTCACTATATTGAACCTGCGAAAGTTGTCATTCCAGAAATGGTCATCGTTTTAGGTGATCCGCTTAAAATCATGGATACCGTGACTGAGGATATGACTGAAATTGTTTCTAGAACCGATGAAGGGGATATTGCAACGTTTGTCATTAGTTCTAAAGGGTATGCCGTACTGTACGATGAATATGCTGAAGATCCAAAACCAAATATATTTGAAATCAAGATCAATACGGTCACCAAGACGGTTGTAAATGCAACCTATCTCACCTTTAGTGATACCTTCAAAATTGGTGATAAAACCAATTCTGAAATCTTCTTCAATCAATTTTTGAATTTAGACATTACTAATCCAGATGCGACCATTGATACGGTCACAGGATCAACCTATTCATCAGAATCTTCCATCCGGGCTTTAAAAGCGGCTATCTTAGCGCTAGGACAGTAAGGTAAACCTATGAAGAAAATTATTCATCTCACTGTATTCTTAGCTTTAATTAGTGCCTTAGCAGGCGGAATCTTGGCTTCTGTGGATTCGATGACGCGTCCAATCATTGAAGAACGTAAAATTGCTGCGGTTAAAACAACGCTCCAAGAAATCTTTCCTGCCGCATCCGACTATAAAGAAATTGATTTTACAGACAGTACTGAAACGATCACCAACGTGTATGAAGCTTCAGGTGCTGGCTATGCCTTCAATGTTTCTGTACAAGGGTATAAAGATGTCATTACTTATATTGTAGGGGTTGACTTAACGGGCAAAATTGTTGGCTTTAATGTGACCTTCGTTAATGACACACCAGGCTTAGGTTCTAAAGTAAAAGAACCAGAGTTTAAACAAAGTATTGTGGGTAAAACATTAGGTGTCGATTTAGATACCATTTCTGGTGCAACCATCTCATCCTTTGCGGTTGTTAACGGGATGAGCACAGTAAAAACTGTGTTTGAAAGTTTGAAATAGGAGCTAACCATGAAACAATTAATTAATTTCGGTTTGAATCTCTTAAAAGAAAATCCGGTCTTTGGTTTGTATCTAGGAATTTGTTCAACCTTAGCCATTACCACCAACTTGAACAATGCGATGGGAATGGGTGTGTCTGTCATCATCATTCTTACCTTGTCTAACATCTTTATTTCACTCATTAGAAACATCACACCCGATGAAATTAGAATTCCTGTTTATATCGTGGTCATTGCGACGCTCGTTAAAGCCATCGAGCTTTTGATTAAAGCCTATGCACCCGCAATCGATGCTGCTTTAGGGGTATTCATTCCTCTGATTGTGGTGAATTGTATCATCTTGGGACGTGCAGAAGCCTTTGCCAGTAAGAATGGTTTAGTGGCCTCTACCTTAGATGGCTTGAATATGGGTTTAGCGTATACTTTAAGTCTATTAGCGATGTCAGGAATCCGTCAGTTACTTGCGACAGGAGGCCTCAGTTTAAGCAATCCTTTCAATAATCAAATCATCTTTGAATTTACTTTGATTTCTAAGAGTTATATTATTCCAGTCTTCTCTGAACCCATTGGCGCATTCTTAACCTTTGCGTTCTTAGCAGCGGGTGTCTCTGCGATTCGTAACCATGCGGCGCTTAAGGAGGCTAAATAATTATGACGAATCTATTTACGATATTTATGACGTCAGTCTTGATTAGCAATGTTGTCTTAACAAAATTTTTAGGGATGTGTCCATTACTTGGGGTATCTCGTAAAGCTTCTTCTGCCATTGGCATGGGCATTGCGGTTATCTTTGTTATCTTCTCGTCCTCAATATTTACCTATGTTTTGTATTATTCCGTATTGGTTCCGATGCATCTTGAATACATGGATCTCATTACTTTTATTCTGGTTATTGCTGCCTTTGTACAATTTGTGGAAATGGTTTTAAAGAAATACTCACCTGCTTTATACAAAGCTTTGGGCATTTATTTACCCCTGATTACCACCAATTGTGTCGTTCTCTATGTAACCTTAATAAATATTACAAGTAAATTTGATTTCTTTGAAATGATGGTATATTCATTTGCGACCCCTTTAGGGTTCATGTTGGTTCTATATATCTTCTCGACCATTCGTGAACGTTTAGATTTCGCAGATGTGCCTAAAGCCTTTAAAGAAAATCCGATTGCCTTAATTGTAGCTGCGATTATGGCGGCGATCTTTACCAGTTTTGCGGGGTTGGTATAATATGCCAGCCATTCTACTCTTTGCCGCTTTAGGTGGCTTGTATGCGCTTATGTATTTCTTAAATCAAAGTACACCTTACCCTGAAGGGTGCGAAGACATTCAAGCTGTTTGTTCAGGTTGTACGTCTGGAACCTGTAGTGTACGTCCCATTCAAACCCAGAAAGAAGGCCTCTAAATGACAAATGCGATTATGATGATGTTGATCCTTGGGTTCTCCTTAGGGCTCCTCTTAGCGGTTGCGGGGAAATTCTTATATGTCGAAGTAGATACACGTGTTGAAACCATCACATCGATGTTACCAGGGCTTAATTGTGGTGCGTGTGGGTTTCCAGGGTGTGCTGGCTTAGCCAATGCACTGGTCAGTGGAGAAGCGACCGATCCTGCTCAATGTAAACCCTCAACAGAAGCGCATCGCTTGCGCATCTCAACGTTTATGCAAACGGGCGAAGATATTCAAGTTCAAGCATAATTTAAACAGAAAGATTGGAGTTAAACTTCAATCTTTTTTTCTTGACAAAGTTAAAATGTAAGCGCATTCTGTAGGTAACAGGTGTGTCAGTAGTAAACATGTGTAACTACTTGATACCCAGGAGTTGTGCATATTTAGCATCATTGAGGAGTACCATGAGCACAAAAATTTATCGGGATCAAGAAAGAGAAAAGAATAAAGAAACAAGCAAGCATAATATTGTAGAGGTCTCAAAGGAGTTGTTTTTAGAAAGAGGATTCTCACAGACCAATATGGCTGAGATAGCTGAAATGGCTAGAATCAGTCGTAAGACACTCTATCGTTACTTTAGTTCGAAAGAAGAGATTGCGATGGAAATAGAGCTTGATGTGTTTAAGACCTTTGTATCTATACAAGAGAAATATGTCATGACACTTATTGGGAATGGATATGAGAAGCTTTCTCGGTATCTTGAGAGGTTAGATTCAATGGTGGATGAGTTAAGTCAATTGATTCGTTTTACAGGTATGTTTGATTACTATCTTGTTGGTGAATATCCTAGTTTAGAAGGACAGAAAGAATTTATACAACTCATTGAGAAAGTGGATAAACCATTTATACAATTTCTATCTGAAGGAATAAAGGATGGATCCATTGAAAGCGATGTAGAGATCGCTTATATAGCACGAACTATCTCTAACTCTTTCTTAGCCTTAGCACAACGAGTAGTAACACGTCAGATTCATTTAAATGAAGAACTTAATATTGATTCAAGGAAGATAATATCGGTTCAAAGAGAATTATTTCTTAAGGCATTAAAGGGTAGAAAATAACTGTTAAACAGTTATTTAAAGGAAAAATTATGAAAGAAAAATTACCGTTATCTAAACAAATCGCTTATTCGCTGGGCCAATTCGGTTGGTCACTACTCTCAGGGATTATTGGGTCTTATTTAATATTCTATTATATTCCTACAAAAGAATCAGGTATTTCTATCTTTATTCCTCAAGTTGTCTTTATTGGATTTATTACCATTATTGGCGCAATCACCATGTTAGGGCGTTTATTTGATGCGGTGACAGATCCATGGATTGCGACACTTAGTGATCGTAGTAAGTCGAAAAAGGGAAGACGTATTTCATTTATGCAAGTTTCTGCTGTTCCTTTCGCAGTCACTACAGTTTTAGTGTTCTGGTCCCCTGTTAATGGAGAGAGTTCAATCAATGCGATTTTCTTAACGGTTATGTTACTTCTTTTCTATCTATTCCTAACAATGTATGTAACACCATTCTTTGCGTTATTATCGGAGTTAGGTCATACACCAGAAGAACGTCTTAATCTTTCAACTTATATTTCAGTCACATGGTTCTTAGGGGCTGCAGTTGCGTCTCAAGCGCCAATTCTTTGGAATATATTCCAAGGTATGGGTTACAGTACTGTAGTATCCATGCGTATTGCCTTAACTATTCTATCGGTTATAGGACTTATCTTCTTACTAATTCCAGTAATTGCGATTGATGAGAAGCGCTACTGTGAGTCTGTTCCATCAGAACTTAAAATGATCGACTCTATGAAGGCAACCTTCAGAAATAAAGAATTCCGTATGTTTGTGTTCTCTGATTTAGTCTATTGGGTCGCCATTACAATCTTCCAATCATCACTTCTTTATTACATTACAATCCTTTTAAAACTACCAGATACAATGTTTGGGGTACTCTTTATGGGTCTTGGGGTTGGATCATTCTTGTTCTATGTCCCTATTAATATCATCGCGAAGAAGATTGGTAAAAAATTATTGCTTATCATTGCGTTTGGAATCTTTCTAGCCGTTTATGTATATGGTGCTTTCTTAGGGATGTTGCCATTTGATACAACGCTTCAAGCTTATGTTATGGTACTACTAGCCGCTATTCCTATGGCAATCTTCGGTATTCTACCAAATGTTGTTGTAGCTGATATTGCCGAATATGATGCACGTAAAACGGGTATTCGTAGAGAAGGTATGTTCTTTGGGACAAGAACCTTTATGTCGAAGATTGGTCAAATGTTCTCAATGTTAATTCTTAGTGGTTTACTCTTATCCCAAGGTGATGTGAGTAATGAAATGAGTATTCGTTTAACTGCAGTTACTGCGGCAGTATTCTGTATCATTGGTTTAACCTTCTTACTCATGTACGATGAGAAGAAAATTCTTGAAGGAATTACGGATAAATAAGGTGTAATGACCCTTATGTTTGAAAATAGTTTAATACAGTTTGAATACTGGGAAAATAATGTACTAAAAAAAGTATCGTTTGACGGAAATTACAAAAGTGATCATGTCGATATCACGCGGACCTTAATTCAAAATGATACCTGTGAAGAATTAAAACTTGTTGTAAATCCACATGTTGAAATCAAGATACATTCTCTAGTCATAGAGATGATGTATAAGTTTAATAAGAATCAAAGAATATATGTGAATGGTTATCAATCCTGGACAGATAGTAAAGAATTCTTTCTTGATGAAAAAATGAAACGTCTATCTAAGCTTGCGACACCTTTACTCAATAAGTATCAATTTCATAAGTATGGTGATTACAGTTTTAAAAAGTATTCTAATCGTGTGGGAGATTTTCATGGTTTTACCTATGGTTATATGCGCAGTCAAAATGAGTATCAGCTTATAGGATCACTTAGTGAGAAGAATGGCTTTACAATCATTAATACAAGTGTAAAAGATTCTACCATTCGAATTGAGAAAGAATGTGATGGATTAACGATTGATCATGCTTATGAAGTTTTTAATCTTGTCTCGATCAAAGGCAGTGAATCGTATGTGTTTGATCAATATTTTGAAAAGATGAAGATTACTAAACCAAATGCGAAGGCTATGACAGGTTGGACAAGTTGGTATAACTACTATCAGAATATTAATGAAGAGATTATTGTGAAGAATTTAGAAGCGCTAAAGAACGCAAATAAAACGATCGATATTTTTCAAATCGATGATGGTTATCAAATGTTTGTTGGGGATTGGCTAGAAATAGATAAAACTAAATTTCCGAATGGAATGAAAGTCATTGCGGATAAGATTCATGCGAATGATTATAAAGCAGGGATATGGCTAGCACCGTTTGTCTGTGAGACAAACTCACGCATATTTAGAGAGAAACCTGAATGGATTCTTAAGGATTCAAAGGGAGAAATGGTATTAGCTGGAAGTAATTGGAGTCGATTCTATGCTTTAGATATCGAACTTCCTGAGGTAAGATTGTATATAAAAAATGTCTTTAACACAGTACTTAATACTTGGGGGTATGATTTAGTCAAACTCGATTTCTTATATGCTGTTTGCCTAATTCCACGCAAGAATAAAACACGTGGACAAGTCATGTGTGAATCCATGGAGTTTCTGAGAGCATGTGTAGCAGATAAACTAATTCTAGGCTGTGGAGTTCCACTAGGACCTAGTTTTGGACGCGTTGATTATTGTCGAATTGGATGTGATGTAGGTTTGGATTGGGATGATAAACCATTTATGCGACTTTTCCATAGAGAACGTGTTTCTACGCTTAACGCGATTGGGAATGCGGTTGGTAGATGGCACCTAAATAATCGAGCCTTTATCAATGATCCAGATGTATTCTTTCTTAGAGAAGATAATATCTCATTGACTCAGACGCAAAAAGAGACGGTCGCCTTTGTGAATAAGCATTTCGGTCGATTGATATTCACATCAGATGATATAACTCTATACAATGAAAGCCAACATAAACAGTTTGATCAAGCAATGAGCCTTGATAATGAAGTGATTAATCAAGTGAACCCTTATCGAAATGGTTTGATTGAAGTGCATTACACGCATGATAATAATAACTATATCGCGATACTTAATCTAACCGATAAAATAATCGATGGCATAAAGGCATATGAAACTAGAATTAATGAAGTTAAGGAGACGCAATAATGGATAGATCATCAAGAATCTTTGGGAATGTTATAAGTGAAAAAGTCGTTCAAAAGGCGAATAAAAATAAACAGAAGTATATTAAGAAATTTGGGGATGATTCAGGAAAAATCTATACTTTAGGTGTAGAAGACAATAAGACATTATTCTCACTACTCGGTATAAAGAATATTGTGACTAATGAGACATCTGAAAAGATTAACCCAAAGAATGGAATTATCATCGGGAATATTCGTATGGGGTTTGGTCATTATAGAATATCAATGGCTATTGCCTCTGCGGCTCATTCTATGGATATTACACCGTACTGGTTTGACTTACATGCTTATAGTGAAACTACAGGAGGTAAAGTAATAAAGCACTTAAATGAGCTTTATTCGATGGGCTCAAGATGGTCCCAGAAATATCCTTTATTCAATAAGTTCTATTGGGAACCTCTAAACTCTGAAGGCTTTAAGAAACTTAGCTACAATGCGATGGACCAAAAAGTATCTGAATTAATGACCCCAATCTTTAAGGAATTACCTAAAGACATGCCATTTGTCGCAACACATGTATGGCCAGCACAAGCAGCTGTTCATGCAGGTGTGAAACGTGTCGTGAATGTCATTCCTGATAACTGGCCGATGGCACTTCATCTAGCGGAAGGTTCAATCCATACAGTCCAAACCCCTTCATCATTCATAGGTTATAAAACACTTAGAGAAATGGGTGGTAAGCTTATATTGAATCCAATGCCTAAGGATGAACTCTTTGATGTAGGGCATTATATTGATCATGAATTAGTTGTAAATATTGATATAGATTGTGAGAGACGATTAAGTCGAATTCAACATAAACTAACGAAACGTGTTTTACTAACAGTAGGTGGAGCAGGTGCTCAGAAAGAAATATTCTCGCAAATTATAAAGAATCTATTACCTAAAGTCGCTAAGAATGAAGTCACATTACTCATCAATGTCGGCGACCATCTAGGTGTTTGGGAAGGTTTATGTACAGAAATACCAGAGTTAAAGACATTATCTGAAAGTTATTTTGATGATTGGAATAAGACTTGTGTATTTGCGGAGAATCTATTAAATAAAGAGATAAAGGGTATTCATGCTTTCTACAATAAAGATATATTTGCGGCAGTGTATAGCTCAAATCTCCTTATGCGAAGTGCGGATATTCTAGTGACTAAACCAAGTGAACTGGCATTTTATCCTGTACCGAAATTAACGATAAAACGAGTGGGAGGTCATGAGGCATGGGGAGCTGTAAGAGCAGCGGAAGTGGGCGATGGAACCATTGAGTGTGAGAGTGTTGAATCTACTTTAAACATGTTGGATTTAATGTTAGAAGAGGATGAGATATTAACAGAACTCAGTAAAAATATTATTAAGGCGAATAAGATAGGCGTCTATAATGGAGCATACAAGGTTGTGGAATTAGCAATCAACGCTTTTAAGGAATAATTTATTAGACAGAGAAATCTGTCTTTTTTTTAGGACTTTTTTGGTTTGTTCCTTATTAAGAGGTAAGAGGTATTTATGAAAGGCATCATTCAAGGGTTTGCATTAATGATTCTTATGATGGGCTTGTCTTTAGGGTTTATGACTTATGTGGGTATGGACCATCTAAGAGCAAATTCCATTGCCATCCTAAAACAAAGCATGACTGAAACGATGTTGAGTTTAGCTGATGCGTCAGTAGAAGAGCGGCAGAACACTTATTTCAGCCTACTTACAGAAGCTTTGACACTGCGTAAACCCTCGCATGAACACTATAAATTGGAAGTCTTAGGGTTTAATGCGATGCCCTTAGCCCTAAGAGTTCGGCTCTCTGTTTTTCCTGACTATAGTCCAAGTGGACATGGGTATCCATTTGAAGAAACAATGATCGAGGTACAATCATGAAAATCCAAAAAAAAGTTATTTTTGCTTTAAGCTTTCTCCTACTGGTTTTAGTCAGTTTAGGTTTAGGCTTTATTTACATTAAAACGCAACTTGATTTGGTCTTTGTGAGTGTTGCTAGTCATGACTTAAAGGCACGCACACTTATTACGGAAGAAGACTTAAAGACCATTGAAGTTCCTCGGGTTTATTTAACCGAACAAGTGCTTCTTGATGCTGATCAAATCATTGGAAAATATGTGGTGTTGGATGGGTTTATTCCGGATGGAAGTCTAATCTATCAACAAATGACTGAAAACTTAAGTGATGCCATTGATTCACCCAGTCTTCTTCTCAAAGAGAATCAGGCTGTCTATACCCTAGATATGAATCTAGTGAGTTCAGCTGGGAATACGCTTAAAATTGGTCAAAGAATTGATCTTTATGGAACCCTTAAAGAAAATCGAACTACACTTGTAGATTTGTTACTCTCTCAAGTAAGAATTGTAGGGCTCAAAGATAAGAATGGAATAGATGTTGATGGAAACTCAAAGTTACTCCCTAACGTGATGCTATTGGCACTTGATCGAATAGCTGTCCCTTATTTAACCAAACTCAACGCGTTAGGGGAGATTACGATTAGTCCAACTTCGTACGAGCTGAATGAAGATGAATGTTTACTGCATACGGATACAGCCTTATGGGATCATCTTTATGTTCAATGATTTTGACTTTGGTCTTTTACAAACGTATGTCGAAGATGGCATGATCACCGACATCAACTACAATGGTTCACAACTTTGGGTAGATCATTTAAAGAAGGGAAGATATCCAATTGAACCTTTTGAAGCGCATGACTTCATGCAAAGTTTAGTGTATAAGATAGCCAACTACGTGAATTTACCCTTTAATACCACCTCTCCAGTCTTAGAAGCTGAGACCAAAGACTTAAGAATTAGTATCCTCCATCCCAGTGTGGCTCGTGGTGGTCTAAGTATTTCGCTTCGGAAAACTCCCTCCTTTTGTCGCCTCCATGACAAAACAACAGGGATTACCACCTATGCACCATCTTGGGCCATCGATTATCTAAAAGAAGCTGTTCAACACCGATTAAACATCATGGTTTCAGGCTTGCCAGGATCAGGCAAGACAGAACTGGTTAAGTATCTAATGGAAAGTATCCAAGCTCATGAACGTGTCATCACCATTGAAGATACCTTGGAACTAAGATATGGCGACATGTACCCAAAGAAAGATCATGTGATGCTGAAAGTGCAGGAACACTTCAGTTATGAAATGGCCATTAAAACCAGTCTTCGTCAAAGACCAGATTGGATATGTATCTCTGAAGTCAGAGGCAAAGAGATCATTCATCTTTTACAAAGTGTTTCGACAGGAACGAGTCTAATCAGTACCATTCATGCGGAAAGTGCTCAAGCCATTCCTTTTAGAATGATGATGATGATGCCGGGTTATCAAATGACCAATCAAAGTTTAAATACATTAATTCATGACACGTTGGATGTTGGTATTCATCTTGAATTGGTGAGTTCATCCAAAGGGATCAAACGTCGAATCAAAGAAATCGTTCTATATCGTATTGATGAAGAATACCGACCCATAAAGGAAGTGATCTATGATGCGCAAGCTCAAAATAAACCCATTCAATTTAAAGCACAGTTACGTAAACATCCGGGATAGAGTTAAATATTTACTCGAAAATATTAAACATATTCAACTCCATGAAATGCTCTGGATTCTCTTAGAGCTGATGATTACTTTAATCTTTGCCTTCTTATTTGGATTACCATGGAATTATGCATTTTCACTCTTTCTCTTCTCTGTATTCTTAACGCCTTGGTTTATTACCTATCAAGTTCAATGGCACGCTGAAGAGAAATCTTTCTTTATGTTAACGGACTTCCTTCAACAACTCATAGCTACCTTTAAGCAACATCCTAAAATATTCGCCAGTTTAAATGAATGTAGAGATATTACGTATGGAAAACTTCAAGTAGATGTCGATGTTTGGATTTCTGGATTAGAAAGAGGGATGAATCCAAAGGAACAAGCTCAAATCTTTCTTCAAAAGTGGCCACACTTTATTGTGGGTAACCTCATTCATTTGATGTTAGCTGTCGAGAATTATGGAACCTTTAATTACGCTGAAGGCTTAGAAATTATCCAAGATGATATTGAAGATTGGTTAGAAGACACATATCTTTTTAAACAGCAACAAGTTTCTACCCGGTTTCGAATTCAATTGTTGTCTTTAGTTTCGCTTGGTATCGCATGGATTAGTCATCGGATGTTATTTAAGACGGAGATGATCGAGACCCTAGATTTTTATTCATTCTCACTCTTTATCTTTATGATTCTAATTTTATTAACGCTCTTTTTTGCTCAAAAATCTATTTCTGGGGCGTGGATAGAACCAAGGGAAATGATATGGCGCAAAAAATCATCGTAACCGTCCTGCTTTGCTTATGGATCTATTTAGATCAAAGTATTCTCTTGAAATTAGATTTCTTTCAAGAAAAGAATTTAAAGAATTTATGGACAATTTTAGATGCACAACCTCGTCAAGATTGGTTGAGTTTAAGATATCGTCGACTTCAAAAATTTAGGATACTTCTAGTAGCAGTATGGATCTTTCCTCAGGTTTATTTAACCATGGCTGTGCTTATGGCGATCTTAATCCTGGTCTATAAATATCCGTATTGGCAACTTAAACATCGTGCGCAACTTCAAATTAATCAAGTCCGATATCAATTTCCTATTTATCTTAGACAACTTCAAGTCTTACTTCAAAATAATACAGTGGTAAAAACCATTGAACTCTCGATTGAGTATGTACCAGATGTAATGAGAAAAGACATTCTCTTGCTTCATCAAAATCTAAAGGAAGATCCGGTTAATATTAATAATTACCTTGCCTGTATGAACCAGTTTAATCTTCCAGAAATTCAACGTGCGATGAAATGGCTATATCGATATCAAAGTATTGGCTATCAAGATGCTACGCGACAATTCAACCGCATGATCGCCTCGACGTCTAAATGGTTAAGACAAGCACGACTAGAACACAAAGCATCATCAGTCCAAGTGTATCAATGGTTAGGTTTACTCCCCTTGGTGGGTGTGACGTTAGTTTTCTTAAGTGCCATGATGAGTGTGGCGTTATCACTCTTTGAAAGGGGGTGAAGAGATGAAAGCGTTTTTCGAAGAATATGGTTTAGTCTTAGTCGTTACCGTGATTGCGACAGGGATGATTTTATTTTCAGAAGGATTTAAAACGACCATGCAAACGACATTGGAAACTCAATGGGCTAGTATGACAGAAGTGAACTGATGAAAGGGGCCTTTGAGACAGCTTTAGTCATCTTGTTTGGAATGATGTTTCTCGTAATGGGTATGGATTATGTTGGGGTGATCCTTCAAAACAATCAAGCGAGATCGTTGGCAGAAAACACCTTAGCCATTCTCGAACATCAGAATCGTTTGGATGAACAAGTACAGGTGTTGATTGATGAGAGTCAAATCCAATGTTATGAATGTTCAATGACCCTACAACCCCATCCCCAATACCCAGAGCGTTTATGGGTGATTGTACGCTATCCCATTCGCTTAGCTTATATGGGCTATCAAAGTACAGCTGAAATACGTTATCTAACAAGACCTTTAGGATAGTGCTCTCCACTATCCTATTTTTTAGTCATAGTGTACAATTAAAACTAGAGGTTTGATATGCTTTTAACCATTGACATCGGAAATTCTAATATTGTTTTAGCCATTTATTCATCTCAAAAGGAACGTGTTTATGATGCGCGTTTTGAAACGTTAAAAGTTGATCTTGAAAAGGTATATGCTCACTGGATCGAAGAAACACTCTTTCCACTAAAACAGAAATATCATCTAACAGATTTTATTTTGAGTAGTGTGGTTCCCTCCGTGACCGACATTTTTTATACGTTGACGAAATCCATATTAGGCTTAAAAGGGTTGAACTGCAGCCTAGAACTTACGCCGCAGTTTAAGATTCTATTGGATAATCCACAAGAACTTGGGGCAGATTTTATTGCGACCAGTTACGGTGCCTTATCAAAATATGCATTGCCTTTAATTATTGCGGATATGGGCTCTGCGACAAAGATAAGTGCACTGAATAAAGATGCTGAATTTGCTGGGGGCGTCATCATGGCAGGGCTCAAAGTATCTCAGGATGCACTCTATCAATTTATCCCACATTTACCTGTGATCCCTATGGAAATCCCTCAACAGGTCCTTGGAACAGACACCATCCGTGCAATGCAAGCAGGATTAATGTTTTCATCAATTGATACCATCATTGGGATCAGTCAACGTATTGAAGTACAATTTAGCCAAAACTGTGTCAAAATCTTAACGGGCGGTTTAGCAAATCTCGTCCATCAAGCTTTACCTGACTTTCATTTTGAACCTTTTTTACTCAATGAAGGACTCTTTGAAATCTATCGTCGAAATCAGTCTCAAAAACCTTTACTTTAGCCATCGAATACGATAATATACTATTTGCGCGTAGGCGCATTATTTGGCGGTCGTGGCGAAGTTGGTTAACGCATCGGATTGTGGCTCCGACATTCGCGGGTTCGAGCCCCGTCGATCGCCCCATTTTTATTCAAAAAACTCTTAAAAGAAGAGTTTTTTTCATACAAATATGTATCATTCATCTCTCAATATTGACAAGCCACGAGCAACTCGTATAATAAAAACATAGGGCATAGTTTATTATGAATGTTTTTATCTTGTAATTATCTGGGGAGAAGAAATGAAAAAAGCAAAAGCATTTACCAAACGTAAGGTTACAGACTTCGTTCGAAGTGGAGAAGAATTTGACTTACCCGTCATTGAACCACTTGAAAATGAAGATGAGAAACTCGAAGTTCAATTAAAGACTTCAGAGATTTTAAGTACGATTGTTGAAGACACACCTCCTCTAACAAATCCCCAACTAGAAGCAACAGAAGATTTAGTTCAGGATGCGGAATGGATAGAAGAAGCTAAGGAAGCAGAAGTCGAAAATCATGCTTCTAAAGAAACACTCAATGCTGAAACGCATGAGGATTCAAAAGAAGAAACGTTGGTCGGTGGTCAAACCATTGAAACAGATAAATCTAAGAAACATTTCTGGAACACCTACAAACGTCAAGTGATAGAAGAACCTATCAGTATAGAATCGCAAAGTCCACAAACCGTGGTGAAAGAGGAAAGAGTTAAAATGAGTTATTCTGCAAAACAATCTGGGTATACATCTGAAAGCGCAGCTGTCATCAGTAACACCATGGTCATTCGTGGTGATATTGAATTAGATACAGCTTTAGTGGTCGCTGGAAGAGTCGTAGGGAATGTGAAGTGTAAAGATATTGTTGAATCTAAGAGTGGAGGAAGTGTTGAAGGGGATATCCAAGCTGAAACCGTTAAATTGATCGGCGGAGAAGTAAAGGGAAATATCATCTGTGCAGAACGTGTTGAAGTGGACGCAGAATCTAAAGTAACAGGCGATGTATCTGCAAAAGATATCGTACTTTCTGGAAGCATCACTGGCGAAGTCAAAGCGGCAGGTATGGTTACCTTAACGCATTCAGCTTCCATTAAAGGTGATTTATATGCTGGTTCAGTAAGTATTGAAGCTGGCGCTAAATTGGATGGCAAATTCGTCGTTCAATCCAACGCATAAGTTTAATAAGAGTTTTTCATTCATAAACAGGCTAAGCCTGTTTTTTTTATAACCACACAGTCTCATTGAAAATAATTACATTTATGAAAATTAGTGAAAAATAGTTTGTAAATAATTGATTATTAATATTGACACTTTACAGGATTAAAGTATAATACCCCTATAAAGGAGAGATATTATGAAGACACTAAAAAAGTTTATCGTTTTATTGGTTGCGTCTTTAGTCTTGGTAGGCTGTGCCTCAAAAGCTGAAGAATCAACTGCAAAAGTTCTACGCGTAGCTGCGCCTGGTGACGTATTGTCCCTAGATTCTTCCATCGCTACAGACGGCTTTTCATTTGAAGTTATTTCCGCATTTCAAGAAGGTTTAGTGGTCTATGCTGCAGACGATACTGTCATCCCTGCGGTTGCGACGAGCTGGACTGTTTCTGAAGATGGTAAAGAATATGTATTCACCTTGAATCCAGATGCAAAATGGTCCAATGGGGATGCTGTTACCGCTTCTGACTTCGTATTTGCTTGGCAACGTTTAGCCAATCCTGCAACAGCTGCTGAATATGCAATTATGTTGCAAACTGCAAACATTGCGAATGCTGTAGACATTGCAGCGGGTACAAAACCAGTTACAGATCTAGGGGTTGAAGCTGTTGATGCAACCACCTTGAAAGTAACCTTGGGTGCTGCTGTTCCTTATTTCTTACAATTGATGACCTTCCCATCTTTCTTGCCTTTGAACCAAGCTTTCGTTGAAGCTCAAGGCGCAAGTTATGCTACAGGTGCAGACAGTTTATTGTCCAATGGTCCATTCGTACTTACGGATTGGGTGTTGGGTAGCACCATTACATTAGCTAAAAATGCTGAGTATGTGGATGCAGATGCCGTTCAAATTGATGGCGTTGAATATCTTATCATTCCTGAATCTCAAACCATTAAACTTGAATATGAACAAGGCAACTTAGATGTTGCTGCAATGACAGGTGACTTGGTTGAAGCTTATACAGGGACTGAAGACTTTACCCAAATTATGAAAGGTTACACATGGTATATGCCTGTTAACCTAAGCAGTGAAAATGCTGCACTTGCGAATCAAAATTTCCGTTTAGCATTAGCTTGGTCCTTTGACCGTAGTTTCATTGTGGATGATAAATTGAATGATGGTTCGATCGTAGCCAACGGATTTGTCCCAGTGGGTCTATCCACAGGTCCTACCGGTAATGATTTCCGTACCGATGCTCCAACTTATTTTGGTTATGATACAGCGAAGGCAGCTGAGTATTGGACAGCTGCTAAAGCAGAACTTGGGGTAGAAACTGCAACGTTTGAACTTATGGTTGGAGATTCCTCTGACTCAGGTTTAGCATCTGGTGCAGCTGAATACCTCAAAGCAGAAATCGAAAAGAACTTACCTGGTGTAACTGTAAATATTACAACAACCACCAAGAAAGATCGTTTAGACAAAATGAAACTCGGAGAATACGAAGTCGGTCTAACCCGTTGGGGTCCAGACTACGCCGATCCTCTAACCTATCTTTTTGACCTCTTGGTCAGTGGTAATACTTGGAACTTCTCCAAATGGAATAGTGCTGAGTATGATGCGTTGATTGCAAGTGTTTCCCCAGGTGGAGATTTAGCAACCGACTTAAATACTCGTTGGACTAAACTCATCGAAGCCGAAGGTTTGGCGCTTAGCCAAGCGGTCGTAATCCCAATTTGGCAAACCGGTGGTGCCATGATCATCAAGCCTAATGTATCAGGCATTGAATATCATGTTATCGGTATGACATCTTACAAAAACGCTGTCATCGAGTAATCGTTTGATCGCTACAATGGGAACCTGATTTCAGGTTCCCATTTTTCCTGATAGAAAGGAGTCACATGTTCAAATACATCAATAAACGTTTAGTATGGTCAATCATTACTTTGGGTACCATTCTATTTATCTTATTTCTACTTTTACAATTCATGCCTGGAACCCCCTTTAATGATGAGAAATTAACTCCTCAGACTTTGGCCATCATGAACGCGAAATATGGATTAGATCAACCCTTCATGACTCGATTATGGATTTTCTATAGCAATGTTATTACAAAATTTGACTTTGGAATATCGATGGCCATTCAAAAGAATTGGCCCGTTGGTGATTTAGTTTTACCGCGCTTGGGCATCTCAGTTCGAATTGGTTTACAAGCCCTTTTGTTGGGCACCTTTAATGGTATCTTGTTGGGGGTTTTATCAGCTTCTAAGCGCAATACTTGGATTGACACCTTAGCCACGATCTTAGCCATCTTAGGTGTGAGTATACCTTCTTATGTCTTTGCCTTGACCTTGAGTTATTTCTTAGGTTATAAAATACAAATTTTCGACATCATTTTTAACTATAAAGACCCGTTCTTTTCTTCCTTATTACCTACCATCGCCTTAAGTATGTTTATTATGGCTCAAACCACACGTTTTCTTAGAACTGAACTCATTGAAGTTCTAGGCTCTGACTACATTAAACTGGTCGAAGCTAAAGGTGTGAGTAAATTCAAAATTATCTACAAACATGGTTTGCGAAATGCGCTCATTTCTGTCGTAACCATTTTAGGACCCTTGACCGTTAACTTATTGACGGGTTCATTGGTTGTTGAAAAAGTTTATGCCGTGCCAGGAATTGGGAGTATGTTGGTCAATGGAATTTTAACCAATGACTATAACGTCATTATGATGATTGCCTTTATTTATAGTGCTTTGTATATTGCCATGAATCTATTTGTAGATATCTTATATGGCATCATCGATCCACGCATTCGTGTGGCTAAGGGAGGCTAACATGAGTTATCGTAAAGAACAGTTTGAATCTGTTACCCTTCAAAATACAGAACAACAAGAGATGTTGGCCTCAAATACAGGTTTCTTTAAAGATGCCTTTACACGTTTTGCCACCAACAAAGGAGCATTAATAGGTTTAATTTTTATCACGATTATATTAGGTCTAGCTCTGATTGGACCTTCCATCACCCCGCATATCTACAATGAAGTCATTACGACGAACATTAATCTTCCACCACGCATCCCGTTCCTTGAAAACTTCGGCATTTTTAATGGCTTTTGGGAAGGGATTGATGTGTATGCGAAAAAGGGATTTGATGATCTCTATTATTGGTTTGGGGCCGATGGTCTAGGTCGTGATTTGTGGTCTCGCGTATGGATGGGAACACGCATCTCTTTCTTGGTTGCGTTTGTTGCGGTTATGATTGACGTTGCCATCGGAATTACGTATGGACTTGTCTCGGGTTATTTTGGAGGTAAGGTAGACTTAGTCATGCAAAGACTGGTCGAGGTTATTTCTGGAATTCCAAACTTGGTTGTTGTTATTCTGTTGGTGTTGGTGTTAAAACCAGGCTTGGTGTCGATCATTTTTGCTTTGATGATCACAGGCTGGATCTCGATGAGTCGAGTGGTACGTTCTCAAGTGCTTAAGCTTAAAGAAATGGAATACATTCTAGCAGCACGTACACTTGGGGCCAGCTCTTTCGTCATTATCCTCAAAGAAATTCTTCCAAACATTATGGGGCAAATCATTGTTATGACGATGTTTTCTATCCCCAATGCCATTTTCTATGAAAGTTTCTTAGCGTTTGTAGGTTTAGGTTTACAACCCCCTTTGGCGTCTTTAGGGGTACTTATTTCAACCGGCTATCAAAGTATGTTGATCTATCCTCATATGGTTATTTATCCTGTGATTGTGCTCTCTATTCTGATGTTGAGTTTTAACTTAATGGCGGATGGACTTAGAGATGCCTTTGACCCTAAGATGAAAGGATTCTAAGGATATGGAAAAGAACGCATTATTAGAAGTTAAGAATCTAACCTTATCTTTTAAATTATCTGCCGGTATTAACCATGTCATTCGAGACATTAGTTTTACATTAGCTCAAGGTGAAACCTTAGCGATTGTTGGAGAATCCGGTTCAGGAAAATCTGTCACCACAAAAGCCATCATGGGTTTGATTGATGATAATGGCGCCGTTGAAGAAGGATCTATCCTTTTTAAACTGAATGAAACGGAAGAAGTTGATTTACTTAAAGTAGATAAAGACTATCTTCAAAAAAATATTCGTGGCTCACGCATTGCCATCATCTTTCAAGATCCGATGACCAGTTTAGATCCAACCATGACAGTTGGGAAACAAATCATGGAAAGTATGCTGGAACACCATAAAGTAACTTCAAAATCAGAAGCTTTTAAGAAAGCAAAAGAACTCTTGGATTTAGTGGGCATTGATCATCCGGATAAACGAATTAAACAATATCCTCATCAACTTTCTGGGGGGATGCGTCAACGGGTCGTGATCGCGATTGCTTTAGCGTGTGAACCTGATTTATTGATTGCAGATGAGCCTACAACAGCCCTAGATGTGACCATTCAATCGCAAATCCTAGAATTGATCAAAGACATTCAGAAGAAAACAGGTGTTTCTATTATTTTCATTACCCATGATTTAGGGGTCGTTGCCAATGTAGCTGATCGTGTTGCAGTCATGTATGCAGGTAAAATTGTAGAAGAAGGGTTAGCCTCTGAGATTTACTATAATCCTCAGCATCCTTATACTTGGGGTCTACTGTCGAGTATCCCTTCACTCAGTGATAAAGGGTCAGAAATCTTGTCGATTCCTGGAACCCCGCCAAATCTCATCAATCCACCGGTTGGAGATGCCTTTGCGTATCGTTCTGCGTACGCGATGAAAATTGATTTTGAGGAACAACCGCCCATGTTTAAAGTATCGAGTACGCACTCTGCAGCGACCTGGCTTCTTCATCCGCTGGCGCCTAAAGTTGAAATGCCTGCAATTTTAAAAGAGCGGATTCAACTCTATCAATCAAAGAGGGGGCAACAACATGACTGAGCGTAAAATAATTCTTGAAGTTAAAAAGCTCGATCAGTTCTTTAAAATTGATCGCAAGACAACCACCCGTGCAGTGGATGGTATCTCTTTTCACATCTATGAGGGGGAAACCTTCAGTGTGGTTGGCGAATCAGGATCGGGTAAATCGACGCTGGGTCGTAGTTTAATTCGAATCTATGATGCCAATGCGGGTGAAGTTACCTTTATGGGACAAAACATTTCAGCTAAACTCTCTAAAGAGACTAAAGCTTTCTTAAGAAAAAATATGCAGATGATTTTCCAAGATCCCATGGCCTCCTTAAATCCACGTAAGAAGGTCATTGATTCCATCGCCTTTGGCTTGGATGTGAATAAGTTAGTGCAGAGTCCTCAAGAGCGTAAGGAAAAAGTATTAAACGTTCTTAAAAGTGTAGGTCTTCTTGAAGATCATCTCAATCGTTACCCCCATCAATTTTCAGGGGGTCAACGTCAACGCATCGGAATTGCGCGTGCCCTCATTTTAGAACCCAAATTCATTATCGCCGATGAGATCATCTCGGCACTGGATGTGTCTATTCAAGCACAGGTCATCAATCTTATGAAGAAACTTCAAAAGAAACTGGGGCTAACGTATATGTTTATTGCCCATGATTTGTCGATGGTACGCTATATATCTGATCGAGTAGCAGTCATGCATGTGGGACATATTGTTGAGATGGGGACGGTTGAAGATATCTATGATCATCCGCTTCATCCCTATACCAGATCTTTATTGTCCGCTATTCCGCATCCAGATCCCGACAGTGAACGTGCACGTAAACGTGTTGTTTATAGTAAGACAGGAATTAATTATAATGCAGGGACGCTTCGACAGCTCTCGGATACGCATAGTTTACTGGCCACGGATGAAGAGTTTGCCTTATGGCAATCTGGTGACTATCGTTCAAGCTTGATTTAAAGTAAGACCATCCTAGGATGGTCTTTTATATGAGTCTATGAGTCAATCAAGGTTTGAGAAGCATAATGATTAAGGATTGATGTGCTTTATAAGACATAAAAAAAGCGTTCAAGTGAACGCTTTACAGTGACTAAACAGCTTTACCTTCAGAACCTAAGACAGTTTTGATTTTGTGGGACACCACATCTTTAACATTCTTACGTGCTGCTTTGAGGTATGCACGTGGATCAAATACATCAGGTTTAGCAAAGAAGACTTCACGAATACCTGCGGTAAATCCTAAACGTAAATCGGAATCAATGTTGATTTTGCAGACAGCAGAACGCGCAGCTTGTCTGAGCATTTCTTCTGGGATACCAATCGCATCTTGGAGTTTTCCACCATTGTCGTTGATAATTTTAACGTATTCTGGAGAAACGCTAGAAGCACCATGCAAGACAATTGGGAAGTTAGGCAAACGACGTGATACTTCTTCTAAGATATCAAAACGCAAGAGTGGATTTTGACCTGGTTTGAATTTGAAAGCACCATGACTGGTTCCAATGGCGATGGCCAAGGAATCACATCCTGTTTTGGTTACGAATTCAACCACATCATCAGGATTGGTGTAACTGTGGTGTTCAACATTCACGTCATCTTCTACCCCAGCCAATTGACCCAGTTCACCTTCAACGGTAACCCCGTGTGCGTGCGCATATTCAACGACTTGCTTGGTAAGTTTAATATTTTCTTCAAAAGACAAATGAGAACCATCGATCATGACAGAAGTGAACCCACTGTCGATGCATGATTTACAGAGTTCGAAGGTGTCTCCGTGGTCTAAGTGTAAGGCAATTGGTATATTGGTAAGTTCTACAGCGGCTTCAACCATTTTCTTTAAGAAAACAGGATTTGCGTACTCACGAGCCCCTTTGGATGCTTGTAGAATAACAGGTGATTTGAGTTCGTTGGCTGCTTCAATGATCGCTTGGACAATTTCCATGTTGTTAACATTGAACGCCCCGACCGCATAGCCTCCCTCATAAGCTTTTTTAAACATTTCTTTAGTTGATACTAATGGCATTTTGATTCCTCCTGTCTTTAATTATATTGTTTTTAGTGTGATATGCAAGCAAACAACTCGCTGTTGAGTATCAATTGCATGTAGGGGTCTTTCTTTATATAATGAGAGAGTAAAAATCGAGGTACACTATGAATGAAAATAAAGTATTAGTTGAAGTTTCAGCGCGCCATGCGCATGTGACTCAAGCTGATTTAGAAGTTCTTTTTGGAAAAGGACACCAATTAACCCCAAAGAAAGATCTTTCTCAACCTGGTCAATATGCCAGTGAAGAAAGAATTGATGTGCTTGGTTCAAAATCAACCATTAAGGGGGTCACTATTTTAGGACCAGTCCGTCCAGCTTCTCAAGTTGAAGTTTCTTTAACGGATGCACGTTCTTTAGGTGCGGTGGCGATGATTCGTGAGTCAGGTTTAATTGAGGGAACCCAGGGGATTACTTTGGTGGGTCCTGCGGGTTCTGTTGTTTTATCCCAAGGTTTAATTGCGGCTAAGCGTCATGTTCATTTAACCCCAGAAGCAGCTGCGCAATTTGGCGTATCCAACACGCAAGTGGTGAGTGTAAGCGTTAAAACCGATGAACGTTCGATAACCTTTGGAGATGTCGTAATTCGGGTCAGTGAGAAGTTTGCGCCTGCCATGCACATCGATACCGATGAAGCCAATGCTGCTGGAATCACTTCGACAGCTTGGGGCGAAATCCTCGTTGACTAGGCCGGTTAAACGGCTTTTTCTATGAACCAACTTCTACCCATCAGTCCAAAAGAAATGCATGAAAGAGGCATTGAACAAGCCGATTTCATTTTAGTGAGTGGGGATGCCTATGTGGATCATCCCTCTTTTGGCACAGCCATTATTTCTAGAGTCTTAGAGGCTTATGGGTTTAGTGTGGTCATCTGTGCTCAACCAGATTGGAAAAAGGATGATGTTCTAAAAAGCTTTGGTGTTCCAAAGTACGCATATCTTGTGACAGGGGGCAATATTGACTCGATGGTGAATCATTACACCGTCAACCGCAAACGTCGCTCAGAAGACAACTATACAAACAAGGGCGAGATGGGTAAACGTCCCGATCGTGCCACCATTGTCTACAGTCAGTGGATTCGTAAAGTCATGCCCAATGTGCCCATTATCATAGGCGGAGTTGAAGCTTCCTTAAGACGCTTTGCCCATTACGACTATTGGGATGATACGGTTAGATCTTCGATTCTCATGGATTCACAAGCAGACTTACTTTTGTATGGTATGGCTGAGAATTCCATCATTGAAGTTGCTGAAGCATTACGCAGTGGTTTACCGATTGAATCACTCACCTATATTAGAGGCACGGTATGGAAGACCAAAACCTTGGAAGTCCCTTCAGATGCGATTATTTTGCCAGATTTTGCTTTAGTGAAAAAAGATAAATTAATTTTTGAAGAAAGTTTTATGATCCAGCATTACAACATTGATGCCTTTACAGCTAAACCTCTGGTTGAAAGCTATGGAAATGTCAAAATTATTCAAAACAAACCGCAATTTGCCCTAACTCAACAAGAGATGGACTGGGTATATAATTTACCCTACACACGACTATTTCATCCATCCTATACACACATTCCTGCGATCGAGGAAGTCCAATTTAGTTTAATCAGCAATCGAGGTTGTTTTGGTTCCTGTAATTTTTGTGCGATTACAGCCCATCAAGGACGTATCATCAGTGCACGTTCAACTGAATCCTTAATTGAAGAAGCCAAGAAGATCACCATGATGCCTAACTTTAAAGGATATATTCATGATGTGGGCGGACCCACGGCTAACTTTCATCAACCCAGTTGTTCCAAACAAGAAAAATATGGGACATGCCAATATAAAGAATGTATTCACCCACAACCCTGTGAACAATTAGAAGTTTCGCATGCCACATATTTGGATGCTTTAAGACAGCTTAGAGCTTTACCCAAAATCAAGAAAGTCTTTATTAGATCTGGGATTCGCTATGATTATTTGATGTATGATAAGGATGAAGCATTCTTTGATGAATTGGTTCAGCATCACATTTCAGGCCAACTTAAAGTCGCCCCTGAACACATCAGTGATCGTGTCCTCAATCTCATGGGTAAACCAAATCATGCCTTGTATGAGTCGTTTGTGAAGAAGTATGAAGCGAAGAATGAAGAATTTGGTAAGAATCAATATCTGGTTCCTTATATGATTAGTTCACACCCAGGTTCAGAACTTAAAGACGCCATTGAGTTGGCACTCTATCTCAAAAAGATTAAACACACCCCTCAACAAGTTCAAGATTTCTACCCAACCCCATTTACCGTCAGTACCTGTATGTATTACACTGAACGTGATCCTTATACAAAAAAGAAACTCTTTGTGGCTAAAACGGTCCGAGATAAAACGCTCCAACGTGTCTTACTTCAATACACTTACCCACAAAATCAACGTTGGGTCTTCGAAGCTTTAAAAGAAGCAGGACGCTTAAATTTAGTTGGATTTAATAAACATTGCTTAATCCGTCCCATGACGACACAAGCTCAAACCTATCGTAAAAAACCATGAAACATATCTTTGTAATTAACCCTGTATCAGGGCATCAGAATGCCGTAGAACTAATTCCTATTATTGAGGCGTATTTTAAAGATCGACAAAATGAATTTGAAATTAAAGTGACCCAATATCCTAAACATGCGACTGAAATAGCGGCCTCCTATCATGTCAGTGATGAGGTCATTGTCTATGCCTGTGGCGGTGATGGAACAGCCAATGAAGTGCTCAATGGGCTAGCACCTGACATCCCAATGGCGATTATTCCCAGTGGAACAGGTAATGATTTTTACCGCATGTTTAGTTTAAAATCCAAAGATCCAAAACAACTTTTAATTGAAACCATTGAAGGTAAAAACAGTTGTGTAGATTGTGGCATTGCCAGTGGGAAACGTTTTTTAAACTGTTCAACCATGGGCTTTGATGCAGATGTTGGTGCTGAAGCAGATCGACTGGCTCGACAAAAGTGGTTACCTTCAAGTTTCGTCTATTTAACAGCGGTTCTTAAAATTCTAACGCAACGAAAAGCTCTAGATATGACCTTAGATTTTAATGGTCAAACCTTAAAAGTAAAAGCATTGATTGTAGCGGTCATGAATGGTCGGTTCTATGGAGGGGGATTTATCCCAACCCCCATGGCCAACATTCAAGATGGGGTCTTTGATTTGTGTGTCATTGAAGACACAAGTTTAGTCAATATCTTAACCTTACTTCCTAAGTATATGAAAGGTACTCACATCAACGAATCCATTGTGAGATTCTATAAAACTTCAGCCATTCGAATTCGCTGTCAAGGTGGAGCTTCCATCCAAACCGATGGGGAGCTTACCCAATTAGAAGATCTAGACATTCGTATGTTGGCAAAAGGATTGAAAATTCGTGTTCCCCTAAGCAGTTCTTTGGAGGCATGTGAATGAAACTTGAGAATCAAAACCTAACGTTAGAAATTTCTTTACAAGCCGCTGAGATGCATAGTTTGGTGTTTAAAGCCACCCAAAAGGAATGGATATGGTCAGGAGATCCTACGTATTGGGCTCAACGCAATCCCATCCTATTTCCGATTATTGGTTCTACCTATGATAAATTGATTCACCTAGAGGATCAAATCACGACCATGGGTAACCATGGCTTCACGCGACATGCGCTATTCAAACTTGAAAAAAGTTCACCTACAGCCATCACCTTAAGCTTTGAAAGTACTGAGGAAACGCTTCGCCAATACCCGTATCTATTTAAGTTATGGGTGACTTACACCTTAGAGAATGACCGCGTCGTGATTCAATACGACATTGAAAACAGAGATACCAAAGATATGCCTTTCTCCTTTGGGTTACATCCTGCGTTTAAGACCAAATTTAACGGTTCAAACGGAACTCAAATCGTCGAATTTCCGTGTTTAGAAAAGAAGTTGCCCATCTCAATACTACAAGAATCTAAGCATCAACAATTACATTTTACTGATCATTTCTTCGAATCTACACCGACCCTTATCCTTGAAGCCATCGCATCTCCCTATGTCACCTTAATTGAACTACAGGATCAGATGTCCATCAGTACCACAGGATATCGTTGGTTAGCCTTCTGGAAGAAGCCTCAAGCATCCTTCCTCTGCATTGAGCCTTGGCACGGCCATGATGATTTTGAAGAAAGAAAACAAGCCTTTAAAGACCGTGAAGGAACCCTCATCCTACAAGCCGGTCATACCTTTACAAGTAGTGTAAGCTTACACCCACACCAAGGAGAAACCCATGTTTGAAATTTATGTCCTCAATGATTATGAAGCAGTCAGTGATAAAGCATTTGAAGTCATGCAAGCTACCCTTAAAGCTCCTAAAGTAACTTTAGGATTAGCCACCGGTTCTTCACCTGTTGGTTTATACAAACGGATGGTAGCTGCGTATCAAAAAGGCCAATTATCAATGGCCAATGTCACTAGTTATAACTTAGATGAATATGTGGGCTTAGATCCACATCATCCTCAAAGTTATTACACGTTTATGTTTGACCATTTGTTTAATCATGTCGATATCAACCCTGAGCAAGTCCATTTACCTCAAGGTCAAGGCTCGATGGATTCAGTGACCCAAGCATATGAATCTGAATTGGCTCAACATCCCCAAGATCTCCAAGTTCTAGGGATCGGTTCCAATGGACACATTGGATTTAATGAGCCAGGGTCCTCTTTTGACTCAACCTGTCATGTGGTGAAACTCGATGAAGGAACACGACTTGACAATGCCCGTTTCTTTAGTCGTATAGAGGAAGTTCCTCAATATGCGATTACCATGGGTATTCAAGATATTCTAAGAGCAAAACAAATTCTATTAATCGCGACAGGCGCAAATAAAGCCAAAGCGATTTATGAACTCATTCATGGTGAAGTGCGTGAAGATGTTCCTTGTACGATTCTACAAAAACACCCTAGAGTCATTGTGATTGTAGATCAAGCAGCAGCTGAATATCTCAGATGATTAAACTGATTGTTTCAGATTTAGATGGGACGTTATTAACGCGTTTTAAATCAGTCTCCATAGGTAATCAAAACGCGTTGCTTGAAGCGCAAAAGCGAGGCGTCAAAGTTTGTATCGCAACCGGTCGTGGTTATGATTCGACGCACCAATTTGTTCCACTTTTAAAGTTGGATCACTATGGGGGTTTTATGGTGCTCAATAATGGCCAAAGACTACGCGATATTGAGGCCCAGACAGAAACCGTGAATGGTCTCATTACAGTGGAGGATGCCCGAACTGCTTTTAAGTTTGCCCAAGAACATAAACTTCAAATGGTGTTAGATGGGGAGGCTGGGTTAGCTTTCTATTCCCCTGAAGATTTAAAGATCTATCGCAATATTTATATCTTCTTAATTAAATTATTGCCTCACTTTAGATTTGCTTTGGGTAGAATACACATCTTTGCATTATTTGGATTCTTAAAGAATCAAAAAGTTAAAATTATAGAACATGAAGATGACTTGATTGAACCCTACGATAAGATTGGCTTCACCCATTTTAAACATCACCTAGACCAAGCATCTGATGATTTAAACCATGTCTTTAATGGACGCTTAGAAATGATGCGTGTTTCTGATAATTGGTTAGATGTATCGCCTAAAGGGATTACTAAGGTTGTTGGCATTTATCAAGTCATGAAGAAACTCGGACTCACAGAAGATGAAGTCATGTGTCTTGGTGACTCTGAGAATGATGTGACAATGTTGTCTAGTTTTCACTATAGTTTTGCGATGGGCAATGCAGATTCAAAGATTAAGGCCATTGCAAACTACAGCACGGCCAGTAATAAAGAAGATGGCGTTGCTCAAGCCATTCATAAATTTGTACTTAAAGATGGGCAAAACGAGCGAATTTAGTTTAAGATATTGATATACTTTCAATGAAATTCATAAGGAGCATAAAAAATGAAACTAGTCACCGCTTTAGAATTTGATGCCATTACAAAGAAGGATGTTGTATTGGTAGACTTCTCTGCAGAATGGTGTGGACCCTGCAAAATGATCGCCCCAGTCTTAGATCAACTTTCCAAAGAATATGAAGGTAGAGTAAAAATTATCTCGGTGGACGTCGATCAAGAACAAGCTTTAGCTGGACGTTATAATGTCATGTCCATTCCGACACTTCTCCTCTTCAAAGATGGAAAAGTGTTAGGACAAGTCGTTGGATTTCAATCCAAACCGATGTTAGAAAAATTCATCCAAAGAGGTCTATAGGTTAATTAGAGAGAAGCTTGAAAAAGCTTCTTTTATTTTTGGCAAATTGTAATATGAAGTCGTCCACCCAAATAAAATAAAAGGCATCATGCACGGAATCCAAGTATCATTGAGTTGCGAAACTTTAGAGAAAAGGAACCATGAATGATGCACCTCAATGATA